>Ga0180434_10001113_pt1 | contig 39112 bp, 32 predicted proteins | sample SS_ome_7_FD_132453 | JGI IMG/M metagenome (GOLD analysis project Ga0180434, IMG submission 132453) | Hypersaline lake sediment archaeal communities from the Salton Sea, California, USA - SS_1_D_2 metaG | ecosystem: Environmental > Aquatic > Non-marine Saline and Alkaline > Hypersaline >... | reverse complement strand
AGTCGCGGATGATGTCCAACCACAAGATTCGGGGATGCAAGCTATACGGGCATTGGGTATATAAAAATGGGGATCATCGCTTCCCTGCACTTTTAATGCCAGCGGGCTAATTTCAACTGCTCACTTTTTCAGTAATTATGTGTATCATAATGCATGGACAGGTTGGCTATACATGGTGGGGACCCCGTCAGGCGGGGTGAAATAGATCTCAAGCCGGCGTTGGCCCCCAGAGAGATGGAGCTTGTAAGTAAAGTAATCGAGTCCCGCCGGGTATCCTCGATTGACGGGCCCATGACCCCCGATTTCGAGGAGAAGTTCTCCAGCTACATCGGGACGGAACACGGGGTCACCACCAACTCTGGCACATCGGCCCTCCACGTCGCAATGGCCGCCGCGGGGCTGGGTCCAGGTGACGAGGTCATCCTGCCGGCCTACACCTACATAGCCTCGGCCACATCGATCCTCCACTGCAACGCAGTTCCCGTTTTCGCCGACATACTTCCCGGCACCCTCTGCATCGACCCCGCCGACCTGGAGAGGAGGATAACCGATAGAACCCGTGCCGTAATGCCGGTACACCTATTCGGACACCCCGCCGAGATGGACGAGGTCCTGGAAATAGCCAACGAACACGACCTAGTGGTCGTCGAGGACTGTGCCCAGGCCCACGCCGCCGAGTACAGGGGCCGGAGGGTCGGGTCAATCGGGGACCTGGGTTGCTTCTCCTTCCAGCGGAGCAAGAACATGACCGGGGGAGAGGGGGGAATCGTCCTGACCGATGACGGGGAAATGGCCGATGCGTGCAGGAGGATGAGGCAGCAGGGAAGGGTCTACGGGTCCGGCAGGCCGGTGTATGACAGGTTCTCAATCGGCTACAACTTCCGGATGACCGAGATGCAGGCCGCCATGCTACTGGCCCAGCTCGAGAGCATCGAGGAGTTCACGGCGACCCGCATCAGGAACGGTGAAAGGCTCGACGAGGAGCTATCCAGGTTCGAATGGATAACCACCCCGACCACCAGGCCCCACGCCAGGAACGTCTACCACGTCTACGCCATAAGGGTCGACGTCGAGAGGCTCGGCATGGGGAGGGATGGGCTTGTCGAGGCCCTCGTGGCGGAGGGGATCCCCGCAAGGCCCGGGTACGACTGGCCCCTGCACAGGCATCCCGTCTTCGCGGAGCTCATCGGCTTCGGCGGAAAGCGGTGCCCCTACGAGTGCCGGTACTACCGGGGAAAGGTCCAATACGGCGACGGCAGCCACCCGGTGACGGATAGGGTGGTCAGCGACACTGTCTGGATCGCGTCAGGCTGGATGGTGCACAACCTCAACGACCGAGACATAGATGATATAGCCAGGGCCTTCGAGAAGATCGATGCCCACGCGAAGGGCTGCTCCCGCGGTGCCTAGTCACGCCGGGCGGGCAACGTCCAAGGAGCGCATTGATCGGATCAAGATAGTTAGTTAAAATTAGGAGATTCTTCGAGTTTGGAGTCCCCGTTCCCGGTCACCTGTTGGACCCGAAGGGCCGGCTCACAAGCCCCTCCAGAGCCGAGCCCGCCAGCAGGAGCCCGAAAACGAGGGCGAAGAGCTGCCCCGAGAGGAATAGAAGCTCGAAGTAGAACATCCCGCCAAGCCAGACTATGGCGTAGGTAAGGGTCAGCAAGACGGAAGCCATTACATCGGTGTACACCGAGAAAACCCAGTTTTTCCCCGTGGCCCCGGCGTAGAAACCCGCTGCAATGGGCCCGAAGAAAAAGAAGAACAGGTTCAGGTACCACCCGGTCCAGGCGGAGTATGCCAGCCCCCTGTGGATAGCCCAGCATGGGATTACCAGGAGCCAGATCAGGCCAACCCTCACTGCCAGGGCCCTTCCCTCATCCATCGGTTCATGCAACTACAAAACCTATTTAGCTCTATCCGGGGCAACACAACCTATGCCACGCCTGCCCATACTGTTACCCGTCATCCTGCTTCTTTTAATCCCATGCGCCCTCGGTGGAGAGCGCATCAGGGTCCTCAACCCCGGGCAGGGCGGTGCCCACCTGGAGACATGGTTCCGGAGTGACCCCCTCTTCGAGTACCTCTGGGTTCCCTCCAGGGACTTCGGGCTGGGGCTGAAGACGATGAACAAGTACATAAAGCAGTACTTCCCCCGGACCGCCGAGGCCGTCGCCTCCTACGACTACATCCTTCTAAACTCCCCGGAGGTCTACTTCTTCTCCACCCAGCAGCTCCAGTGGATGTACGATGCCATCAGGTCCGGGGCCGGGGGGATGAACGGGGCCAGCGTCATGAGCCAGATTACCCAGATTCACAACGCCTGGGAGGCCTCGATACTCTCCGACGCCTTCCCCAACGACGCTGCAGCCGTCATAGCCAGGGGCGGGGGTGGCACCAGCACCATCAGCTTCTTCTCCGTAAGGGTCAACCGCAACTTCGACGACCCCGTCTGGTCTATATACATCCCCTACGGCATCGAGCAGATAGTTACCCAGAAGTCCAGGATGGTCATCCTCAGGGAGGGCGCCGAGGCCATAGCCTACCAGGTTGGCAACTTCCCCGGGAACGACGTTCCCTTCCTAGCGGTCTGGGAGTACGGCGAGGGAAAGGGCCGGACCATGACCACGGGGGACACCATGGATGCGAACTGCTTCTTCACCCACGGCTGGTCCTACTACAACGACTACATACCCGACATGTTCATCAACCTGGTCTACTACTCGACCAAGAGGACGCTGATAACAGACGTCGAGATCTACCACAGGGTCAGGTCGACCTTCCAGGACTTCCGGACCCGCATGGAGATCCTGCTGTCGCTGATCGACTTCACCGACAAGTTCGGGGCCAACACGGACAGCATCCAGGACGAGGTCCAGGAGCTGGAGCAGATGTACATCGACGCAAAGGAGCTCTACTTCGAGGGCGACCACCAGGGAACGGAGGTCAAGATGCAGGAGGCCTTCGACGCCTTCACCGGGGCCGAGGTGGAGGCCAGGCGGATGAAGGACCGGGCCCTGATCTGGGTCTACGCCATCGAGTGGCTGGCCACCACCTCGACGCTGATGCTGTCAAGCTTCGCACTCTGGTCACTGATGGTGCGGCGCAGGCTCTACAGGGACGTGAGCACCACCAAGCTGGCCTAGGCCTGGGTAAGTTTTAACAGGCAAACGAGCACCCAGACCCCGATCGGCTTGAACAATCGGGAGCGGTTCCTCAGGATAATGGAATTCAAGGACCCCGACAGGATTCCCCTGATCGACATGGACGGGTTCATCGAGGAGACGGTGAGGCTCTGGTGCGGCCAGGGGTTCCCCGCCAGCATGAGGGTGGGGGACTACTTCGACTTCGACATGCGCCAGCCCTACAACGGCAACGTCGACCTCTACCTGGGGCCCCTCCCGACCTTCGTCGAGAGGACCATCGAGAGCGACGAGAAATACGTCAAGAGGGTCATACCCCTGGGCTACACGGAGATAAGGTCCAAGGAGTTCCCGATGCGCTCCTACGGGTACACGGACTTCCCTGTAAAGACCCGGGAGGACTGGGAGGAGATGAAAGGGAGGTACGACCCGCACGATATCCGCAGGTACCCTAACTCCTGGGGGGACGAGCTCTTCGAGCACTACGGGCGGCTGGAGGAGCCCGTGCGGCTCAGCCTGGTATGGGGGCCCGGCCGGGGCCCAAAGGGTGGCTACGGGATGGGCGTCGAGAAGTTCCTCACCCTGTTTGCCAGGGACCCGGACTGGGTCCACGACATCTTCGACACCTTCGCCGATTTCGTCATCGAGGTCGCCCGCCCCGTCGTCGAAAAAATCGACCTCGACTACGTCTCGATCATGGAGGATGGGCTTGCCTACGACAACGGCCCCCTGGTATCCCCCTCAATCTACGAGGAGTTCTACCTCCCCTACGTGAAGAGGGTCCTGGACTTCTTCCGCGACCACGGAACCAGGTACTTCGCCGAGTGCACCAGCGGCAACTTCGAGGCCCTGATGCCCCACTTCCTGAAGGCCGGGTACAGCATCTTCTGGCCCCTGGAGAGCGCGGCGGGTATGGACGCAACAAGGCTCAGGGAGACCTACGGGGAGCGCGTCAGGCTCGTCGGGAACATCAGCCGCCAGTCCCTGATGGACGGCAGGGAGGCCGTTGAGAGGGAGTTCAACAGGAAGGTACCCCCCCTCATGGAGAGCGGAGGGTTCATCCCCGCAGTCGACGACATGATAATGCCCGACATATCATTCGAGAGCTTCAGCCACTTCGTCAGGCTCGTCAGGGAATACAGGGTGGTCTAGGCCAGGTTTTTCCCGCAGACCAACTGATAAGTCGGGCGGGTCCAGGGCACAGTAACCAAAGGCCCATCGACAGCTGGTGTCGCTACAACTCTTCCTCGTAGGACCGCATCGTCCCGATCTCCCGGGGGAGGTGCCGGTCCCATGGCTCCCACTTGATCCACTCTCCGCTGAGGTAGCCGTCGTACCCGGACCCCGCCAGCGACCTGACGGCGACGCGGTGGTCTATGGCCCCCTCCCCAATCGGCTTAAGCTGGAGCTTCCCGTCGACCTCCACCCCGTCGTGGAAGTGGACGTGGGAGATCCACCCCTTCAGGCAGTCGAAGGACTCCCCAACCGTGGCATACCCGTTGCGCACCGGGTGCATTATGTCCCAGTTGACGCCGATGCTCGGGTGGTCCACCCTCTCCATGACCTCCGCGACGTGGCGTGGGTCACACCAGGCGTCGTGGGTCTCCATGCAGACCGTAACCCCCCTCTCCCGGGCCCTGTCTGCCAGGGACCCCAGGGAGGAAACGACGGTCTCGATGGCCCCATCCCGAGTGACATCATCAGGAAAGGATCCCCCGAAGACCCTCATCCTCCCGACCCCCAGGTCGCCCGCCAGGTCTATGCGCTGTAGGGCGTCCCCCACCTGTTCCCCCGTGGTCCCGGGGTCGGCGAACCTGCAGGAGGTGGCCAGGCAGCAGACGGTAACGTTCCCGCTCTCGATGGTCTCCCTGATGTCCCTTCGCTCGCCTTCGCCTTTAGCGACCTCTGCGCCGTGCTTGTGCTCCGCGTCCAGCCTGAGTTCGACTCCGTCGTAGCCGTACCTCTCGGCGACCGATAGCACCTCCTCGAGACCCAGTTCGGGAGTCGAGAAGGTCATGAAAGAGTACCTAATCCTCATACCTCCTATCATCTTCTGGCAGACCAGCCTTTTAACTGACTGCCCCTCGCAATGGTTCTATTTCATAAGCATCGGTTCATCCCTCTCAAAGCATCGTCAAGGGGAATATACCTGTCCTCACTTCTTCTTCGATCGAGCTCCTTAATGCTCGCAGGTCGTCGTGGTTCGACCTCATCCAGGATCCTGTTGAGCAGCTGATCCCAGGATTCACCCCTAAATCCATACCGCCTAAGCCTTTCGAGCGTCTCTCCTCTTAGAGGAATGTAAGTAATCCCCGCAGTATCACCCATTACTCTTTGATTATACTCTGGCATAGGCGACGAATCGGTTGAAAATAAGCTATTCTTTCCACTTCGTCAGGACGACGCCCAGGAGGAAGAATCCGGCCGCCAGCGCCAGTATGATGCCGGTGTTGAACAGCGCCCCGGAGGTGTCGCCGTATATCATCGACTCGCGGAGGCCCTCGTTCACGTAGTAGAGCGGAAGCATCCGGGCTATCCCCTGGAGAAACGCCGGCAGAGTATCGAGGGGGTAGAAGGTCCCGGCCAGAAACATCATGGGGAAGGTCACCGCCCCACCCGCGGTGTCGGCGGTCTCCTCCTCGTGGACGAACCTGGATATGATCATCCCGATCCCGGCGAAGGCGAAGGCCGCGGAGACAATTATGACCAGGAAAATCGGGTTGAGGGTGACGTTGACGCCGAAGGCCAGCACCCCGACCAGAATAATTATGCCGGTTGAGAGCAGGGAGGTGAAGGTCATGAACAGCATCATCGCGAGGAGCCACTCGGACCTCCTCATGGGCGTCGTCGTCAGCTTCCGCAGGATACCGTTCTGCCTGTACTTCGTGTTCCGGAATATCGTGCCGTAGATCGTCGAGGAGAGGATGGATATCCCGATCACGCCGGGGAGGAAGAAGTCCAAAAACTCGTACCTGTCGGCCGCGATCGGCTCCTCCACCAGGTCTATCGTGAGGTGGGCCCGGGGGAAGTTCCCCTGGATTATACCCATGTTCATGCCCCCCGTAATGCTCTGGATAATACCTCTCAGCGGGCCGTTGACGGACTCCTGGGAGGGGTCCAGGTATAGGTACAGGCTCGTGGTATTCATGCCGCCCCCAGCCGAGGCCTGGAGCTCCCCCGAGAAGCCCTCCGGTATCTGGAGCACGGACCTCAGCCCCTCCTCTGAGATGTGCTCCTGGAGGTCCACGTCCCCGGGAATGCTTTTGACTTCCAGTGCATCCGACAGGCTATCCACCAGCTGCCGGGAGGTTTCGGTCCCGTCCTGGTCCTGCACGTGGAGGGTGAAGGTCGTGTCAAACATGGAGCCGAAGATCGCCCCGAACAGAACCATCAGCATCACGGGGAAAAAAATGCTCCAGAACATCGTGCCCTTGGACCTGTACCAGGTCTTGAAGTGCGCGAGGAAATCGCTGTAGACCACGCGGAGCCTCACTCGGCACCACTCTCCACCAGGCCGTTCTCCGGCTCAGAACCCAGGGGTTCCCCGGTAAGTGAAAGGAAGACGTCCTCCAGGGTCGGGCCCATGATGTCGACCTCCCTGTACTCCACCCCGGTTTCCCTAAGGTAGTTCAGCACCCTCATCGCCGTGTCTATATCGGGAACCGGTATGGAGGGCGAGAAGTCCAGGGAGCTGATTGGTATTTCCAGGTCACCCGCCATGTCCACCAGGCAATCCCTCGTGCAGCCCGATATCCTCATCATCCGCCTCTCGCCGTGCTCGGCGAGGAGGTCACCCACGCTTCCCCGGGCGATTATTCTGCCCCTGTGTATGATGCAGACCCTGTCGGCGAGCTGCTCGGCCTCCTCCATGTAGTGGGTCGTGAGGAATATGGTCTTGCCCTTTTCCTTCAGGAGCCGGATGATTCCCCAGACCTCCCTCCGGGCCCTGGGGTCCAGGCCAGTAGTGGGCTCATCCAGAAACACTATGTCGGGGTCGTTTACGAGGGCTATGCCGACCCCGACCCTCTGCTTGAGGCCCCCGGAGAGGTACATGTACTGGGTATCCCTCTTCTCGTCCAGACCGAGGAGCTCCATGATATCGTCCACTTCCCAGACGCGGCGGTCGTAGAGCCTCTGGTAGTACTGGAGGGTTTCCCGGACGGTCAGGCGGTCGTAGGACCTGAACTCCTGGGGGAGGACGCCTATCCGCTCCCTGACCGACTTCATGCTCTCCTGAAGGTCTCTCCCGAATACCGTTATGCTGCCCTTCGTCGGTGTCCGGATGCTCTCCAGCACCTCGACGGTCGTGGTCTTGCCTGCCCCGTTGGGGCCCAGGAATGCGAAGACCTCCCCGCTCCTCACCGAGAAGGATATGTCATCGACGGCGCGGACCTCCCCGTAGACCTTCGTAAGGCCCTCGACCTGGATAACGGTCTCCGGCGGTGCACTGCCCGTGTCCGGCATCCTGAATCCCGCGGCATTCCATGTAGAAAAACTAATCCTATTCGGGATAGGTATGCTCTTTCTGGCACGGTTTCCCTCGCAACGGCATGGGGAGTGATAATCGACCAAACCCTTAAGAGACGCCGGGTCAAGCCCCCGGGGAGGCATTCAATTGGAGCTACTCTTCGACGATGACCTCGTGTACCGTAAAGAGGGGGTGCGGCGGGTGCTCGGGGACGTGGAAAAGAGCCAGGTTCCCATAATCACCCCTGACAGACCATGGGAGTCGGATATCCTGGGGAGGGCGTCGGTCGTCTTCGACGGTGAGGAGGGGGTATTCAAGATCTGGTACCGCTCCTCCGCCATGGAGGCCGGGGCTCCCGACGTCGGTGGGTCTCAGGTAGCGCCCGGGAAAGCCTTCCTGTGCTACGGTGAGAGCGAGGACGGTCTGAAATGGACCAGGCCCTCCCTGGGCCTCTACGAGTTCGGGGGAAGCGTGGATAACAACATCGTCAGGGAGCTTCCCCAGGATATAGACACGCCCTTCTTCAACATCCTCAAGGACCCCGGTGACCCCGACCCGTCCAGGAGATACAAGGCCATCGGCTTCGATGACTCCACCACCTCGTCCCTGTCCGACAGGGAGGACGGCACCAGGGGGGTCTGCGTCAGCTACTCCCCCGACGGCTTCGGGTGGGAGGAGCCCAGGCTGGTCATGAGCACCGACGACCTGACAGATTGCGACCTGATCCTTGGCCGGCGGGACCCCGGCACGGGCAAGTGGGTCGCCTACTTCCGCCCCCGGACCCACCCCAAGCGCAGGTTCATCGGCATCTCCGAGAGCGAGGACTTCGACCACTGGACCTACCCCAGGATGCTCCTCGCCCCCGACGCCGGGGATGACGGGTGGACCGAGTTCTACGGCATGACGGCCGGGTGCTTCGGGAGCTGGAGGGTCGGGTGCCTCTGGGTTATGCACAACAATCCCGATCTCTCAACCATGACGAACGAGCTCGTCTACTCCCGTGACGGCGTGCAACTTCGCCGCGCCATGCCCCGTACACAGTTCTTACCCCTCGGCCCCGACGGGTCGGTCGACAGCCGCATGATACTGCCCATCGCGCTGATCGGGAGGGATGGGGATGTCCTGCTCTACTACCGTGGCACCAACCGGGAGCACGGTTCCGACAGGTCCAGGGACGGCATCGGCGGGGTTCCGATGCCCCCGGGCAGGATCGACGGCGTAAAACGCAGGTCAGTGCTCGGCGTCGCCCGGATACCGGGCAGGAACTTCTGCGGGCTCCGAGCCGACGGGGACGGGATCGTGGAGACATGCTGGCTGTGCAACTACGGGCGGGGGGGCGTGGAGGCCTACGCCTCAACCGACCGGGAGGGCTGGATAAGGGCGGAGATACTCGACCATTACGGAAGGGTTATCCCGGGCTGGGACCTAGGCTCCTGCACGGCGGAGGAGGGGCCGGGCGACAGGCTGTTATTCCACTGGGGCCAGGGCAAACTCACGGGCTGCTGCGGGCAGGAGAGCGACGAGGGTGGGAGGATCGGCCACGTGGTCAGGCTCCGCTTCCAGCTCCACATGGCCACCCTTTACGGGTTCCAGGTCGGTGAGGATGGTGCCATGCCCCCCTACAGGTAGTTCACCTTCCACCAGTTTAATAATCGATATCGCTGCGCCTAAGATTTTCTCCTCATCGATAGTCCCCCCAGCAACGCCAAGGTTCCAAGAGATACAAGAGCGGTCTCTGGTATCGGGGTTGAAGTACCCAGTCCCACCCAGAGCGCGCCCAACGTCTCCAGATATCCCTGGAATTCCGTCACCTCCCCGAGGTTTTCCCCGGAAGACCTCCACTCAATACCGGGATAACCCTGCACGGTGATTTCCTTGGGATAGCCATCATCAAAGCCGATGATTCCCTCGATGGCCCCCGGATCCCACTCGAAATCGAAGCCATCAACGCTGTGAAATATGGTGACGTAGGCTAGCGCCTCCATCGAGAACATAGAACCTTTGGTGTACATGCCGATAGCTGTGGAATCCGTGCTGTTACCCACATACTGGTCGCCGAATATTAGCCAGCTCCATCCATCGAGGGGCGCGGGAAGCTTCCCCGTAAGGTCGGGACCTGGAATGGGGTTTGTGGGGTTCGCGTCGGCAAGTGCCTCGATCCCCGCAAGGTCCATTGTCCCGGCATAATCGAAGAGCACCTGTTGCGAGGAATTGAAGGCAATTATACTGACCATCGCCTTGGCGCTCGTAACAGCGGCCTCACCCTCAGTGTAGCCAGACCAGAATAGGTAGGGAAAGCATACAATTAACCCGATTGAGATTATTACCATCGCTAACCTTTCGTACCTCATCGACACTCATCCCTTCAATGGATAGTTGGGCACGGAACGCCCCGATCGGTATAAAAATAAATCCCGCAATCCGGAAAGGCCTCATGATTCCCTTCCAGATCGATCAGAGGTGAATCTGGTGGCATTGGCCTCCCTGTAGAGCCTCCTCCTCACCATCAGGGACCAGACCAGGGTGCCCGACAGGGCAAAGGTCGATGTCACGGTGATCCACTCTATCAGGAATATCCACAGCATCGACCGCTCCTTGATCTCGAATGCCAGGGCGCTGGCCTCCCTCAGGACCTCGATCGACTCCCCCAGGATCTCAGCTGCCCCGGCGAACTCGTAGGCCAGGTACTTCTCCACCGAGCTCTCCCTCCCCCCGTCCGCCTCCTCCACTACCCCGTAGACCCTGTTCATGTTCGCCCCCAGCCTCTCGCCGAAATCCACCACCGAGAAGACGTAGTTCCTGGTGGACCTGTAGTCCAGGTACATTCCCCTGATCCTGTGGAGCAGGTCGAGGTCGGTCGGAACCGGGTTCTTGCTCAGGTATATCATCAGGTTGACGGCGTAGTCTGCATAGTAGGGCCACCTCATGAGAAGGGTTCCACCCGCCGGCGTCCAGTCAACGCTCTGGGCCAGGGACCTCCCCTCCCCGACGTCCCACACCACCCAGAAGGGGTTGGTGAACCACCCCATCGGGTCGACGTAGTCGGCCAGGACCAGGGCACCCTCCCTGGCCGGGATCTCGTTTCCACCGAGCATCTCCATCCACTCCCACCTTTTGTCCATGGGGAGGGAGGTCACGAGCTCGTCCCCGTGCTCAATGACCCTGAGCCTGCCGTACTCGAGCCAGCCGAAGTCGACGCACCATACCGGGAGGATCTCCTGCACCGCCGTCGGGCCCCAGGACGGGTTGGGTCGCCCCCCGAAGGCGGCGTTGCCACCGACCATGAAGAACCCGGATCCAGCCAGCACCGAGTCCCTGAACCAGTTGAGGTACCTCGGCTCGAAGATGGTGACGTCGGGGTTATCGATGACGATGACGTCGCTCTCCGAAAGCGATTCGTAGGTCCTCGGTATGTACTGTCTGATTGCCTTCTTGGCGTACGGCAGTGAGGTCTGCGTCAGGTCACCGCCAACCGGCCAGGCCACCCTCACATCGATCAGGGGCTCTGTCTCCATCACCGGGTAGGGGCTCGGCCTGATCATGTCCCCAACGTAAAGGACCCTTATCCTGCCCGTTTCGGGATCCCGCCTGCAGTGTATCGCGGGGATGATCAGAAGGATGACCAATAATATGCCCGCTCTGCGATGATTTGTCAACGTTGAAGTCAGGCATCCCCCCCTTAAAAACATCCGCCCGAAAATGCACACCTGGTATATCGATTTTCCGCGCGACTGAGGATGTTCCAGTACCCCTCGATTTTAGACCGAGCCAACATCTCCCGGGTGCTCCATAGGGGAGATCGTACGTCGCGCTCCCTGGCATGGAAAAAATCTAATATCCAGCGTTTTTACCAAGGTTGATGATTCCACCACGGCTGCTCCTGCCCCCGCTCCTGGTGCTCCTCCTCGTGCCCATCTCCACCGGGGCGAGGGAGGCCAGGAGGGATCCCCAGACCCAGAGGATCCGGTTGAAGTACATCGGCGATTGCCTTGCCGTGCAGACCCCCACCAGGGGGATGGAGCTGGACCCCCTGATATCCCTCCGGCTGGTGCCCTCGTCTGAACAGGAGTGGGCGGTGGATTACTCCTCGATCAAGAGGTACATGCGGCTCTACATGCCGAGGACCCTGGAAGACCACCTGGGCAGCACGGACGTGGTCATGCTGAGCAATACCGCCGCCGACTACTTCAGGCCGGACTGGCTGAGGTGGATCGCCCGGGGAACCGAGAACGGCCTCGGCCTGGTGATGGTGGGCGGATACTGCTCCTACGGGGGGTACAACTACCCGGACTGGGGCCCAAACCAGGTCGGTGCCATACTCCCCGTCGAGACCATCATCGCGGGGAAGCGTGACTTCCCCTTCAAGCTCTCCCCAGTTGAGGAGGACCACCCCCTTCTCTCGGTCTTCGACTGGGAGAGGGGACCCTTCTTCTTCGCCCTCAACACGGTCACGCTGAGACAGGGGGCAAGGGCGCTCGCGAGGTCCGACCCCGGTGACCGGTTGCTCATGGCCTACCAGGAGGTGGGCGATGGGTCCGTCCTCGCCTTCATGTCAAGGTGGGGGCTTCCCTGGGGGGATGAGCTGGTCCAGTGGGAGTACTTCGTGGACTTCTCTGCTGACATGGTCTACCACTCGGCGGGCATAGACATCCCCGACCCCGTGATCGTCCACGAGATCAGGGTGCTGTTCGAGGAGTTCCACCTCGCCAGGTCCCTGGTGTCCTCGATACTGGAGTTCGTGGACATGCTGGGCGGGAGGACCGCCACCGTGCGGCAGTCCTTCGACGCCCTGGTCCTCAGGAGGGACGGCGCCGAGGATATCTACATCGAGCAGGACTACCCCGGCTGCCAGCAGGAGATGGCGACCCTGGTCGAGGAGATGAATTCCCTCAACGATGACGCCATCAGGGCGAAGGACGTTGCCTTCCTCTGGATTTACATCACAGAGTGGGCGGCTGTCACCGGCGTCTCGATCCTTTCAGGCTACGTTCTCTACGCATTCATGGTGCGCAGGAGGCTCTACAGGGAGGTATCCTCGACCCGGTCAGTCTAGTTCCGGGTGGCCCTCGGCGTACTCCCTCATCGTCAGGCCGCCCGGCGGGGATACGTCGAGGTCGTAAAGGACCCTGATCCGGTCCAGAATGGATGAGAGGCACCCCCTCGACCAGGTCCGCCAGGATTTCTCCGTGGGCCTCCAGATCGAACTCCTCTAATCTCACCCTGAAACGTCCCCCTGGAATCCCTAGTCCACCATTGGAGCCCGGGTGGCCCCGACCTCCCTGTACATCGACCTCTTCACCATGAGCGCCCAGACCAGGACCCCCGCCATCAGCATGGTCGCGGTCGTTATGGACCACTCGACCAAGTACACCCAGAAGAGCGTCCTGTCCTTCAGCGTCATGGCGGAGTCCTCCACCCCTCCGAGCTTCCCCAGCGCCGAGACGAGCAGCTCGTGGGCCAGATCGTAGTCGGCCGAAAGGTAGGCACTCGAGGCGTCGACCTGGATCGACTCGATCTCGCTGAGCTCGGAGTACTCCTCTTTGGGCAGGGCCCCGAACTTCTCGGTGAACTCCAGAAGGCTCACCAGCAGTGACTTGCGCAAACCGAAGTTGTAGAGATCCATCCGGAACTCGTGGACCCTGAAGGGATCCGATGGCAGCTCGCGTCCGGTGCAGAACCAGATGATGTTCGATATTATGTCCAGGGCGTAGACGTTGGGATCGGCCGTTCCCCCCTCGCTCCAGAATGGGGATGTGACCATGTCGCGGAAGGTGAAGGTGGTCGAGTTGGCCCACCTCCAGTAGAACACGTGTGCAAGCTGGCCTGGTATGGGGTACCCGATGCCCTCCCTGTTCCTGGTGTAGGACAGTATCACCGAGCCCTGCCTGGGTATCGTCAGGAGTATGGGGCTGGCGTCCCTGTAGGCCCTGAACAGCGGCTCCAGCCTATCCTTGAAGGGTTTCATTATCGCCGGTATTTCGTCGCCGTCCACGATCACGATGGGCCCCACCTTCCCGTGCTTCAGGTCGGGGTCGGCCAGGACCGCCTCCGCGTCGTTGGGGAAGGACTCGTCCAGCATGCTGTCCCTCCACTCGGTGTCGTACTTGCCCTGCACGCTCCGGGTGTTAATCCCCCCCTTGGGGTGGTGCTCCAGGGCCTCCCTGATCCAGGTCTGCTGCCTGTCGCTGAAGAAACCCATGTCCACGCATGCAAGGAAGAAGAAGTCGTAGGACAGCAGGTCCTCCCTGGTCCGCGGGAAGTACAGCCTCATAAGCCTCCTGATAACGTCGGGGGTGACGGTGCCGAACTCCCTGGTCGGAATTATCAGGGGATCGGTGGATGGCTCGGCGTTGAACCACCTGGTCAGGACGTTCATCCCCCCGACCTGGCCGCTGCCAAATACCCCTATCCTGCCCGAGCTGTTCCCGGCCATTGCAGGAACCAGCACCAGGAAAAATGCCAGAAGCGCTCCGATTGTGCAGGTAGAGCTCCCCATCCCTCCAGCAGGTGCCGTTTTTACGATTAAATCTTACGCATCTGGTATCGAACCCTTTCACCTCAGATTCCCCGGGACCGGGATCCCCTTCCCCTTTCCAGCTCCGGCTTTCCTCCGGCACATTTTTGTGGAATCCCCCCATTACTTTGTCGATGCGTCGGGAGAGGCTCTGTACCTGCGTGATTCTAGTCCTTCTGCTCGCTTTCCTGCCCCCTTCCCTGGGGGAGATCCCACCCGCAAAAGTCCTCCTGCTGGGAAGCATTGGACAGATACCCCTGATAGGCTCGTGGTTCGAGGCCGACCCTCTCACCTACCCGACCTACGTTCCCGCCTGCACCCATCTAACCAACATGGACGGGGAGATGATCAAGCGGTACATCAGGCTCTACTTCCCCCGCAACTACGAGAGGCTCCTGGAATACGAGTACATGGTCCTGCCCGGGGTCGAAACCGCCCACTTCACCCAGAAACAGCAGAACATGATCCACGACTCGATCTTGGAGGAGGGGCTCGGTGCAATGCAGACCCGCAGCGTCCAGAGTATGGCCTCCTTCCTGGCAAACGAGTGGGCCGACTCGATCATCTCGGAGGCATTCCCCAACGACGCGGATGCAGTGGTCAGGCAGAGGTTCGCCTGGGAGCACCTGCGCATGCGCTTCGTCATTAATACCAATCCCGACATACCCCCGATTTTCAAGCCCTACAAGAACCTGGAGGGGGTCGAGCCCGTCCTCACACCCGGGACCACCTGCATCGCCATACCCCGGGAGGGTGCCGTCGTAACCTCCTACACTGTTGGCAACTACCCTGCCGGCTACCCCGGGACATACCCGGATCCAGGGTTCAGTGTACCCGGCTGGATGCCACACACCATGTTCTGGACCTACGGCGAGGGTACGACCTGGACCCACCACGACATGCTCGGCGGGGACAACTACTGGCAGCCCGCCATCAACCCCTACGTTCCCGACATGATCCTGGCTGAGTTCATCTTCGCCACCGGGAGGGAGCTCCCCGATGATGTGATGCTCCTCCACCGCCTCAGGAGGAAGTTCCTCGAATTCAGGTCCACCAGGGGATTCATCTACTCGTTGCTGGATTTCATAGACAGGTTCGGGGCCAGCACAGATACTGTCGTCTCCAGGGTTGCCGAGATATCTGCCAACTCCATGGAGGCCGAACAGCTCTACCTACAGGGCAGGTACGACGGATCGCGGGAGGTGATGGGGACCGCAATCCTGGAGCTGGAGTCCACCAGGGAGGACGCCATGAGGCTCAAGGACCAGGCCCTCCTCTGGACGTACCTGGTAGAGTGGATAGCCGTTAGTGGAACCCTGCTACTGGTGGGCTTCGCAACCTGGACCCTGATGGTGCGCCGGAGGCTATACCGGGAGGTGGCCACGACCCGCCTTCTCCAGGCGGACTGATGTCATCATTCCAGACCTATCCCTAATTCTGGAAGAACCGGGGAAGCCAGGCCCTCTGGGCCTCGATCATCTCGTCCAGCATCTTCCCCGCGGTTTCGATGTCAAGGGAGTAGCACATCGGGTCCATCAGCAGGGCCTGCAGGGCCAGCCTGCGGTCCCCCCTCATGGCCGCCTCCACGGTCAGGTCCTGGACGGTTGCAGCAATGCTGCATACCCCGGCGATCGCCGGCGGCAGCGGTCCGAAATGGACGGGGTTGAACCCGAAGGCATCGACAACGGTAGGGACCTCGATGACTGCATCCGGCGGAAGGTTGGGTATCGACCCCCGGTTCATGGCGTTCAGCTGGAACACATCGCCCCTGTCGAGCAGCGAGGAGCATACGAGCCTGTCGAGTTTCTCCCGGGACTCGTAGCTGGTGACGAAATCCCCCTCGCCCCCCGCGGAGGCCTCAAGCTCGCTCCAGAAGGCCTCCCTTTTCCTGATCCTGTTCTCGACGTAGTTGTGGGTCTGTCCCCACTCCTCGAGCTCGGTTCCCCTGCGCATGAAGTAGGGGAAGAACTCCATGATGTGTATGTCCCCCGGAGTCGGGAGTCCCCCGAACACCTCGTATATAGTGCGGCTGATGGGCTCCTCCCCCCGGCTCGCCAGGGCCCCGACGAGATCGTCCAGGACGTCCCTGCCCCGGTGGCGCAGCTCCAGCACGAAGTCGCAGTGGTTGACCCCGGCGGCCCTGACCTCAAGCTCCTCCTCAGGAATCCCCAGGAGCCCGGCAAAACGGGTTACCTCGTGCTCGAGGCCCGGGCAGACCCCGACGCTGGGAATCCGGGAGTAACGCTGCAACCCCAGGACGATGCTGGACATCGGGTTGGTGTAGTTGATCAGCTTCCCCCCGGGGCAGGCTGACTCCATCTCCCGGGCTATCTCCACGATCATCGGGACCGCCTTGAGTCCCTGGAGCAGTCCCCCCGGACCCACCGACATGCCCTTGGGCGTCTGGAGTCCGTACTTCAGGGGGATGTTGAGGTCCGTGGCCCAGTAGTCATGCCCGCCGGCCATGAAGGTGGTTACCACGAAGTCAGCATCCGAGAGGGCCTCCCCGCGGTCGGTCGTCGCCAGGACCTCCATGTCCGAGCCCACCTCCCCCCGCATCCTGTTCAGGTACCTCTCCATGGTCCCGAGCCTTTCCCCGTCGATGTCCATGAGGTGTATGGTTCCACCCTCCAGTTCTCGACACGACAGGAGTTCCTGGGAGAAGGTGGGCATCCAGGTCATGCTCGCCCCACCGATGAAGGATATCTTCACGTCAACCATCTCAATCAAACCCCGGTGCCGGACGATCCCCCGGAGGTCACTCGGGCCCGTGGGCCGCGTGATAACGACCTCCGGGAACCGGGCTCGAAAGGAGGACTGTCCAAATACACGAATTTCATCAAACTGATGTGGTCTTAATAGTGTACCATGCCCCGGGATAGGAAAATATTATCAATGGGTCGTTTCAGAGGGGGGTTCGGTCGGGAAAGGCGACTATTTCTTCCACAATCCCCCCAAACACAATCCCCCCGCCTTTCCCGGCTTTACTGTTCCCCGGGGGTGTCTCTGGGAGCGTTCCCGCATTTTACGGTATTTTACGGGAAACCTTTTTTACATAAATAGGTTATCACCGCTGCGTGCCGCGAGTCGATGTGACACTCCCCGACGAGGTATACCTGAAACTCAAGGCCGTTGCTGAGAAAAGGGGCCTCTCGCTCTCCTCCACCGCACGCTCAATGATAATCGATGTACTCGCCGGTGAGGAGACCTACAGCAGGCTCCAGGAGGTGGCCAGGGACAAGGGGGTTGACTGGGTCACCATGATGAGGAGAATGCTGAAGGAACGCCTTGACGAGATCGAAGAAGACTGACGACCCGGTAGCCACCCTCCCTAGAATTTCTCCCCTCCCCCCATGCCGTACCACTCCCGCAGCACCGCCTCGACCTCCTGCCAGGTTCCCCACTCGCCGACCTTCACCACCCCGTGCTTCCGGCAAAGGTCGAAGAACTCCTGCAGGTGGGGACGTGTATCCCGGGCAACCTGCTCGTCGAGCTCCAGGGGTTCACGGTCACGGTTCCTCTTCCTGGTCCTCACCTTCTGGTGGGCGCTGTAGACCACGGGTTCCACGACCAGCGCATGGCACCCGATGGAGGCCTTCTCCAGTCGGCTTTTGATCTCGGCTGATTCTGCCTCCGCCATCGCCCTCTCGAAAATTTCAAGCCCGGCCCTGCCGAGGTCGGCGTCGAGGCCGTGGTCCGCCGCCGTTCCGAAGCAGTTGCGGTGCGTGGTTCCCCTCTCCGCGGCGTCGTGGACCAGGTCGATGTACTCCTTCACGTACCCCGCCCCGCTCCCGTAGTGGAGCCGGAGGAACTCATCGATGAGCTCCCCGTCTTCCCTGTCGGGGTTCCATATCAGGTTGCTGATCAGGTAGTTACGCAGGTCGGCGAGCTCGGCCACCGGTTGTGGCCCCTGCATGAAAAGGCCCCTGACCCCGTTCTTGCGGAAGAAACGTATGTTCCTGCCCAGGGCCCTGAGGTTTGGGCACGGGAGCTGGTAGAAGTGGAAGTTCGTCACGTAGGTCCAGACCGATACGTAATCACTGATCCTTCCCCAGCCCTCGATGTCCTCGCAGAAGGAACGGTTCCTGGGGCAAGCCGGGTCGTCGATGGCGTGGGTCTGGCAGCACTCGATGCTGCAGAGCTGGATCTGCACGTTGGGCCTTGGCCGGATACTGGCCGGGGGCTTCCTGGTGTAGGAGTAGGCGAGGGTACCCACCAGCACGCCGGGGAACCTCTCCGATACCGCTTCAGCCACCGAGTTGACCAGGTTCAGGTGCGATCCCATGTGGGACCCCTCCCGCTCATCCACGGTTCGACAGCTCTCGCACTGGCACATGTTGCTGTTGTCGTTCTGTGAAACCGAGACGTTGCCCTGGCCCGGTTCCCTCTCCAGGGATTTCAGCACCTCCTCGCACATGATCCTGGCCACGTCGGGGTTGGTGGTGCAGAGCTGAACCCCGGGGTCGAAGTGATCGTCGTAGACCTCGCTTGGTCGCTCTCCGTCGGTCTCGTTGTAGTACTCGGGGTGGTCCTCCCCGTATTTCTTCCAGGGCATGAAGACGTGGAAGGTGTGGTTGACCAGGCCTATCGGGGTCTTCCCGCCGAGGTGCTCCTCGGTCTGCACGGTGTTTGTCCGCATCCTGGTGGCAAAGGCGTGGTCATCCGATATCTCCCCGAAGGCGCTCCACCTGAAGCCGAAGGGTGGATCGTAGGTCTCGTCCATGGCGGGGATCAGGGTCCCGTCATCGATGGCTGGCAGGTGGGTGTGTTCCGAGGTAAGGAACCGCACACCGAGCGCCCTCTCCAGGAAGGCGTAGACCCCGTATAGGGTTCCCCGCGGCCTGCCCCCGGCGATGGCGATCCCGGTGCCCGTCACCAAGACCCTGTGTTCCTCGGGACCCATCCCGTACGCGTCGAAGGAGATCCCGCCCGCACCCCGGACGGCGCCGGGCCCGACGAAGATGTGGTTGGGACCATCGACCTCGCCGGCAAGGGGGATCCTGTGACCGGAGGCCCTCCCCAGCAGCTCGCGGAGCTCCTCCGCCGCGTATCGCTCTGCGGGGGTGGCGTCCCCGGCCAGGACGATCCCCCAGCTCTTCACATCGCCCCATCTGGCACCCGGTGAGTCCTTCTGGCTTGCGGACATGTGAGCCGGGCTGTGCCAGCCGTTTAAATCTGCATGCCCGGACTGGTCACAGGTCCATGCCGCGAATGAAGCTGGCCACCGCCCGGGACAGTGCCCCGTTACCAAATTCCGTCATGTGAACCCCGTCCTCCCCGATGCACCTCTCCCTCCCGGAGCCCTCCACGACCGCATGGAGGTCGTCTATCTTTACCCCTCGATCCGCCATGATCCCCGCGGCCACCCGGTTGTATGAAAGGACGTCCTTCTCCTTCCTGTCGAAGGGCTTGTTCCTGCGGTGCCTCAGGTAGATCACGGGCGTCGTGCTCGCCCAGGAAAGCCCTGGCCCCCCGTCCATGATCGTGTCAGCGATGCTGCGGAGGTTCTCGCGGTAATCCCCGATCGAGACCCTGTTGCGGCCCCTGTCGCGCTCGAAGGCGATATCGTGAAGTCCGCAGTTCAGGTGCACGGCATCGAAGTCCTGGCCGAGTATCCAGTCATCCACGTGGGACAGGAGGTTTGCGCTTGTGCCCCCGTTCCCGGGCAGGTTGCACACCTCGAACTCGTCCTTCAATATCTCTATTACGCCGGGCCCGTAGCCGAAGCTGATTGAATCGCCGGCGAGCAGTACCTTGGGTTTCATGTGATCAATTACTCCTAACCCCGCTGGGTCCTACCGGGGTTGAAAATTCTTCCCCCAGAGGGGGAATCACCGGGGCACTACATGATTATTCATAAGGGTCGGGATCAATGCGGAACCGTCGCCATCGATCCTTAGGATCCTTTATCTACAGGGGCGATATACCGTTACCCGATGACCACCCGGCAGGAGGATCAACGGGGTCTGGCCATTTTCAGCATGGGTGAGGTGGAGAGGTAGAATGGAGGGATCCATAATCGTCTTGGTCGTTCTGGGCGTGCTGGTAGCCACCGGTCTCGCGCTTCTCGTCCTGTTTCTGAGGAGGGGGAGGGCCGGAGGGGAAGGGGAGCCCAACTATAGGGCAATTTTCATAATCGGGCTCTCCCAGATTTCCATCGGATCATCCTTCACCGTGATATACACAGCGTCTGACCTGCCCCCCTTCCTGGGTTTGCCGTTACTCGGAATGGGGCTTACATACGTTGCCATCGGGCTTGCCAACCGCGACAAGTGGAAGTAGACCGGAGATTGATCGTAAGGACTCGCTATGGATGCATAATTTCATGACGGATCTTTAGGGGATTTTATCTGCACACTGATGAATGGGGGGAGAGGTGATTCAATGGCCGAGACCATGACTGGACAGCCCGCCGACGGATACGTCAGGGGAAAGTACATGGGATTCTTCATGCTCATGTTCATGCCCCTCGGAATCGTGCTCTGGATAATCCTGGACAACCCGGGGATGATCGGGATAGGGGTAGCCCTCGGGATATCGATCGGGGCATCCTTCGAGAACCGCCACAGGAATGGACCAGGCGACTATCACGGGGCAGGTGAATCGAGAGGCATGGCAATGGTCGCCCTCGTCGTGGCATCCCTGGCTCTGGGGGTAATTTTCTTCGTTCTGCTGATGCTCTAGCATCCCGGGGCTCACTTCAGCAGCCATACATTTATCCCGCCTGGCAGATCCCAGTCGCCATGCCGGGACCGAACATCGTTTTCTTCCAGGCCGAGAGCTGGGACGGGCGCGCCCTGGGGTGCATGGACCACCCCGCAATGAAACGGGCGACCCCGAACATAGACGGGCTCGCCAGCCGGGGCGCCCTCTTCAGCCGGACCTACTGCAGCCACCCCATTTGCTGCCCCTCCAGGGCCAACATGTGGTCGGGTCGCTACACCCACCACTGCGAGAGCTGGAACAACCACAAGGGGCTCGAGCCCGGGGACCTCACGTTGATGGACCTTCTCCACCGGGAGGGTTATGCCTTCGCGGCGGATGATTACAGGGACATAGGGCTCGGGAAGAGCGACTATCGCTCCGGTCGCCACAGCCAGCTCGCCCGCGTCACCGCCTGGACTGGCCCCGCTGACATACGCCTCCCAGTCTATGGCCGGGGATCGCAGGACCTCCACATCCAGACCAGGGCAAAGAACGCCTGGGACAAGGACTGGGAGAAGATAGACGGTGCGCTGGAATTCCTCGAGGGAAGAGTGGGGGAGGACGACCCCTTCTTCCTCTACATTTCCACCAGCGCCGTCCACCCGTCCTACCGCACAACGGCCCACTGGATGGAAAAGGTCGACCTCGAGGGTGTCGAGGTTCCCCCCGAGGACGAGGAGCTCCACCCCGCGATGGAGTACCAGCAGATAGCCAAGAACTGGGTGCACGGCTTCGCCCCGGAGACGGTCAAGATGTTCAGGGCCGCCTACTACGGCATGTGCGCCGAGGCCGACGCGATGGTGGGCAGGGTCACCGGCGCCCTCGAGGAGCTGGGAATGGGCGACGATACCTACTTCATCTTCACCAGCGACCACGGGGAGATGGCCTGCGAGCACCGGAACTGGTACAAGATGAACCTGTACGAGGGCGCATCCCGCGTTCCGCTGGTAATATCGGGCCCGGGCATCCCGGGCGGCAGGAGGATCGCTAACATCGTGTCCCTAATCGACATATTCCCGACGGTGGCGGAGATCGCCGGAACAGGGACCCCCGGGAACATCGACGGGGAGTCCCTCATGCCCCTCGCCCGCGGGGAACGGGAGGAGAGCCGCGACTGGGCACTGGCACTTCACACTGGCACGGCCTGCAACACGACCATGTTCATGCTCCGCAGGGGAGACTGGAAGTACGTGGCATACCCGGGCTACGGCCCCCAGCTGTTCAACCTCAAGGAGGATCCCCACGAGGTTCGCAACTTCGCGGGCACCCGGAGGGACGTGGCCGAGTCCATGGACCGGGACCTCAGAGAGATCGTCGACTACGAGGAGGTCCACGACCGCTGCATGCGCTACAACAGGGCCTCCTTCCTGGAATGGCGTGAAAAGGCCAGGGCCGGCGAGTTCAGAGACACCTCCTACGCTAGAAGCGAGCAGAACCCCGCAACGACCTACGAGGAGATCATGGCCAACTGCTACGATGGCTGGTCGAGGGAACACGAGGAGAAGCTCGAGAGCTGGCTCAACCGGTCCGATTAACCGGGAGGATCCACGTGCCCCACGAACCACGGCCGGTGACTGTGGCTGAAACCCGGGCGCTTGGCCCGGGGTGGATCCGGGAGCATTCGGACGGAGAGCTGGTGGTTTCAACCCATGGAATCGTCGCGCCGGGGAAGATCACACTCGATATGGGAACCATCGAGCCGGATCGGCACCGGGTATCCATGGACCTGATGGTCAGGGATGGGGGAGAGATCGCGGTATCCCTGACCGGCGCATCTCTCAATGTCCTCGTGGACCCGGACGATCCCGAGGTCGCTCACATAACTCTCCTTTCTGGCGAGGAGATCCGGCTCGATTTCAGGACCAGGCCCGATGCCTCGGAATGGTCCCGGGATCCCGATGAGGCTAAACGGATCAGGCGGGAATTCGAGGAATCACCGGGCTGGACGGAGAGGTGGATCAGGCTCGGCTATGACCTCCGGGGGGATTGCATCCAGTTCAGGTTCCAGGGCAGGTTCGTGGGGGAACCTGAAATCGAGCCGACCGGGGGAAATCCCAGGATCTCACTTCCAGTCGGGGCACTCATTCGGAACATCTCGGTTACTCCCCTCGACGAGCTGGATGGCGGTTACCACCCCCTGGAGATATCCCCCTACTTCAACTCCTCGATAGCGGGCAACGCCCAGCTCCCCCGGGGCCTGGTGGAGATTCGGGAAACGCCCTTCCTGCTGGAAAACCGGGAGGGGGAGCACGATGGCGTGAACCTGGGGCGTATGGGCTACAGGGGAAGGTACCCCTACATCTTCGAGGACTCCCTCTGCATGGACGGGAAACGGACGCTCCTGAGGGTACCAAAGGGCTACTACGACAGGTTGCACCTGCTCTGCACCGTCACCCCCGGGGAATCCGGTGTGCCCCTGGCCTCCGCGAGGATGATCAAGACCGGGCTGGGCCACGCGGTAACCGCCGATTTCGGGCCGATCAGGGCGGACGGGAAAATCCACCACGTACAGGTGGAGCTCTCCCCGGGAGCATTCCAGGAGTTCCTCGAGGACGAGGAACACTTCCTCGAAATCGACCTCACCAGGAGGGTCGGCCTCGATGACCAGCTGTTCCCCCACCCCGCTGGGCCCCCGAGCTCGATAGTCGTGCACGGTGCGACACTTGAAGAGGCTCCCGCCAGCATGGTCGTCCGCTGGGAGGGCGGTGTACCCCTCTTCGAGCGCCCCTCGGTTCCCCGGGTCGGGGTAGTTCTGAAGAACCGTAGGTCCAGGGACCTTGACATCTCGCTCCGCATGACCGTAACCGGGCCCTACGGCGACATCTCGGTTAGGGAGGAGGCCATGTCCCTGAAATCAAGGAAGAACCTCGTCCTGTCAAGGGAGTTGCCCCAGGACGTCATGGGCAAGTTCGACCTCGAAATAAGGATCGAGTCAGAGGGGGGCCGGTCGATGGTTCACCGGACATCCTTTGCACTTCTACCCCCCGATACCAGGAGGGCGACGGCGGAATCACCCTTCGGCATGTGGTGCTTCTTCGAGGGACACAGGGGGCTGCCCCCCGGGAGGCCCGCCCCGATCTTGAAGATGGCGGGTGCGAGGTGGACGCTGCCAAACTCACTTTTACTCGGTGATGAGGAGCAGAAGCGGAAGAGGCTGCAGGCAGTACGGGAACACCTCATCGACCTCGACTGCGGGCACGTCTGCTGCCTGGGCAACAGTTGCTGCGAGGACCCCGGTAACCCGGAGGAGATGGTCGGGAAGATGAAAGAATTCCCACCGATTCGCTCCTGGATGGTATTCTGGGAGACCTACCTGAGCACGAGGCACCAACGGGCCTTCCCCAACGAGCTCCTCGGAAGGCCCGTCGAACCCCTCACGGACCGGGAGAGGGGACACCTGAACAACTGCTGGAAGACGGGGACCGAGTACGGCAGTCTGGTCAGGGATGAGTTCCCGGACGTCAAGCTGGTCTTCGGCAACGGCTACCCGAGCTTCATCGGGTCCATGATGGCGAGGGGATACCCGAGGGAGTACCTGGATGCCTTCGGCCTCGACTTCGACCTGTTCACCTCGGTTCCCGAGAGGCAGCCGGGCGCGCTCTTCGCTCCCTTCTCCAACATCTTCATACTCAGGTCCCTTCAGCGCTTCTACGGCTACGAGGAGTACCCAATCTACCTGACCGAGGCCATATACGCCCCCGTCGGCGAGGGATGGCTGACCGAGCGGGAGCAGGCCGACCACTACGTCCGCTCGCACCTGCTGGCAATGGCAAGCGGCGTGGTCTTCTTCGGGATGTGCACCTCCCCGTACGACCCCGGGGACGAGTACTTCTACAGCCACTACGGTCCAATCGGCCTGCTGAGACGCCCTCCGGGACTCGAACCCCGGGAGAGCTTCTGCGCATACTCCACCATGACCAGGGTGCTCGACAGCGCCAGGTTCGACGGCGTCGTGGCAACGGGGTCCAGCACCCTCTACGCCCTCAGGTTCGTGAGGAACACCGGGGAGATTGTCCATGCACTGTGGACGGTACGGGGAAGCAGGATGGCGGTGCTGAGGGGCGATATGGCTGGGGTAACCATCACGGACATGTTCGGCAACCGTCGCGATCTGGACGCGGTCGACGGAGCCGTTAAGATCGAGGTGGTCACATCGCCCATCTACCTCGAGGGAGCCAGCGGGATCGATGGGATCGAGCCCGTGGAAAACAAAACCTGTTTCGAGGGAAAGGCGATTCGAATAGCGGATTTCGAGCATGCCTCGGACTGGGTGGAGAGCCCGGGAACCAGGGAAGAGCTCGAGGCGCTGAGACCAGATGTACCATACTTCGTGGGCGGGATCGAGACCCGGGTCGTGTCCCCCCGGGAGGGCATCTCCTCACTCCTGGAGGTCGGGCCAGCGAAACCGCCACGGAACCACCCGCACGAGATCCCCTACCTGTTAGTCAGGTACCTGGGCGGGGATGGAAAAATACCAGCTGATTCCCTCTACATGGGGGCGCGCGTCTTCGGGAACAGCTCGTGGGGCAGGGTTCTCTTCCTCCTGGAGGACTTCAACGGCAACTCATGGTTATCGGTCCGGGGCGATACCTCGATCGATTTCGATGGATGGAATATCGTACAGGTCCGCCTTCCCCACGGTCCGGATGCCAACAGTGTCGTCAGAACCGGTTTCGAGTCATGGGTCTCAGGCACAGACCTCGATCCGGTCTACCCGATGCAACTCGTGGGACTGGTGCTCGAGGTCCGTAGCCACGTAATCTACGTTGATCAACTTCGACCGGTAGGGGAGGGGAAGTACCTCATCGAGGAGATTTTCGTGAAGAAGGACTGAGCCGAACGGCCAATCCACAAACCGCTTTTGATTGGCAGGACCGAACGGTTTAATAGAAAATCCCGCGGACAGGGTCACATGCCCTCGATCGATATCGACCCCCTGGACTACTCCCGGTCCTTCATATGCCACGACGCCAGCTTCAACTCCGTCCGATTCTGGGTCGAGAGCAGGACCAGGCTGCTCGACGACGATGGACAGGTCGATTTCCTGCAGTGCGCGTCTTGCAAGAGCGAGAACACCTTCGCACCGGAGAACCTCTTCCAAGAGGACAACTACGACTTCCTCCCGGTCTTCGGTGGTGATGACCTCGTAGTCTTCCGGCGCTACTCGAGGCTGACCGAGAGGTACAGGGAGGTCGCCGGCGTCGAGAAGTACTGGGGTCCACCGATCTACAAGCTCGCTGCGGCGATCGAATACGAGGAGCTCGGGGACTGGGACGCATTGTACCGCGCGGCCATGGAGGGGCTGCCCATGGTCAGCCAGACCCGCATCCGGAACGAGGAGACGGGCCTCGAAGTCATAGTAGAGTGCCCGGTCAAGACCCTGAACATGCAGGCCGAGAGGAGGGTCTACCAGGTGGACACCGGGCCCGTTGCCCTCCCGGACCTGAACAGGAGACACGACCCTCCGATCGACTCGCTGGCGCTGGCATTTATAGCCTTCAACTCCCCCACCTCTGCCGACTTCATAATCGAGCAACCGACGAGGGTCGATGGTGAGGGCGGCTCGGCATGCTGGATTCACCACTACTCGAACCCCTTCAGCCTCGTGGCGACCAACCGACTCCTCTCTATCGGTCGATAGCTACTTCTCCGCGTCCGGTTCCCGGACCATAACGAAGAAGGGCGAGGTGTGACCGTAACCCCTGTTCCCCTCCCCGTAGGCCGTCTCGACCTCCACCGTGGGAACGTACCAGTGCCGCCCGGGGGAGGGATCGCTGTCGACAAGCTCGACGGTCGCACGTTTCTCACCCACCTCCACCGGTCTCATCACGGTTCCGTCCCGAATGAGGGCTGCCCGCGTAATCGTGTGGCCGCATGACACCGACAGCCTGATCCGCACTCCCTCGCCGGACTCCACGGTCACAGATCGCCCGGCGGGCTGGCCCTTCATCCTGGCAGCCATCGAGACCCTGGAGTCGGACATGGCGATCGTGTACCTGTTGCGGAGCGCCTCGAAGACGCCCTCCGCCGTGGGCTCCCTCACCCAGAAGCCGGTCATGCAGAAGTGGTTTGGCCCCCTCGCCCTGAAGTGGTCGCTGCCCCCGACCAGGCCCACCTTGAGACCGGCATCGAGGAACTGGTTGGGGAAGAGCGTGAACCTGCCCTCGGTCACCAGCAGGTTGTTGTTACGCCCCTGCATCGACTCCATGGCGACCTCCAGCTGGGCCTCGAAGGACTGGACCAGGTGGTCCTCCTCGGCCATATTACCGTGGAAGTGGCGTAGCGCCAGGGCGCTGTCGAGAGGAAAGTCCTCCACCAGCTGGCGGTAGGTCCTGTTCCGGTACCTGCCTTGCGAGCCCAGAACGCACCGGAGACCGTCGTAGGTATCCCTGTCCCGGGCGTAGAAGTTGGTGTGCCTTCCCGGGCTCTGGCCCGATTCGTAGCCGTAGAGCGGTATGCCCCAGCCGCCGGCGAGGACCTCAAGCCTGTCGCCCAGCCAGGCCGCCTCGGGACCGCCGAGCATGTTGTCGTGGTCCATGAAGGTGAAGACGCGGCACCCGAGGACGTCCCTGGCGTACCGGAATACCTCATCGGGGCAGCCATCCATCGCCGACATGCACTTGGAGTAGTTGGTGTGGGAGTGAAGGTCGCCCCAGATGAGCGTGCGTCCCCCGTAGGGCTCCTCGAGCTCTGGTGGATCGGGAGCGACATTCCTGTAACCTGTCGTGACCATGTAGTCGGCACGTTTGTCCTCCGGCACCTCGACGTGGGGCAGCGAGAAATCGGGGTCGAACTCCCTGACCTCCACGCGGAAGTTTGTACAGGGGGTGTGGTTGCCGGGGTTATCCAGGCATGGGAAAACGCCCAGGAACTTACCGTCGAACGGGAGGACTGCATACCCGGTATCCGGGGCCGTAAGGCCCTCGGAAAGACGCTGGGTAATGCCCCAGGTGTCGTTCCACCTGATCATGCAGGTATCCCAGCCGAAGGTCTTGAACGCGAAGTGCCGGAAACGGCGGAAGGCCACCACGGGGCGAACATCGTCGAGGAAGATCGTGGGTCGCATTGGGGGCATGTTCTCGTTGCTCCAGTAGTAGAAGGCCTCCCTGTCGATCGGGAGCCGCCCGCCATTCCCGGAGATGTCCTCGAGACTCCCCCCGCTCCAGCGCCATGCCCTAAGGTCCCTGTGCATCCCCAACCTCTCGTCCATCCCGAAGGCCGGGCCCGTCTCGGCGACTATGAATACCCCGTTCTCCCCGCATACCATGTCGGCGTTGAAGGTGTAGTCTTCCTCCCCGGATATCTCGACCTCGCTTCCATTCCCCCCGACCTCCTGGAGAAGAAGCGAAATCGAGTCCCTGGTAACCTGCTCGGTCAGGAGGAAAACGCCGTTCAGCGATGCCCTCAGAACCGGGTTCCTTCCCCTAATCCGGAGGATCTCATCTCCCTCGAGCGAAAAAAGCCGTACCTCGCCTGCCCCCTTGGAATCGGTCTCGCAGGCGAGCATCAACCCATCAGGGCCCTTGCAGACCCCGGGACTCCTAATCGGCGAGCTATCCTGGAAAACCGTGGATGTCCGGCCATCGGAGCAGGCCCCGAAATTCCAGGCGTCACTCATGCGCTGCGTCCAGGCGAAGGTCGGCCCGGGGGTAATCTCCCGGGGGGATACCGGTCCGCAGATATTCTCCGCGCGCGCGATCTGGTCCTGTTGGTGGGAGTTTCCATCGACGCAAACCACCCTGCGGTCCACTCCGGCGAGGGCCCTCTGCCAGTCAAGGCAGCTCTCCCTGGCCTGGTCGTAGTCAAGGTCGGTCGAGGGAATGTGGGATCCGTCCACGTCCTCGATGACAAGTGCACCGGCATACCAGCCGGACTCGGCAAGGCCCGCGCAGCAGCTGTACCCGTTCTCGATTCTGATCAATTCGCCGTTCACCCCAGAAACTGGACAAGGGCACATAAGAATGATGTTATCCGTAGTTCGGTGCCCCTCGCCAGATTGGCCTTCATCAACTTTATAACCCCGCAACTACCAGTTTGCTGGAAATGAAATTCGGTCTGGATGTCGCAACTGTGAAGGAATACCACGATCCGGGCGTCCTGGTATCACTTGCGACCAGCGCAGAAAGGGCCGGCTGGGACGGGTTCTTCATCTGGGACACGCTGCTCTACCCCACTCCCGCACCCGCCCTGGACCCCCTTGTCGCCCTCTCTGCCATCGCGGTGAGGACGAGCCGGATAAAACTGGGGGCGATGGTCACCCCCCTGCCCCGCAGGCGGCCCTGGAAGCTCGCCCGGGAGATGGTCACGCTGGACCACCTCTCCGGCGGGAGGCTGGTGTTCGGCGCCGGGCTGGGCTGGCTCGGGGAGGAGTTCTCGGGATTCGGGGAGGAGGAGAACCCGGTAACCAGGGGGCGTAAGCTCGACGAGGCCCTCGAGGTCATCACAGGCCTGTGGAGCGGCGAGAGTTTCAGCTTCCGGGGGGACCATTACATGGTGGATGACATCCAGATGCTCCCGGGACCGCTTCAAAAACCGAGGATCCCGGTCTGGGTCGCCGGCGGCTGGCCCCACAGGAACCCCTTTCGCAGGGCGGCCAGGTGGGATGGTGTATACCCTGGCAGGTCCGACGGCAGCGCCCTGCAGCCAGGGGACCTCAGGGAGATTATGGCCTTCATGAAGCCGTACATGGCCGGTGGACACCATTTTGACGTGGTGGTCGGCGGACCCACCCCACCCGATCCTGCAAGGGGATCCGGGGTCGTCGAGCCCTTCGCCATCTCCGGGGCGACATGGTGGCTGGAGGCGATATCATTCGAGCGGGGTTCCCTCGACGAGATGATTGACCGCGTCAAGGCCGGACCGCCCAGTCCCCGGTGACCAACCTTTTTATATCACATTTCGGATATTGCGGTGCCGGACGATCCCGGTTCTGCAAAACCGATCGGGGCCCCCGGCGAATTCCAGACCAGTTACCATCTCAGGAATTTTGGAGGATTGAAAGATGGAATACGAGATCAAGTACAGGCCGGCGTACTCGCTTCTGGAGGCCCGGCTGAACGCGGGCGAGACCGTCGTCGCGGAGGCGGGGGCCATGGTGTACATGTCGCCTGGCATACAGATCAAGACCAGGAAGAGGGAGGAGAAGAGCCTCTGGAAGAGCATCAAGGGCTCCCTCCTGGGCGGGGAATCCTTCTTCGTTAACGAGTATAACGCCGAGCGGGGACCGGGGAAGGTCGGTTTCGTGCCGGCACCCGTGGGAGACATCCAGCAGCTGGACCTCCAGAGCGGCAGGGGGATGATCCTGCAGAAGGACGCCTACGTCGCATCCACGGCCGACATCCACCTGGATACAGAGTGGCAGGGATTCAAGAAGGGCCTCTTCGGCTCGACACTCTTCATGCTCAAGGTCTCCGGCCAGGGGCAGCTCTTCGTCAACTCGTTCGGGGCCATCGACCACCACCAGCTGGGGGCCGGTGAATCCCTCGTCGTCGACAACTACCACCTGGTCGCCTTCGACGACTCCTGCAAGTACGACGTGAAGAAGTTCGGCGGGCTTAAATCCACCATTCTCGGTGGAGAGGGCCTGGTAACCGAGGTACAGGGTCCTGGGAACGTCTACATCCAGACCAAGAACGTCCAGGAGTTCGCAAACTGGATCTGGCCCCTCCTGGAGGGCAGGGTCAAGAGCGCCGCCGGGAGCAACAGGTCGGGCGGGTTCAGGCTAGGTCAGTAGACACCCTAACCTTTAATGACACCCCTTTCCCGTTGGAAGTCCATGGGCAGGAGGAAGTTCATTTTAATCGGCCTCGATGGCCTGGTGCCCGAGCAGGTCGAACGTTACCGAGGCAGGGTACCAGAGCTCGACGAGATGCTGCGAGGGGGCTTCTTCTCCCCCGCCATCCCTAGCGCAGTCACGGACACCCCGACCAACTGGACCACGATAGCCACCGGGGCGTGGATGGGAACCCACGGCATCATCGGCTTCCAGGACCACCTTCCCGGCATGGCCGCGGGGGAGACTAGATCAACCTTCAACTCCCGCCTCTGCAGGGCCGAGTACCTCTGGCAGGCAGCGGAGCGCCAGGGCAGGCGCTGCATACTGATCAACTACCCCACGGCCTTTCCCCTCACCCTCCGGGATGGCGTCGTTATCGGCGGGGACGGGCTCTTCTCCAGCAGGTGGACCGTGCGCTTCCCGGAGTACATCAGCAGCCACCGCCGGGTCCCCGGGGGCAAGCGCCTACTCCTGGGTCCCGCCGGCAGGTGGAGGAACGTCCCGCCATCATGGAGAGTACTGGGCGAGGGAGTGGTGGACCTGGAGGACCAGCTGCGGTTCGGCTGGGACGCCGCCGGGGTGACCGACTGGGGAACCACGTCCGAGCCGGGAAGCGAGCGCCGCCGCGTCCTGGTCTTCAGGGATGGAGGAAGAACCCGCATGGCAATTTCGAGGAACAGGGACGCGGGGAGGGCGATCGCTGTAATCGGGAGGGGAGAGTGGAGCGGCTGGGTCCGGGAGAGGTTCCTGGGTGCGAGCTGCCTGAGGCAGTACAAGGTGCTCGACCTCGACTGGAAGAGGGGCAGGATCACCATATACGCCTCGATGGCCGGTCGACACCGGGGCTGGGCTCATCCGAGGGGGATGGAGGACGAGATAATCGAGAACGCCGGGGGGTACGTGGAGTCCCTTGAGCTCTCGCCCGACTCGGCCTTCAGGAAGGGCTGGTTCGACGGGCGCGAGCTGGAGGGGATCATGGACGTAATGGAGATCCAGGCGAAATGGACCTCCGACTGCGCGGCGCACCTGGCCTCGACCCAGGACTGGGACGCGATGCTCGTTCAGTACCACGCTCCGGACGGCATCAACCACGATGTCCTGGGCTGGCTCGGGGATCCCGATCCCCGGAGGCGCCGGACCGCCGACCGGCTGATGCTGGCCACGATGCGTACCATGTTCCGAATGGTGGGTAGAATCAGGGCCAGCTGCGCCGGCGATGATACCGTGGTATGCGTGGTCTCGGACCACGGCAACATCCCGGTCGACAGGTGGGTCAACGTCCACCGCATCATGGAGGAGGAGGGCTGGGAGGTCTTCAAACGCGATACGAAAACCGGCAAATGGTCGCTCGACCCGCGCCGGACGAGGGCCTGGAACGCCGGCCATGCCTCAGGGATCTGGATTAACCTGAGGGGCAGGGAGAGGTGGGGGTGCGTGGAGCCGGGGGGTGACTACGAGGAGCTCAGGGAGGAGGTAATCCAGAGGTTCCGATCCCTGTCCGATCCGGCCTCCGGGAAACCGGCCTTCGAGCTTGTCGGCGCCCGGGAGGACTTCGAGTCCATGGGGGTGTGGGGTGACAGGGTGCCCGACGTGTTCTGCTTCGCCAGGCCCCACTACCTCTTCTACACGACCGGCAACAACGACATCCCCGACGATGTCATGCGGTTCTACAGGGAGAGCCCGGAGGTCATGCCCCTGGCGGAACTGAAGCACTTCCCGGTGGTCAGCACCCTTTCAGCCGTCCACTGGCACCTGCCTAATGCCTCGGTTGGCTACGCCTCTAACCGGGCCACCCTGATCCTGGCTGGCCCCGGCGTGGCCCGGGGGAAGAGGGCGGAGAGGGTCAACCTGGTGGACGTCGCGCCAACCCTCTCCAGCATCCTGGGCATCGACCCGCCCCGGCAGTGCGAGGGCCGGGTGATCAGGGAGGCCCTGGACACGGCAGGATGAGACCCGGGGCAACAGGAATATCTTTAACGGCACATCGTTTGCACCCGCCGGAGATATCCATGGACGCAGAGGAGGCACGGAGAAGGCTGAGGGGGCCCTACGTTCCCATGACGACCCCATTCGAACCCGACTGCTCCCTCGACACCGAGGGCTTCAGGGCCCTCGTCAGGGCGCTGCTTAAGGGCGGGATACGGGAGGGCCAGGGCGTGCTGATGGCCGCTGTGGCGGCGGGGGAGTTCCCCACCATGACGATGGAGGAGAGGAAGGAGATAGCCAGGGCGCTGTCAGAGGAGGCCCTGGGGAGGGTCCCCCTGGTGATATCTGCCCAGCACACCGACCCCAGGCAGGCGATAGAGCTGTGCCGTTACGCCGAGGACCTCGGGATTGACGCCGTCCAGATGGGGCCCACCTACCACGAGTCGAGCCAGACGGAGGACGACGTCCTCCGCTTCTACAGGCACGTCGCCGACCACACAGACATCGGCTTCATGATCTACAACACCTACTGGAAGGGATTCAACCACACCCCCCACATCATGCCCGGGCTCCTGGAGATCAAGAACGTGGTGTCGATGAAGTGGGCCGCCCCCACCGAGTGGCAGTACCGGGAGATGCTCAGGTTCTACGGGGACCGCCTCGCCTTCATGGACAACATGAACGTCCACGTCTGGGGCCACATGCACGGGACCGTGGGCTTCCTGTCCCACCCTGGCAACTTCTGGCCCGAGCACGAGGTGGAGGTGTGGAGGCTGCTGGAGGAGAAGCGCTACGAAGAGGCAAACGCCAGGCTATTGAAGCTGAACTACCCCTTCTACGACCTGATACACGAGGTCGCCAGCTCCTCCGGTATAGTCGACGCAAACGTCACAAAGGCCGCAGTTGAGATGGTCGGCCTTCCCGCCGGGCCCAGCCGGCCGCCCGCCAGGGAGCTCACGGACCGGGAGAGGTTCAAGCTGCGCGAGCTGCTGGTCGGCGCCGGCGTGCCCATGGATCGGACATGAGGGAGGATCACGGCAATGAGGATCGGAGGTCCAGTACCCGCAGGCACGGACCCCGACGAATGGGTCTCAGTGCTCGGGGCGAAGGGATACAGTGCCGCCTACTGCCCCCTGGGGCCCGGCTCGGATGGTGACACCAGGGCCCGGTTCAGGGACGCAGCCCGGGAGGGGGATGTAGTCATGGCCGAGGTGGGCGCCTGGTCCAACCCCATCAGCCGGGACCCGGCCGAGAGAAGGGCCGCCCGCCGCAAGTGCTGCGAGCAGCTCTCCCTGGCCGAGGACGTGGGGGCGAGGTGCTGCGTCAACATCGCCGGTTCCAGGGGTAGGAGCTGGGACGGGCCCGACGCGGACAACCTCACCGACGGGACCTTCCGGGCCATCGTGGAGAGCGTCAGGGAAATTATCGACGAGGTCAACCCGGCTAGCACCTACTACACCCTGGAGACGATGCCCTGGATATTCCCCGACTCCCCCGACAGCTACCTCGAGCTGATGGATGCCGTGGACAGGGATCGGTTTGCTGTCCACCTGGACCCCGTCAACCTGATTAACAGCCCCCGGCGGTACTACGGCAGCTCAGGCCTGCTGCAGGAATGCTTCGAGAAGCTGGGGAGCCGGGTGAGGAGCTGCCACGCGAAGGACATACTGCTGTCGGAGAGGCTGACCGTGCACCTAGACGAGGTCCGGCCCGGGCTCGGGAACCTGGACTACCCCACCTACCTCGCCCAGCTTTCGCGGTTGGATACCGATACCCCCCTGATGATGGAGCACCTCTCCAGCCAGGAGGAGTACTCCGAGGCCCTTGCGTACATCAGGTCGATCGCCGGTGAACTCGGGCTCGAGCTGTAGACACAGCAGGACCCGCCGTGGTTAATGTTTTTCTTGTAGCGTGATTACCGGGTCCGGGCGACGAGATGCCGGGAAGCATCAACGATATTCTGCCAGATAGGATAAGCGAGGCCGACGAGGAGGTAATCCAGGAGCTCCTCTACCGGAAGATGAAGGGGTACGCCGGCCTGGCGGTGAGGCTGCTCCACGCCATGGAGAAACGCTTCGGGCCCGAGGCCAGGGAGGTCCTGGCCAAGATGGTCGAAGACCTTTCTTACGAGCCTCGCGCGGATGCCGGGGACCCCAGGGCGGACCTCCACGAGCTCTGCGAGAGGGTCGAGAGGGGCTGCGCCGGCACCCACATTTGGGACCGCGTCATCGACGAGCCCGACCGAATCGGCTACCACTTCACCGGGTGCATGCACGCCAGGATATTCCGCGAGCTGGGTGAGCCGGATCTGGGCTTCCTATTCTGCGCCGGGGACGGTCCATCCGTCAGGGCCTACAACCCGAAGCTAGGTTTCAAACGCACGAGGACACTGATGGAGGGAGACGAGCTCTGCGACCACATATACCTGGTGGAAAGTTAAACGCGATCACTTCAAACCGATCCTCTTCCTCTGCTTTCTGGTACCGTAGTTGGCAATCCATTCCCTCAACTCCATCTCGGGGGCCATTACCCTGACCTGTTTAACGTCGATGAAGTCCGGATCGATGGTGTAAACCACGTTTGCCCCCTCCTGGAGCGCTGTGGAAAGTATTACTGAATCTGCCAGTGCGAGCCAGCGTCCTCCCGGAGTTTTGACTGTGGACCTTAGTTCGGCGGCCGTTTTGGCCACCTCTACATCCAAATCTCTCACCCTCGGCCTCATATTCCAAATTGTCTCAGCAATCTCCCTTGATCCAGCAGCATCCTCGACCCTGAGAAAGGCCGTGTGAATCTCGGTGAATTGCATGGAGCTAAGCAACACTCTGAAGTCTCCAAAATCTGCCCTATCAAGAAGGTGACCACACTCCTCGAATCCAGGTTCCTCGAAGGCAAGGCACAGAAATATCCCCGTGTCGATTAGGTTCATCAAAGCTCTTCCAGATCCTCCTCTCTCATGCTATCAAGCAGATCGGCGATGGGAACATCCCCAAGCCTTTTCTTTGCCCTTCTGCCAAGGCCTCTCATACTTATGGAGGGTCTTGGAACCCTTTTCAGTACGGTTCCCCCCGAACCCAGCTCAAATTTCACCTTGTCTCCTGGTTCTAGCTCCAGTTCTTCCCTTATCTCCTTAGGAATGGTAACTTGGCCTTTACTTGAAATTGTAGTAATACTCAAAATAAATACCTACCTAAATTATAGTAGGTATGATTAAATAATCTTACTTTTCGATTTCTGGAGCGATGTAGGCGGCATGCCGGACCATGATCTCGGGGCCGCCGAACCCGCGCTGGCCGGTGACCATGCCGGTTTACAGGAGATACCCGGGTGTTGGATCACCAGCTTGCCCGGCTGGAGCACGGGCATCTACCTCCTATATTGAGGTGGCCAGATCATCCCCATCAGCGGGGAAAGCACGAGGGCAAGAACGGCAAGAGCGATGGTCTCCGGCACCTCCTCGCCGGGGTATGGCGGGAGAACGGGGATCTCGCCCGTTATTTCGAATTCGTGCTCGAGGAAGTACCCCCTCTCCAGGGTTCCGGCGTAGTCCCGGTTGAAATCCCCGGAGCTGAAGATGAGGGGATTATTCGCGGTGGTTCCCTCGGGCACAACCGTCAAGATGGCATCGTAGGGGTCCGGGGGAACCGGCAAGAACACCATCCCATCGGCGTTGGCGACCCTCACCTCGTAGTGCCACAGTGGAAGCCCCCGGGCCCCAGAATCCTGTTCGTAAAGGTCCACGCCCACCTCGTAGTAGGGAACCTCGTTGTCCACCCTGATGAACTGCCCCGGAAGGCTTGGAAGGCTTCGTCTCCCGGGCCTCTGGTAGTTGGTTGCGTTGCCGACGTGCTCGCCGGGATCGTGGGAAATACCTGGCCAGGCCGTGTCGGTGAAGTACTCCCCCTCTTCCCATGCCCCGTTTCCATTCTCGTCCCGGAAGGGCTCTACAGTGTCGTGGACCCCGTTGCCGACGTCCCTGTCCGCGAAGAAGTCGTGGGAGATGAAGACGCTGTCGATTTCCTGCCCGATCTGGGGGAATTTCGCCGTGAGGGACTCGTATACGGAGGTGAAGTCCGCGTGGTAAACCCCGATCACCTCCCAGAGCTCCTCCATGGTCAGATCGACCCCATCGTCCTCACGGGCACTTATTTCACCGATCATCATGTCCAGCGAATATCTTTCGGGAAGGTCCTCGCTGATCTCCTCGCGGGTGCTTCCTGCCAGGATGAAGAGCAGCTCTACCTCGTCTATCCTCCCGTCCCCGTCCTCATCGTAGAGGTCCATCTTCAGCCCGGGGTCGGACGGATCGTCGTAGGAGCTGTCGAGGAGGGTCCTGAGCTCCTCGAGGTCCAGCAGCTTGTTCCCGTCGGCATCGTAGCTGAGGAACTTCTCCACGATCGTCTTGCTGCACTCATGTTTGAAATTCTCCTCGACCATCATGCAGGCCTTCAGAGTCAGGACCTCGTCGCCCTCGAGCTGCCCATCCCCGTTTTCATCGTGAAGATCCAGCCACTCCTCGTACCTGTCCGTCAGCAACTCCACCGTGCGGCTTGACTTCTCGTACTGCTCCTGGCCATCGTAGAGGTCCCAGAGGATTCCCGCTATAGCCAGCTCCTCAGCAACCCCCAGCCGCAGCCAGGGCTTGAAGTTGTACTCCAGGTCGCCGTAGTAACCGCTGTTTGCCGGGTAGTCCTCCTGGTTCCACCAGAAGTCGTAGTGCTCGGCGATTACCATGGCCATGAAGTGGGCGAAGCCCTCGACGTAGGAGTCGGCCGTGGTCGGGTTAACGAAGCCGTGGTGGTTGATCTCCTCCATGGCCCCGGGGGGTGGCTCGGGGAATCCGCCGTAGACCTCGAACATGGCGAAGTGGCTGAACTCGTGGTACTCCCTGTTCTTTGGCCGGTAGGGGTGGGAGCTCTGCATCTCGAAAAAGGGTATGGTTATCCCGTGAACGGTCAGACCCTCCCTCTCCGTTTCAGGTATGAATTTGAGCGGCCACTTCAGTCCGTTCGTGCCCACCCTGACCTCGAGGGGAGGGTCGCAGTCGAAGCTGACGCCCAGAACCTCGGTGTAGAACTCGAGGGCCTCCTTGAGGTGTACGTAGGTGTATATGAAATCGTCCTGGGCCCGGTTGCCGAGGTATTTCTCGAGGTCTAGGACCGGGGTGATTCTCTCACCGGCTCCCACCGGGATTATCTCATCATACCAGGTCTCGAACTTGAAGCTCTCGATGGCATCCCCCCTGAGCCTAATCGATATCCGGATGGGACGCGTCATCCAGTCATAGTACACCGTGAAGCAAGGCTTGTCGTCGATCATGTACTGGAGGTCTATCTCCAGGTGGTATTCGCCGCCATCCAGCATCTCCGGGGGTATCTCGAATCTACCGTTCGAATCTGTGCTCGTGGCCACCGTCAACTCGTCATTCCTGAAGACGATGCTGGTGTGCACCAGGGGAAAGCCCGGCGGGAGGACGAGTACCCTGCCCCTGATCTTCCTCTCCGGGCCCAAGGTGAATTCGTGTACGTTGGAGGTCGCCATCAGGTCCAGCCCCTTGTAGGCCCTGTAGGCCAGTGCGGTTACGCGCATGTCAAGCTCGCCGCCCTCCCCGTGCTCCTCCAGCAGCTTGAAGTAGTTCGACAGCCGGTTCCCGTCCAGAGTGAGGCCGGAGCCCAGGAAACCGTATATCGATGGAAGTGCCGTCCAGTTGGCCCCCGAGCGGTACTCCACCACCCAGTCCACCCTCGCAACGTCCCCGGTATTCCCGCCCGAGACCGAGAGATCGAAAACGGCCTCCTGGTCCTCCGGTACGATGTAGTCGGGGCCAGAGATCATCAATTTTACATCGGTGGCGTATTCCACCCGGACCGGGCCAACGTAGTCGATGTTGTACATGTACTCGCTGAAGCCCTCGTACTCGATGCATGCCCAGAAGACCGCGTATATGGTCTCGCTCGTGGGCAGGCCACCCAGGCTCATGTTGGCCTCCATGTTTCCCACGATGGGCGTGTCCTCGGGCAAACTCCCAGATTTTCCATCGCCCGATACGCCCGGGTCCGGGGAGAGGTCGACCCCGTACTCGTTCCTGGAAATTCTCTTGATCCAGTATATCGGGTCTGCAGAGGAGTAGCCGTCGGGGTAGGTTTTATCGGCGACCAGGACAAAGGTATCGGCCTTGGTCCTATTTCTATATACGTACATGGAGATCGTCATTCTCCTGAGCCTGTCGATCTCCCCGTATCCGTAGATGCCGCCCTCCCAGGGGTTGCCGGCGAGCGTTGCGTCGTAGTCGACCCTGATGTGGTACTGGTTTCCGTCCAGCTCAACGCCCGTGATATCGAACCCGATCAGGCCCGGAACCGCGTTCTCATCCCCAGATGCCGGGCCGATCAGCAGCACGGCGAAAACGATGGCCGCGTAGATCGAACGGGACTTGAACGGAACCATGGATTTCGGACAGATCCCATCATTCAAAAACACTTGGGTTACACTACCCCTTGTGTTATCCCATAATTATTTCGTGGGGGGTTTTTGGGGTTTTTGTTTTTAGTCATTTTGGTTCATCTTGGTTTATGGGTGGGTTT
>Ga0180434_10001112_pt1 | contig 39120 bp, 49 predicted proteins | sample SS_ome_7_FD_132453 | JGI IMG/M metagenome (GOLD analysis project Ga0180434, IMG submission 132453) | Hypersaline lake sediment archaeal communities from the Salton Sea, California, USA - SS_1_D_2 metaG | ecosystem: Environmental > Aquatic > Non-marine Saline and Alkaline > Hypersaline >... | reverse complement strand
TTCATCCCTCGCCGCCGCAGGTCTCCACCAGCTTTTTCGCCATCTGCTCTCCCAGGGAGAAACATCGATGGAGGGCGGCTTCGTCCGGCACGTTGTAGCTGCTCATATAATTTGTCAAAAATTACCAAATAACTTGTCAAAAAATCGAAGGGGATCTAGCCAGCCGAAAGCGGCCCGATCCGGAGGAGAATGAACGGAATAGACCCCGTTATAAAAATGGTTCTGCTCCTGGAGGATGAATTAAAACGTCTCTGAAAACAAAAATCCTGTGCCAATGAAAACGGCCAGGATTATAAGCATATAATTTCAAAAAGCTAGATATTGCTGATAAGTATTTCTTTCCTCTCCTTCCCCCGTCCCCCACCTGTTTTCCTCGTATTCATGGCCGAATATTTTGTGCTCACTGCCCTTATCGAGAATCCCTTGAATATCTTCCGGACCTCTTTATTGTCATTGAGGCTCATGATGAACTTGCCGGCGATCTTCGCGAGGACCTCCGCCATCTTCCCGAAGTCGTCCGGCTCGAGATTGTGCCTGTACGCCCTGATTTTGTAGTAAGGGGGATCGATGTAGAAGAAGGTTTCCGGCCGGTCGTACCGCTTGATGCATTCCGTGTAATCGAGACACTCGATCCAGACCCTTGCAAGCCTCCAATGCACCTGGAGGACGATCTCCTCAAGGTTGAGTAGATTGAGATTCGGTTTTCCTTTCGCTCCGCTGCCGAAATTCTGATTGGTCGGGTGCCCGGCGAAGCTGTTCTTGAGGAGGTAGAAGGTTTTGACCGCACGCTGGATGTCGGTGAGCGTGTCGTCGTCCTTTTTCTTCTCCAGCTCGAAGATCTTCCTGCTGATGATCGCATTCTTGAACTGGCGAAGAAATTCCTCTGGATGATGCTGGATGACCCTGAATAGATTGGCGATATTGAAGTCGCGGTCATTTAAGACCTCTACCTTGGAAGTTTCCTTCTTGAAGAATACCCATGCTGCTCCGCAGAAAGGCTCGCAATAGCATGTGTGCTCCGGGATCAGGGGAATGATCTTTTTTGCCAGTAGGGACTTCCCACCGAAGTAGTTGAGGGGGCTGTTCATGACGGCTCCTTGTTGACATGCGGGAAACCCCCTTTAAAATGAATCTCGCTTGACGCTGGGGAGTAGCGGGGTTTTCCCTGCGGCCTCTGCTTGCATCAGAGGTCCGATAAGGAGCCGCCAGCTCCTTGTCGTGCTCCCCACACACACCATCAATCCTCAAGCTCCGGAATGTCGCACAGATCGGCTTCGTCTGCGTCCGGAACGATGAACTTCTTTTTGTACCCGGCATCGGGAATTGATCCGAAGGCCTTTGCCGACCGCGTGAGCGGAACCCAGGCAATCCCCGAAGCGTTGGTTTCTCCGATTTCCGTATCCTTCAAAACGACCGTTCGATCGCCTTCTTCTCCGAGCACCTGCGGCCTCTCGATGATCTTGAATTTCACCTCGACGCCGATTTTTCTTTGGCCGATCAGTCGTACGGTGTCCACCTTGACCATGCAGGTATTGACCCCGGAGGGCGTCATCCCGGTGATTTCCTGGCCGTCGATGAAAACCACTTGGTCGCCATTGGTGACCTTCACGGCATAGATGTAGTCCAGGGTAGGATCGTACCCGCCGAGGGTTCCATACGTTATCTCATAGCGCCCTGTGCCGACTTTCGTGAGCATTGTGCCGGGATCGATGAGGCTGTCGCCGCTGATGGCCTCCTTCATCCCATACTCTCCGGCGGTGTCTTCCAAGGCGACGCTTGTTACGTCAGCATATTCCCCGCCGATGAGTGTGTTGACGGTGATCTTGTTCGATGAAAGATGGGTGTCCGAGCGGAGCTCGCTGATCTCGACTGAAATGCTCCCGCTCTCAACAACAAGGTCCTCCATGCCGTAGTTCGCCGACGACGGAGTCCCACTCTCCGCCACCGCCTTCAGATCATCGAAGCTGTCACACTCCTCTTCGGACAGATCATCCGCGTCTATCGGTGGGATCATTGCAATCCAGTATCGATAGTGGCCGGGTTCCGACGGAGCTGTCAATTCGAGCTCGTGGATAAAGGTCGGGGACATCAGATTGGGCGGCATCTCCTCTGATATATTGATAAAGGCGGAGTGGGGCTCCAGATATACCGCATCCTCCAGCGTCCCGTCGGGATTGAGCCTCATCATCATGTACCGCCAATGGATCTCTCCACCATCCATATGCTCGGCCGATAGCTCTACATCCGGCATCCACATGTCCGGATGAATGAGTTGAAATCCATAGACGAAAATACCGGCGTCGTCGTTTGCGAGGCCGAACGACTCGGCAGTGAAGAGGCCCATGCCGCCAGCATTGATCGCCTGCGCCAACCCCAAAGAGACTTCGTTGGCCCCGTCGCCCCCTTGGGCTGTATAGCTCCAGGACAGCGGTCCTCCTAGCGCCTGTCCGACACCGGAGTCCGCCGGAATGGTCACCGAGTACTCGTATCCCTCGACGATCTCGCCATCGTCAAGGAATATCCCGTAGCACCAGTACCCGTTTCCACCGCCCATCGGATCGTAATTGTCGTCATCGAGGGCGGGGAACGGCTCCACGGCTGTTATGTGCGCGATTCCGCCAGGCGGCGCCTTAATCATTCCATCCTCCTAGAATCCAGGCGGGTTGCCCGGTTGATCGACGAGCACTGTTGCCTCACGTGAGGTCCAATCATCGTCTCCGTAAATCGGCCCCGGGGCAACGGCGCCAGTGTAGTCATAGGCGAACCTGAACCATATAAAGGATGGCCCCCAACTGTCCCAAGGATGTCCACCACCCTGATCGTCGTAATAAGTCCCCTGTTGTCCTCCGGTGTATGGCTCTTGCTCCATCGGATAATTCAAAACCGGTACTACAAGCTCAACATCAGTAAATCGCCTTGTTCCAATCGCGGGACCAGCCGAATCCCTCCAATGAGTTACGGTCGAACCGTCAGTCCCAGTAGGATACCAGTCCGCGATGCTTCCATTCCCAGAGACCCTTACCATCCTTGGACCACCGGGCTTTTCTGCGGATGCCGGATTTCCAAAATTTGGAAAGTTCGTAGCAAAGGGAAAGTTAGATTCGATGTACATTTTAGGCAGTAATTGAATTCCCCAATTTGTAAATTGCTGTTCTACTTCGTCAATGCCATAAAAGAATGCCCAAAACGGACAGTCAGCATCCTCATTAATTAAGGTGACGATTTTCTCAGCAATCAGGCTCCGTGCACGAAGCTCTTCGCCCGATCCGTCCCAATCCGCATAGAATTGTTGCCAATCTCCATTGAAGTATATTTCAATGTAGTAGGTCTGTCCTTGTTGAATCGGGGTATTGAATTCTACAATGCAGCTCATCGACGACTTGGCCGTATATGTGGTGAGCATCATGGTCCCACCGAAATCACTCCAGACCTTCTTTGCCGTATTTCCGAATATGGCAATCGGGTTCTCGGCCATCGCGGCCGCGAGGTACAGATAACCGCCCCACAAGTTCTGCATTGACAGGTCGAATCGTCGGAGCATGTGGACGTGCATTGCGTTTGTTGCCATTCCGCCGAGTGCCATGTTTCCTGCGTACACGCTGAGATAATCAACACAGTCTTTCCCGGGCTGCGGACCTTCTGGACCCATGTAACTGGGGCGGAAGATCGGTTGGCCCCACTGGCGCATTCCATCGAACGGCTGGGGTAGGTCGATCGGTGTCCTGGCCGGAAGAGAGGCTTTTTTCAAGGCATCGGCGATCGAGTCTCCAGGATCGATGTTGAATCTCTCTGCAGCCTCTGAATGCTCCTGCCATGCCCCGAAGGGATACGTCCCGATATCTTCGTTTGACGGGCTGCCGATTTCCGCCCCTGCGGCGGGTGGACGTATGATTATCGCCATTCTTCCGTTTTCCTTCCGCCCCTACGACATCAGCGGCCTGCGCAATATTTTGTACGGCTGAGCCGATTGTGCAACGAAGATGAAGGACCCATCGAAAGCAATAGCACTGATATCCGAGCTGAAATCATCGACTTCCATAGTTGCCTCGACGGTGAGCGAATCAGGCCGAATTTTCGCAATATCCGGATCTGCTGCATTGGGGCCTACACACGCCAGGATCTCTCGCCCAGTGAAAAGAAGCTTATTGAGATCCGAAACGCTTCCAGACAGATCTGTGATTTCGGTCATCGTGTCTGGGTCGATTTTTATAACTTTCCAGGGATTTATATTGAGGCCTGCGTATAGATTCATCCCATCGAAGGCAAGCGAGACACAGTCATTGTCCCCTGAACCTCCGGTGATATCATCGTCTTTGGTCATTGTTGAAGTGTCGATCTTGAGGACTTTGTAGGGACTCGTTTCAAGAGCTGCGTAGAGATGTTCGTTGTCCCATAAAAGATCCAGACAATCATCCTCTCCCGACGCTCCGGTAAAGTCGGAGTCTCTCTGCATTGTAGAGGTGGCGATCTTGATAATCTTACAGGGATTCAATGCGAAGCCCGCATATAGATATGTGCCGTCGCAGGCAAGCGCCGGGCATCCAGATTCTCCCGAATTTCCTGTGAACGCACTGATCTTGCTCATGTCGACGGGGTCGATTTTATATATGACAATAGGATCATTTGCGCTCTCTGCGGCATAAATAAAAGTACCGTCTGAGCAAAGAGCGTAACATGACTCAGGAGACGAGTCGGATTCAAATTCATCGATGACCGAAAAATCCACGATATCGATCTTCAACACTTTGAATGTCGAGGCCTGAGATCCGTTATGAGTCGCTGCATATAAATAGCCGCTCAGATAAAGAAGGGCTCCACAGACGAGTGATCCTGTATCGGCAATAGTCTTCTTCTTTCCGTTGATAGGATCGATCCCATGCGGCCATGAGCATGAGGGCACTAGACGTCTCTGGTCCGGACCCATGTCTTTGTTTGTATGTCTGTAGTGAATATCGTCCTCGGAAGGCCCCAGGACTCCCCACTTGGTCGACCGGAGATCCACCAGGTTCGAAAGCGTGGTGGTGTCCTTATCCCAGTCAGCGAGGCAGACGACGAGATACTGATCCTCGTCGACGTCGTCCAGGGTCATTCTTAATCTTGCCTGGTAATAGGGATTGTCCCCTCCGGTACCGGTGAGATAGGAATCGATGTAGATCTTGTATGTTCCGCTCGGATCGTCGCCGTCGAAGCTGATCGATAGGTCCTTGAGCTCCGAGAAGAAAGTCTCTTCCGAGTACACCGCCTCTCCTTCAGGTATCTGGGAGAAATCAATATCCGGACTCGACAGTGTAGGCTCCAAAAGATCAGAGCCCCCGAGCAGGCCGGGCTTGAGAATCGAATGAATCTTCGCCTGGATGTCATCGAGGAAATTCGAGGGGACTTGCTGGAGCTTTGTGAAATTGATTATAGGCATCTTCCTAACTCCCGAGCAGATCTTTGTCCGTCAGCGACTGGGGGTCATCGCACCGAAAAGGCATGTGCCCGATCCGGCCCTGGGCGTGACCAGGTTGAATCTTTCGAAGTTCACTCAGTGCATGATCGTAATCGAAATTGGGATCGATCTGGTTCTCGTCGATCTCAATGGCAAATCCCCAGTACTCGTCGCCGACTTCGGCGTAGGAATCATGCTCGTGCAGATCGGGCCTGTACCCGAACAGCGGCTCCATCACGTCGAGGATGTGGGGGACATCGATGCCCGCCTTTTCATTGAGCTTGGAAACAACCCTGTCCTGCCTCTCAGATAGAGAAAACGCCTCGCCACCCACGAGCGCACAAACCCGCTCCCAATCGCCGATCGTCACGTCCGCCTTGTCCGGGAACACCTCATCTAAAAGCCCCTCGGCAGATTCCTGGACATCGTCGAGCGTGTCCCCATGAACCTTGAGGTCGGCTCTGACGAGGCTGTCGGGATCCTCGCTGTAAGTCTTCGGCGGAAGCAGCTTTATGAGTACTTCTTCATTCGTCATGATCAGCTCGCAGGTGTTATAATCACAGATCCTTTCTTGATGAGCTCCACACTCACTTCGTCTTCGTCCGCTTCTACATTTCCGGTGGGATCCAGGAGCTCTCGATCTTCGACCCCCTCGACATTGGAGATCGATGCCTCGAGCTGCGACAGATAGAGCGTGCCTCCGGGAATAAGCTCATCGAAATGCGCGACAATCGCATCGTATATCGGCTGCCAGAGTACACCGCCCGGCCTCACAAGGTCGCCATTGTCCGGGGTGAACGAGAACGCCTCAGTCACCGTGAAATGAGTCCCATCCGTGACTTCGTCGACGATTCTTTGTTCTTCTTCGACAACCACATAGTCGCCGGCGCTCATTCCTTCGGTGGAGTCCACGACGATCGTGGTCTGGGTGCATCCAGCCTGGCAGGTCTTGTTGCCCCCGATGTTGGAGAACTCGTATCCATCCTTGGGCGTAATCTCAACCTCGACGTCCTGCTCAACAAAATCAGGAGCCAGGGCTATAAAATCCTTCGACGTGGCGGGACGTTCGTCGTCGATGTGTTCCTGTACTGCGTCGATCACATCCTGCGTCGGCGTCGTGTTTCCGCCCGCGAGGAGGCTTACGTCGATCGTGCCGAGACCGCGTCTGAGGGGATGAGGAAACGCCCTTGCGACGCCGGCGACCTCGAGTGCCCATTTCGCATAGTCCCCCTTGTTGCCGCCAGCAGGAGATTGCTGCACATCGTCGAGGTACCTGGCGAGAAGGTCCGACTTGTCCTCCTGGTCAGTGCCCCCCTCGAAATCCTCGGTCACATCGGCATTGCTGTTGATCCCCGCCGGAGGGCTTGTGATGGTGAGAACAGTGCCCGTAACGATGTTTGTGGCCTCTCCTGTGTCGATGCTTTCTCCGTCGACTATTGTATACCCTGGGCCGAGAGGATCGATCGTGCCGCCTTCGGTGTTCCAGTACCTCAGCCCATCCGGGCCGATCATTTCGAGATTTGCGCCGAAAGTGGATCCCAGCGTTCCGGAAATCCGAATTTTTCCCTCTGACCCCGTCGCCGCCTTTTGAAAGATCTGCCGGATATTGCAATGATGAATAAGGTTGCCGAGGTCCGCTGTATCGGGGAAGATCTGCTTCTTGATCCAAGCCTGATAATAATAGAGGCCCCATACGACTCCGCGAAGCGCTGCGGCCTTGACATAGATGTCCGAGCGCCTGTTGGTGTTCGCACCGTCGATCTGATTCTTGTAGGCAGTTAGAATGTCTTCAATCAGCTCATCGAGATCTGGGATCGAGTAAGACATCATCTCACCTTTACGAAGTATTCATAGCGCCTGGGCTCGGCCTGGCGGGCATAGACATCGATGATGAGGTGGAGCCAGTCCGGATTTTCCGAATACCATTGAGACTGGACCGATACGGACTCGGCCATGCCCAGGGTGATAAGAATCTGCAGGGCCTTTTTCGCCCAGTCGTGGGCGTCGTCGCGAACTCGGTCGAGACGCTTTGCGCGTTTGAGAAGATGTAGCTTGCTCCCGAGAGTGGGATCCCCCCACCAGGAACCTTCCTCTGGCACCAGGCACAGAAACACGGCCGTATCGATCTCTTCTGTGAGATCGAACTGACCGTCTGCGGTCAGGATGTAGTCGGCCTTGTATGGATTGATACGAAAGTCCATCAACTCACCGGATCGGCCAGCACCTTTTCGCTGGCCGACGTAATTTTGCCCGTTATCGACGTGGGCGGGGATCCCCCCAGCTCACAGGCACTGTGCACAGAAGCGCACCACGAGAAAAAGGATCCGTCTGTCGACGTGTCGGCAACGCACGTATCCCCTTCGCGGGCAACGCCTGTGTCCGCGCCTTCGACGAGTTTGTTGAGCACGGCCTCGGCAAAATCGGCTTCCTTGCCTTTCTTGAAATGAAGAAGCAGGCCCTCTTCGGTATAGCAGGCCGCCTCTCCGCGCTCGAGCGTAGTCGGTCGGTACCGGCGGTCCTCGGTTGCGATGACGATTGCATGATTCGATTTTCCGCCGATGGGCACGACAACCGCCTCGCAATCCTCCGGCGGCGCCGATGTGAATCCGTACTGCTGAAAAAGCTCGGCACCAGCGAGCACTTCGCTGTGCAATACCTTCACCTGGACCTTCTGGACCTTGAGCCCGGTTTCCAGGGCCTTGATGATCGCTCGAGCCGGCAGCCGCACGAGTTTATCCAGAGCCCTATGAATCCTTGAATCGATCGTTTCAATCAGATCCATCAGGCCAACGCTCCCCGCTCGCAAAGTGTAATGCTGGTTGATGTACCTTCATATTTATTCCCGCGAAGCTTTCGGCCGAGAATGTAGTAGGTCCCATTGAGTCCCGAGAGCTCGTCATCGAGATCGACTGTCATGTCGTATCCGTAGACGGCCTGGCCAGTACCATGCCAGGGGACCTTGTATTGGATTCTGGTGCCCTTGGCGCGTCTCAGAGCCACTTCATGCTCGGCCCTGCGCCTGGCCTGGGCAATGTTCGTGATCTCGTAGTCCGTAAGAATAAGGGGCCTCGAGATCCCGCGATCAACAAGTTCGTCATCTGTGGCCGTGTATTCGATACCGGCGGCCTCTTCGCCGGAGATTTCATCCTCTGCCTGGCGCTGGGCTTTCACGGTGATGTGTGAATAACGATCCGCCATGCCCCGTATGACATCGCCGCGGAGGATGTTGTTTTTCAGATTCCTTGGGGCTGTCAGGTGATGGTGTAAAGAAAACGTCGGAGCCTGGGAATAATTCGGCTTCGAGATCACAAGCGCCCCGTCGATGGACATCCACATCATGAGGCCCTGGTTCTTTGCATATCGGTTGAGAAAATCCCAACAGGTCTCTCCGGGCTCTGGCTGGGTTCTGGGTAGGGTTCCGAACTCCTCGGCCTCGGCGGCCGCGATCGCTTGCTTCGCGTCAGGATGAGCTCTCACCGGGATATTCCAGGTCGAGCAGACGTTCGTGGCCAAATCAAGGAGCGATATCTCGTCGTATCCCGTAGTGGGAGCCGAGCAGTCCACCAGATAGGCAGCCAGGCTTCGACCCCGTATGGTCATTGCCGATTCGGTTTTATTGTATCTCAAGCCCACGTCATCGATGACGCCCTTCATCTGCGAATGGCCGTCGACGAAGATCTGGCAGCGATCGCCCTCGAGGATCGTTGAGAAATTCTCAGGGGTGGGGCTTCCGACGGTCATGGAGAAGGCATCGGCGGCGACGAGGATGTTGCCGTCAATCTCGTAGGAGAGCCAGTTTGAAAGCTCCCATTTTCCGACGGCGATCGATACCTTATGCTGCATAGACACGTAGCTCGCTTCCTCGAGGCACGTCATTGGGATTTCGGATCCAGGGATTGAGACGAAGGATCTCGTGCACTCGGGTATAGTCGCTGTAAAGCGTATGTGCGATCACAAGGGCCGGCAGGTCCCCGGAGACCTCGTAGACGACGATCGGAGGTTTTTCGATCTTTACGCGCTCGGCCACATCGAGCACCGCACCCGCCAGGGCTCCGAGGACTTCATATATCTCGGCGCCGTCGATCCCACCAACAATCCTGGAGATCTCGATCGTCTTTTGCGCACGGCCTCGAGCTTGTGTGACCATCGCATCGATATCATCGGGATCAAGGTCATCGGCGTTGTCCTTGATCCAGGTCGTGGTCAGCTCGAGCGCCGCCAGGGTGTTTTCCTCCTTGAACAACGTGTAGACCTCGAGGTTCGGATTTCCGCCGGTGTACTCGCCGTCTCCAAGCTCGTAGGCATCGATGATCGTCTGGGGGATATTGAACTCCTCGATGAATGCGCTTTCGACGTCGTCCAGGGCGCGGTTGAGATTGTCGACAAAATGCCCAGGGGCCTCGATCACATCTTCGATGGCCTCTCCGACAAGACTCAGCGTATTCGATATCTCGGCGCCCCAGAGCGCCGGCTGAACCACAAAGTTCTCCACCGTACGGCTCAGGCTCATTGCACCGTTGGATACGGTTCTCAGGATATCGTGAAGGACGTCCGCAGTCTTGTTGAGCGCGGTCTTGATTTTAAGAAGCGTCGACACCGCCCCCTGGGCATCGGCGATGGTCCCCTCGAGGGAATCCAGTACGTGGCCTTCGCCGTCGCTTCTGAGATCGTTGGCATGAGATACGATCGTGGTCGGGGTGCCTACCTCGACGGCAAACTCAGCCGGCTCAGTGGAGTCCTCGACAAAGGTGAGATTCATCGTGGCGTAGTTATGGATCTCGCCGACGTGACGAGTCCTGCCGGTTTCGACGTTTGCATTCCAGACGCCAAAAACAGGATGAATGAACTCTCCTGAACCGCCTTCTTCGATGACGGCCAGGAGCGCGTTCATGCCGTCCGGATAGTCCGTTTTGAAAAACACCGCCTGGATCGTGCAGGTCCTCGGGCCCCGGTCCTGATCCTCGAGGTCCGCTCCCGGCCGGTGGGGATATTCGTGTCGCACGAGAGCGCGATTTAAGTCATCGGCGACCCAGAAGAATTTGAACGGCACCCCTTTGAAAGATGCCTGTCGGATGTTCTTCCACGCCATTACTGGAATCCCCTGCGGCGGTTTTCCATGTCGATCGAATTGACTCCCTGGTTTTCCGTGACCTCAGTGCGGCCGTCGTTGTGGACAGCGATCGCCAATTTCAGATTGACCTCCGGGGTCCATTCTCCTGCAGGCGCACTCGGAGTGCCCAGCGCCGTCTGAAGGAATCCAGGCTGCTCGTACCGGGATAGATCCTCCGAGGCCTTGTGGGCAAAGATCTCCCCGATCTTATATGCTCCCCAAGAATATGCGCCGGCCAATGCAACCCAAGGCGCAGTTCGTCCTGCTGCAGCAAGGAGCCCTGGCAAGGCCCCCTTTAGAGCCGCCCCCTTTTTCCCCAGCCAGTAGCCGATGCCCGTGGTGGTTGCTGCCTCAGCAGGTCCTCCGCCTGTAGTCATTCCCGAAGGCCAATTCGTTACAAATACCGGCGTCACACCGGCGGCCTTTTCAAGCGCCTTGCCGGTCGCAATTCCTGCAGCGACTCCGCCCCTGCCGGTAAGGAGTCCACGGATTCCGCCGACCCCCTTGAGCACACCGAGAGCGCCGCGCCCTCCTTTTGCCAGGTGATAAATTCCGTAGGCAGTGAGTCCCCCCAGAGCCAGGCCGGCAGCCCCGGTCGTGATCTCCGGGAGAACACTCTCTTCTTCCATTGAAAGCTTGCCGATGTTCTCAACGAGCTTGCTGGTGCCGTCTACGAGTTTTTTCAGGGGATTGAGAGCGGGCGTAAAAAGAGCCGCTATTGTTGATGTAGATGTGCCCTTGAGCGCATCAAGGCTCTTTCCATATCCTTCCATCACCTCAGCCATTCTCTGCTGGATGGGCATGGCCTTCTTCGATGCTTCCTCGATCGCTTCGATCGAGTTCTTGCCTTCCGACAACAGGGCCATCGCGACCGGAACGCCTTCTTCTCCAAATATTTTCCGGAGAATATTTGTGCGTCTTGGGACGGATTCAATTTGTCCTATAGTGGCCCTCAACCGCTCGGCGATGTCAACGATGTGACGCATCTTCCCGCGCTCATCGAAGAATTGAAGTTGATTGCCGAACTCTCGATTGAGAGCGGCAATGGCCTTTTTTGCCTGGGGGGTTTTCCCGGTCAGTCCATACAGAAACTGCGTATAAGCGGTCCCAGCTCGAGTACTATCACGCCCGTATTTCGACATAAGGGCCAATGCCAAAGCCGTGCTTTCAATGCTCGATCCCATCTGTGCTGCTGGGCCTGCGGCGTATGAAAACCCCTCGCCCAGGGCTACAGCATCGGTTGTGGCGGCAGAAGATACCCTAGTCAGAGTATCCGCAAGATCCATATATTGATTCGCGGCCACTTCGAACGGGGTGCCGATTTGAATGAGGGTTTTCCCAGCCGTCGCCGGATCAAGTCCTTTCTCGAGTGCGGCGAGATAAGAGGCCGCCGCAGCAGCTCCATATTCACCGATAACATCCTGGAACTGTGCGCCGGATTTCTTGAGTCTGGTGATCGTATCAATCACCTGGGTCATATCAAACGGAGTCTTTGCCTGGACGGCAAATGCGGTCTTCCTGGCTTCGCCAAGCTCTTTACCCATGAGCCTGCCAGCCTTCCCCGATTCATAGAGCTCTGTTTTGAGTCTGATCGTACTAGCCTGAAGATCGGAAGCGACCCCAACGGCCGGGGCGAGACCTCTTTTCAGCTCGTAGGCGGCGAGCAGCCCCTTGCCTCCTTTGCGGAGGCCTTCGGTCATCTGATTGAAACTCCTCTCGACATGCTTGGCGTCTTTTGCTAGACTCAAGACACGACTTCGTAATGCCTGGATCCCACGGGATCCGGCATCGATCATCGTGAATTTGAGTGCGAGGGTCATTACAGACATAATGGACTTTCAATCGATGATGGGATGGGGCTTTGGTCTCGTGGTAGGAGGCCTGGTGCTCTGGCTCTTCATCCGGCTTGCGATCGAGCCTGAGCTTTTCGGCCTTCTACGACGTAAGTGACTGTCTCTCCCTCTCCTTCGACACGCTCCGACTCCGGCTTCAATGCCTCGCAGATGATATTCTCATAGGAATCAAGAGACCCCTGGGGCATCCCCAGGAGCGCCTCCTCTGACCAACCGGTCTTCGTCGCCACCAGAATGAGCTGGGTCCGCAGGGGCTTCAAGGTTTTCTCGAAAAAAGCGGATTTTCTCTTCCACCTCCTTCTGTACTTTCTGAAGGATCTCCAGGTCGTCCGCGTGAAGATCGAGCAGAAGCTCCACACAGATCTCCCCTCTCGGGATCGTTCCGAGCTTTTTGATCTGTTTGGCCAGGCGAGCGATGCCTGCGTGGTAATCGCTCTTGTGGGCCATCGGGTCATTGAACGCCTCGACCTGGTTTCTCACGTACTCGGCTTCGATCGTGAATTCCCGTTGCCACTCACCTTTGTAGAAGACACCGATCCCGAGCTTGTCATGCACTTCGAATTTCGGTTTGTCCACGGCTTTTACTCCTCAATTTTGTCCAGGGCGTACATATCGAGAGTCCGACGGGCTTCGTCGTTGACGTTGTATCGCTCGCCGACATCGGTCACGCCGCATTCGAGATAGCTCACCCGCTTGCCACCGCCTTCCCTGGGATAGATGGTGATCTTGGCGTCGTCGATCGCGTCCCAGTCGATATCTCCTGTCTTCGGGATGACGACTTCCGCTCTCAAGCTGTAATCGGGTGTGAGTTCTACCGAGCCGTCGGCACGGCCCTCTTTGTTCATGGTCTTGACGACCTTCCGAAGGCCTCCTCGAGTGACATCGAGGCTGACGACACTGAAATCGGTCGAGTCGACCTCCATGACGATGTTGCCCACGTATTTTTTGGCCATTTTTTGCCTCCTTGATGTCGATGCTCCCAATACTGCACCGACCCATTTACAGAATCATATTGATCCTGGCTGCGAATATGTGAAGACCTGGGACGACCGGTGTTGGAATATCGGCATTGATTCTGCCCGCCACGTCTTCGTCGACCTCGAAGATGAATTGATCCTTGTACTTGTCGATTTTCTTGAGGATCTCCGCCTTTTCCAGTCTCTTCGCCACATCGAGGATTTCGGATCGCACCTTGTCAGGGGTTTTCTCAACGACCTTGGACCGCCCGAACCTTGCTGCGATCCGCTGCCTGTAGGCTTTCCTGGAGTAGAACAGAATGAGCGGCGAGGTCGTGTCGAGAAGAGCATCGTCCTCCTCTCCGGCAGCATTCTCGGTGTAGGTGGTCACGCTGCGCCTGATCTGAACGATTTCCCCAGGCCCCACTTCCAGAGGAGTAATACCGTTCCACAGGGCGCTTTCGATTTCGGTTTCGGTGGGGCGGTCTTCCATGTCTGGAACTCCGATGCCCACGAGCGGCAGCGTGTTCCTGGGCATGGCCGGATCTTCCTCTCCTGCGTTGACCGAGCCGTACGCGGCCGCGATCTCGTAAGGCATGGACGGCGACCCTTCGCACCAGGGACCGTCCATCCATCCGCTGTTGATCGAAGCGGCGAGCGTTGTGGCGGCTACGAGCGTCCCTCGTGTGGCGAACATCCCCATGCCTTCCCGTTGCTCGAGGGCGTTCTGCATGAAATCGAGATGTGTCTTGAGATCCCCGAGGTTTGTCTCGTCATTGAGGCCCAGCACGGTGAAGTCATATTGCATGGGCTTGGCCGCATCGAGCGCATTCTCGGGATCCGGATCCGTTGCGCCACTGGCCATATCCACGATCGTTGCCGTGGTGCTGATATCTCTCGACCAGCCGGCCTTGAGCCTGATGTCGTTTCCCTGGGTGCCCTTGTTCTTTGCGGTCAAGTCGACCTGGGTGTCGTCTCCGCCATTGACGGCTGCCGTCACCGGCAGATCCGGGAGTTTGGTGGTGGCCATCGCAGCGACCAGGGCTGCGGCGATCTCCGTGGGCGTGTCGTCGTTTTCCACCAGGATCTCGACTTTCTGGTTGCCGACCCGGAGCGTGAGCGTGGCCGTTCCCGTGGAGTCGTTGGCGAAGGTGATGGTGCCCGTGGCGGCCACGCCGGCGCCTTCGTCCTCCATGCCACAGGCATAGAGATCGACATAGCGGTTGGCCTTGAGCGCCGCCGAGATCATCAGCGCAAGAATCGATCCGCGGCCGAAGTAGGTCCATCCTTCGGATTCGTCAAAGATGGGATATACCGTTTCCTTGGTGGCGTTGCCCGACGAGGTCATCTGGCCGATGAGAAGAAGGCTTTGCCTGTTCTCCGGCAGACCCCTCTGGGCAAGTTTGGTGTTGAATTCAAAGTATCGACCCGATCTCCGGATCGACTTCGGGATTTCATTGAATTGCATCGTCATGGCACATGCCTCCTTGATTCATATTAATCTCTTCCCGTCAGCACCGCTGCGGGATATTTCAAGCGCCCTGGGTCGCGGACGCAGGCTTTTCCTTGGCCGGCGCGGGCTTCTCCTTTTTCGGCGCACTCACCTTCTTCAGGGCCCCCTGCTTGATCTGCTTTCGGTAGTAGTAGGAATCCTTGACCCTCACGGACGTCTCGCTCGAGATGTGAGTCCTGGGCCGGCCTTCCTTGGGAACAACAAGCCCGGCTTTTGCGATGACGTAGATATCGTCCTTTGCCATTTTCAATCCTCCTCTTCGAATTCGATAATATCTGATGCTCGAGGTTCTTCCTCTTCGGGTGGTAGATGATGACGGAGCTCTATGCTTGTAAGATCCTCGGCGTCATCCTCTTCATCGTATGGCACGTAGTCGAACGAAGTCTCGATCTCGATCGAGTAGATGGACAGATCCTTGGACTGATCGAGCGAAAGCACTCTCAGGGGCTTGATCTCCGAGATCTCGATCTCTAGGGTCTTGCCGACAATCGCAAAAAGCACGTCTCTGACCATCTGATATGAGCCTACCTCGGCCTCGCCCACGCCACGGCGGCGCTCATATTCACCGCGGAGATTCCGGGCTCCGACGAGAATAAGAAACTGTGCGACCTCGAGGTATTCGCCCATTGCGATCGTCTTGAAATCCGATCGATCGTAGACCACCAGGACCGCAGGGAATCTCAAGATGAGATCCTCCTCGGCCATGTCGAAGTCGCCCTGGTAGGTGGCGATCATCTTGCAATACTCACCCATCTGGGAGGCCCTGAGCGCTGCTACGATCGCGTCTTCGATTTTGCTGATCATGCCTCGAGCTCGCGTTTCATGAAGTTGGTGAAAATATCGTATATGGACGAGCGATCGCCCATGTGGATCTGGGCATAGGGTCTTGCCGGAATCTCGACTTCTTTGCCACGTCCTGCCATCCCGCCGAAGTGATGGATTGCCGCATAGGGAAGCTTTGTTCCGACTTCGGCCTCGTCGCTGGTTGCCCGATAAGTGATCGATCTGAGAAGGCGCCCGGTGCGCATCAGGATCTTTGCCCCGAGGATTTTTTTCTCGGCTCTTTTTTTGAGACCCCCACCTCTCTGCCTGAACACCCTGCCGACCGTGCCCCCGGCTCGTTGGTAAAGCGTCGTTGCCGCCAGAGGCACCCATCGCTGCGGCCGACCCTGTTGCTCGAAGGTCTGGTGAATCGACTCGACCATGTGACTGCCGGTAGCCTCAAAGGCCGGCCTGAAATCAAGCCCCTGGGCACGACGCATCAATCGCCTGAATTCACGATCGTCGAAGCGGACTTTTGTCGTAAGCCCCTCTGCCATCAACCGAATCCTTTGAGCGTATCCTTGGTGAACACGCGGTCGTCCTTTGTGACTTCGGCCCGGGATACGTTGTCCTGGGGCGTCGTGGCGGCTGCCTGGCCAGGTAGAATCGCTTTTCCTTTGGAGACGTCCTTGAGCAACGTCATGACCTCGTCGTATTGCTCCTTGATGTGGTCCGGGACTTTGCCTCGGCGCCGCTGATAGACCATGTGCGCAGCGATCACAACGGCCATGCGTTTTACATCGTCGTCGGCAGTAAGCGGTAGCGTATAGTGCCGGCCTGCGTAGTTTTCAATCCTCGATTCTGCGGCCGCTATGACGCCCGAGACAAGGTCCTCGTTTACCTCTCCGACGCGATCGTCGTCGGTGAGCTGAACCAGGTCCTCCTCACTGATCAAGTCATAAAGATCGTCGATCTCGATGTAAGCCATCTATTGAATCCGTCCGTTTCGGGCTCTGGGGGAGGCGTGACTCTGTAAGCCCACGCCTCCCCGATCGGCGCCCGTTGTCACCCGTTTTCTGCGGGGTACATTCAGTCGAGCCAGGGCACCACGATGAGCTCGGCGGAATTCCTCCAGACGTTGGTCGCGCCGGCGGCGTTGCGCTCGGCAATCAGAATCTCTCGTCCGGCTTCCTCGTTGGCCGGCCCCACAATGAGATGCGAAGGCTTGATTCCGAGCGGAGCGCCCTCGTCGTTTTTGAAGGCGAGCATGGCCTTCCGCGCTGCCGCGTAGTTCGTGGCGCTGAGCGTCTGCTTCGATCCGTACGCGAGTTGCCACAGCCCCACGCCGAAGCTTCCCCGGTAGTCCACGCCGAACAGGTATTCCTTCTTCATGAAGACATGCTCGGAGGTCTTCGGATCATCCATCTGGATGAACTCGGGCTGCTTGCGGCCCTGATAGATAAAGGGCTTGATCATGCGCGTGCAGTCCAGAAGCGCCCAGAGGTTGCCGGAGCCAGCGCCCCAGTTCGAAACGTTGGAACCGGCCACCTTGTGAGTGGCCGAGAAGAAGTTCTGGCCGTCGAAGCAGGTGGTGGAGTTCCCAGTGGCCAGGAGCGAAAAGATTTTCTCGTCGGGGTGGACTTTCGCGCTCCGGCCCATTTCGGAGACCATCGGGCTGTAGACCCCGATCTGATCGTCGGCGATGTCGTCGCGGTCGACGGCAACCGTCCCTTCATAGGGCTTGTTCGTGAGCTCGTAATGGAAGCCCTCGAGGCTTTTCACTACGCGCTCACCGATCCATTCCCGCAGCTTGGGGAAGTTCCCGAGCCATTTGTAGTCGAGGCTGCGGCCCTCGGACGGGGAGAACATGGCCACAATCGGCCACTGGTTTTCGGCCTCGGTGAAGGCCTTGTTGAAGAGCGTCGAAAACGATCTGTAGATGCCCGCGAGGTTGGCGGCGTTCACAATCATCGTCCTTTCCTCCCTATTGGTTTGACCGATTCAGTCTCATCCAAATGAATCCGACTCGCCGGTTACGCGGCGAAGGTCACGCTCTTGTCGGCCTGGTTGATGTTTGCGAGCTTGTCGTCCGCATCGTCTCCACCGAGCCGAGCGGTGACGTGCACGAGATCGTCGGCCGAGTTGGTGAGCGTGCACTCGAATTCGCCGTTTTCGTCGCAGGTGACCACGGCGTCGTTGCTGTTCTCTCCGCTCACGAATTCCCCCTTGGTGGCGGTGCCGAGGGTGGCGGTGCCGTGAAGACTTCCGCCGACGGCGTCCAGGGCCTGGAGCGCAAGGGTTGCTCCCCCTTGGCCTTCATCGTTGATGAGTTTGAGCGCATCGATTGCGATCGATGCCGTTGTGGATCCGCCGGTGCCGCCGGTGATATCGTCCTGGACGATTTTGAGGAATAAATTCAGCATCGCGACGCCAATGACCTGCAATGCAGCCTCGACCTCATCCTCCTCGCCGAAGTATCCTCCTGCGTCCTCAATACCGACCATCGAGGCGCCTTCGCCGTTTGCCGTGCTCGCCAAAGCGGTCTGGAGATCCTCGAGCTCGGACCGTCCGCCGCTGAAGTCGACCCAGACGCCGTCGTCATCGACCTCGATGACCTTGCCGGCGACCGGGGAGGTGGCCAGCGACGATACCGTCTCATCGTCCTCGACGTAGCAGTTGCCGCCGACATGGGCCTGGGCGACCGGGTTGCCGGACGAATTCGCGAACTGGAATACTCCCCGGCGGACCTTGACGGTCTTGTCTCCGTCGGAGCCGCCTGTGTTGTCCACGGCTTCTTCGGAACGGCCGAGAGCCGAAGCGCCTGCCACGATCGCGCCGGCCTTGGCGTAGCCTGCGTCCTCGATCGTGATTCCGCCGGCATAGATCACTGCGTTCGCCGCCACGGGCACGACCATGAAATCACCCTCCCTCCAGGGTGTGTTTCTGTCTTTTGCGAGTACCATCTTCTTTTCCTCCTATCAGTGAATTTATTTGCCTTGCTCTCCCGATACTCAAGGAGGCTGCCTGTTCTACTGAACAGCGTTCTCCTTGGGGCCGTACTTGGCGAAGTCGTCGGCGCCCACGCCGAGCATCTGGTTGATCCCGGCCTGCACGGCATCGGTGGCCTCGCCGCCGGCGAGTTCCTCCTCCTTTTTCGTCCTGGCGAGCTCGGCCGTGCTCACAACCACGGGCGCGTCCTTGAGGAAGCCCTCGAAGCCGTCGGGGTCGTCGAACGCCATCTTTTTGGCCCAGGGAAGCTGGGCGGCGGTGATCTTTCCTTCGTTGGTGGCGCGTTTTACCAGCTCGTCCCGCCTGGACTCCTTGTTTCTGGTCTCGAGGTCCACCACGCGCTTCGAAAGATCATCGGCCCCGGCCGACAGGTTCTGCAGTTTCACAATCGCGCCCGTGACGGCCGTGAGATTGGCGTCTTCGCCCAGCGACAGAGCCTTCATGACATCCGGGTGTGCCACCTGGTGGCCGGCAGAGGTCTTGATCTTTTCGATGATTTTCGATTCGTCGGTGGCCTCGTCGGAGTCCGAGGCGATGCCCAGTGCCTCGAGGATCTTGGTCGTGGCCGTGCGTCCAGCCGCCTCCTCGCAGGCGGCGTAAATGTCGTCCTCGTTGGATGCCTCTCCCAGACTGAATAGCTTTCTCAGTTTCGCGAGAAAATCCATTTTGCTCTCCTTTCCTGTAGGATTGTTTTTTACTCTAAACGTTTCTCCGGCGAGCGCCGGCATGGCGATCGCCGGCTGGTTGACCAGGGCGACGCTGTGTAACTCAAGGGGATGCGACTTATCGTCCAACGGGAAGACAGGAGAAAGGTATCGATACTCCCGGCTGCCGATGACTTCTCTTGCTTTTTCCGTCCAACCGATGACTGCCCATAGCCCTTCCGTGCCTTTATTTATAAGCCTCCGGATCCAGCCGGCGGCGGGTTTGCGGGTGCCCGGAGGGGCCAGGAGCGAATCGTGATCATAGTCGACGACCACATCGATCCCACGTTCGTCGAATGCTTTGACCACCTTATCGATGTCGGTTTCGTCAACGTACGTGGGGATGCTCATCCGCTCGTGATAACCCAACGGAGCAATCTGGACTTCCTGCTCCTCAGGAACCTCCCGGCCTTCTGCCAGTGGGACCATCAGTCCGAGGCTCGCCTTTGCATGCCGGCCGATCTCGAACTTCTCGGCTGCCTTTTCGATCCGGCCGGAGATGATGTCTTGTTCGTCGGAGGTGTAGGGCCCCCTGTTTTTCGGCATCCCCCAGTACGACAGCGCCGCTCGGATGTGGTCCTCGTCGATGGGATAGCGATAATTCACGGGATCCGCGAATTGATCATCGGTGAGGTGCTCGAACTCACCGGGCTTGGTCACATTCCCGTCGGCCTTGATGCCGATCTTGTATCGTTCGGACCTCCGTTCCTGCGCTCGTTTCACAGCTCGTTTTGACAGCGCCATCGCTCAAATTCTCCGCACAAGGCCGCCTGTGCGGCCCCTGACGGGCCGAACGGGGCCTGGTCTATACAATCCCCCCAGCCAACTGCTCCATTCCCGCCATTTCAGCCATTTTGACCACTCAGACACCGAATAGCTCCGATTTGGTTTTCGTTCCCGGCGAGCCCTCCCATCCGGGATCGGGGTTTACGCCGGTCGGCGGGCGCCGCGGCTTGAGCCGCTTGCCGGCCGCCACGCCCACGACCGAGCATCTGCATCGATGCCCGTTCGGAGGCCACCAGGTCGCCCAGATCGGATCGTCCCGCGACGCTGTAGTCCCTGACATGGCAGCATGAGATGGCCTAGTATCTGAGTCCCCGATCGCGTGATAACGGAACATGGGCACCAGATCCTCGACCTCTGGTGCATGAAGCTGGTACCATCTTCCGACTCCGTATGCGGTGAAGACGTTGTTCCGAAATATCGTCTCGATCTGATATCGGTTGTCGCCTGAGTAACCCAGGGTGGACCAGACATCGTCGAGCCCCTTTTTCCATTGATTGAACGTGGTCCCCTCGTCGATCGCTTTCTCAAGAGAGCCTCTGACTCGCTCGAGCGTGGTCTCATCGGTCGCTTTGGCGATCGTGAATGAAAGCCGGCGATCCTCGTCCGCGAGCTCGTTAAAATCTTCCTTGAGCATGGGGACTTTACCGGAGAAAAAGGAGACCGCCTCTTTGAATCCAAGCGGCGATAGCACGATGTCCTGGACGATCCCGCCGGCAGCAAGTGCTTCGAGCCCAAGCTCCTCGATGATCTTGGCCCGGCCGAGCAGCTCGGCTGTGAATATTGCCCTGAATATGAGTTCCGAAAGCGGTTCAACTTCTTCGTCCGTCAAGGGGTAGAGGATGTGCTCATAGTCTTTTTTTTTAAGCCCTCCAGAATGTCCTGATAGATTTTTACCCCGGCCTCTTCGGCCACGGCACTGAGTTGTTCTGGAGGAAAAAGCCTCCCACGATCCGCGCTCATGGATAAGATTCCGGGCCCGGAGTACATGCCCACGCCCTGCGGCCCCCTCATCGGAGGCACCAGGATCTCTTCGTCTTCCTTTGGCTCCGGATAGTTGTATTGCTTGTACGGATAACTGGCGGGCACTTTCACGCCCACCTTGCCGATCATGATCTCGTCGACCTTGGCCTGGGTGAGTTTGTCTCCTTCCGGTTTGACCTGGGTGGCGTAGGTCGGGTACCTGGCTTGGGCCCCCAAATTGAGCTCGGTGATCCAAACCACAAGGGACGAGTTCATGGTTTCGTCGAGATCGCCGGCGTCGGCTTCGAGGATGTCCTGGCGCACTTCTTCATGCACCGTACCCAGGGCTTGAGTCCCACGGCCTTCCTTCGACGAGGCCTCGTGCGACAGCGTCTGCCCGAGAAGCATCTTTGAGATCTCGGCATTGACCCAGCTCAAAAATCTGTCGTATGAACCGCCGCCCGTAGAAGAGTCTTTCTGACTGACGGAAACGAAGTCGATATTGGTAGCGTCACTGATCACAGCGCCCGTGTCGGTGGCGAGCTCAAGCACGGCTTTCTTGAGCTCTTCGATTTCGTCCGGCTTGGCGCCGGCTTTGTATTTCCCGAGCCGGATGGGATGGCCGTAGACCTCGAGGAAGCGGACCCAGTCCTGGATGGAATAGGTCTTAAAGAGGTAATACCAGAGCACCGGAAAGAGCTCCCCGGATCGCAGGACGCTTCCGTCTCGGGTCAATTTGTGAACGATCATCTTGCGAAGTGGAAATTCTTCGCCCGGATATGGATTGGCGTCGGTCACAAGACGGAGGTTTTCGTAATCATCGAAGATGAACTTCTGGTGAGGCCGGCCCAGGAGAGCATACGGATAGATGCGCCTTACGGGCAGGCCTTTGCTATCGGTCGTATCGACCCAGGTCCACATGACCTCGGCCACGGCGAACCCCTTGAACGGCGCATTCAGCAGATCCCGAAGCGATGTCTTATAGAAGTCGATGTACGAGATCGCCTCTTTGACCGTATGTGCGATCTCCTGGTCGAGATCGTCTTCGGAGGCGGCCGCGATCTCCCAGGGCTTTCCGGTCACGGCGAGTTTCCGGGTTCGGATGCACTGGGCGATGTGAGGATCGCGATCAGGAAGCTCTTCAAAGAGATCCAGGAGCTCCCGGTTGTTCCCCACCTTGGCGGCGCGGATGATCGTGGCCACTCGTTCCGGCGTCATACCGGTGATCGGATAATAGGTATAGCGGTCCTTGATCTCGGTACGAGCGACTTCGCGCAGCATGACCTTCGGCAAGCCCACGGCCTTGCGTGCTGCAGCCAATGCCTTTGTAAAGATATGCTCGGCCATCACATGCACCTTCTGAAATCAGCCGATCGCTGTTTCCCCAGGCTCTCGTAGTGTACTCTGCCGGCAGGCTGGCTTGCGGCCATCACCGAAAGCGCCTTGGCCCAGAAGTGATCGGCATGGCCGGTCTTCTCGGTTCGTTCCGCATCAAACCGGAAATGCCCTGTCGGCGTGGGATACTTCTTGATGCTGTGCAAGCTCTGCCGGATGGTCTGGTCCACCGGGATCCGACTGCCCAGGTCGTCGAGATTGTTTTTAAGGCTCGTAGCCAGGGCTTCCTTGTTCGCGTTGCTGAACGAGATGCCCTCGACCATGTGCTCTCCGAAGCTGTCTCGCGCCTGTTCGGCAAGCTGCATCCCGATCCCTGTCTCATCGATGCAACCTCGTCTCATTCCTGGGAGCTCCAGCAGTGCCCACAAAACCTTTTCCTGGATATAAAAAGGCGTCTTCCGTAGTTCGATCACAGCCTGGCTTTCCATCACACCGTCCGTCATGGCATCGAGCCAGATCACAGAGAGATCCCGCCTCCTGCCGATATCCATGCCGAGATAAAGATCGCCGCTGAAACGGACGCCGCCGAAGATCTCGCCGAGAGATAGAGGCCGATCATACCTGGTTATCTTGAATTCCTTGTAAGCTTCCTTCGCCCTCTCAACCAGTGCTTCCGCCCAGGTAGGCCGGAAGCCTGCCCGATCGTCTTCGACGGTCCCGATAAGGTCATAGGTGAGAAATGCGCTGACTTCGTCGAGGAACTCAACGAGATATTCCTGAGCCCAGGCTTCATCGTCGGCCAGAGCGCGCTCAAGATCTTCCGGAGTGCATGGCCGACCTTCTTCATCCTTGAGCTCAAGGCCTTGGGCCACGGCATCGTAGATCGTGAGATTGTGCTTCGAATATGCTGCGCCGCCGGTCCAGATGCCGTAGAATTCGTTCTGTTTGCCCTGGGGCGTGGAGACGATCCTGATCTTGAAACCTCGGGTGACTGTCGGGAAGAGCGCCCTCCAGATCGCCCGGCTGTCCTTGTGAAAGGCGAACTCATCAAGGAGGACATTCGCCGAATGTCCTCGAGCAGTCGAAGGGTTTGCCGGAAGACCGATAATCCGGCTTCCACCATTGAACCGTATCTCGAGCTGCTTGTAGACCGTGCCGTCGTCTTCACTTTTGAATTCGCTTTCGATGAGGTCTGAAGCTGCCAGGTTGATGGCTCGCGCATGCATCCCTGCTGCTTCGATCAATTCCTTGGATTGGCGTTCGCCTGCACTCAGAAACACCCACTTTGTTACCTTCTCCACACAGTCGATGACCGCTTCCAGGGCGGTCGAAAAAGACTTTCCGGTTTGCCTCGCCCACTTGCCGATCTTGAATCTGGATCTGTCATTGACCCATCGTTTCTGGTACTTATACAGTGGCACCGCCGGCTCAGAGGAGCCCATAGACCTCTTCCTTGATGATCTTCAATGTCTCGGGATCGAGCTTCTTGCTTGCAGCCTTCTCGATATTGTCTGCGGCCTTTGCTGCCCGGTCTGCGATCTCGCCCCTTGCCGCTTCGGCTTTTTCCTTGAGCGCGCGGAAGACGTCTTCCCTACATTCGGACAAGGGACCCTTGATCCCTGGTATGCAATCGATGAGCTCGAGCGCAGCCAGGCCCCCTTCGATAAACCAGTCCCGCCGGCCGTTCTCGGACCCATCGCCACCGGTCATCTGCATGTCATGCTCGATCTTCCTGGCCTGGAGCCTCTGGCCTTCGCGCAGGCGCTGCTCCCGGAGAAGAACATCCAGATCGAGGTCGGAGAGGTTTGCGCCGTTGGCCACAATCGTTGATCGAATCAGATGGTCGACGATCTCGGCCGCGTCACTGTCATCCGGAGCCTCCTTGATCACGGTCTTGATCGTCTGCTCGAGCTCCCGGGCGTACTGGTGGAATTCTTTTTCTTCATTGAGCCGTGTGAGCACGATCGAATGGTAATACCTGGACAGCGACGAGAGGGTCACTTCCTCACCGGTCTCTGCTTTGAGCGCTTCGACGATCTCGTGATACCTGGGCTTCCTGCCGATATCGACCGAGAGCATCCGGACAACGAGATCCCGGCCCTTTTTCGATAGCTTGTCGACGGCAAAATGCCGTCTGGCAGGCCCTTTTTTCTGCTTTGGGCTCATAAGGCGATCGCCTCGTCATCGATGTGATGATCGTAAAGATCGATCCCCTTCGGGGTGATCCTGAAACTGTACAAGTCCTCTCTGCCGGCACGCTTGACGACGCGGAACTCCACGTATTCCTTGTCCCGGAGATAGGTGAGCACCGAGTTGAACTGCTGCTCGGTAAGAGAGATGTTCAAGGTGTCGAGCTCTCGCACCAGGCGCTTTCGGGGGACGAACCAGGGGTGCTCGAAGTAGAGGAGCTCGATCACCTGGCCTCGTACAAATTCATGATCAAACTTGTCCGGCATTCGCTTGGCTCCTCCTGCGTCATTTCTTCGTAAGCAAGCCTGCGATACCTTCCATCTGTTTCTGGAGAACTCGCAGGCAGATCAGTATTTCCCGGTGCTCGTTCTGGTCCGATTCCTCTCTGGCCTTCATGATGTTGACCATCTCGTTGATCGCCGTGGCCTGGCGGACCTGGGCGTTGACGTGTTCCTTGAAATCCTCCCTGAACACTTTCACCAGCTCGCCGGCTGCCGAGAAGGTCCTGTCAATCAGCCGCCGGAACAGGAGCCAGAGGCCGATAAGTATGAGAAGCCCCGGCCCCCACATGGCCGCAAAGTGTGCGGCGTCGAATTGCGACGGTCCGAGCGGATCCACTATGGACATCCTTCGTCGATCTGACCGTCACCGTTGTTGTCGATTTCGTCGTCACATATCTCGACGATCGAGGAATCAGGCTCCTTGTCCACGGACGCCGAAGTCTCAACTCCTGCGGCGTTCCCCTCGATATTGGCGTCGGGATCGGTTACGTCGAATCCTTGGTTCTCGTTCTGTCGATTGAGGTCCTGATCCGAGTTCGTGTAGCCGGTATTGATGTTGATGTTGGTCTGTCCGCCGAAGGCCGCGCATCCGACCATGTAGGCGATCGGAACAACGACTGCTGCGATGCCGGCAAGCATCCCGAACACAATCACGACCGATGGTGATTTCATTGCTCAGTCCTCCTATTGCATCGGTGGGCTCCTTTTTGCGCCGACCTGTTGCGGCGGCCGCCCCCCATCCAAGGCGGCCACCACAGGCCGGCAATTGAGGAGTCAGTCCCCTTTATTATCGCTTCGTTGGATGGGAGTTCCAAATGGATCTTGTCGCTATGGGCGGAATAGGCGGAATAGGCGGAATAGTCACACTTTATTTTCAATTTCGGCGTGATTTCCGTTCTGGAGAGCCTGAATAATCTTTGAAATGGAGGATCCAAAGATGCGGATACCCTTCCTGCTCCCAAGCCGAATGCCATCAAGATCTCCTCGATCAAACAGCCTGTAGACCTGCCTCTGGCTGCAATCCAGAATCTCCGCCACTTCATCCGGTCTGTAGAAAGTCTTATCGAGCCGGAGCTCCCCGTTCTCTGTTGCCACTTGACTGTCCTCCTCGGTTGACTCCCCATTTCGTTTGCTGCATCGCCTTGAGCGCCTCGATCACGTTGGATGCCGTGGCAGTGGTGAGCATCCGCAGATCGGTCGTGCGGAACCGGTTGAACAAAAATCGCCGAAGCGTTGTAGCCGGCCGCGTGGAATCGGATACCGTAACCCACATGGCCTCGATCTTCCTGAGCTGCGCAGGTGTTGCCATGCCGGGCCGGCCGGACAGGTTCTGAAATCTTTTTCTCTTTGGTCTGGGAGAGAATCCAAGCTCCTTGAATCTTGATAGCACCCGGTTGTATCCGGCCCGGTCGAGATCCACCGAGCTTCGCACTCCTGCATAGGCCTCGAGGATACCCCGGTAGACCTCGTCATCGAGCGCCAGGTCCTTCTTGGCGATGTGGAGGATCGCCTTCTCACGCCGTCCGATCACTTCATTTCCTTTCCTTCGAGGATCTCCTTTACAAGGCCGCCTACGGCCGAATTATTGGAAGCGTGGCCGCCGGCATCCCGCGCACCGGACCTAATCCTCTCCTCCTTCACCCTATGCGTCCGGTCCGCTTCCACCAGCCTCGATTGCTCCTCAGATTCGGCCACGCCTTTCATCACGGCTTTGAGATAGTTGTGGTTCCTCAAGCCCCTGGGAGATCGATTGCAGACCTCGCGGAGGCTTGCGCAGATGCCTTCTGTGGATATGCGATAGGTCTCGCGTCTCACGGTGAACGCCTTCTTCTGTAAAAGCGACTCCACCTCTTCGATGAGCCGGCGCATCTTCTTGGGCCTCGAGGGTCTCACGCCCTCGAAGAGCTCCAGGTACTCTGCGACGATGCCGTAATTGCGGCCAAGCCTCGAGGCGCACTCGAGCATGGCCCGAAGGTCGTTATCCAGGCAGGCGTGCTCGAAATCATAGGCCCCGCCACAATGCGGGCAGCGTGCCTTCATCCCCCAATCCTTTTCTTCAAATCCAGGTCGAGCTGCCCCAGGAAGTTCTCCAGAGGCTCCCCGGTCATCTCATGGGCTCGCACAAGGATCGAGATGCCGTGCTTCCGGAGCTTCGAAGCGCATGCGACAATATCCTCCGGCGCCTCCGGCATGTAATAGCCTCCGCAATCCTTGTCGTAGCTCGACACGATCGGCACCTTGAAAATTGTGACCAGGCGGCGCACGATCCTGCGCACCGTGCGGTCAGGTCTGCCGAGTATATTTGCGAGCTCCCAGTAGGGGATCGCCGCATCCTTGCCTACGTGGCTTCTCAGGATGCGCGCGGCCTCGTGCTCCAGCTCCGTCATCTTTATTTCCATCGGATCACTCCATCAGAATGTTCGCTGCGATCGCGGCGAGCACACCGAGCCCGAACGCAGCGGCTGTAAGAAGCCAGACTCTCAAGCCGATTCTGAATGTAAGCTCCCGTGCGATCTCCTGGACCTCAGCGCGATTCCATCGCCGCCGGCGATCAATGTCCCTTCGTATCTTGGTGGCCATCGCTATCTTCCGTTCGATCCCTGGGGTTTTCCTGATTCCCTCGAGGGCAATGCACTCCCCAGGAGCGGTCCCGGAAGGCACGATCTTGCGGGCTCTCCGGCCTTGGCGAACTTCGGATCCATCCGGATGTCGGTGGATCTCACGCCCCGAAACATCCGGCTCAAGCCGATGGCGACGATTCTCTTATTCATCCTGGTCCCCCTCCATCTTGTTCTTCAGCCTATGAAAATGAGTCTTGTATGACGCGCGGCTTCTCTTGGCAGTGAGAGCCTCTTTTTTCCAATGATCACGAACGACGTTGGCATTTCTGAGCTGTTGTTTCAGTCGAATATTCTCCTGTCCGAGATCGGACTGTTGAGAAAATATGTTGCTGCATCCGTTCGGGCAGTAGAATGGCCTCCGATCATTTCGGCGGGCGTCGAAGAATCCCTTTGGTGCGCCAAATGTGATGCCACAACGGCATGTGCGAAATTCCATACTTTTCCATCCGACATCAACCATGCTTCCTCCCCTGATATCAGCCGACCTGGCGGACCTTGCAGGCCTCCCAGTCGATCTCGTATCCGAACACGTCCTTGAGCGTGCGCTTGGCCCCGATCTTGGAGAGGACGTCGTCCGGAAGCTTGGCGAGCTCGTTCTTGTCCGCGTTCTTCTTGACGATGAGGCATCCGTCGAGCTTTCGCCTTTCGAGCGCTGCGACGACTTCCTCGGCCTTGCTCGTGAACCGGATCGACGAAGACCGATGGAAGGAGATCTTCCCGTGGTAGAGTCTCTTGCTCCGGAGCTTTCCGAGGTCCTCCATGTGCGCCTTCGAGAACTCCTCGATGTCTTTTTCCAGTCGCTTGTGACGCTGGAGATCCGGCTCTGTCCTTTTCGCAAGCTCCTCTTTGAGATCCTGGATCTTCTTGTTGATCCTGGCCTCGGCCATCGACACCCGCGATTCGATCTGTGCGATCTCGTGTAGTGCCGAATCCACTTCGGCCCAGTCCTTGAGCACCGGTTCCGCCTTGATTTTTCGTCTTGCCATGACTTGGCCTCCTTTTTTTTTACAGACAAATGATCGGCCGCCTGAACTGCGTATTGCCAGGCAGGAAGCGGCCCTGAGCGTCCTTTTCCGATATCTCGTCCCGGATCGCTGGGTACTTCTGCCCGAGCTCGTGATCGGGGCGGATCTCGTAATTCGACCTCCAGGAGAACACACAATGAACCCGGCATTGATCGACGTTCAGGAGCCAGATCCCCTTGGATCGAACCGGAAAGATCCACCGGATGTCGAGTCCGGTGATCGTTGTAAGAGCTTCCCCGGTGCCGGGATCTCGAAGGGGCTCGATCAAGAGACAGTTCCCGGGCCAGTCTTTTGATATGACCTTCCGGACATAGCCGCCTGCCGCGCCGGCGATCTTCAGGTGGGAATGCTTCTTTACTCCATCCCCCTTGTATTCGATCTCGACGCCGTAGACCCGAATCCTTCCGCCGGCCACGAGGACGAGGCCGGTTCTGTTCTCCGCGTAGCCTGTGAAGTTTTCCACGGTGATGTCTCCGGAGGCGTACAGAATCACGCCTCCGCCGGCAGCTCTGCAGTTATCCAATTCAATATTGCCGTCGTGGCTGATCCTTTGGGGAGGAATGGTTTCATCCCTATAGACCAGGTTCGACGGCACGGACTCGATTTCGTTTCCCCTCATTGACGATCTCCTTTGCTCGTCAATCTGTGATCACCCTGATGTCCTCGTGCATCCCGGAGCCTGGAGATTCCGAAGCCCGAACGTCGGGTAATCGATCTGATAGGTCTCGCTGTCCGACCAGGCTGTCTCAGAGTACACGAGCTGCCCGGTCTCTGGATCCGTGTATTCGGATCGGACTCCAACGTAATAGGATCCTCTGGAGATGGTTACTTCATACGGTGGCGCGGCCGTCACGCCGAGCTCGTCGATGGTCTCACCGGACTTGGCGAAGACCCTATACTGCTCCGCCCCATCTCCCGGATCCCAGGCGATTGAGAAGCTTTCCCCGTCGTGCCATTGGTCCACCTGGGCAAAGACCACGACGACCGAAACCAGAACAACGACCGCTACGATCAGTGCCTTTTTCATGAGCCCTCCGATCTACACTCCGAATTTGAGCAACAGCGCCAGGACTGCGCCCCAGGTTAGGATGTTGAGATAGATGAGCTTTCGACTGGCTTCCATTTCCATGACTGTCCTCCTCTTCTAGATCTTGGTCGCGACAATTCTGTATCCTTCGACTCGACCGAGGTCGACGTGCTTCTGGCCGTCGGTGTTCTCGCGGACCCACCTTTTCACTGCCAGGTCGACGAGCTCCTCTGAAAATCTCTTCATCGTTTCCTCGGTGATTCTCATTTTTAAATTCGTCTCTCCCGCCATTTCCTGCATCCAATCAACTCTTCTTGGATTTCCTTGCCGCCCAGAAGCCCTTCGGCGCTTTCACCTGGTCCTTTTCGAGTCCATAGACCGGCTCCATTACGTTCAGACAATTCGGGCAAGGCCGTGATCCCAGTTTTTCGACAAATCCGTTTTTCTTCAGGAAGGCGATGACCTTCTGCGTATATCCTTTGCTCGTGCCGGCAAAGACCTGGACCTCACGTCTCGTGAAGCGGCGGTTGATCCGGATGAACTGCCAGATCTTCTCGAAGCTCGTGAGCCCGCGCCTCTCTGGCTTGTCTCCGACGTATCGATATTCCCTGATGAGCCACCTTTCCCTGAGCCCTCGCTGGATATGCTTTGTGGCTGCCGACTCCGACAGCGTATCCTCGCCCACCTTTTCCCGAAGTTCGTCCATCGTGAAATGCTCGATCTCCCAGGCTGCCTCTCTGAATTCATCCCTCTTCATGGTCTTTCCTCCCGAGGGCTGTTTTCTTCATGAGCAAGCGCACCATCACCTCGGTGATGGCATCAGACTTGTTGGCCTTGGCCATTCGCTCTAGGTGATAGAGCGCTACCGTGACCTCCCTGAAGTCCCCGGCTGTGGCCTTTCTCAAGATCTCGCTCGCCCCGGCCTCGGTCTTCAGATTCGCCCAGGTTTTGGCCAGAAAGGCGATCTCTCCCGGGGTGAGCGGTTGGAACTCGATGATCTGCGATAGCCTCGACCAGAACTGCCCTTTGCGGATGAGCTTGCCTGTGATCTGCTCCATGCCGATGAGGACAATCGGGATGTTGGTTTTGTCGTGGAGATCCCGGACTGTATCCAGCATCCTGGAATCGCGAAGCAGATAATCGGCCTCGTCGATGAACACGGGCCTGTCGCTCTTCCTCAATGCCTTCATGACTTGGCCGAAAAGCTGCGCTGTGTACCGCTCCGGGTACTGCCGGAGCTCGGCGCAAAGATCCGTGAGCATCCAGTGCGGCGTCCATAGCGCCGCGCCCCTGAGATAGATGCTGTCGTGGTTCACTGCGTACCAGCTCACGGCCTTTGTCTTGCCGAGGCCGGCGCGGCCGTAGATTAGCCCCAGCCCCGGGATCTCGGCGTCCCGGCCTTCCAGGGCACCCATTGCCTTGACAAGCTTTCGGATGTTGTCGGTTTCAACAAATGAGATCTTCATGAACCCCTCCCTCTAATGAAGTAAGTATCTTCTTTAATAAGCTGCTCGTTCACCCACCTCTTTTCCTGAGTTCATCAGCGGCTTTTATGAAATTCTGGATGTCGGCAAGGCATCCGGAGCTGTAGATGGCTTGGCACAGAGGGAAATAGCAATACTGCCTCCACGGCCCATGCCACCTCACATGGCCCAAGATATGATCGGTCCTATTGTTCCTGCACTCCCAGACGGAGGTTTTCCCTTTGTCCTCTATCTTTACAAAATGAATGTATTCATATCTGATGTTCATTCTTTCCCTCCGAGCTTTTCCTTGAGCTGCTCCTCTTCGAACTGATACAGGCCCTTTGTCATCTGGTAGGCATCCGTCTTCTCGAATTCCGCCATGAACTCCTGATCATCGGCGTCGATTTCGATATCCCTAGCCCGCTGCTGCAGGAGCCACCTGTACCGCTCCTCGTCGTCTAGGAAGAGCGGGCGTTCATCGCTTTCACTCTTCAGCTCCACCAGGCGGGGCCCCTCACTCTCGGCATCCTCTATTTTCAAGGGGTCTGTTCTGTACCAGGCGGATCGAGGGATCTGCGCGATTGCGGCCGAGCCCTCCTGGATGCGCTTTTCCTGCTCCTTGAGGAATTTGCGCTGGTAGGCCTGGAGCTTGGCTTTCCTCTTGAGCTCGGTGTCGTCCAGGAAGGATCCGTATCGCAGCGGCACAGCGTCGAACCAGTATTGCTCGCGGAAGAAGACTTTCGCGCGCCTCGTGTTCCAGGGATCGTAAAGGACCCGGACATACTCTCCGATCACACGGTCCCAGGCTGCCGCGCCCTCGATGCTCGTGGGGATATCCGGCTCGTATTTGGTGCCGTTCAGGGTTAAGCCCCAACTGTGCATTTTGACGCGATCCTTGCGCATGAGCGCGAAATCGAGCACAGCCTCATGTACTGAATATGGAGTCTCCGGCACGAGGGCCGTCCAGACCTCGTTGGGACTCATTCCTCGCATGCCGTGCCCTTCCTGGGGCCGGTGGTGGTATTGATTGATGACCCAGTCGGTGAAACGCTCCTTGAAATCTTCGTACTCGAGGAAAAGCCCGCGCTTTCTTTCCCAGGCAAGCTTCTCGGGCTTCTCGTCCGGATTCGATCCGCACCACCCGGGAAGGCCTCGGGAGAAGTCCTGGACAACGTTGCGGAACATCCTCTCGATGGGCTTTGCCCAGGGATGGTAGGCGGTGGCATAGTGAGAGTGGATCCCCAGTCGTGCAAACACCCCACCCACGCGGATGCTCTTGACCTGGTGGTAGTCGTTCCCTCGCTTTTTCACCCAGGACCTCTGTTTTGGGTCATACTCGAGGTCGATGTAGAAGGGATCGATCCCGAAGGCCCGGAACTTTTCGATGAACGCCGGATAGTCGATCGAGCCCAGGGACTTCTCCTCGCCGATCAAGAATTTCGACTTATAGTCCTTGCCGTTATCGATGTAGATCGACGCCGGTAGACCCTGCATGGGGAAGTCGGCGTGGTTTTTGGGTAGGATTGCGTTTCGCAACGCAAGTGCGATGGCCAGGGAGTTGGGCTGGAACGAGATCACCCATCCCATGAGCGCGCGTGTCCGCATGTCCATCCAGGCCGTGAGCCAGGGCCTGTAGACCTCTCCTTTGAATTTCACGAAGACGTCGAAGATATGGTGGTCGCCCACCCACATGAAGTTCGGAGGGATCTCCTCATAGTTGCGAAGGATCTTGATCGACCGGCCGGCCGTCCACTTTCTGGGCCCGGACCGGGTGAGGTCGGTAAGGCTCTGGGATATGTTCTCATCGAGGATCCGACGCAGGGAATTGTAGGACCCCACTTTCCATCCCTGTATTTCGGCCTCAGTCTTTAGATGATGGTAGATGTCCAGGAGGTTGAGCATCGTCTGATCGCAGTACTTCTCGACCGCATAAGCGATGGCCTCCGGAGAAAAGGAGTAGCACTGGCCCCGTTTCTTCCCCCGTTGAGGAGCCAGGGCCGCGAGCTGCGCAATCACCTGGTCCCCGCCGTTTACTCCGGCCAGGGCCTGGTCGGCTGTTTTGACGTATCGCAGAAGCGTCCGGCCGGAGATGTCGTTCTCGGCAGCCAGCGATTCAATTGCCTTGGTTGAACCAGGCTGTTGCCGGAGCTCCCTCGCGAGATTCACGAGCTTCATCCTCGCCACGGCCTCGTCCCGTTGCCAGTCCGGGGATCTGAACCAGGAGCGGATTGTCGGATCGGGGATCTTCTGCAGGGAGGGAGGAGTTGTAATCCCGGTGTATGTTTCTATATTATTATAATGTTGCTCCAGGTACCGGTTCTGGACCTCGACTGGAAGCGATTTTAATGCAACCAGTGTTTTACTATTATCAGTCAGATCAGATCCTGGGCTTTTCTTGGCGAGATACTTTCTATCTTGAATCGCCTGGGAAATTGCTTGTTTTGTTACCCCCAACAGGTTGACCAGGTCCATGAATGGAATCCATGTCTCTGTAGTAGATAACTTGTTAATATCACTCATGGATTGCCTCTATTGTCAAAGATATGTTTTGATTGACCACTGAATCGAGGATGTGGTCAACCAATCCTGGACTCATTTTCACCCGACTTTCACCGTCCATTTTCACCACATCGATCGCAGATAAATAACGCTGTTTGATCAAATCATGCCCCTTTTTCCATCTCTCCGAGGAATACCCTTCGCTTATTTCGCTCCTTCTTGAGGACCTCGATCTCCTCTTCAATCCGTTTGATTTCTGCGCGAAGAGCCTCAGGACCAGGCAGCACAAAAGACCCTGCGAATTTGGCCAGGAGTTTCAGGGGTTCTGTCGAACCGACCGCCTTGCAAAATGCCGGCAGGAATATCGCAGGGAACCGGTGGCGTTCTTTGGATTCCGCGGTCCAGCTGTCGAGCATCGTCCTAGTGATGTCGATCCCGACGAGTTCGCTCATCTCTGCGGCTATTTGGAATCTGGACTTGGGGGATTGCTTGAGACTTTCAGATATTATTGATCTGAACTGTAGGTCGACATTGAACGACCCAGAGAGCGGCGCGCCTTGGTCTCTCTCTATAACCTTTATAACAGCTTCAAATAGAGAAAGTTGCGCCGGATCTCTGTCTATTTTTTTCCTCCTCTTTGCCATTGAAACACCTTCCAAGGTGTGCTAATAAGAATTACTCATGATGAGTAAAACCATGTTGAGACTCACGACATTCCAGGCCAGAGGTCCTTCGTTTTTCTTTTCACGGCCCTGGCGATCGCCTTGCGGATCCTGGCCGAGTACATCCGCCCGTTGACTTCATGGCTAACAGCTGATCTGGAGATACCGAGACTTTGAGCTATCGCAGCCTGAGTAACACCAGCTTTAAGGAGCAGAATTTTGACCTCGAGCGGTTCCATTCGTCTAAGTATTTGGCCTCTCTTCGGTGGGGGTCTAATTTTTTTTGATTCGTAGACTCAACAGGTTGAGACCATTATTAATTCATATATGAATATTTGTCAAGTATTTTTTTGGTATATGAATGTACGGAAATAGACTAAAAAAATACCGAGAGAGTCTCGGGCTTAAAGTGGCTTCTTTTGCTGAGAAATTAGGTATTTCTCAAGGCACGCTCTCAAACCTAGAAACTGAAAAAACAAGACCGTCTGCCGACACAATCCGATCATTATATGTTCATACGAATATTAATTTAGGCTGGCTTTTAACTGGGGAGGGGCCAATGGAGAGGAGGACAAAGGATGACGCCGATCCGGAAGAAGATCTTCCTTTATCGAGCATATTGTCCTATTTGAAACAGGCATGGAGGAGGGCAGATCCTGAAGAACGAGCATGGATCAGGATTCAATTCCGCAAGGCTTTCCCTGAATCTGAAGAGGTCATAACTAGGGAGGTGGCCAGGAGAAAAGACTGATGTGGAGGGCATTAATTAATAAGATAAATTTGTTTGTGATTTTATCTCTTTGCCTTTTTCCATATATCACTGCTTGCGATGAAAACAGTGGTATTGTTGAACATGGCTTATCCTCCAATGAACCCATCATCTCTAAAAGAGCGGGCCTCGGTGATACATTCTCTTTCATTGAATCAGCCTGGGATTACAAAGACAGAAGAGAATTGCCCTTCAGCGTAAAATTAGAAATTGGAAATGGTTGTGAACTAATCTATGGTATCGGCTGTGAGGGCTATTCTTTTGGCGATCCAGAAAGGGCGGGCCGGTTAGAAGCAAACTCAGAATCTTGTTTTGGCGCTGAACATAATGAAAATCCTACTGCCACACAATTTTTTCAGGGCATCAAGGATCTTATGCCCTCAGATTCAGTGCTAGTAAAAGCTTTCGTTAAAAAAGAAGGGACCTTCAAAAAAGAGATCTATTGTTTTCAATCAAAGCGGTTATCTTCGGCCCCTGGAATCAAGGAATCATGCGCTTATCATCAGAGCCCTGAAGCTATTGGCAATTTTTCTCTATACCTAAATTATGAATTGGGCAATGATAATAATGTTGCAAATTATCTGCTTGCTCTTGGATCTCCGGCTGAAGTCGGCCTTCATGAAACGAAGCCCTTCTCACCAAAACATTTTTCGGGTACAATTAAACAAGTCATTCCAACAGATACAGCAAACCACACATTTGAGCCTCAACATTAGAGCCATGAGAAAAAAGCTATATATGTGCCCCAATTGCAGCGCCTCTTTTCCAAAGAAATTTGTAAAGGAGTTGGGATTCAATATTTGTCCAACATGCGGAAATCTTCTACCTGAGACAATTGATTACATCGAGAATTTCTTTCGAATAATCCAGCTGATAGAACCCCTCCAGAATGCAAAAGACCTGATGGTAAAAAGTGAATGCGCTGCAGCAGTCAGAGATGCACTGATCATGTTCGAGGTCATTGTGAAAGAGAAGTCGGGTCTATCACATCTTATGGGCAAGGAACTGATGGATGAGGCTTTCAAATTTAAATACGATTCTCAAAATGATACGATCACTCAAAAGCCCAAAATTGCTATCAATGGCCTCTCGAATATAACAGAACGAAATGAGCAAAATGGAATTAGAAATCTTGCAATAGGGCTTATGCGAGGCATGAGAAATATATATATGCATACTCAAGGAACAAGGAAGCTTTATTACTGTCTTCAGATTATCACCATGACCGACCTATTGCTGAAACATGTCCTGGGTTGGCAAGGTGTGGCAAGGTCTTAATTTGACCGATTTTTCTAAATAATGGAGAAATTGATATGGCAGATAAAACTGGTCATAACGAAAGCCGGACCCTTGAATCGGGCGAGATCGTTTATCTTTTAAAGGAACCTGGAAAGAACTGGAAGATCAGTAGCTATGAATGTCACCAACGGGTTGTTTTTGATGTGGCAGCTGGTGGTTTCGCGTTGGTGTACAAACAAGGTCTTCCAAAGGAATGGCAAGAGCGAGAATTCGATACAGCGGATAATGCGGCAAGCTTCGTTCAAACAGAGATCGACGATGGCAGGATCCCAGCGAACAGCAAGCCCCCCGGACAATTCAAATGATAGAATTTTTTCTGTAGGCTATATAAAAAAATTGCAAAATTAATAAGGATAATCGACATAGTGGATAATAATGATGTAATCCTGTTTCCTGGAGGCTCGAGATCAAAAGTTAACCGCGCTGGCGCAAACATACGCAATAGTACTGCTTCGGCTTCTGACCTCCGAGTATTCGATGAGTGGAGGGCGGCTCATCGAGCTGTGCTCAATACTTTCCAGGCCATTCTTCGCAACAGAACCCGTGGAACAGAGATTGTTGTTGCCCAGCGCCATAAACGTAGATCCACCATCGTTGGCAAACTCCAGCGATATCCAGATATGAAACTGTCGCGAATGGACGACGTTGCCGGTTGTCGATTGATCTTCAAGTCAATGCGTGAATTGTACCAATTCAGAGATCAATTCCACGAGGCGCGATTCAGACATGTTCGACGTAATGATTTAGACAAATACGACTATATAAAAAGCCCAAAGTCGACTGGGTATCGAGGTATCCACGATGTATACTCCTACGATGTCAACTCACCTATGGGTCGGCCCCTCAAAGGACTATTAGTCGAGATTCAATATCGGACGCTGATTCAACATGCTTGGGCAACGACTGTTGAAGTTATTGGCTTCATCACAGAAAGTCAGCCAAAGTTTGAAGAAGGAGACAAGCGATATCAGCATGCAATGGCACTTGCTAGTGAGATCCTGGCTCGGTGTTTCGAATACACTAGTGGACCCTTCCCTGAAAAGGGGAATCGAGATCTTGTCCAGGAGTTTCTTGATGTGGAGAGTCGAATTGGTCTCATGCAGACTTTGCGTGGGTTGAACGTCGTAAATACCGAAATCAGTGAGAAAAGAAACACTATCCTTATTTTCAATGACGCGGGTGAATTGGAGGTTCGAACATACCGTGACGCCCCAGATGCCTTACGCGAACTTTTTGTGTTGGAACGAGAGATGCCTCGAAACGATGTTGTCCTGGTCCGCGCCGATTCTACAGAGGAGGTCCGTCTCGCGTTCAGAAATTACTTCTCTGATGCTCGAGATTTCATACGTTTATTGAGTAGGGGTTGTAACAACCTCGCCGACAATCGTCGCAGTCGCCGAACGAAAGCATCCAACGGACCACGTAAGTTGCGCAAACACACCTCACGCGGCCGCTGATGCATATTGATGCCGTGGCGCGAAGCGTCCGCGCCATCGGCACTGTGGATTGCTGTTCGCACCCGAAAGGAGAGTGTCCATGCCCAGGAAGGCAAAGCATAAGGCCGTGAGCCAGAAGGCAGTGGAACCGAAGCCAAAGACCGAAAGAACTCCAAGCGGTGAACCTACACCTTCACCACCGCCTGCCGCTATGGGAGGGAGTCAGTCCAGGAAGAAGTTCGATATCAACCCGCTCGTCGATGCCTTGATCAACTCACTGGTGTCTGAGCCACCCTCGGGCGCTGACAAAAAGCGTGACAAACTCGTTAGAGAGTACATCAAACACCAGGTAGCCGGTAGCCCCATTGCGGACAAGTACAATCTCCTCATACTCCATGACGAAGGACGAATGGTGAAGAGCGATGCCGACCACATCTACTCCGCTGCATCTGCATTCACTGACGATCGACCAATCCTACTTGTTCTCTATTCAACCGGAGGTGTCATTGACTCCGCCTACCTGATTGGGAAGCTGTGCCAAGAACACTCCGCCAGAAAGTTCGTCGTGGCGGTTCCCCGCCAAGCAAAGTCTGGCGCCACTCTGATCTGCTGTGCTGCAAACGAGATACACATGGGCAGCCTGAGCGAACTCGGCCCAATTGATCCACAGATTCAAGGACTCCCAGCACTAGGCCTAAAGGCATCCATCGAGCACATCGCCGATCTCATCAAGGATCATCCTCACGCGTCGGACATGTTCGCCAAGTACCTGAACATGTCTCTCCAACCTATGCACCGCGGCTACTACGAACGAGGCGCAGAGTCTGCAGCGCAGTACGCGGAACGCCTCCTTAAGCCACACGCGTCGGAGCTCAAGCAGAAACCAGCACAAATATCCAAGACACTGGTCTACTCGTATAAAGACCACGGCTTCGTGATCGACAAAGCCGAAGCCTTCGACATATTCGGCGACAAGGTGGTGAAGACTAATACCGAGGAGTACCAGCTTGGGAACAGTATCTACTCAGCCCTGATGTTTATCTCGCGTATCGCTCGAGCAATGAATCACTACTTCTACTTCATCGGGTCCCCTGATTCTGATCCAAATTTCCAAAAGAGCAAATAGCAGAAATGCGAACAAGCGGCCGGAGTTGGACGCTCATAAACTCGCGCCTCTCATCCGCAGTGTGATGCCGAATAAAATTAATCAATCACTCGCTTTTATATATTATTGTTCTATTTTTAATATTTTTTGACAATTTATTTGGTGATACCCCCCGTTTCCCCTACTTTTTCACCTCTTATTGTCAAAACTTTTCCATCGATCAGTGTACTTCATTATATTAGTCTTTTTAATACCTTACACATGCATCTCGCGATTTTCCACAATTTTTGACATTTGTCATATTATTCGTTTAATTTCATC
>Ga0180434_10001111_pt1 | contig 39145 bp, 26 predicted proteins | sample SS_ome_7_FD_132453 | JGI IMG/M metagenome (GOLD analysis project Ga0180434, IMG submission 132453) | Hypersaline lake sediment archaeal communities from the Salton Sea, California, USA - SS_1_D_2 metaG | ecosystem: Environmental > Aquatic > Non-marine Saline and Alkaline > Hypersaline >... | reverse complement strand
TCAGGGAGTTTGCCGAGCTCCTGCCCGAGATCGTTTACGAGATGGACGCATCCGGAAGACTCACCTTCGTGAACCAGAGAGCCTATGAGATCTTCGGCTATGGCCCTGAGGATTTAGAGAGGGGCGTGGAAGTGACCTCCATGCTCGCCCCAGAGGATCTGGATCGGGCGATCGATCGTATAACCCGCCTGCTGAACGGAGAGGAGGTGGGCCTTTCCGAATACACCGGGCTTCGTAAGGATGGCACCCTTTTCCCGCTCATCCTCCGTTCCGCTCCTGTCCTGCGAGACGGAGAGGTCGTGGGTACGAGAGGCGTCGTCATTGACATGTCGGCCCAGAAGCAGGCAAGCGAAGCCTATCGATCCCTGATTGACAACTCCATTCAGGGACTCCTCATCTTCCAGGACAATCAGGTGGTCCTCGCGAACCAGGCGGCTTCTGCCATCATCGGGTACAGCAAGGAAGAGATTCTCGCGGCCTCTGCCGAAGACGTTGTCAGCGTCATTCATCCCGACGACAGAGACTTTGTTTGGACGCGAATGCAGGACCGGCTCGCCGGAAAACCTGCGCCCTCGAGGTATGCCTATCGGATCGTCCGAAAGGATGGGAAGGAGCGCTGGGTCGAAATCAACGCATCGGTGATCGAATACGATGGGAGGCCGGCCGCGCAGGTGAGCTACCTCGACATAACGGAAGCCAAGCGGTCTGAGCAGGAACTCAAGGAATCCGAAGAGCGGTACCGGCAACTCATAGAGAATGCGAATGATGCCATCTTTGTCGTAAGAGATGCCACGATGAAATTTCACAACAGGAAGACGGAGGAGATGATCGGGTACTCGGGAGAGGAACTGCACCGCATTCCCTTTATCGACCTGGTTCATCCTGACGATAGGGACATGGTCATTGAAAACCACCTGAAAAGGCTCCAGGGGGAGGCGTTCCACAGTACCTACTCCTTTCGAGTCGTCCACAAGGCGGGCCACACGATCTGGGGTGAGCTGAACGCTGTTCTGATCACATGGGAAAGCGAGCCGGCCGTCCTCTGCTTCATCCGTGACATCAGCGAGCAGAAGAGGCTGGAGGAGCAGGTACGCCAGAAACAGAGGCTCGAGTCGATCGGAACACTCGCGGGCGGGATTGCCCACGACTTTAACAATATGCTGACGGCCATCACGGGCTTTACCGAGCTGGCACTCCTTGAAAGCGGAGGAGACGGTCGCCAGCGGACCAAGCTCGAAGAAGTGCTCAAGGCAGGGAAACGGGCACGGGATCTGGTGAACCAGATTCTGACCTTCAGCCGACAGAGCGATGGGGAACGAAAACCGATTCGACTCCAAACGATCCTGGAAGACTGCCTCAGTATGATACGGGCCTCCGTTCCGGCCACCATCGAGATCCGGCGAGAGTTCGAGACGCCCTCGGACAGGGTGATGGCAGACCCGACCCAACTCCATCAAGTCATGATCAACCTCTTTTCCAACGCGTTACACGCCATGGCCGGGGAAGACGGGATTCTGGAGGTAAGCCTGACGGAGGAGTACCTCGATGCAGAGGCTGCAGAGAAACAAGCGGACCTGAGGCCGGGACCTTACCTGAAGGTGACGGTGAAAGATACGGGCCACGGAATGGAGAAGAGGGTAACGGATCGCGTTTTCGACCCTTTCTTCACGACCAAGGGCCCTGGGGAAGGCACCGGCATGGGCCTGGCCGTAGCGCACGGGATCGTCAAGAGGCACCAGGGAGCGATCAGCGTACTGAGTGAGTCCGGAATCGGTACCGTTTTCTCGGTGCTCCTGCCGCAATGCGAACCAATGGCAGGTTCTGATGAGGCACCCGTCTCACCGGCTCTCTCCGAAGGTGCGCGGGTCTTGTTCGTAGACGATGAGCCGGCACTTGCCGAACTGTACAGGGAGATGCTCGGCCGCATGGGTCATCGCGTGGTTATCTGCACCAGCGGCCTTGAGGCGCTCGAGGCTTTTCGAGCAGCCCCGAAACAGTTCGACCTCGTTGTCACCGACCTCGTCATGCCGAACATGACCGGCCTCGACCTCACCAGAGAACTCCTCGAGATCCGTCCCGATACTCCCGTCATCCTCTGTACGGGATTCAGCGAGACAGTGGATTGCGAAGAGGCCCACAGGCTGGGCATCCGGCAGATGCTCATGAAGCCGATTCCGACAAACGATCTGGCTCAGGCCGTCGACAGGGTTCTCGATCGGACCGACGGGAACGGGAAAGGGCCCGAGAAGAGGATTCTCATCGTGGACGACGACAGCCAGATCCGTGAGATCCTCAGGGAAGTGGTAGAAATGGAGGGCTACACTGCCCTCGAAGCCCCGGATGGCAAACAGGGCATCAGACTGTGCAAAAGGGAGTCTGTCGATCTGGTCATCACCGACATTTTCATGCCCGAAACAGACGGTCTGCAAGCGATCCGGGAGATCCGAAAGGATTTTCCCTACATGAAGATCATCGCCATATCCGGCGGAGGGGAGGCGGTGGCCGGAGATTTCCTTGGTCATGCCAAGGTTTTCGGCGCTGATCGCGCCTTTTCCAAACCTCTAAGCCTCTCGGACTTGGCCGGTGCGGTCCGGGAACTCCTCGAGGAGGCCGAACTGGAGTTCCACTCCGCGGCTTGAGCGCCGCGAGCCAATGACTCCCGCAGCAGCATGGAATCCCCGAGGGATTTGCTCAAGAGCTCTGATGCCCATTTACGGCCCTCGCAGCCTGAAGGCCGACAATTTGTGGCACCTTCGAGCGGGCGGATTTCATTTCTTTGTACACGTGCCAAGAGCGAAAGTCCTAAGCCACTGAACTGAATAGATAAATTCTGAAGACCTCTCTCCCTCCAGTCCCCCCTCTTCCGGCACGGGCCTTGCTAGTTCTACGATCCAAAACAGTCTGCAGGAAAGATTCTTCCCATGCCGTCAGCCCTCGAAAATATGGACCGGACGCGCACCGAGCCTACGGCTTCGGACGCCTGGGAGGTGAAGGTGTGTGAGGTCACGAACGAGCCCGACATGACTTTCCTCCGGGCACTCAAGGCGGCAAACAGGGTCGAGGAACCGGAGAAGGTCGTACGGTACTACAGGGCCGCCCTGGCGATCCACGAAGACGCAGCCGCATCAGCGTTCCTCTACCGACTGTGCAGGCTCCTGGACGAGAGCCCGGAGGTGCTGGTTCGTGAGTTCGGGGGCGCGTACCTCCTCGAGGCCTGGGTCGAGGAGGAGAGCTATCTCATCGAGATGATCAAGGAGAGAATCTGCCGCAATAACAGGGGCGTCCACTGGAACGAACAAATCCGGAGGGGTGCATGGAGCGATGTGGCGTACGGGAAGAGCGGTAAGAAGGTCAGCCTGGACGAGGTCATCGACGTCCTGGAGGATTTTGCCCTGCGCTGCGCAGAGAAGGCCGACTCTGAGAACACGGTCGGTAATCCTCGCGGCATGAGGCAGGACCTCTGGAAGTCCAAAGGCATCATAGAAGCGGCCGACATCCTCCGCAAGATGTTTCGTTCATAGGCGGGCTTCCGTGCCTCGTCAATAGACCCAGCCCAGAATGCCCATGCCGATGATATTCATGCCGGCCGGTAGGGCATAGATCATTCCAATCGCAAGGAGCTTGCTCTTGATGCTCTTCAGATGAATGACCAGGATTGCCGCGCAGAAAAAATGGAAGTATCCGATCAGAAATATCAACCCTATTCCTCGGAACGATAGATTCCAAAAGGGATATTCCCATACGAGATGCCCACCCATGTTCAGCAGGCATTCCACAAACACGCAGAAGACCGAATAGCCGGTCGCCCAGAACCATTCTTCATTCAGCCCCAGAATCTTCTTGTTCCTGCTCTCGGAAAGGGTGTTGTAGAAGACAATGCCGATGAGCGTGAACATGAACCAGATCTCTATATTCCCTCCAACCATGGTTCTCAAAGCAGTGTCCCCGGGGGCCGTCCAGAGGGCGGAGTGTCCGGAGAAAATCAGCACCCATCCGTTCCATGTCTCGTTGAAGAGGACCATGCCGAAGATGGCGAGGCCGCAAAGAATCGGGTTCCAGTCTCCCGTCTTCCTCGCCTCTTTCGTTTCCTTTGTGTAAATGTATGTAACAAGGGCCAGCAAGGGGATCACGTACCACTTCAGCGTCGAGAGATCCCGCAAGCCGTCAAGGGCTTTGATGGTCGCTTCGGTCATCACGATACCCCCTGCACGATTCTTCTCTTGAGTGAAACAGTGTCAACCCTAATGTACACCGGGCATTTTGGCAATACATCCGAGCATGGAGGCGAGATCTTGCCAGGTGCCTCCCTAAAATGGTATCTTCCACAGCCTTCGGAACATACTGCTCAACGAAAAGGGAAGGAACGCAACATGACGATTTGGGTGACCTATCTCTCCCCCGCTGGAACCACAAGACAGGTGGCTGAGATCATCGCTCGAGAAGCGGAACAGAAGGGGCAGTCGGTGAAGTTGCAGGACTTGGCGGGTCGAGAGGCTGAGGGAGGCCAGATTTCCGAAAAGCTTTCTCCGGGAGACGTTCTTTTTGTGGGATCTCCCGTTTACGCGGGTCAGCCCGTCCCGCCCGTGATGGAATTCCTCTCCGGACTACCGGACGCCCCCGGCTCTCTTGCTGTCCCGTTTGTGACCTATGGTGGAGTGAACGGCGGGCGGGCGCTATATGACATGGCGAAGAGCATGGAAGCCAAGAACCTCCAGATCCTTGGCGGGATCAAGGTGTTGGCCGTGCACTCACTTCTGTGGCAATCCGACGACCCCGTTGCGAATGGGCATCCGGACGCTGATGATACGGCAAAGATACAGGAATTCGTCCGTGTGATTCTCGACAAGAAGGAGGCCGAGGAGCCAACGACCCTCTCTCCGGAGGCCCTGGACTACAAGAACGAAATGGCGGGGAATCCCGCTGAGGAGTCGAGGCTGGAAGGGCTCAAGTCCAACTTGTTGCCACTGGAATTGGACACAGACGCGTGCACCCAGTGCGGGATCTGTGTGGACTGCTGCCCGACGGCAAATATAGCTCTTTCACCCTATCCGGAGTTCGGCGACCAGTGCATCCTCTGCTTCAGCTGCCTCCGCCTTTGCGAAGAGAACGCGGTCAGCAGCAAGGCCATCGCGATGTTCGAGTCCCTTGTTCGAGAGCGCAAGGAGTTCTTCAAGGAACCGGAGGAAACCCAGTTCTTTGTCTGAAGAATAGCTGGAATGGGAATCACTTCATAGCCCTGTCCAACAAGAAAACCAGCCGCCTGAGCGGCTGGTTTTCTTGACAAATCTCGCATGGCTGGTTGGGAAGCGGGGATTCGAACCCGGACCTCATGCTCCCCACTCAAAGGCATAACTCGTCACGGCTTCAATGACTTCGTATCCCGAACACCGCGGGTTCAGCGAGAATGGGATCTATTTCCTGCCTCGCAGGAGGCGCTTCGCACCGAATTCCTCGCGGTCGGCCTCCAGCGAAAGAGTCGTGAAGTTCTGTTCCAGTCCACTGTGAACATCAAGGTGGTCGAAATAGGAAGCGGCCATCCACCAGAAGATCCCGATTTCAGGACTCACTCCGTACAACACATTATAGGCGCGCCACAGTCGGCCTTTCTGGTCGTAGTATTCACCGCCCAGAATGATAAGGGTCTCCTTGTCGACGTAGTAGATCCGTTTGCTGTAGATGTAGGTGGAATCGAGCTGCTCCATCTCGAGGACGTACATGGGCCGACGTTCAAATTTGAGGTTCCGCCAGAGAAACTTCGCCTCCGAGTCGAAGTACTCGTCCCCGGTCAGGGAGTACATGGGTACGAGGAACTCCCTCTCTTCGAGCACCCGGGCCTTGTAGGGATAGGCCTTCGGTGTCAATTTCTGATCCAAATGGTTCACGTCGTCGTAGGCATAGTCCAACCCGATGGCCTGGTCCTGTCTGTCCGAACTCGACATCTTCCGTATGCGCCGGGTCAACGGTGTATAGAGCAGGAAGTTGTCCATTTCATCCGGATCCACGCGCTTGCTGAGCGTATAGGCGTTTCCGTACAGGTCCCGAGGCTCAAAGGCCTCGTAATAGACCACCTGTTTCTCTCCCTGCTTCTGTGCCCGATCGTCGTACCACGCGCCTTTCGGCTCCCGCAGGAGGCGTTGAAAGAGCCTCATGAGATAATAATCGCCCTTGCTGTAGCGGTCTATCTTGAACCGGCTGTCGACGCCGAAAGCGGCGGTCTGCGACAGGTAATCCTCGCCCTGGAAATAGGTATATGACTCAATGTAGTTGTACAACACCTGCCATCCCTTCTGGGCACCGGACGGTTTTGGAAACGGAAGCCCGCCTTCATAGGTATCGTAGAGCATGTAACCTTGCTCATCCAGCTTCGCTTTTCCCTCGTTCTTGATACTCGCCTCGGCGACCGAAAGGTGCATCCAGTATTGTCTCGTAGGGACCACCTCGAATTCCGTGAAATTCGCTGCAAAGTTCTTTCCCTGCCCCCCCGGTTCGTCGAATCTCTCATAGAACATGCGGGGCATCAGTTTGTCGAAGGGAAGATTGTCCTTGTCCTCGAGGGTATACCGGCCGGGCTTGATCTCGGGCGCTATCTTCCCCACAAGGTCAGGACTCTTGAGGCCAACCATCTCCGCCCATCGTTGCTTCCCCTTTTCCACGTCAAAGGAGAGACTCTTGACAACGTCATCGCCCGATATCCTTATGTTGCACTCCACCGCCGGGCTCGGGTCATCCAACAGCTTCTTGCACGCCTGCAGTTCCTGCCAGTTTGAATAGTTCTTGATGATATCTTTCGCCGCGAGCGGTTGAGATGCCAGAAGCACGGCAATGCCGATTATGAAGAAGAATGGGCTTCTCTTTCTCATGTTATTCTCCTTTTCCTGACCATGATTGAAGAATTTCTTCCCTATACGTTAGATGCGCCTGACATCAGAATTGGAACTGTACTTTGCACACGAGATTGTCCTTGTGTCTGAAACCCCAATCGCCTACGTCGGGCCCGGTGAAGAAGTTGGCCTTCACGGCGAATTGCCACGTGTCGCTGAAGTAATAGGTCAGGCCGGGGGTTATGATCTGGACATTCGTGTTGTCGAGGGCGTACCACGCCAGCGAAGGCTCCAGCTCACCACGGAAGTAGCCGGTTGAAACAAAGGCGTAAAAGCTCCAGTAGTACTTCCGGTAGATGGAGGAAGTACTGATGTCCCAGTCGTGCCCATAATCCATGAGGTTGTTGTACTGGGCCTCGAGGAAGAAGTAGAAGAACTGTCTCTGCCAGGGCACTCGCACCTTGTAATCGAGGTTCATGCCGAGCACGACCTGATCGGTTTCAACGAAGTCGAACCGGTTGAAGTCGAAGAAACGGTTGTCGAATTGATACGACCCTTCGAGCCGGACCACGGGTTCTACGCCTCCGAGAAACGTGATTCGCATCGGCACCTGGGAAGCCAGGGCAAAGCCTACGAACTTCTGGCGGGGATAAGACCCGGTGTCTTTGAAATTGAAGATGGGGATGCCCTCGTCATCAAAGAAATTTGGGAAGCCCATGGCATCAAAGGTGTCCGAAGCGAAATCTGCCCCGAAGGTGGATACCGGGGTATTGGCCCTTCCATAGAAGCCCATGATCGAAAAGAGCGTATTGTACGAGATCACGCTGGAGAGCCTGAGTCCATATTCGAAGTAGTCCGAATCAAAGGCATCCGGCTCGTCCAGATCCACGTCCTGACGGCCAACCCGGTACGGAAATCCCAGCACGTCGACGAGGCTATAGTCCACGATATCGACGGCCCAGATACCGGCCGCATCGTTTCCGTAAAAGGTACCCTGATTGCCGATGTAATCCGCATTCGGATTGAAGATGAACTGGAAGGTGATGTCCGAAATCGGGCCCAAGTCCGCACCGAGGCTGTAATCCGTTCGCACGAGAGGAATCGGGATGAAGAGAGTCTCCAACTCGATCTCGGAGAACCCCCGGGTCTGGTCGACGGGATTGAAGAGGTCATTGACGGCAAAAACTTCCATCTCTCCCCATCCCACACGCTGCTTTCCCACGCGGAGAAAGAAGGCCCCCGGGTCCCAGGTGATATGGAACTCCTTCAAGATCTGCCACCACTCATCATCCACGTTGAGTTCACTCTTCGACTCGCTGAATCTTTTTCGTTTCCAGGAGGCATCGCCGTCCTTGAATTGGTAGATCCAGTCCACCGTGACCATGGCGGCGCCGTAAACGCTCCAGTTCGGATTCACCTTGTAATCCGCTTCCACGAAGAAGTTGCTGATCACGGCGTTGATGTCCTGTTCCGTGTCCCAATGGTCCCCTTTCAGAGAGAACTGAAGTGACTGGGAAACATAGCCTTGAATCCCCAGGGGGTTCCCCCCTACCGTGAGCGTGGTTCGTGAATAGGATGGGCCGGCAACGAACAGCACCATTGCCAGTGCCAGCAGAGCACAGAAACCTACGTTCTTTGTCATTTCTCTTCCCCCTTCCTGAAGTCTTATTGACAGTTCCTTCTGCCTCCCACCGATGAAAGGCGGTCCCTTACCGTTCATAACCTTCTCCTTCCTCACCCCTTTCCTGCTGCACCCGTCATCTTGCCTCGGGAAACGAATCGCGGCTTGATCAGGCAAATGAGCAGCGGATGCAGCGTCAAGGCGAAGATCACATTGATCAAGAGAAGCATGGAGAGAAAAAAGCCCATTTGTGCCTGAAACTTCAGATCCGTGAGGAAGTACCAGGGGATGATCGCAAGGATCAGCGTCAGCCCCGTATAGACGACGGCCGTCCCCGAAGTGCGAACCGCCACCAGGACCGTCTCCACCCACCCGTCTTGATGGGGATACTCCTCGACGATCCGGCTGTACAGGTAAATGGCGAAATCCACACCGATACCCACGCCGACCGCCGCCACCGGGAGCGTGTTGATGGAGAGCCCGATGTTCGTGAGGGCCATGTAGCTGAAGGCCACCAGGTTCGCAAGAATCAATGGAATGATCAGCATGAGGCCCGCTACGATCGACCGGAAAAAAATGGAGCACATGAGCAGAATCGCGGCAAGCACCATGCAGTCGATCAGAAAGTGGGCCCGCTTCATTTCCTCGTTCACCGCAATCTCCATGCCCACGCGGCCCCCTGCCAACTGAAACGTCCCGGAGTCGATGGCTCTCGGATATCCCTCGAAGAAGTCGTTGGCAGCATCCCGGATGCGCAGCAGGTTGTCCGAAGTGTGATCGGTAAAAAAGACCGAGAGGCGGGTCATCTTCATATCACCGTCAAAATAGAGCTTCCGGGTCGCTACCTGTACGTTCTCCTTTGAAAAGCCGATGAGAACATTCATTTCCTCCGGGCTGGACGGCAGCCTGCTGTGGATCACATCCCCATACCGAAACATGGTATTGATCGCGCTCATGATGTTGATGAAGGAGTCGGAGGACTTGTAGAGGTCCGGAAGCTCGACACGCATGTGCCGGTCGAAGGCCTCGAATGTCCTGAATACGGCCGGATCATAGACGGCTTCCTTGCCGTCGCCCTTGAAATACAGCACCAGGTCCTCCGACGAGGCACCGAAGTAGTCGTTCACCCGTTCCACGGCCCGGTTAACGGGATGGTCGGGCCAGAGAAGAGGCGAGCCGGGCGTGGGATCCCCGGTCTTGAGCCGGCCCGTTTGCCAGACACCCAGAACGACGATCAAGAGCACCGTGAGGACGACCAGATATTTTCCGGATGTGACGCAGAAGCGCGCCAGGCCCATGTTGAGCCGGGCCAACCATCCCTCTTCTCCCTCCCGGCTGCCGTAGGATTGATCTCTGCGCAGCGGCACGTAGCTGCAAATGATCGGGACCAGGATCCCCTCCAGAACGATCGTGGCCATCCAGAAGCTCATGATGATCGCTATGTGCTGCATCAGCACGATCTTGGCCAGGATGAGGACCAGGAAGCCCGCGGCATCGGTCGTCACTGCCGCAGCGTTCGGTACGGTCATGGTCCGGATGGTCTTCCGGGTCGCCTGTTCCTTGTCCCCCGTTGCCTGGAATTCCTCGATATAGCGGTGTGTAATCTGCACTGCATTGCTCAGCACGCGAGCACCCACCAGGAATGCAAGCAGATAGAGGAGGGGGCTGAAGTTGATTCCCGTCCACCCGATGAAGCCCAGTCCGAAAACCGTACATATCACCACCATGGCGATCGGAGCGATCATCCCCACCACGTTCCGAAAGATGAGGAACAGAATGAGGATCATCAGGAGGATGCTGATTCCAAAAACCAGGAAGATCTGGCCTCTGTAACTGTAGATCCAGCCCATCAGCACCGGGAAACCAACCGCTTCCACGGAGGTTTCCTCGTCCGAGTATTGCCGCGCGACACCTTGCAACAGCTCAAATATTCGGGTGTGGGGGACGCCCGGTTTGAACTCGGTCTGAACCAGAGCGGCGGAGCCGTCCCCTGCGACGATCTTCCGGAGGCTCTTATCGGAGAAGATCAGCTCTTTCAGCCTTGCCAGCCCCTCCGGATTTCCTGGAGGATTCGGAAACATCACCGCTTCGAAGCCTATCTCGCCCGTGCCCGTCACCTGAGATGCCTGGGCGGACCGGCTTCCGATGGAAAACGTCAGGGCCCGAAAGGTCTCTTCCCATCCGGCGACCTCTCCGTCGATGGCGAGTATCTTTTCCAGAATACCCGGTTGGAAGATGTCGCCGTCCTTTGCTTCGACCAGAACTCCGACCCACGATCCCCCTGTGCCAAACACATCCGAAAAGTCGATGATGATCTGAAGAAAGGGATGCTCATAGGGCAGAAGCTCCTCGAGGAGCACTTCACCCTGAACCCGGAACATCCCGACCGCGAAAATTCCGGCCATGCTCAGGGTGAGCAGCAGAATCAAGACCTTGTGACGGGCTGCAAACCGGCTGACGCGGTCCAGCGTTCCGTTGTTTCGATTCCTTGTCATTCTATGGCTCTCATCCTGCCAACATGAGTTCAGTAGTCGATTCGGGTAAGGGGCTCGGGCACCTCACCCACGTAAATGGCACCCTCCTCTCCCACGCCTGCAAAACGCCCGGTCGAAATCGCATCAAAACCATACAACCAGCGGTATCTCATGGGAGGATGGAGGACCAGTTCCCTCCACGTTCGTCCTTTATCAGGGGACTCGAAGTAAGCTTGCTTGCCCCCGATGACGATCGTATCCAGCCCATCGTATGCCGCCCCAAAGAACGGCACAGGGGGGAAATCGCCCTTCTCTCTTCTCCACGTTTCTCCACCGTCTCCGGTTCTGGTGACCACTCCGTCAGCGCCCACTGCGAGGCCCGTCATCGCATCCAATGCGACAACGCCAAAGAGAGTGACTCCCGTTTCGATATCGCCCGTTTCATCGCTGACCCGGAAGTATCCGGCCTGGTGCTCCCAATGCGACCCGCCGTCTCCGGTATGGTACGTGAAACCGTATTCTCCCACGGTCCAGCCGTGGTTCTCATCGCTGAAGGAAATCGACGTCAGATTGTAGACGTCGTCGTTGAACTGCACCTCCCACGTCTTCCCTCCGTCCCCCGTGTAGAGGATATGGGTCTTTTCAGATGCAACCCAACCTTTGGAGGGCGTCACAAAGAAGACATCCCGATGAAACAAAGCGACCGGGCTTTCCTGCCGGGTCCAGGCGTCTCCGCCGTCTTCCGTATAAACGATCGTTCCCTCTTTTCCCACAGCCCACCCATGCCGGGAATCGAAGAAGAAAACGGAACTCAATGTGGCCTTCGTGCCACTTTCCTGGAACTCCCATGTGCGGCCTCCGTCTGCGGTATGCCAGATGACGCCCCAGTCGCCGCACGCCCAACCTTCCTGTTCGTTCGCAAAGCTCACCGAGAACAAGTCGTCTCGTTGTTTGTATTTCTCCGCAGCGGAGAGGATTTCCGGACCGAGCAACCCCGAAACAAGAATCGTCACCAGCAGACTGAGGGCTGCTCTCTTGCATGCTTGTCCAGCATTCCCTCTTGCCACGAAACCCTCCCTGGTTGATCGAAGATTCAATGTCTCGACTCTCTCACACTCCGAACAGCCCTGCCCGATACGCTGCAAGGTACTCCGTACAATACTCGTCTCTGCCCGCCAGAGCTTCGGCAGCAATGATGTTGGCCATCATCCTCTTGTCGAGAGGATTTACAATGGCTCCGTCCAGGCCCTTCGCAATCGCCATGCTCACAAATGTCTGATTCAACAGGTGCCTTTTCGGGAGCCCAAAGGAAATGTTCGAAAGACCACACAGGGTATGAATGCCGTCATAGGAGGCACCCATTCTTTCAATCGTGTCGACAAATTCGACCCCGAACAGAATATTGGTCGATATGGGCTGGACGAGCGGGTCTACATGGATGTTCTCGATGGATACATTCTTCTGTACGAGGGCATTCACCAATCTATCCGCGATCGCCATGCGAGCGTTCGCCGTCTCGGGCATGCCCTCGTCGCTCATACACAGCGCAACCACCTTCAAATCCGTCCCGGCCAGCAACGGAAGGAGCTTGTCCAACCGTTCTTTCTCCAGGGATATGGAATTGATCATGGCCGTTCCGTCGTGAACCGCGACGGCGGCCTCGATCGCTTTCGGGTCGGGGCTGTCGATACAACAAGGGCACTTCACTGCGGACTGGACGGTCTTCACCAGCCATTCCAGATATTCCGGCTCCCTTTCAAGAAAGACACCGGCGTTCACATCTACGTAGTCCGCACCGGCTTCCACTTGGTCCCTGGCGATCTTCTGAATGACATCCCGGTCCCGAGCCTCGACGGCAGCGGCAATCGCCTTCCGACTGGCGTTTATGAGCTCTCCAACAATGAGCATATCTCACTCCCACGAGGGATACCGGCAACCCGTCAACCCATCAGTTTCTTGAGAAGGAGGGTGGCAGATCCCGCATCCGCTGCGTAACCGTCCGCTCCAATCTGGTCGGCGTACTGCGGAGTCACCGGGGCTCCGCCCACAAGAATCTTCACGTCATTTCTCAGGCCTGCTTCCGTGATGGCGTCCACAGTCTGTTTCATCACGGGCATGGTGGTTGTGAGAAGCGCGGAAAGAGCGAGGACATTCATCTTGTTCTCTTTGACTGCATCCACGAAGCTCTTCGGCTCCACGTCGACTCCCAGGTCGATGACTTCGAACCCGGCGGTCTCGAGCATCATCTTCACCAGGTTCTTCCCGATATCATGGAGATCCCCTTTCACCGTGCCGATGACGACTTTGCCGCTGACACTCATGTCCTCATCGCTGAGAAGGGGCCTGAGAAGCTCGAGGGCGCTGCTCATGGCGTTTGCAGATCGGAGGACTTCCGGGATGAACATGTCGCCGGACTGCATCTTCTCCCCGATGATATCCATCCCCTTGATGAGCCCGTCGTTGAGGACCTCTTTCGCCGCGAGCTTGTCGTCCAGGGCCTTCTTGACGAGGCCCTCGAGAGCGCCCGAATCTCCGGCGATGAGTGTCTCTATGATTTGTGTGAAATCCGCCATGATAAGGACTCCTTTGTCTTGGATTTATGATGGAAACGTTTGAACAGAATCCCGTCAGTCGAGACCCAGTGTTCCTCCCGGATTCATGATGTTGTTCGGGTCGAAGTGCTTCTTGAGCGCCCGCAAGACATCCATCTGTTCCTTGCCCAGATGTTCTTCCATCCAGGGGGCGATCATTTTTCCGACCCCATGGTGGTGACTCAGAGACCCGCCGTGCGCCTGAATCGCATCGATGATCCCATCTTGAAGCTGCTTGTATTCACCTACATCGCTCATGTGTGCAATGAATATGAAATAGAGATTCGTACCCTGGGGGTAGAAGTGGGATGCATGGGTCATACAGACCGTGTTCGGCCGCGATTTGATGTGCCCTCTTACTCCCCGCCAGAGATCATGAAGCTTGTCCCACGTTACGGATGATTCGAGCGTGTCGATGATGACGCCGAAATCGTTCAAGTCCTCACGAAGATACGGGTCCGTGTACCTGCCGTGTTCCCAGTTCTTCAAAGGCATACCGGAGATATACATGGCGCCGTATTTTCGGCAGATCCGCTTCACATTCTTCTTGATATTTCTTGTGAACCCCGCCTCTCCTTCCGCCATACCGATGCACAGGCAGCGCCGTCCGGGTTCATAACCCCGCAGGGACATGCCCCTGTCAATCAGCGTGTCGCTGACACCGTATAGCCGCATCACGATTTCGGTCTCTTCCGCATCGGAAATCCTCAATACCGAGGGCAGGCCGAATTCTCCCTGGCAGATCTCTCTTGCGCCGTCCACGGCAGACTCCCAATCCGGGAATATGAAACCGAACTTCTGACGGTTTTCCGGCATGTACCGGAATGTCTTCAGGGTGGCCCCCACAAGGACCCCGAAGGCCCCTTCGCTTCCCTTCATGATGTCGTTGATCTTCGGACCCGTCGCCGTAGCGGGGTAGTCCAGGGTCTTGAGGTTGCCCGCCGGCGTGACATATTCCTGGCTCAGCACGATGTCGTACATATCGCCGTAATAGGAGGATTGCTGCCCCGCTCCCAGGGCCGCAATCCAGCCGCCCACGGAAGAATATTCAAAGGACTGAGGGAAATGACCGCAGGTGTACCTTCTCTTTGCTTTCAGGAGTTCCGGCGCATTGTTGAGAATACGCTCGTAATCCGGCCCCATGATTCCGGCCTGCACCGTGGCCGTCTGATTCGTTTCGTTGAAATCGAGAAGCTTGTTCATGTGCTTGCCCATGGCGAGTGCGATACCCCCCTGGGAACACCTGAACCCCATGGTCACCGAAGAGCCGCCTCCAACCACATAAAGGGGGATCTTCTGCTCATTCGAGTAGCCCACGATCTTCCGGACATCATCCACGTTCCTCGGGTGGACCACCAGGTCGGCGACTTGTTCCACGTTGCCCTGTCTCAGCTTCAGGGCTTCCTCCATGGTCTTGCCGCTTCCGTATTTGACCCTGGAGAAGTCGTCGTTCCGAATGTTGTCTTCGCCGACCAGTTCCTTCAACGCGCTGATCTGCTCTTCCGACAGGCTTATGGGAATGTCGCAACGGACCGTCTCATTCCCCTCGCTCTGCTTCTTCTGGAAATGAGCGTCGGTCAGGCCCAGTTCCTCTTTGAGGAGGGCGTAGAAACCACTGTTCGGATGTTTGAACTGGTCAGGGGCTCCCCATTTGAATACGTCACGATAGGTTCCGCTTTCCGGGGCCGTCTCTCTCCAGTCCGGATGAAAACCTTTCTTCTTGCTCACTTCATTCCCTTTCAGGTTTCAGCACTCGATACTCGATGAGAATCCACGTGCCCGTCTACAGCACATCAAAGGGCTTCACGTTGCCGTTTTCATCGACCACCTCAAAGATGAAGGAAGCCTCACCCTCTTCTCCGGCATCCTTCTCCTTGATGCCCGAAATCGGTTTGTAGAGGTCAAGGAACTCCCTGGGGTTGATGCAACCCTCCGGAGGGAGCACTCCCTTTCCCGCCACCTTTCCTTCCTGCATGAGGATCGCCGCTACGGAACAAGGGAACCCGGTGCCTTCGCCGAGGCCCTGTTTTCTGGAAACACCGTGCAGCCTGTATTCCCGGAACTTGTTGTCCTTCTTCCCTCGAGCCACCACGGACATACCGCCTTTCCGGTGTCCGAAATTCGTCTCTTTCAGTATTCTTTCCCGTTCTCTGATGATATAGGCAACCGCGAAGTCGTACGGGACCACTTGCTGGCCCTTTACCTCGATAGGTTCTTTGCTCGTGAGGCCGATTCTGCAGAGTTCGGAGGTGAGCCGGTAATACTCGATGGGCAGGACCGATCCCAGGTTCGTGACCCGTTGGGTCTTTACGTATTTCGGGAGGGTCAGCTGCTCGGGATGGGGATAGGGAAATACGGGAATATCCTTGCCGATGGTCGGGAAGTCAAAGGTCTGCCTCAAGGCCATCCCGTCTTCCTCGAAGTACTTGACGTACTTGAGCTCACCGTCCAGGTACATGGGAATATCGATGCTCATGGCGTGGAAGCGATGACCGATGACGCCCGGCCCCTCGATCACCTCCCCTCCATGGGTGTGAAAGATGTCGATCGCCTCGGTTTCATCCAGCAGTTCGTCCGACACGAGCTTTGCGAGCAGGTTGGTGAACCCGGGAGAACCTCCCATTCCGATCACCGCCGTGATGTTCGCCTTCTTCGCCTTTTCATCCATCTCCAAAATGTCGAAGGTCACATCCGGATCGTCACAGATATCCAGGTAGTCGATGCCCGCCTCGATCACTGCCCCGAGTATGGTGTTCACGGTGCTGTAAAAGGGGCCCACGCAGTTGATGACCAGATCCGAACCCGCCACGGCCTCCTTGATCTTCTTCGCATCGGTGGCATCCACCGGAACGAAGGAAACCTTGGGTCCGCAGTCGGCGACCATTTGCTCCGCCTTTGCGGCGTTCATGTCCCCGATCACGATCTCGGAAAAGGTGTCCCTTTTTGCCAGGGTTTGGACCACGACGCTCCCTACTGCGCCACAACCACCAAGCACAACCGTCTTTGCCATTTCCTCTCTCCTATCCTCGATGTCAATCGATCAGCTGACTGAAGTTCGTGAGCTCGCTTCAGCCTGCGAAAGGGGTCAAGAGGCTGTCCGATTGTCAATCGAGACCCCTTTCGCAATGTGTCAATCCATTCCGAAGTTTTTTCTTGCTTCCTTGATGATCTCCTGGAGTCCCGCCGCCACATCCTTGTCCAGCGGAGCGGGCGCGTGCTCCTTGAGAATCCTGTTCGCCTTTTCCCGGGCCGTGTCCACCATCTGCTTCGACCCGCCTTCGCGCCAGCCCACCTTTGTCTGAGGCTTCACAAAGGTCGGATTGAACTTCGGGGCCCGGAGGTACTTGAAGGTGTGGTCGTCCTGGAGAAAGTTGCCGCCGATCCCGACGCGCGTGATGGCGTCATAGCCCAGCGTGTCGTCGTCGACCTCGAATCCTTGGATGACCCTGCGCACGGTACCCAGAATCTCGTTCGAGATGACCATTTCCACGTTGCTGGCGATAAGCCCGATTTCCAGTCCCCCGGCTCCGGTGAGAACGGCGGGACGCCCGACGAACCCCGTGACAAACGCACCGATGCACTCGTCCAGAACCGACCTTCCGTCCGGGACGATGGAGTTGGTCGCGGGCCCGTGGAGACTACAGATCAGGTCGTACTGCTCCGTGGCCATTTGCGCCGACGCCGCGTTGACCAGAGACGCCTCTACATACATGCCCGAGGCGCCCGAGGCCATATCCATCATGGCGAACCTGGATGCCCACACCATCGGGGTTCCGGGGTGGGCCAGCTGGGAAACCACGATCGTGGCCAGCTGTTCGGCATTGGAGAGGAGCAGACACCCTGCCAGGGTGATCGGGCCGGTGGCGCCCACGTTCGGCATGGAGCATATCTCGACCGGAAGGTTGTATTCGCCTGACAGGTACAACGCGTCCACAAAGACATCAGGGAATCGCAAAGGAGCGATGGGCGCCTCGAGAAGGCTGATGACGGGCCGCTCCCTCAATTGCTCCTTGCCGCCGGCCACGACTTCGGCCATCTTGACGAGGTACGGGAGGTTCCTTCGGGTGAGGGCCCGGATGTTGATGTTCTTGTCCGTGTTCTGGAATATGGTCGCCAGCGTCTCCAGTTCCACGGTCTCCGGGGGAACGTCGGAGGGGTACAGGGGGCCCATATAGTCAATGTCGTCCAGGCCGTCGATGAGCCGGGCCACGTCCGCCGTATCGGCGAGGGTCGCTTCTCTGATTTCCCCGGTTTCAGCCACATGGACCTGCGTCATGCCGCCGCAATTGCGGGTACGCATGCTTCCACCCGGCTCCAGAACGAGATTCCTTTCCGGATTGCGGCCGCCGAGCGTCATCTTGCGCGGCACCAGCGGCAAGCACTTCTCAACCAGGTCGGGGGGGATCTTCACGACCCGCGTCTTCATGTCCACGTCCGCACCGGCGTCGCCGAGCATCTTGAGGGCATCCTCATGATCCACCGATATCCCCGTGTTCTGCAGAAGAAGAAGCGACTGGTCGTGGATCTTCTGCATCCCCTCTTTCGTGAGAAACCGAACCCTTTCGATACCGCCCTTTTCATTCCTTATCATCTCTGGTTCTCCTATCCTGATTCTGATTCTCTTGATCCAGGCCTCGATCTATGTGCATGCCAGACGCGTCTTGTCGGCGATGCAATCCCTTTCTTCTTCCATCCAGTGCAGGATCCTCATGTAATGATTGAGACCCATCAGCCACTCCTCGGCATCCGCATTCTCGTAGTCATAAAAGGACTGGATGATAGCGTGCATGACAAAAAGACTCGCCGCCGACAGCATTCGCGGCATGCAGGCCTGTTCCGTTGCGCTCAGGGGGCCTGGGAACGCCGCCTCTCTGCAGCCGTCATTGTAGGATTTTAGAAAGAGCACAACCTTTTCGAGGTCCAGGCTCCCCGCCTCCTCACCCGCCCAGCAGGCGCAGAAGTACAGGAGAGACTGCGCCACATCGAAGAGACGAAGGTCGATCTTTGTCCAGTCAAAATCGAAGACACCGGCGACCCTGGCCCCATCATAGGTCAAGTTCCCCTGGTGATAATCACCATGGATAGGAAGCTCGGGCATCTCCTGGAGGTCCCCTTCGGAGATCAGGCAGTGATCCATCTTCTCCAGGACTTCCTTACCGTATTTCAGAAGAAACCGATCAAAGCGCTCATCGCCTGTGGTTCTCACGTTTTCGGAGTAGACGTTTCGAAGGGTCGGCAGGATATCCATGATCTTTGGTTTGTCCCGGCCCGCACCGGCGGCTCCGGAGAAGTCTCGTCCTGCGTGATGTAACCGGGCGAGCGTTGCCGCGCAGTTCTTCAATTCGTCCTCACTGAGGTGGGTATCCACGAAGGTATAGCGGACCACGCCTTTCAGGTACTCAAAGACCGCCCAGAGTCGATGGACCGCTCGGCCATGCACATGCAGGTGTTCTCGAACATAGGTGCCGCCGTCCTTTTTCGGGATGACACGGGCGGCAAGAAGGAATCCATTCTTCCTCAAATGGGTGATCACTTCGTGTTCGAACTGTACGTCATCGTCCGAAGTCGACGGGTTGTACCTTCGCATGGCGTAAATACGCTCACCATCATCCACTCTTACGTGCAAGGCAAAAGTGCGATTGATATAGCCGCCATGTATCTCGCTGACATCTACAAACTCGCCCAGCTCGTAGTGCTCTTTCACTATGAGCTCAGCCCTTCGGAGCAGGTCGCGATCGTTGTCTGTGTCCATGCTTGACACCCTGCGGTGCTAGGATTTCTGAAGTGTTCTTTATTCCTTGGTGCCGGCGATCGTGATGGAGGCGGCCGGATGTCCGACGACCCGAAGTGTAGAACTGCATCTGCAGCGTACGGGATTCGCTCTTTGCATATTGCATGCCTGAGGCACCTTCCACGGTTGGCGCCCCGTTTCCCGCCGCGTTTCTCAAGGGATGTCGCATGCTCGGGCAGGAGACCCGTGTCTGCCGGGCTGCGTATTTGTCTGGAATTGAACGTTTCTCAAAAAGCACGCCGCAAGGCAGAGTCTACGAGAAGAGAGAGGGGCGCGCTGCGCTTGATCCACTTTCGCGTTTCAGATAAGATTCATTTGAGGCCGAAAACGTCTCATTTTCGTTTCATGTCTTTTCACTCCCCTGCAAGAGCCCGGGAGGCCAAACCGCATGCCGCCGAAGAAACAATTTGATTATGAGACCTACAAGGAACTCTACGGCCTCATGTCGGAGACCCTCAACATGGGCTTCATGCTCGTGGATTACGACTACGATATCCTTGAGATGAACAACAGGCTCCTGGGCATGATGGGCAAGACCATCGAACAAAAGGATGAGCTGGTGGGCCGTTCCATCAGGGACTTCTTTCCGGACCAGGAGGATTTCGACAGATGGCTGGAATTACTCAGAACCTACGATCAGGGGACGATGTACCAGTATGAGGACAACCTGCGCACTCTCGGCGCAGGCGACAGGGCCATCCTTGTGAGCGTGCATCTCCTCCCGGACGTGAAGAGGCCTGGGAAACGGGATGGAATCGCCACGGTGCTGATCGCCGACATAGAGGAACAGAAAAGGCTTCTCAAGGAACTGGAGGGCGCCAACCTGGAGCTGACCAGGAGCCAATCGGATATCGAGAACAAGAACAAGATGCTCGAAACCATTCTGTTCGGAATCGGGGATTTTGTCACCATCTATGAACCGGATGGACGACTTCTGCTCGGCAACCCCAAAGGGCAAGCCATCCGCGGAAATCGAGAAAGACCCCTCTTGCCCTTGGAGTCCGGGGCAACGAAAGAGCTGACGCTCACAATCGACGGAAGACCACGGCATTTCACCGGCCAGATGAAGGGGATCGACGACATTCAGGGAGAACGGTTCGCCTATGTCGAAACGCTGAAAGACATTACCTACGAGATCGAACTGGAGAGCCGAAACCGGGAGCTTCGAAGGATCAAGCGCGAACTCGGCTACAGCGAGATCAAACCCAGGATCGTGGGCAGCAGCCGGTCCATGCAGGCGGTGTTGGAGGCGATTCTTCGGTGCGCCGCCGTCGTGTCTCCCGTGCTCCTGCTGGGCGAAACGGGCGTGGGCAAGGAAATGGTGGCGCGCGCCATCCACGAGCAGAGCCCCCGAAAAGCCAAGCCCTTTGTGGCCGTGAATTGCGGGGCCTTTCCGGACACGCTCATCGAATCGGAGCTCTTCGGTCACGCGAAAGGCGCCTTTACCGGCGCCACATCCGACCGGATGGGCCTTTTCCGCGAGGCGGACGGCGGCACCCTCTTTCTGGACGAGGCGGGGGACATCAAACTCGAGCTGCAGGTGAAACTGCTGCGGGCCCTCGAAGAGGGATTGATTCGCCCCCTCGGGGAAAACAAGGCCTACCCCGTGGATGTCAGGATCATCTCCGCTACGAATCACGACCTGAAGGAGCTGGTGCGGCAGAAGCGTTTTCGTCACGACCTCTACTACCGCCTGGCCGTGATTCCCATCTTCATCCCTCCCTTGCGTGACCGCAGGGAAGACATCCTCCCTCTGGTGAATCACTTCGTGAAGAAGCAAATCAAGACCCACGGAATCCAGGCCAAGCGACCGAACCGAGACGCTCTGAAAGCGATCATCAACTACCCTTGGCCCGGGAACATCCGGGAGCTCGAAAACGCAATCGAGTACGCCTTGACCATGGCACGCGGCGAGGAGCTTGCACCTGAGGACTTTCCCATGGAACACCTGACCTGGACACCCGCCAACACCTCAGGGGATGAAAAGCTCGAAATTCCGGATCCTCCCCCAAGAGAGGCCAACCCGGCGTACCCCTCTTTGAAAACCCTTGAAGAAGAGAAGATACAGAGGGAGAGGGAGAAGATTTTCGAGGCCCTTCGCCTTCATGACGGAAACCGCACCTTGGCGGCAAGGGAACTGGGGATCTCCAAGTCCACGCTCTGGCGGAAGATAAAGAGGACCCGGCTGGACCGGTAGCCCGCAATATGCGGGCGAGAGGAAACAGGAAGCCCGCCACCCCGTCGCACTCACGTCCGTGAGCCTACATCTTCGAGATCACACCCACGGGCAGTATTCTCAACAACCGGCCGATGATGGCCCACGGAAACACGGGAACGGTGGATGATTTTACCTTCTTTTCGATCATTCCGGCCATGAGCGAAGCCGCCTTCTCCGGGCTGGTCACAAAGGGCCGCGTGCGAGAGGAATCCAGGAAGGGGGTGTTGACAAAGCCCGGATACAGCACGGTAACGTCGATCTCTTTTTCAAGGACCTCGATCCGTAACGCTTCCAGGTAGTTGGCAAATCCGGCCTTTGACGCCCCGTAGGATCCGTTTCGGGCCATGCCGCGAAAGGCCGCGACAGAGCAATTCCCCACGATGTGGCCGGAACCGCGCTCGAGAAAATAGTTGACAGCCGCGTCGACCGTGGCCATGGCGCCGATCAGGTTGACCTCCACGTTTCTGCGGGAATTTTCGAATTCACCCCCGCCGATGGTCTCTTTCAATCCGACACCGGCATTGGCAAAGACGATGTCGAGTCCTCCGATCGCATCTGCCAGGTCACGGAGCGTTTCGGAGACCGCATCGTAGTCGGTTACGTCCAGCGCGCGCACCTCCACGGAAACGGACGGGTGGGACTGTATGATTTCGGCGCGCAGGGCTTCAAGCAGCTCCAGGCGTCTCGCGGTCAGCGCCAGGGAGTACCCTCTTCTTGCCATCTCGAGGGACACGGCCTTACCGATTCCGGAGGAAGCGCCGGTGATCAGGATCGATTTCACAATTCCTCTAGTCTTCATTGGCTTCCATTCCTATTCAGTCTTTGGCATATCGATTTGCTCAGCTTTTGTATGTTGAGAAATTCCCCGAAGAGCTCGTCGTATATCTTCCGGTTGGCCGGGTTGGGGGAGAAGCTCTTTTCCAGTGGAACGAGGTCGGGGACATCGTCAAAGGAAATATATCCCATGCCCACCGCCGCAATAAAGGCCGCGCCTCGGGCATTATCCTGCTGAGGGTCTTTCACCTGTCCTATTTCCCTGTTCAGCACATCCGTCATGATCTGGCACCAAACGTCCGACGTGGCGAACTCTCCCGTCAGCCTGAGGTTGAGATAGTCTTTGCTCGGCAGGAACATCCTTGCCTTTTCGTACACTTCCGGATGTTCATGTTTCCAGAGCAACACATGTGCCACGTCGTCCTTTCCGGAAAGGAGCGGACACCCCGCCGTCTTCGGGATCCACCTCAACAGCTTAAACAGGCCGTAACCATCGACGCTCGGGAACCCCTTCATCACTTCCCGCACATAGGGAGCCCCTCTGGAATCGGCCCACGTCAAAGCGTTCGCCAGGTGGTTTCCCATCTCATCCACGGCCACCGTCGTGGAAAAGGTGCTCGACACACAACAGGCAATCACACGGTCTCTGGGCACGATGTCCTTCTGCAAAAGCCTCTTGGCTGTCGTCACCAGAGCATCCCACCAGTCCTCCGGGTTCTGTTCGGCTCCTCCTTGGCCAAAGAAATGAATGGGGGTCTTCTCGAACTCGGATCGGATGGGCTCATGGATCTCTCAAGCACGCTATTCCGGGTATCCCGTGATGTCTCTTATCGCGGCGTGCAGGTGTTCGAGGGGCTCGCAGGTCATCTTCCGGTAAACCCTTTCGTACATCTTCTCGTACAATTCTGCAGCCGCCGGGTCCGGCGTGAAGACCCGCTCGGTCTTGGCCATGTTTTCACTGGCGGCCTCCAGGGAGGAAAACATGCCGACACCGGTTGCGGTGATGACGGCCGCCCCGAGTCCCGAGGCCTCGTGGGTCTTCCCCTTCTCCAGGGGAAGATTGAAGATATCCGCTGTAATCTTGCATATCTCGTCGCTCTGGGATCCCCCCCCGGACACGCCGACCCTCGTGACATCGAGCCCGCCCGCCCTCTCCATGTCTTCCTTTGCCTCCCTCAGGGCGAATCCAAGCCCTTCGATGACGCCGCGGTAGATATGGGCCTTGGTGTGGACTTCCCCGAAACCGATCATGGCGCCTTTGGCAAAAGGCGCGTCCAGTGCGCCTCCCCAGTAGGGCTGCACCACGAGCCCCATGGCTCCCGGCTCTGTTTCCACAAGATACCTGTCCAGGATCTCTTCTGCAGCAACTCCCGTGGCCTCTGCTTCGAGCACTTCCTGGTAGGCAAATTCGTTCTTGAACCAGGTGATCATCCAGTAGCCCCTGGGGATCATGATCTCGGGGTTATAGCATCCGGGAGCTGCCGCCGGGTAGGGGGGCATGAAGGGGAGGGCCTCGAAATAACGTTTCGTCGTGGTTTGAACCGTGGCAGTCGTGCCGAAACTCAGGTTCACCATGGTCTCGTCGATGACACCCGCCCCTATGGTCTCACACCCCTTGTCGGAGCCGCAGGCGATCACCGGCACCCCTTGTTGGATGCCCGTGGCCTGAAAGGCCTTCAAGGTAACCGACCCCAGAGCGTTCCCCGGCGTGACGAGCTCGGGCAGCTTATGCCGTTCGACCGGGAAAAGCATTCCGAAGAGATCGTTTCCCTCCGCCCATTCCATGTTCCTGTAATCGAAAGGAATGTAACCGATCTGGGAGGCCACCGAATCCGCAAAGTTACCGGTGAGCCGGTGATTGAGGAAGCCGGACACCTGAAGATACTTGTGGGTCGAGTCCCATATTTCCGGCTGCTTCTGCATGATCCAGTTGCACTTTCCCTGAGCCTGGAGACCCGCGACCCGTGCGCCCATCTCCGGCGATTCGAGTCCGAGCTTCTTCAACTCCTCCTCGCCGACCGTAGGAACAGCCTTTCTCTGATCGAGCCATGTCACGGCGGGGCGCAAAGGATCCCCGTTCGCATCCACATTGATCAGACTGTTCCTCTGCGTCGTCACCCCCACCCCTGCAATCTTCTCAAACAGGTTGGGACTCGTCTTCTTCAACTGGTTGCAGGCGTCACACAGGCTGTCCCAGTAGATCTCCGGATCCTGTTCCGCCCACCCCGGCTTGGCGCTGAAATAGGGCTCGTATGCCACCTGGGCCCTGTCGAGAAGGTCGCCTCCGTCGGAGAAAAGGAGAGCGCGCAGGCTCTGGGTGCCGCAGTCTATTGCCAGAATGATGTTCTCTTCCACGGGTTGCCTCTCCGTCTCACTGCAATCAGAAGGGTGGGGCGTAATGGTTCTGCCATTCTTCAAGGTATTGCTTCTTCTCCTCGTTCCATCGGCCGTCGTCCCAGGAAAGGGCTCGCTTGCACAGTCTCCCTATTCGATCAAGATGCTCTCCCCCTCCACCAGGAAGGAGCAGCCCTATTCTCACCCTTCGCAAGAGAAGGTCTGAAAGGTGTCTTACCTGTTCATGGGCCGCTGCAAAGGCCATTTCACGCCACAGGGTGGAGGTTCCGGGCACGAAGGAACCATCCTCTTCCTCCGGCGTGTTCATCAGGCTCCCAACCATGTTCCCATACCTGCCACAGAGCCTTTGTCTCACGTCTCGCGGGAGAAGGCTCAACGCTTCCCTGTCCGTCTCTTCCGGTACGGGTGGGTCAAAGATCGCAGATTTCCTCGACCAAGAGAATTGCGGCAAGTACTTCCTTGCGGCCTTCAGGGCGTCATAGGCGATGATCCTGAAGGTAGTCAGTTTCCCCCCGGTGACGGTGATCAACCCCCTGTCCTCCCACACCACATGGTCTCGGGATTCCTTGGAGGCCTCCTTTCCCCCCTTGCTCAGAACGGGACGGACACCGGCTATGGAGGAAATGCAGTCCTTTTCAGAGATTTTCGAGCCGGGCAGAATGAATTCCAGCCCTTCCATGAGATAGGCGGCTTCCTCCTGTGCAATGGAAGATTCCCTGTCCAATGGGTCGGCATGGTCCTCGTCGGTTGTACCGAGAACCAGACATCCTTCCCAGGGATAGATGAAGACCGGCCTCTTGTCAGCCGGATGGAAGAAGGACAGAACCGCATCAAGGGAAAGGAGTTCGCCGGGGAAAAAAAGATGACTTCCCCGGAGGGGGCGCAAGTGAAATCCCTTTACAGGGGAGGGGTGCAGACTCTCTGCCCAGGCGCCCGTGGCATTGATGACGACCCGGGTCCGGAACTCGGCAGCCTCCTTTGTTTCCGTATCTTCAATCGTAACCGCGGCAACTCTACCCTCACGGCCTCTTTCCACTCGGACGACTTTTGTGTAGTTGAGGGCGGTGCCTCCCCTGGCGCACCCTTCGTTCAGGAGCCTCAGCACAAGCCGGGCATCATCCGCCTGGGCATCCTGAAAACAGAAGGCCGCGTCCAGGTGATCCGTCCTGATGAGCGGGATACGTTCCTTTGTCTGCTCGGGGCTCAGCCGGGTGTGCTGTTTCTTCATTGCCATCAGGCTGTAGGCGGAGAGCGCCATCCCAAGCAGCCCTTTTGAAGGGCCGTGGGTCGTGTAGACGGGCGTGAGGAACCCCAGGGGATCCACAAGGCCCGGCGCTTCCGCAAGAAGACGCTGGCGCTCCCTGACCGAAGCCATGCTCAAGCGCACTTTTCCCTCGATCAGGTACCGAAGGCCTCCGTGGACCATCTTTGAGGAACGGCTCGAGGTTCCCCAGGCGAAGTCCTTCTGCTCCAGGAGCAGAACCGACAATCCCATGCGGCAGGCTTCCCTGAAGACGCCCGCACCGGTTATGCCCCCACCGATGATGATCATATCCCAGTCGGTTTTCAGCCCGCTCGCGGTCGTCATGCTTCCTGTTCCCTCAGTTTGAACAACACCCATCCGAACAGGGCCATGCTCAGAACGAGGCACACGACGCCCATACGGTAGATCCCGGAATAATCCTCGCCGGCCCCGAGAAGAGTCCCTCCCAGAGCGGCCCCCATGGAAGCTCCCAGTCCTTGTGCCGCAGCGATCAGGGGCACATACCGCCCTGAGGTATCCGCCCTGCTGATGACGGCCATCGTGAAGGGATAGCAGATAATCCATCCGACCTGGAAAACAATGGAAGCCGTCATATACGCTGCAAAGGTCAAGGTGCGATCCAAGAGGAAAATGCCGACCAGCATGGTCGTCATGCCCAAGAAGATCGGCGCGGCGCGGCCCGTACGGTCCCCCAGCCAGGCAACGATAAGGGCCACGAGAATAACGGCAGCATAACTTACCGCCAGAACCGTACCGATGGCCTGGGGGGACAGCCCGCTGGCGTTTCCGATTCGTTCCAGAAAGGACCAGATGCCGCACATGCCGATCCAGAAGACGAGCAATCCGAACAGCGCGACGAATACGTGGAACGTCGACCCGGTCTGAGAGCCCTGGGCAGCTTCCGCTTTCTTGCCGGCAGAAACCGGCAACCATCGAACCATGGCCGCCGTGAGGATGGAGACACCGATCAAGGGCAGAAAGAGGCCGTGGACCAGAAAGCTCTGCATGACATACGGCAGAACCAACATCCCCAGACCTGCCAGGGACATGGTGGCGAGCGACCCCAAGGCAAAGGCTCGCTCGGAATTTTCCGTGTCCCCCAGGCTGCAAACGGAAATGGCGTAGAATACCCCCCTGGAACACCCAACGAAGAGTGTCAGAGCCAGGATCCACCCGAAATCCTTGGTTGCCGAGGCGATCAGATAGGATATCGTGGCCGCAACAGCGGCGACGAGCACGCCGGTCCGCCAGTTGACGCGGTGTGACCACAATACGGCGCTGAAAGAAGTCAGTGTAAATCCGGCCAGATAGGCAGAACCGATGAAACCGACCTGCTGCTCGCTGAACAGCAGGTGTGTGGCCATTCCCCCCAGATAGAGGGGCATGATAGAGAACTCGAGCCCGCCGACAGCCATCACGAAACAGGCCACCGCCAGGGCACTACCGCTGTTTGCATCGACCGCGCGATCCGAAGGCAGGGAGGGAGAAGTCATTCAGTGGTCCCTTCAGGATGTGAGATGATCCGAATGGGTTACGTCGCAATAGGCGTGCCAAATGCGCAATGTCCTGATACTGCTGGTCTTCGTCAATCATGACCTTCCATTCTCGATAAATCGGGTTGCATTCCTGTCGCATGCGTTGCACCAACGATTCATCTTTGTGTCACATGGATTTCAGCCGTATGCTCTCCTTCGCAGGGAGTCCCCGAAATCTATTGGCTTTTCATTTGTGATGCTCGTCGAACAGAAGTCGGTCAAACATCCCGGGATTGCCCGGGACCCCATTTCCTGAGAGGATGGAGTCATCATGAAACTCATCCACGACGACCATGTCCATCTCCGCCCACACTGCGGGATCAGCCGGAAAAGAGTTGCGCACGATCTCCACGCCTACGCCGTGGCTGCGCGTGACAAGAACCTGATTCTCGGCATCCGCGAGCATGCCCCCTTGCCCGACCCCTACAGACTGGGCCCTGACAAAGATTACTACACCTCCATGTCTGAGTGGGAAGTGGGTCCCTTTCTGGACCTGTTCAGGGATTCGGAGGTGGCTGCAGGCCTTGAAGTCGATTTCTTGAAGGGATCCGAAACGGCCCAGAAGGAAATTCTGGACGACATCTTGTCCAGGGCGGCAGCCCGGGGCGTTGCTGTTTCCGGGATCAATGTGGGCCTTCACTTCTTGCCGGGCACGGTCCGGGAAATACCGGATGACAAGGGGAGCTGTCCGGACGTGATGTTGGACATGAGTGAAGAGGTCTTTGCTGCCCATCTGAAGGACCGTGGTCTGGAAACACTGCTCCGTGACTATTTTGAATACCTGCACAGAGCTATTGATTGGGAGGAAGGTCAGGTCTTGAGCCATATCGAACTCATCCGCAAGTTCGACAGAATCGACTCTTCCGGAAAGAGCACCTATTTTGGTGACGCCGAGGACCATTACTCCAGGGAGTGTCGCCGGGTGATCGAGCACGCCGCAGACAAGGGCATGGCTGTGGAGATGAATACAGCAGGGTGTGACTGCCTGCTGGGCCGACCCTACATCTCACAGGGTCTTCTCAACTTCTGCGCAAAGGCAAAGGTGCCCGTGGTCGTCGGCTCGGACGCCCACAGGCCTGAGCAGATCGGGCGGCACTTCGATCTGGCTGAACAGATGCTGGAAAGGGCGGGGCTTGACAAGGTGTATACGGTCCGGTCTCAGGAAATCATGGCAATCTGAGTTCGCTGCAGAATCTCTCAACGGGCAGGCCCCTGACCCCACCCTTCACGCAATCTCTAGACCCCTCACGTTTCTGATGGCAGGAAGGGCAGAAGCAAGGTCTCAGCCAAGAAAGCTGCTTCTCGGTCATGTTGCGTTCTTGCATCATCCCCCCGACAGAATGATGCAACCTGCAATGCTGCTAACCCATCGGCACAAGCTCGATCGGCTGTCCTCTATGAGCTTTTCCATTTTTTTCAACACCTTGCCTCTCTGCTGAAGGAAGAGCCGGATCCGGCACGAACCTTGCTGTTTCCGCATACTTTCACCTAGTTCAAGATGAAAAGGCGCATGGAACGTGAAAGGACAGAATCGAAATACGACGACCAGGATTGCCGCTGCCAGATTGACAGGAGTTTTGTTTTGGGTGGGAACAGAGTACGACAGAAGGGACTTGTTTGTGAAAGAAAAAAAGGTCCCATATGTTGTGGCCGGGTGTGGGAGGGGAAGAATGCAAGAAACGGAATGACTACGGCCTGGGATCCGATGGCGGATAGAGTCCGAAGAGAGCGCCGGAGAGGGGGGGGATGGGGCAGACGGGGGCGCCAGCAGGAAGCCTGATCAAGACTGCCTCACAGGCCGTATCAACACTCCCCGTGGGCGGGAAGCGCCTGGGAGAAGTCGTCCTCCTCAAAGGCTGGCAACTGGGAAAAAAAACGCATCGGAGGAAACGGGTTGAACCGGGGGAGAATGTGCCCTCGGTTCCAATCTGGCGTTGGCGAGCCAGAGACCGAGATGTTCCAGAATTCTCCGGATCACCGTGGGATTCTCGATGGAGGCAATGACCCGCATGGCATGCTCCCGTCGGGGACAGACCATGGGATCGGTTTCATAGACCTTGCGGATCAACCGGGACCAGTTTTGTTTGGTTTCCCTTGAACACAAATCCCGTTCCAAGACGGTTGGAACCCAATCGTCAGCCTCGCGATTTCGCTCCCTGCCCCGGGTGGAATTCGCATAAGCGGCATAGTAGCCAACAGAGTGCTGTCCTCTCTCCGGGACGTTGCTTCCCATGGCGGCCAGCCATTCGGGGGCATCTTACCTCTTCTTGTCCTTTCGGTCCCTCGAACAGTACGTGACCTTGCCTTCCTCTTTTTAGATAAATTGAAGCGTTCAGTTACTGCAAAACAGAAACGGTATCCCGCCCTGTGTGGGACAAGGCCAGCCCTGCCCTTTTCGCTGGAAAAGAAGGAGATCATCCATGAATGAAGCCGCTCGCATAACACCCAATGAAACCCTTCCCGTGACACCAGAGGAAGACAAAAAAACCCAAACCATTCTTGATAAATATGACAATAGCCCCAAATCCCTGGTGAGGGTATTGCAGGAAATTCAGGCGGAACTGGGGTATGTGCCCGCGGCTTCGCAGAGACTTCTGGCCCGTCGAATGGGGGTTTCCGAAAGCTATGTTTACGGGCTGGTAACTTTTTACAATTTTTTCCGGCTTTATCCGCCGGGCAAACATAAGGTGAGCGTCTGTCTGGGCACAGCCTGTTATGTAAAAGGTTCCAAGAATATTTTGAAGGAATTCGCAGACCGCTATCACCTTTTACCCGGGCAAACCACTCCGGACAGAAAATTCTCCTTAGACATTGTCCGCTGTGTGGGGTGCTGCGCCATCGGTCCGGTCATGTCGGTCGATGGCACCGTCTACGGCAGAATGAAACCGGAAAAAGTCAAAGAAATTCTGAGAACCTACGAATAAGGAAAATTGTCATGGCCATAGAATCGTTACCAGACCTGGAAGCTTGGCAGAAGAGAGTAAACGAAGAGAAGACGGCGCTGGCAGAAAACATCCGGGTCGTCGTTCACCAGGGGACCTGCGGCATCGCGTCCGGAGCCGGACAAATCCTGAAGGCCTTTCAAGATGCCAGGAAAACCAGATGGTTGAAATCCGTCGTTATTCAGGAGCATTCCTGTATCGGCTGTTGTTATCTGGAGCCTTATGCAAGCATCATCGAGCCGGAGGGACGCTCTACCCTGTATGCCTATCTTACCCCGGAAAAGGTAAACGACATTGTGGAAAAGCACCTCCTCGGCGGTCAGGTCGTCGCCGAGTACGCAGTAGACACCGATACCCCTTTTTTCAATCGCCAGGAAAAACGAATCACGGAATTGCTGGGACAAATCGATCCCTTTAAAATCGAAGACTATATCTTTCACGATGGCTACCAGGCCCTGGCCAAAAGCCTCCGGATGGATCAGGAAGCGGTCCTGGCGGAAATCAAGGATTCCGGACTGCGGGGACGCGGCGGTGCCGGCTTTCCCACCGGCGTCAAATGGACTTTTGCCTTTCAGGCCGAAGCGGACCAGAAATATATGGTCTGCAATGCGGACGAAGGCGACCCCGGCGCTTACATGAACCGGGCGGAACTGGAAGGCAACCCCCACGCCCTTCTGGAAGGAATGGCCATCGGCGGCTACGCCATCGGGGCCAACAAAGGATATATCTACATCCGGGCGGAATACCCTCTGGCGGTGGAAACGCTGGAAAATGCAATCGCCCAGGCCAAAGAGTTCGGTTTGCTGGGCCAGAACATTCTGGGTTCCGGTCTTGACTTTGATATCGAGTTGTTCCTCGGCTCCGGGGCCTTTGTCTGCGGTGAAGAAACCGCCCTGCTGGCCTCACTGGAGCAGAAACGGGGCACACCCCGGCCGCGGCCGCCATTTCCCGCCCATAAGGGATTGTTTGAAAAACCCACGGTACTCAATAATGTGGGCACCCTCTCCAACATTCCCCTGATCATGCGCAAAGGCGCCGAGTGGTGGGCCGCCATCGGCTCGGAGAGCACCCGGGGGACCAAGGTGTTTTCCCTCACCGGCCAGATCGCCCGCCCCGGCTTGATCGAGGTTCCCATGGGCATCTCTCTGGGAGAAGTGGTCTTCGATATAGGCGGGGGCGTCCCCGGCGGCAAGCAGTTCAAGGCCGTTCAACTCGGCGGCCCTTCCGGCGGTTGCGTCCCGGCCCGGCACCTCAACATGCCCATTGATTACGAATCGCTCAAAGAGATCGGCTGCATTATGGGCTCCGGCGCTATGGTAATTCTGGACGAGGATGCCTGCATGGTGGATACCGCCAAGTTCTTCCTGGAATTCGACCGGGATGAGTCCTGCGGCCAATGTCTGCCCTGCCGCCGCGGATTGCCGTTGATGATCGACATGCTGGAACGTATCACTCGGGGCGAGGGCAAATCGACGGACCTGGAGGACCTGGAAAATCTGGCCACCACCGTGCAGAAAACAGCCCTGTGCGCGCTGGGACAAACAGCGGCCAGTCCCACCCTGAGCACCATGCGGCACTTCCGGGATGAATACGAGGCACATATCATCCAGAAACACTGCCCGGCCGGTGTCTGTGCCGCGCTGTTTGAGACCAGATGCCGCAACGCCTGTCCCCTTCATCAGGATATCCCCGGCTATATGGCTCTGGCCCGGGCCGGCAGGTTTGAGGAAGCCTATCGGGTCATCAAACAGACCAATCCCCTGCCCCTGGTGCTGGGACGGGTCTGTCATCATCCCTGTGAACAGAAATGCGAACGGCAAATGTTGGATGAACCCCTGTCTATCCGGGAAGTGAAACGGTTCATCGCCGATTATGCCTACCAGCAGGGGATTGAATATCATCCCCCGCAGAAGGATCCCAGGCCGGAGGCGGTGGCGATTGTCGGCTCCGGCCCGGCGGGCTTGGGAGCAGCCTACGATCTCGCGCTGGAGGGCTTTCCGGTAACCGTCTACGAAGCGCTTCCTGTCGCGGGCGGCATGATGGCCGTCGGCATTCCGGAATATCGTTTGCCCATGAACATTCTGCAATACGAAATCGAACAGCTCAAAAAAATGGGTATAAAGATCCAACTCGATAGCCCTATCGACAATCTGGAGCAGCTTTTTGAAAACGGCTGTCAGGCAGTCTTTCTCGGGGTAGGCGCCCACGGGGAACGAAACATGGGGATACCCGGAGAGGAGCTGCCGGGGGTTTATCAGGGCACCGAATTTTTACGCCAGTTCCAGTCCGGAAGGCCACCGGCGGTAGGCCAAAAGGTGGTGGTTGTAGGCGGTGGTAACAGCGCCGTGGACTGCGCCCGGGTCGCCCGCCGCCTGGGGGCCACGGTCCGGCTGGTGTATCGCCGGGAAAAGCGCGATATGCCGGCCATTGAAGAGGAGATCGCGGCAGCCGAGGCCGAGGGCATTGTCCTGGATTGCCTTTCCCAGCCCGTCACAATTGAAGGTCAAGAAAGGGTCGAAAAGTTGGTCTGCCGGAAAATGGCCCTGGGCGAATTCGATGCCAGTTGCCGCAGACGCCCCTCCATCCTGGAAGGTACCGACTATACGCTGGAAGCCTATACGGTTATTGAATCCATCGGCCAGGTGCCGCGGACGGAAACGCTGGCGCAATCCGGTGTCCAGGTGGAAAAAAACGGCCGCCTGCGGGTGGATCCCTATACCCTGGAAACAGACCGGGCAGGGGTTTTCGGCGGCGGCGACGCGGTCACCGGGCCGCGGACCGTCGCAGAGGCGGTGGCAGCCGGACAGCGGGCGGCCTTTTCCATTCGGCAGTATTTGGACAGAGAGCCGATTTCACCGGTGATGGCGCGTCCTGATTTTGAAAAATATCAGATTCCGCTGGCTTCCGAGGAGGAGCCGCAGGGAAAAGCCAGAGTCCCGGTCAAAGAAAGTGATCCCCAGAATCGGATAAACGGATTTGAAGAGATACTCCATGCCTATTCTCAAGACGAGGCCCGGCAAGAGGCCGACCGATGTCTTCGCTGCGATACGGGGAGGTAAAAAATGGTTACGATTACAGTAGACGGAAAGAAGCTGGAAGCGCCTGCGGGAGCCAATCTGTTGGATGTCTGCCGGGAAAATGGCATTGACATCCCGCATTTATGCCACAAGAAGGGGCTGTCCCCGGTAGGCGTCTGCCGGCTTTGTCTGGTGAAAGTGACCGGTATGCGGGGATTGGCGCCGGCCTGCTGTACGCAGGTCAAGGAGGATATGGAAGTGGTCACCGAGGATGAGGAAATCCATGAACTCCGCCGAACCAATCTGGAAATGCTGCTTTCGGAGCACGAACACAATTGTCTGACCTGCGAAAGCAACGGCAATTGCGAATTGGAGGATCTCGTGTATCGATTCGGGATCGATACCGTCCGTTTCCCCGCAAACAAAGAGAAAATGCCTCTGGACGATTCCAGCCTTTCGATTATCAGAGATCCCAACAAATGCGTGCTGTGCGGCCGCTGCGTCCGGGCCTGCCGGGAAATTGCCGGCCGCAGTATTCTGGAATTTTCCGGGCGGGGACCGCGGGTGGCGGTTATTGCCGGGTTGAATGAACCGCTGGACCAGACCGCCTGCACCTCCTGCGGCGCCTGCATTCAGGCCTGTCCTACCGGCGCACTTACGGAAAAACAGGCGCGGTTTCAGGGCAGAAACTGGGAGTTCCATAAGGTGCGTACCACCTGTGCTCATTGTGCCGGAGGGTGCCAACTGGAACTATGGACGAAGGGGAATCAACTCGTAAAAGTATACGGCGTAGAAGCAGAGGACGCGATCAACAAGGGCCACGCCTGTGTAAAAGGCCGGTTCGGGATGGACTTTGTGAACAGCCCGGAGCGGCTGACGGACCCTCTGATCAAGAGAAACGGCCGGTTTGAAAAGGCGGACTGGACGGAAGCCCTGGCGCTGGTAGCCGGAAGATTTACGGAGATAAAGGAGAAATACGGCAGTGATTCTCTGGGAGCCGTGGCTTCTCCCAAAAACACCACCGAAGAATGTTACCTGCTTCAGAAATTTGTCCGCGCCTGCTGGCAAAACAACAATATTGATTGGTGTGTCCGGTTCTGCCATTCCCCCACAGCCGTTGCATTGACACGGGCCTTCGGCGCCGGCGCCAACACCAATCCCATTAATGTCGACGAACAAACGGAACTTCTGATGGTGATCGGTCTGAATCTGGCTCACAATTACCCGGTGGGGGCGGATCGCATAAGAAGGCGGGTCCAGGCCGATCAGTTGGATCTGCTGTTTGTGGATCCCCGCAAGTTGGAAATGACGTCCTATGCCGATCTCTGGCTGCGACCGCAGCCCGGCTCTGAGCTGGCCTGGATCAACGCCATGATGCACGTGATTATTCATGAAAATTTGTATGATGAGGCGTTTGTGCGAAACCGCACCGAGGGGTTTGAGGAGCTCAAACGGGTCGTGACAGAATACCCCCCCGAAAGGGCGGAAGAGATTACCGGCATTCCCCGGGAAAAAATCATTGAAGGCGCCCGGCGTTATGCCAGGGCGGAGCGTGCCGCCATCATGTACGGCATGGGCGTTACCCAGCATATAAATGGGACCGCCAATGTTTCGGGGCTCTGCAATCTTGCAATGCTGACAGGCAATCTGGGCAGGGAAGGGGTCGGCGTGAATCCGGTGGCCAAACAGACCAATTCCGGAGGATGTGGCGACATGGGCAACGTTCCCAATCTTTTTCCCGGTGCCCGACCCGTCACCAACATGGACGCCAATAAGATGTTTGAACAGGCGTGGGGCAAAGAGCTCGCCGCCGAATCGGGCAAGACCTTGTCCGACATGCTGCTGATCCCAGACAATGTACAGGGATTGTATATCGTGGGCGCCAATCCCCTGCGCAGCAGTCCCAATCTGAATCTTATTCAGCAGGTTGTGGCGGAAATGGAATTTGTCGTGGTGCAGGATATCTTCATGACCAAAACGGCCGAAATGGCAGATGTGATCCTGCCGGCGGCTACCTTTGCCGAAAAGGACGGCAGCTTCACCAATGGCGCCCGCCTGGTGCAGCGGGTCCGTCAGGCCGTGGCACCGGTGGGCAACAGCCTGCCCGACTGGCAAATTATCAGCCGCTTGAGTGAACAAATGGGATTGACCGCAGATTACCGGCATCCGAGCGAAATCATGGATGAAATTGCCTCCCTGGTACCTCCTTACGGTGGAATCTCCTACCAGCGCCTGGAAAACGGCCCGATTTGTCTGCCCTGCCCTGACCCGGATCATCCGGGCACCCCTATTCTGTGGAAGGAGAAATTCAACACTCCCTCCGGCAAGGGGCAGTTCTATCCGGCGGAATACAGCCCGCCGGCGGAAATGCCTGACACGGAATACCCCTTTATCTTCACCACCGGCAAAGCCATCTGGCATATGCATACCGGCGCATACACGCAGCGGTCAAAGGTCTTGTCCGGTTTGGCCCCCTTGGACATCCTGCAGGTCAATCCCGCCGATGGCGAAAAGCTGGACTTACGGGATGACAGCCGGGTTCGGGTCATTTCCCGGCGAGGAGAAATCACATTGCCGGTGATCCTTACGGATTGCGTGGAACAGGGAACGGTCTATACCACGTTTTACTCTGATGTGCCTGTCAATCTTGTCACCATTGATGCTCTGGATCCGGTAGCCAAAGTACCGGAGCTCAAAATGTGTGCGGTCCGAGTGGAAAAGATTTCCTGAAAGGACGCCGCAAGAAATCGAAGGCGCGGCCCTTGAGGGACTCGTGGTCCAGCATTTGCGTGCTTGGAATGCGTATCGCGGTGAGAACAACGAGCTGTACTACTGGCGTACACGCTCCGGCCTTGAGGTGGATGTCGTTCTTTACGGCGACCATGGATTCCGGGCAATCCAGATCAAGAACTCCGGCTCTATTGGGGCAAGTCTTGTGGCTACCCTGCGAAGAGCTTCTCCGGAAACTTCATCCCTCGGAAAGCCGGATCGTTGCGGCCTTTTGACGGTTGTTGTTCTTCGAAGCACGGTGCGGGCATTGGCACCGTACCGAAGCGTCTCGGACACGCCCCGTTGTAACCGACGACGCGCTGTTTGGGTACCGAAGACCACTTCTTCCGTGCATAAGTCAAGAACCCGCGGACCATTTCAGAGGCCCAGAAGGGTCCGCGCCGGTGGTTGTCGGGCGCACGTTTCCGGGCCGGGGAGTCTTGCGAGGAGGGTTCAATCCGGGCATATCGGGTCCTGTACGCAGGCGTCCACGCCAGGGACGCAATCGACAACCTCCGCCCGAGAGAGGGAGGGAGGTGATGTTTTCGCCGTGAGCGGCGGGGGCCGCATGGTCCGCTCACCGATATGCTCGACGATCCTGCGGATCTGCCGAAAGTCCGTGACACAGGCGATGATGCGCATTCGGCCGTGCCTTTCCATGTGTTGATAAGGACAACTTCGGTTTCTTGCTCTTCCTTGTTCTCCCGCCTCTGTTTCCCCCGATAGCTCGAGCTGTACACACCGTAGCAGCAGACCAAGCTCTTATACGGGGCATGCGCATTGAACCCTTCATAGGAGCCGGGCCCGAAACAACCCGGCGATCACAGGCGGTGATACGCGTTTGAGCTCATCAAAGACGCCCTCCCGCGTGATGCCCGCCGGTACAGGAGCACGGACATGAGGATGGTGATTGAACCACTTGCCATGGGAATGCACAGAGCATATGCCGCCCGTGCGGCCGTCGGCGATACCCGGGGTCTCCATGGAGTAGCTGCGCATCGCCCCGTTTGCGCTCTGGACCGTGCGCTTGAACCGTCTGTGGTCTGCGACGGCGAGGCGCCTTCCCTCGTCTGGGACCTCGAGACATTGCGTGGCAAGTCTTGCCGGACCTCCGAAAAGGCTGCCCTTTCGGAGATCCGGCAGAGGGCCTCTTCCCCGGAGGAGCGGGAGAGACAGGGGGACGACTTCCTCGAACGGGAACGTCGAGACGTGTGCAATGCACACCTGCGAGGGCCAGGCTTGGAGACGGCAAGTCAGTCTGGTAGAATTGCGGTTCCCTGCCGACCGCACGAGGAGGGACCATGGGCCCGGTGATGGTGGAGGTCAAGGATCTCATCCAGCGATACGGAGAGCGGACCGCCTTGAATGGGATCCGCCTGGAAATCGGCCAGGGAGAGCTCTTCGGCCTTCTCGGACCGAACGGGGCCGGCAAGACCACGCTCATATCCGTTCTCTCCACATTGCTCAAGCCGAGTTCCGGACGCGTGAAGATCCGTTCCCTGGACGTTGTGGATCGGGCGAGAGAGATCAAACCCTTTATCGGGGTCGTGCCTCAGGAGATTGCTCTTTATCCCACCCTCTCTGCCGGCGAAAACCTGAGCTTCTACGGGCGTATGTATGGGCTCAAAGGTCTCCAGCTCAAGAAGAGGATCGATGAACTCCTCGAAATGATCGGGCTTTCGGACCGAAAGGCCGAGAGGGTCGACAAGTTCTCCGGTGGAATGAAGAGACGTCTTAATCTCGCCATCGGGTTGCTCCACAAACCGGAGCTGCTTCTCCTCGATGAGCCCATGGTCGGTGTGGACCCTCAATCACGCAACCACATCCTGGAGAGCATACAGACCCTCAAAGCAGGGGGGATGACCATGATCTACACGACGCATTACATGGAAGAGGCGGAGCAGCTCTGCGATCGTGTGGCCATCATGGATGAGGGGAGACTCATTGCCCTGGACAGCCCCGGGCAACTCGTCGAGCGACTCGGCGATGGCCTGATCAATATCGGGGTCGGGTCCGCTGACTCGAACCTGCTCGATATACTGGGCACCCTTCCCCGGGTCCGTGAAGTACGATGTCTCGGACACAACGGGTTGCAGGAGGAAGGAGGAAAGGATGTCCGGCAACTGATCACAATCCGCACAGACCAGACAAAACGCACCCTGCGGGACGTCATCGGTGTCTTTGATCAGATGCAGGTGAGCGTGAGCTCTCTGGAAGTCCTGGAGCCCAACCTGAACAGTGTGTTTCTTCAACTCACGGGAAAGAGGCTGAGAAAGTGAATGCCTGGTGGATTGCCTGGAAGGACCTGAAGATTCAGTTTCGAGATTTCTGGGCGGTGCTGCTTCTCTTCCTGGTGCCCATGATCGTCATCACCATCGCGAGTTTTGCCCTGGGAGGGCTGTTCCAGGCGGGCGCCCGGGTGCCCTTCATCGACGCAGACGACAGCGAAGCCTCCAGGCAAGTCGTTGCGGAGTTTGAGAAGATCGAGGGTCTGCACGTCGAGAGAACCTACAGAGAGGGTGGGGATGACAGGCCCCTGACAGAGGAATACGCGAGAAGGAGCATAGAGCGTGGTGATCGATCTGTCGCGATCGTCATTCCTGCCGGATTCGGGCAGAGGATCCAAGACGGCAACCAGACGGCCTTCGTGGTCCTGCAGAATCCGGCGGAACGGATGAATACAACGATCGTGAGGGGTCTTCTGGAGGCCTATGCAACGCGTTTGTCCGCAGATCCCATCGTTCTGAAGATCGCTGTGGAAGAGGTGCTGACGGCAACCCAGGGGCTCGCCAACCCGGAAGAGGTCGGGCGCCGCATCCGGGACAGGTCGAACAGACTCTGGGAAAGCCCGCCGGTCCTGGTCAAGGCAACGAATGTACTTGAGGTGAAGGGGGGAGAAGTGGACCCCTTCGAGCAAAACGTTCCGGGATACGCGGTCATGTTCGCCCTCTTCACCATACTCTCCGGAGGGGG
>Ga0180434_10001110_pt1 | contig 39160 bp, 76 predicted proteins | sample SS_ome_7_FD_132453 | JGI IMG/M metagenome (GOLD analysis project Ga0180434, IMG submission 132453) | Hypersaline lake sediment archaeal communities from the Salton Sea, California, USA - SS_1_D_2 metaG | ecosystem: Environmental > Aquatic > Non-marine Saline and Alkaline > Hypersaline >... | reverse complement strand
GTACTCCTCTTCGCCTATGCCTACACCACCATCACCATGCGCCTTGTACTCCAGAATACCATCTACCATCCTGGTCGCCTGCTCCTCCGAAACGCCGAGGGCTTGAAGGCTTTGAATGGCCAGGAGGGCGCCGTTGTTGCGATCGCTCGCGTCTAATTGTGGTTCCTGTTTTTTAGCCATGTCTTCTCCGCGCTATTTCTTCTTCTTCAGGTACGGCCGAAGGTCCTCCGTGCCCCGAGGCACACCCGTCACCGTGTAGGTAGCATCCCGAACACCACACTCGCTCTGATGCCTCGAGGTTGTCGTGGAATACTTGGTGGTATTACCTATTGTCCGGCCGTTCGGAAGCCTCTGGAGTATTACAGGACCGTAGCTGTAAAGCCGGGTGGCGGTACAGTGGACTGACGACCCCTGTGCCGACTTCCTGTTCCAGAAGGCCTCTCCGACTTCCCGTGTTTTAAGTCTCTGCACGATTATCGCCTCCTTCCTGTTCAGTATACGGCGCCCTCTATACACCCCACATGGAGTTGTTGGCCAGGATAGCCTGCCAGGCCATATATGCTACATACCCCACAGCACTTAGGCTGACAAAAAGCGATACCCCGAGGATCCACAGGTGAGATGTCTTCACCTGACTGACAGGCGTTTTTTGCTTCCCCGCGTTCTCCCTGTAGCCTGTATCAATCGCGTTCTGGAGGAATTGCGCCAGCTTAACAGAATTGATCACATCCCTGGCCACAACTGGTGTCGTGGCAAAGGGGTCCCACGCCAACCCACTGCCCTCTGCACAGATCGTGCATTTAATAGTGGCGCGCATGAAGTCCGGAGGCCAGCCGACGCCGATAGGATACGGCATATTGAACATCGCCGACCTGCCGATTTTGATGACATCCGACTTGTCGCCCCTTTTCGGCTTCTGCTCCCAATTCTTCGGCACCTTGACCTCATCCCCCTCAATCGGCAGTATCTTCCACTTCATATCGCCCCCATGCGTCGGCATTAGCACGATGCACATGTCTTTCGACTCTGCCCTGAATTGCTTGGTCTGGCTGTAAAACCAGTAGCCTATACCGCCTCCGAATACCACCACCAGCGCCAGGATTAACCATGGATTCATATCTCTCTCCTCCTTAATACAGCTTCCGTGCTTCAGGCCTGCCCTTCATCCGCTTCAGGCTCTCCTGTAGATCCCCGGTCTGCTCGAGCCTTAGCGCCCTGACATACGATGACGCCCTCTGCGGGTCTACCGTCGGCCACATATGCACCTCAAAATAACAATTAAGGGTGGTGGACGCCCACAACTGCGCTTCCTCCCGGGTCATCCACTCCCCTTTATCTTTGTTCCACATGGGTCCTATCCTGGACACATGTTGACCGTCTACCGCCACCACCCAGGGATATGCTGATTGCTTCGGCCTACCCCTCCCAGCCCTCGGCGGATGATGCGCTTGGCGCCTCGGGCGAACACCTACGGTTTTTCTAGTCCGGACTCTCCGTTTTATCATCTCACTCCTCCAGAGACGACCAGGTTTTACTCCTCGCCCTGGTCTCTAGTCCCCCGGCTCCTCAATACCAGCATGATTCCGCCAATCATACACACCACAGCACCGCCGATAGGGAAGAACTCCCACAGCCACACTATAAAGGTATTTTGAGCCAGCGCGGTCTCCATAAAAGCATCCGTCAATGCCTTTGAGACCTCGTTCACCACTGGTAGGAACAGCATGGCGAACAGCATGATGCCGATGGCCACCAGGAGGGCTCCGATAACACCCTGGTTCCGCCTAACCACTGCTTGCCCCCTTCAGTGCCAGCACTATCGAGATGACGATACCAACACTGATAGTTATCAGGAACACCCGGAGGATCACAAAATACCCGGTGAGGAAGGCGTAGTCCCACAGGAGCATCTGGAAGGCGCATTTTATCATCGCCCAGGTGCCGACAAACAACGACCACCCGGCCGATAAGGGGTTGCTGAAGTTCAGGCTGTCGAAGGTATTGAGCATCGACCAAAACACCCCGGCCGTCTCATTGCCGAGGTATTGTTGCTCGCAGATCCCACTCCACAACGACCCCACCACGAAGAGCATCCCCATCCCTATTAGCCACTTCGGATGCACGCGCTATCGCCTCCTGCTATCGCCCGGCATATTCTACAGCCAGGCATTTCTTACACGTAGCCTTGGCACGGAAGGGGGTGACATTCTTAGACAGTACCTTTCGGCCACATGCGGTGAGGATGAGCCCGGTACTGGTCACTGCCCTCCTCGGATCTCCCGGCCAAAACAGATGCCTTAACGGCGCCTTCGTCGCCTTTGTTGACTCCCTCACCGCCACCCATATGGCGTAGGTATAATTCCCCCTCTTATCGTACCCCTGGGGAAGATACCGAGCTCCGGTGCCCTCGCTTGCGTTGCACGCTCGCACCATACGACGCCGACTTCTTCGTCAGACCTTCCCACAGCTTTGTATATGTCACACCGTCGATAGACTTGGTCTCCCGGCGCTTGACGTTGCCGTTAAATGCCTGGCCGTCTATAATCAACTCCACACCTACCTCCTCGCACGCCTCTTTTTCACGCTCCGCCAGATACGGTAATAAATCACCAAGCGATCGGTGTCTTTTTCAATCGCCTGAGCGCTCTCATAACGAGCCTCATACCCCTTCTTCCGCCAGTAGGCGCACTCCCTTCGTGCCTTCTCGGCTGTGCCAGTGTACCCTACATCCTTGTAGGCTTCTCCCCACAGGGTATGCCTTTTACTCAGGCCGGGGGTTTCGACTAGCGTAATAAGCCTTCCCCCTTTTCTGATACCCAAATACCCTTGCGCCATGTCGCCCTCCTAAAATTACTTTATTCTACACCCTCGGCCACAGATACGCTAGAAGCACGCCGAGCACTATCTCAGCGAACAGGAACCACAACGGCAGTGGACCAAGGATGGAGAATATCGCTATCGCTCCCATCACCACGATCAGCATGTGGGTCACCTTCCCTACCACATAGGCGACCGCGCCGAATATCATGATAATACCCACGGTGAGCAACAGACAACCTGTAGGATATGGTAGTTCGTAGCTGTCACACACCCCGGTGATTAGCGGGAGGATTCCGATATTATCGTACAGGTCGCACCGGGGGTCCTGATCCCACTCCGGTGGCTCCGGGACATCAGGGTACTCCCTGCCTCCCCCGGCAAGGGTGGTAGCGTAATCTTGGTCGTAATTGGCGCTCCACGTCCCGGTAGTCGGTGAATACCCCCAGGCGCGGTAGTAATACGTTGTCCCTGGAATCAACCCGTAGTGGGTGTACGACTCCGCGCTACCCAGGTAAATCTGAGTCCCTTCATCTCGCGACGCTGGATAACCGCCCAGTTTGTAGAACACTCCCGTCTGTGTACTGTTGCTCCCGGTAGTCCAGTGGAGGCCGATGCTTGTAGAGGATAGGGGGAGGGCATAGAAGTCGCTGGGCTGGCTGTATGCCGGGCCTATGCCGAAGTCATCGAAGTACACATAGTCGCTGTATGTGCCCGGCGCCGGATCTGCTACGTTGGTTGCACCTGCCCCCGCCAAGGCCACCCCCAAGCTCATATCCCCGAGGTCGAACGCCCCCGCATAATAACACACGTCATCCATATACATGTACACCGTGTCCGATACACGGTCGATGATGACACGGTAGCGGTGCCACTCCCCATCCGGCTCCACCAAATCATCGTTCCAATTCCCATCCACATACCCCCAATCGGAGGCCAGGGAGGGAATAATGATACCTTCGGTTGAGACCAGGTCGTTGCTGGCTCCCCACAGCAGGTACCAATCACTATCTTCAAATGGGTCGCCACTCCAGTCATACATCATGAGCATAGCAGTCCCATGGCCGGAGAAATTAGCCTGCCAGTTATCGACCTCGTCTCTAGGCGGTGGCCCCCCCTCACCACACGTTTCGTAGGTTCGACCGTCGGCACACTCGAAGTCGGGCACCTTCGCCCTGAACACCACCTCTATCGACTCGTTGTACGGCCCCAACGTCCCTACTCCAGCATTACAATCCACGGGTCCGTCTGGATAATCAGCCGTGCAACCGAGGTAAACCCGCAGATGCCCCCCGGTCTCACTCACGACATTGTTATCCATCGTCCAGGAACCCCACAAGGAACTACTTATAGAGCCGTCCTCGAAGTGATCCTCAAAGTAGTAGTCGGCCACGGCGAACACCTGCCCGGCCACCACCAGCCCGATGAATACTACCAGCGTCACAGATATAGCGATGCGCTTCATTATGTACCCCTCCAGAATATCACCCATACCAGGCCTATCATCTCAATGATGCCCAGGATGGCGAGGATAGCGACCGAGAATATGCCCGTCCAGCCCCCGGTTATCAGAATCAGCACTCCCAAGGCCAGTGCGCCCTCAATGGCCATCTTGCTCCCCTTGGCAACCACCATCACACCTACGGCCACAGCGAAGAATACGAAGCACAGGATACCCCCGGCTGTCTTCGACGACGTGCCTGCCAGATCTCCGGTGGTGTCGATGAAGCCCACTATCTGTGAGTCGTTGCCCCCGAGAGTATTGACCCAGTCGCGGTCTACTGTGACGTGCCCCCCTTCCGGGTTCCACGGCACCAAAATACACTCCTCGGGCACCGCCCAAAAGCGTTCGGGGACGAGGTCACCTATGCCCAGCATACACGTACAGAAGATCTGCGCCCCCAGGCTGTTGAGCACGGTGACCTCGAAGTCCGTCTCGTCATAACTGGTCATCGTCAATGTCTGACCGTAGTAGGCCTCGAGGCGCTCTGCCACCTCGATCACCCACTCCCCCAGCCACCACAACTCACTCCCCACCCAATCGCTGTTACTGAGGGAGTAGTCGGCATAAGGCTCGTATACCGGGGAGTCAGCGTACAGGATACGCAAGGTGTAGTCACCTCCCCATGTCAGTCCAGAGACGCTCTCCGGCGACAGGTACAGTCCACAGGGCTTAAACCCCCAACACCTCATAGGCGCCCCTGCCAGTATGTCACTGGCATTAGAGCCACCCATGAGCACAATGTCATACTCTGTCGTCGGATCGCCCGAGGGATACTCCGGAGGCACCTCGTTCAAATAGTTGATAGCGAAATACCAGTCAGCCTCCTCTACAACGCTACTGAACACCTTAACATCGAGAATGTTGAGGTTCGCCACCCCCCAGGCCTGGAACATCATATCGTCAGTGTGAAGTGTCCACGACGAACCGCCATCGCTCGAGTAGGAGTCACTGCCACTCCCGTATCCCGTGGACTCCATCCACATCACATAGCTCGTGGGGTACGATGCGCTGTTTGCCCGAACCACAATAGCGTAGGTGGTGTCGTAAGCCAGCCCGTAGCTGGTTACAGGTACGCAGTACCACTCGCCGAAGTCACTGGTGGTGATGGCGGACCCGTTAATCGTCCCGCTAGTGAGGTCGGAACCCGTAGGCCTACCGTTGGAATCAGTCTCCCTGATAGACACTATAATCAGCCCGGGGTCCCCGGATCTGTTGAGGCGCACAGACACGTTCTGTAAGGTGTAAGGGTAGCTGGTTGTGTTGCCCGTAGTGAATGTCTGCGCCCTCCACTGCGTGCCGTGGATGTACGAATACTCAATGCCGTCCTGAGACTTACTGGCCTCGAACTCCTCCCCGGTGAAGAATATCCTATCCTGGCCGTAATACCACACCCCGTCACTCTTGACCTTCGCCCTGAAGTGGTACACCGTGTCCTGGGTCAACCCGGAGATCTCGTGCTCGAAATAACCGATGGCGCAGGGTTCAACCGTACACGTCGCTGTGGCCTGGGGGGTCAGCGTGGGGGTCGGCGATGGCGTAGGTGTAGCGCCTGACGCAGGAAGCGCCGGGCAGGTACCATTGTAGGTCCAGGAACTACCGTAGTATTCGTCGGTGCCCCAGTCAAACCCCCACTCAGTGACGCCGGAGTCACCACAGTTGAGGATGAGGGCTCTGAGCGTGGCATTGCCACATCCCACTGACTGTTCCTGCCGAGTCTGTACCACCGGGTCGTCTGCGAAGGCCTGCCCTGGGGCGAGCATTACGCCCATGACTGCCACCACTCCGATTGCCAGTAGTGCAACTACTACCTTGACGCTCTTCATTTTCTCCTCCCATAAACAGCATACGGCCGGGTGTACCATTTACTACTCGTCCAGCGTACCACCCGGAACCGCCAGAGGTCTCCATGGGACTCCCGTAGTGACTTGGCCTCCCTCATGGCCTCCGCCCTGGTCAGGATCGCAGGTGTGGTTTTAACCAGGCTAAACATCTTAGCCTGGCGCTTGCCCCGGATAATAACGTCAAGCCTTATGCGATCTGCTGGCCAGTGTCGTCCTGAGTGCCACATACTTCTCTGTCCTAACTGGCTTTCGGCAGGTGCTTCTTTGCCAGCACCCGGCCGAGGCGATCGAGGCGCTTCTTCTCCCGGTCGTCCAGTCTCCGGCCGTTGAGCTTCTTCGCCAGCGCCTTCTCCTCATCGAGCGTTAGATATACCGCCATGTGATTCAACTCCTTTACCAGGATACACCCACAGTAGGTACTGACCAGGAGACTCCTTGGTGACACGGTACCTCGTCACTTTTATGCGCGTGGGAGCCATGGAAAAAGAGCCACTCTTAGTTGTGCCCCCGGCCTTCACCAGCCTTTCGCCGACGGCCTTGGCATCAGCGCGTTTCCTGTATGGGTGGAATATCTCACGGTATGTCTTCCCATCAAACACGCGAGAGATCTCCAGGTAGGCACGGTACCCACCTTTGACCTTCTTAATCTTGTAGTTGCGCCCAGTCACCCTCCGAAACATCGCGCATCGCTTCAGGAGATCCCGGTAGTCAGTGTATAGGAGCTTGTCCTCCTCGTAGTGTTTCATCGGCCTCATCCTCCTTAGCGGTATTAACCCCGGCGCTTCCCACGATCCCACGGCCGGGTCTTGGTTATCTTCCCCTTAGCCCTGGCATAGATAGCGTAACCGTGAGTCTTATCGGGAGTAGCCTTCACCACGCGATACTGGAATACGTCACCGTCTTGTTTCCGCCACCACTTAACGTCCAACATGGCCACCTTCCGGGAGAGTCCTTGCGCCACCACCCGATAGACCTTTCCGTCAATCGTCTTCCTGTCAGGTGCCCTAAACTGTGTAAACATCTCCGATGCCTCCTTTCTTATATCTTGACCTTCTTAATCCGGCACCCGCCCCGCGCCAGGGTGCTGTAGTGCTTCCCGGGGATGTCCTTCCCGAAGTGCGGGTGGTTGCTCACCACGTACAACGGTAGCTCGCTTGATCTCCGATATTGTCGGTAGTCTCTCTTTCATGCCCTGTTCCCTCCTTCCTATAATTTGATCTGCAGGTGGTATTTATCACAATACGCCTTCCCTTTAGCGGTAACCACCAGGCGTTTCCCTTCACCCTTCATGTACCCGCGCCTCAGAAGCACGTCGAGGGTTCTAGCACTGCAAGAGCCATCATGTACACAGTACCACCGGAGCAGGAAGGCCTCCTGTGCCGGGCTCAATGGCCTTTTGCCCTTACGTGCAGTTATTTCCTTCTCCACATAGCGGAGCTCATCGCGGTAACTACAGGCTAAGGCTGGGGCAAGATGACCCTCTGCTACCAGCTTTATATTCCGCCTCAGTGCTGATGCCCACTTCTCCAGGTCCGGTAACGATTGGCTTTTAATCTCCTGTTGGGTTTTTGTGTTAAGAGCCATATTCCCCTTAACCTCCTTACCGAGACGTTTTACATGATAGGGCGACAGCCTCGCCCATAATGTCGATCTCGTTGGGCGCTGGCCGTGAGTTGACTACCACCTCCGCACCACACCTTTTACAGGTGGCTATCGCTGAATACTTACCACTGGGTTTGAATGTTCCCAGTTTGTGGCCTCTCCATGTCGCCGTCTCCCGAGCTTCCTTCTTCAGTGTGCCTAGAGAGAGGCTTGACACAAACCGAGCATTGATAGGCTTATCCATGGGCGATAGCCTCATCCTTGTAGCGCGCGTGCCGGGAGTGGCACTACGCCGAACTTTACGCACCTTCCAGCCCTGGATTTTGCGGGTCCCGGCGATGTAGTACGGTTTCACCTCATAGCGGTAAACCCGTGCCCCCTCGTTCATCTTTTGGGCGTACTTCTGCGCCTCGGCCTTTCCCGCGAACACTCTCACTTCTACTGTAGCCATCTCTTCAGTCTCCTTTAAGCGTTATTTCCGATACCAAACCGCGTATATCTTCTTCGGCGCTTTTTTGTACTTCATTGGCAACACCCTGACTGACTTGACGCCCCGAAGGTGCGCCCGAACAAAGTCTGCGTCCCTATCGGCTTGATTCAACGCGGTGTAGGCGCTCCAGATGTGATAGAGTTCCCCCTCTATGCGCTTCGTTAAACTCATTCCCATGAACACTTTAGCCATCGCCGAGCCACCTCCTATTTCTCTCGCACTACCCCGACCCCCTGGGGCATCCCCTTGGGGTAACCCAGGGTCGTCTGTTGCTTTTTATCCGGCCGGAACTTGATGGCCTCACCGTGCTTCTCGATATGCACATCCATGATGCCCATGTCGATAAACACCTTCTCCGGCGTCTCCACACCGAGCTTCTTAATCGTCTCATAAGCCGATCTTGGTCCGGTGGCCACGCTGGAGCCCTTCGGCTTCTCCCGGGTGAAGGTCATGTCCTTTTTGCCACGGTAGGGCGGATACACGGTCACCCAAAACAGCCCCTGGCGCCAGGTGATAGGAGCCATGCGACGACGTGCCTCTTGATGTTCCCCATCTCCTCCCCCTCCGAGTTTCAGTATCTGTTCCGGCGGGGGCACTCGTGGGGGCACCCGGGGCGGGGGCACCCGGGGGGGTGGTTGTTCTGGCGGGGGCACCCGAGGAGTCTCCCCGGGGGGCACCCGTGGGGGCACCCGTGGGGGCACCCGTGGAGGCACCCGTGGGGGCACCCGTGGGGGCACTCGGTGAGTTCCCCTGGGAGTCTCCCCGGAGGGCATCCGTGGGGACACCCTCGATGCACCTACTGGCGTTTTTCTGGCTGGTGAGACCCGAGGAGGTGGGACTCGAGGGGGCTGTACCCTGGCTGGCACCCGGTCAGGCGCTCTCGCAACGCCCGGCCTATACCCATCTTCCTTCGATGCCCAGTATTTGAGCCTCGCCGATGGCCTGTCCGCGATCTCGTCTATGACATGCTTCAACGATAACCGCTTAGGAGGTTCGCCTGAGACCTTCGGCATCAACTGTTTAATCCTCCTCCTTAGCGGAGCGTCCAAAAGTTGTAGCGCCTCAGTACGTGCCTTCAGCGACATCCCTTTTACAACCAGGGCTAGTTCCTTTGGCGCCCTTAACGCATAATCATTCAAGACAACTTTGATAATGGGCTCGCCTCGTGATATTCCTGCCAGGCTTAGTTTCCCCCCAGCGTACTGCTTGTTGATTTTTCTGGCTAGTGCCTCTGCGTTATTCTGTAGTTCTGCTAATTTCTTCTCCAGGTTAATAACGCGCGTGAGGCTGGGAGTATCTGCGAACTCTCCCCGGCCTTTCGATGCACGAATAACCTTCTTGCCATAGTTGGTTTCCCGATATGAAGGCTTGAGCAATTCAGGCCACTTCCTGGTAACCTTCATCTTCGTGAGGTCCCAGTGGCGGTACATCCCGGCCTCCTGTAAACCCTTGATAATATCATACGTGGCCGGGGACACCTCGATAGCTGAGCGACCATCCCACAGTATGACATCTTGTATCTCCGATATTTCGCCTTTAGGAGTATAGCGGTGAATGTCTATCTTCCCCGGCTTTAGCTTCGCCTGCACAACATAGGAACCGGGCATAGCGTGGCGATTGCGTTTACCTGCGTAGGAGGGGAGGCGCGATGCCCTGTCGACCCCTATCCCAATTTCTGATTTACACTGGCCGTGCAGTGCCCCTTCTACACTAATACCACGGATGCCTGGAGTTCGACCGAACTTGCCCGTAGGATCTATCTGGCCTCCAACCAGGCTGTAAACTCCACGGGGTTCACTCCTATCTGTGCACAACAGTAAGCGCCCACGTTCGTCGGTAACAACTCCCGCTACACCTCGACGCACCAACCCACTGATATGAGCGTGAGGATACGGCTCGGCGACCTTGATAATATATCCATGCTTATTAACTACATCCCCCTTTAGGAATACCTTATCTCGCCATTGGTATTCCCTCGCTAAGGACAGTTCCCCCTCAAGCCCCCGTATCTTGTTCTGTAGCCTGCAAAGGAGGTTCATGTCTTTCGCGCCCCCTTTAATTTTGTATGCGGGGGCAAATATGTCGCGTACAGTATCCTTGGCGCCGAGTATCTTTAGCTCAGCGATTTCCTTGGCGCTAAACGGTTCTCCAACTATTAGAAGCGCTATTTTACGTCCAGACACATCTCTCGTCCATAGAATCTGAGAGGGTGGCGGTAAATAGACATCCGGCTTTGTAACCGCCTTCTCAATTTCTACGGATATATTGGCTCCCTTCGGGGATTTACTCATTTGGGACAGAATGTGAGGGTCTCGTATTATAACAGCCCCAGGGATAGCACCTGGTCCACCCCTCTTGCCGGAGCCGGAGACTATGGTGAAGCGTGTATTGATTGTAGGGGATAAAAACCAATCGTTTTTGATACGCACGCCGTGTAAATACGGCCTAACGTCGGAGGAGCAGTGAACAGCAACGGGCGCTACCGTCTGCTGTAGGGCGGTGGGCGTTAGGGTAAACTCTTTCCCACCAAACTTTACTGTAGCCCCTTCTCCCTTCATGGCCAGGTCAGTGAGTATATCTCTCGCCTTAATAGCTTCGCTTGCGGAAGCAAACTCCCTGGTAGGCAGTTTAACGGTGTTAAACCTTATCTCGGCAGAAGCTAAAGGGATATGGCGCGGATGGAGGGCACTCTCAAGAGGCCCGATTACCGCCTTGGTTGTTGCTATGGGGTGCATCACACTTGTCATCGGAGATTTGGCCTCCGCTACTACAGCACTAAGCACTGCCCTAACAGCGCCCGCGCCCCCCCTCCCCGCCGAAGATGCGATGTTGACCATAGGGATAAGAGAGGCCAGGTCCATTGCAATGCCCCAACTTCGCTCATAATTCCTCATCTCACCCCAGTGCCTCCCCAGGTATACGCCCGGCACGAGCAGTTCACTACCCATCAGAAAGGCGCCCAGGGCGGGGTTATACGATCCAAATGTCTCGCCTTTACTCTCATCCCACGGCGTGATGCCTTGCCACGCCTGCGACGCGAAAGACCTAAATGTCTCGCCCTCCTGCTCCGCCCAGGGTGTCTTGCCCTCCCAGCTAGTGAGGGCAGTGGTTACGTTTTCTCCTAACTCCTCACGCCACGGCGTTATAGTCTCCCAATCGGTGAGGTCAGGCTTGTAGAACGGTTTTATCTCCTCGGGGAGTTCGGCATAGGCACCACCGGATATAGGGAGAGGCTCATAGTCCCAGTAGTATCTGTCGTACAGGGCGAAAGTCGCATACTGCCTCTCGTACTCGGTAGGCAGTTTGTTGATCTCCGCCATTTTATGCGTCCACTCAGTGGTGCTCAAACCCGTTAGTGGTTTGTAATCTACACGGAGTTCCTCCGGCAAGGAAAAATACTTCTCGGCGGGGATGCCCATCTTCCCAATATCTTCTACCCAGTTGTATCCGTGCATCTTCACCATATCCGGAAACAGCAAACGCATAGCCTCGTGTACTCTTGATTTGCCACTTCGGCTGGCCTTCACCAGGTCATACGACCCGCCCTTTTTATATGGTGCCAGTACGTCCCGTGCTTCTCTATACGGCTTCATCTCTTCCACGCGCCGAATTGCATCGAGTTCCAAAGCGCGCAAATAGTCCCTCTCGGCTTGCTCCATAGCCCTAAAGGTCGTCCGTTCCCACTCATTCACTCGCTCTACGGCCTCGGCCACCTCTTTTTCTATGCGCTCTTTTTCTTCCGCCTCCCACTCATCGTATTTCGCAAGGACCTTCTTCTCCGCCTCGGACAGATCGGCCAGCACCTTATCACGTAACTTGGCGATTGTCACAGGGGCAGTCTTGGTCGATTTAAGAGCTTTACGGCGCAGGTGCGCCTTGCCCGGGAGATCGGCTGTGCGTGTCATCTCACGGGCGCTCTCCCTCGAGTCCGCAAGAGCTTTCTGCTCCTGCTCCAACACCTGCTGTTTCCGCCTCCCCACTTGCCGTTGCACCACACCCCTGGCAGACCTGGCCATGCTACCAACCTCTCTGGATGCGCGTTGCCCCTGCCGGACGCTTCTCGCCCGAGCAGAGCTCGCCTGTTCCCCTACTTGCGTTCGCCAATCAGCCATCTTCATGCCCTCCGTTACCGCTAACTATCATGCTCGCGCTCGCTGTGGCTCCTAGAAACACCCCAATAGACCAGCAAGCCTCCAACAATCGCTTGGCCTACACCGTAGGGGAGCCCCCCCCGGTCAGCCGAGGTGGCTACTATTACTATGCCAGACAGTATAAAGAGTATCCCGGCTACCATAGCCAAATACCGCTTTATTGTATCCATACGCTACTTCCTTCCCTCGACCTCGATTATCCGGTATATATACTTATGCCCCTGTTTGGCTTCCATCCTGCGCTTGTACGCCTCCGCCTCCGCCCGGGGCGCCGACCAGCCGAATGAGATTATATAACACCCCTTCCACATCCTGGTACCACGCCTGCGTTCCTGCACTTTGAACCGCCGGGTGGAGTGCCATTCCCACACCTGATACCAGTAGTCCGGCCGACCGCCACGTCCATATGCTACTATTACCGGGACTACGCGTGCCAAGTTCCCACGCTCCCGCGTCTTCTTAGCGACCGCCTGCGCTTCCTTTTTGGTGGTATACTGCCCAGTATAAATATACTCCTTGCCACCAAATCGGCGCCGTGCCTGTATTGGCCACTTCTCACTCATCGCTTCGTCCTACCCCAGGACATCAACACTGAGATGTCCGTCGACAACGATGCCCACTACCCTATCACCGCACCGCTTCACTGCTGCTCTACTACTGGGAAACAGTGTCACCAGTGCTCCCCCTCCCCCTACACGCCAGTGACCAGGTATTCCAGGTACTCGCACAAAGGTATCCACTGGGCGTCCGCGTAGGAGTTTATGCTTGTCAATCACCTTCAGAACGCTCCGAGACCGGAGCATAGACTCCCGCGCTTTCAGCACACCTCCGGATTGTTTCCCCTTCATGATCACCCCCCTACACTTTAATTTTACGATTAAGCCTGATACAGACTTCGTCTTCCAGTTTATAAAATGCTCGGTTATGGGCTAGACTCTTGGCTTTTATATTCCTTATATGGTGTGCCAACTCATGTCCCAGGTGGTAGACAACCTCGCCGGGGTACTTCTTTTTCGCTACCATTACTTCCGCCTCCGATCATTCCCTGTCATGGTGAGTTGCCCTTTATACGTCCGGTACAACCACCCCCGGTAAGGCGCCTTATACCGCGCCCGGACGGACTTCTTTTGAGTCTCTGACAGTTGGTGGTATTCGACCCATTCCACACGCGAGTAATCAATCACCATCCCTTCACCTCCTAATTAGAACTTGGGGACAGAAGTCTTCCAACCCCTGCCCCCAGTACGGCTTCACGACTATTGCCGGAGGATCACCCGTTAGTCAGAGCCACCGCCGATGACACCGAACGACTTGAGTGCCAGTAGCATGACGCCGATGGCCAGGACGGCCGGGAGCAGGGTGCCGATGATGGTGACGGACAGCGTGCCCCAGCCAGAGGTGTCCATAGCATCGATGAACTCGACCACCACGAAGAAGGTCAAGATTCCACCGATTATGCTTACCATAGCCTGGATTGCCTTGTTCATTTTTCATCTCTCCTCGGGCATAACGCCCCATTCAATCAAGCAAAATGAAATACACTGTGTCCGCTTTACTCCCCGCGTCCACCGATGACGCCGAACGCCTTTAGCGCCATGAGCATGACGCCGATGGCCAGGACGGCCGGGAGCAGGGTGCCGATGATGGTGACGGACAGCGTGCCCCAACCACTGGTGTCCATGGCATCGATAAACTCGACCACCACGAAGAAGGTCAAGATTCCACCGATTATGCTTACCATGGCCTGTACTGATCTATTCATCTACCGTCTCTCCTCGGGCATAACGCCCCATTCAATCAAGCACACACTATCTAATTTGCGAGCCCGACCACGGGGATCCACTCGAAGGGTATACCCCCCTGGTCGAGGTCGAGACTGAACTGGTAAATCTTGCTGGTGCCGGAGGCGACTACAACCTGGTCGGAGAATATCGTGATCGTCTGTGCTGATGTCCGGATCGGATTGTAGTCCACTGTGTTAAACGCCGGGTCGCCAGTCATGGCTATCGCGTTCACGTCACAGGCGCCGGAATAGGCGAACAACTGTAGCACTATCGTCCCGGACGCCGGGCTCGAGCCGTCGTTGGCCACACGAACAGTAAAATCATAGACGCCATCATTGACGATTGTGGGGGTGGTACTCAAAAGGGAGATGGTGAGCGATGATGTGGCCGGAGGTGGGGTGGTACCGCCACCGCCAGAACTCCCACTCCCATTAAGAGCCTTGTTGATGTCCTTGATGTCGTCCTGGATTTTATCCAGGTCGGCCATAATATCGTCGATCTCGTCTGACCAGTCCTCACCGACGGTGTCCTGCAACTCTTCGATGTCCTTCTCCAGTTGGTTATTGAAGGCGAGAATGTTCTCCACATTGAGGCTCTGAGACTGCACGACACCCTCGAGGGTATCTACGCGGTTTGTGAGTTCCTGAAGGGGTGATAGTGGGGTCGCTGTTGGGGTGGCCTCTTCCGCCGGGGTCCCTCCTCCAGTCCCCGCGACGAGCCAGATCACAAGGCCAATGCCTACGACTCCGAAGATAGCAAACTTGGACTTCCACCACGGAGCCTTCGCTGTTTTCTTGTCCTCTGCCATTTTCTCCTCCTACGGTTTTTACGGGTGTACTGCTCCCCTATCTAAATTAGGCTGATTCTATACCAATTTGTCCAGATTGTCAAATAAGGTATTGACAGCACCGCCCAGGAGGGTGTATAATTCGCGCATCCACAGCCGGAGTTTCGGTAAATGGACAGAGATGAAAAACAGTATAAAACGAAGGACACGCCCCAATCGGCGTGGCTTGTTTCGGAAGGCTTTGAACTCCTGCTTGTCGAGAGGGTCGGCAACAGGAGTTTCTTTGTGTTCAGGAACAGCCCCGAGCTCCAGGAGTCGGTTGTGCTGTGGCAATCGGGAAGGGCTCAGGGCAATACTCGTGGCTACTACGAGGCCTACCGTAAGGTGGTCGCGTTAGCGAAAAACTGTATAGGAGGAGCCAATCATGACGCCAGAGGAAATAAAGGCCAAGTTTGAGGAGACAGCCAGTGATGCCATCATCGTGCAGTTCAGTGGTAATGGCATGGGGGAGATGGCAGGTGTACAGGAGTACATCGTCATCTGTGAAGACGAGGACGATATAGAGAGTGCAATCGACCCCTGCCCTGGTTTCACGCTGGACAAAGTCTACTACATACAGGACTCGACCTGTAGGGACAGGCTGAGTTCTCTCCCCTGTAGCCGAGCACTTTACTATCGCTCATGAATCGAACCGCCCGAAAGGAGCCAACTGAAATGACGATGACTGACAGTACCAGCGACAAGACCGTGCGGAAATACTACAAGGATCAACAGGAGAAGTTGGGGTACCTTTACGACCGTTGGCAGGACGAGAAGCAGTATGAGGATTTCGGCGACTACGCGAAGTTTATGGAGCGTTCCTTCGATGGCTACCCCGGCCTAAAGTTTGTGAAGGCTACCAAGCGCCCGTTTGGAGTCCAGTTCATGTCCAATGGTAGAGTTTATAGAATTGTCGTAACCGCCTCCAAAATCAGAATGGAGACAGCCGGAGGAGAGAGGCCAGAAAGGAGCCAACCATGAGCCAAGCGAAGAAGCTATCATTGAAGAGGAAGCAAGGGCAGTGCGCGCACTGCGTACACTGCGACAAGACCAAAATGAGGCAGGGTCGAGCACATTGCAATAGTGTGTATTTGCCTCGCAATGGGCACTGCGGGAACTTCGTACAGGAGGGCAAGGGTGGATAAGATACAGAACATAGGAGTGGCCCACCTGGGTAGACGAGGCGGTCGCTTGCACATCATGGTGCAGGAGCGTCCCGAGCCGGGAAGTAAACCCAAGCCCTCACGTTCACTCTGTGGCAGACGGCCATCAATGCTTTGTGATGACGATTGGGGCTTCCCTAGTATGGAGAGTGTATTACGGGAGGGCAGTGGCGTTCAGTGTGAAACATGTATAAGGATGGCACGCACCCTCACACAGGAGGTGAAGTCATGACGGCCGACACTTTGACCATACTGCCCGACAGGTGCTCCGTCTGTGGTGAACGCAGAGACGACTTATCGCTGGGCGTCTGTGGAGACTGCCAAGAGAATGTCAGTCTCTGTTCTGAGGAGTTAGACGTTTCAGAGGGGGGGGGCGGACTACGATGGCTCATAGACCAGTATGTGTGGGGTGCCAGTGTGAGATGATACCAGCGCAGAATGATATTCGGGTGGTTTCTGTATGGGGTAAGTCCGAGCTTGAGGAGATCTGGTGTGCCGACTTGTGGAAGTGCCCTAAATGTCAGGCTAGGGTAATAGTCGGCTTTGGTGCGAGTCCTATAATATCCGCAACGCATCCACAGTACGAGGCCGTGAAGGATGCCTGCGCTACGCACGGACTCTATGTGTGCAACGAAGAACGATAGATGAGACGGAGCAGAGAGAAAGGAGATTGATGATAACAGCAGTCCATTATCGGGCACTAGAAAACTACCAAACCAGGCTGTTGGATTTCGGGATCACCGACAACAGGGGGAGGCGCATCGGCGCCAAGATATCGACCGGAGAGAAAGTTGTACGGTCATTTAAGGAACTCCCGAAGGATTGGCACCGTATCGACCGTCCTGCTGGACGTTACTACGTCTGTTTTATACAAGTGCAACGTGACAATGTCGATTACGGCGCCGGACAGGACTGGCGCTGGTTCCGCAACACGGCACTACGAGATGACTGGATACGCAACCACATCGCCGATATGAAGAAGCGCAACAGGGCGAAATTCGGGGTTTAGTTAAAATGTGGTTGGCGACTTTAAAGCAAAGGTATTGGCGCAATGCTCCACACTCAATAGTGTGGCTTCATCTACGGATGCGCCTGTTTATCCGGAAAAGGTTGGCACTCAGCTTCGTGGAGCAATGCCAATTATTCAAAAGGCTGGTGATAAACAAATTGTACACCCTCGAAGACGTTGACTATATTAGGTCTGAGCTATTGCATGAAAAGTGGCTAAAACAACCATGAGTAAACTAAACCAAATTCGGAACTAAATAGAGAAGGAGGAGCCAACGATGTACATTAAGAAGTACCCGGCGCCGACCCCGGCGCCACCCAAGAGCAAGGAGCAGGGCACCGTCCTCGCCGACGGTTGCCACAACTGCGCCCTCTTCGACACCTGTGAGGTGCTCAACGCCCTCGAGTACCTCCAGGACATCCACCCCCGAGGCCACGACGGCACCACAGTGGCGATCACAGCGTGTAGCGCCTATAGCAACAACGGTCGTCCGGCACCGAAGAAGGGTGGCGCCGACGCGACGGACGGTGGCGATGACCTAGCGTTGTCGGCCTTCCAGTTATTCAACTGCCGAGGGTGCCGATACGCCGACTATAAGGCCTTGGACGGGGGACGGCCTTGTTGCACCAAGTCCTCGCCTATAGCGACCACCCAGGTCGACATCCCTGGTGGTCTCCGGCAGGCAGGGGGGCTGGTGTCAGTGAAGAAGTGCCTCTCCAGGGTCGACCGAGGAGCAGTGCGAAGGAGGCAACATGCTTAAACGATTATTAACACGGATACCTGGATACCGCTATATCCCCGGCGGTGCGCTTCACAGGTGGACGCGACGGCTCTGCGACCACCCTGGGTGCACGAGGGACGCCAACTACAGCGCGTCACTCATCGGCAACTGGGATGAGCCCAGCTACTGCGAGGAGCACATGAGACGGCTCCGGCTCTTTGGATACGTCAAGTAAAGGAGGTAGGAGTAAATGTACGAGGTAACATTCAACTGCCCGGAGGAGTACCTGGAAGAACTCCGCAAGGATGCCGAGGTGGGCTTTGGAATAGACCGAGAGATCGTCCGAGCCACGATAGAACATCGGGGGTCCCCGGTGAGCCCTAACATCCGGCTGGTCACGGCCATCTCTACCTACGCAGTGAACACCGTAACCCCTACAGTGGTGAAGCTCAGTCGCTTCTGTGGCCAGCACTGGGGGATGGGGAACGAGCACGATCAGCAGGTGGACCAGGAGGCGGAGGCCGTCCTGAAGAAGGTCGAGGGTGTCTGTAAGGAACTCGGCCTAGACTTCCGGGCGGGGATTATCGGCCACGCTATGGGGGAGGCCACGACAGGAGGGAAGAAGTAATGGCTGTCTGTCCGAACTGCGAGCGCTATATCAACTCCCTGGACAACATCCAGGAGTTCCACACCCGGAAACTAAGCCTTGACGAGGATGGCAACGCCGACCACGAAGACTTACTACTGGAGCGCGGTGTACGCCCTCAATACTGCGAAGGCCACCATGTGCGCCAGGCAGACGTAATCGACCAGTATTACCTCTGCCCCCTCTGTGGCGAACGGCTCTTCACCTCCGAGGAACAGGCGGTGGCGTTCCTGCGGGGGGAGAAGGTAGCAAAAGCCGGGGAGGTTCCGTAGTGTCACAGACACCTTACCAGCGAGAGTGGAAGCGCCGTCACATGATGCGCCAGCGCCATGGGGATCACTGGGAGTTAATCTACTGGAGGGACGGGTTTTCCTGCCAGCAGTGCGGTCGCGGGATTAACACCGGGGAGGTCGACCTGTTAGAGATTGACCACATCAAGCCCGTATCCCTCGGTGGCGCCCGGCATGACCCCCACAACCAGCAACTGCTGTGTAAGCCCTGTAACCTGGCGAAACAGACCCTCGAGGGGTCACGCTACCTGAATTACAAGGACATAAACGAACGCCGACGCCAAGAGAAGCACATACGGGCGATTGCCGGAGGCATCGCCTGAGAAGGAGGAGACTGTTGAGAATACTAGACTGCTTGAGGAGACTGCTCAGACTACTAGCCCGTCGCAGAATATCGAGGGCACAGACCGACGGCATCGGCCATGTGGGGGAGCCCACGGTGGAGGCGAACGAGCATGAAGGGCGGTTAGGTCGTTTAATACCGAGTAGGCTCCGGCGGAAGAAAAGGGTAGCACCAAAGAACCGTGCAGAACGCAGAGCTTCCCATCGTGGGAATAAGAAAAAGGGAGATCTAACTCGCCGAAGTACCCACAAGATGCGGTCGAAGGACGGCATGGGGAAGGGTGTCCGCACGTTCGGTTGTCGAAGAAAAGGATACTAAGGAGGAGGAGTCATGCGGAAAATAGACCTTGAAGTAGGCCTCGTGCGCGTCACCGACAGTGGTGGCATGTATGGGGATTCAAAGTTTACCGAGGACGAGGAGGGTGGGGACCACCTGACCATCAACCTCTACGACCTCATAGAACAGGTGGTACGCGCCACCCCGGAGGAGAACATCGACAAGCTGGTGGAGGCGCTGGGGGTCACCGAGAAGGTGCGGAAGTTTATGGTTCGGCGCCTCATAAAGGAGTATTCTCGTCCCTGCTACTATGAAACAGTGCACATAGACCGCGCGGAGTTCCTTGACGGGATAAACAAACAGGAGGTGGCCTTCTACGCCTACGCCATCGCCGAGGCCATCAGCGATGAGATAAGATGGAAGGATGCCTGCCAGAAACTCGAGGATTACTGTCGGCGCCACCACTGTTTTGACCACTGCCGGGAGAAGGAGCCCCCGCCACTGTGGCCAGCGCCCATCGACTGGGACGTGCGCCGGGCAATCGAGGCGGAGATAACCGAGTTGCTTACTGGCCTCATCCCGGCTCCGGCGGAGGAGGGGGTGACCCGTGGGTAAACTGCAATACATCGAGAAGAAGTTTGCCCAGCCGACCCTCGACCTCATCGAGGTTGCCAATGCTATCATCGAGGAGTACGCCGGGCAGGGTTTCGACTTGACGCTCCGGCAGTTGTTTTACCAGTTCGTGTCCAGGGGCTACATCGCCAATACCGAGGCCTCATACAAGAGAGTCGGGGATGTGATGAGCGACGCACGGCGCGCAGGCCTCATCGACTGGTTCGCGATTGTTGACCGCACCCGGTTCGTGCGGAGCCTCTCCCACTGGAACGACGCGAGGGCTGTTATGATATCCGCCCTCAAAGGCTTCCACACCGACAAGTGGAAGGCTCAACCGTGCCGTCCGGAGGTGTGGATTGAGAAGGACGCCCTTGTAGGTGTCATCCAAGGCGTGTGCCAAAAGTGGGACGTGCCGTACTTCTCCTGCCGAGGATATGTCTCCGACAGTGAGATGTGGCGAGCCTCCATGCGGTTCTATTCCCGCAAATCGAACGGCCAAAACCCGGTGGTGATCCACCTGGGAGACCACGACCCGTCCGGTCTTGACATGACACGCGACATAGAAGACCGTTTGAGGCTTTTCACCTTCGGCCAAATCGGGGATGTCAGGAGGGTGGCACTCAACTACGACCAAGTGGAACTCTATAACCCGCCTCCTAACCCTGCCAAACTCACCGACTCCCGGTGTCAGGAATACATAGCCGAGCACGGCGAGTACAGTTGGGAGTTGGACGCCCTGAGTCCCCCTGTGCTTGCCAAGATCATAGAGGACACCATCCTTTCACTCCTCGACCAGGAGAAGTGGGCTGAGGCGGTGGCCGTGGAGGACAGGTACAAAGCCCAACTCAGTAGTGCCATCGATCGCTGGGAGGAAATCGCCGGGGACGGCGGGGAGAGGGAGTCATGATAGAACTAACCCTAGAGATAACCAACAAGTGCCACCAAGAGTGCGCCTGGTGTAGCACTAGCGCTACACCCAATGGTAAACACGCCGATACAGAATGGCTGAGGCATGTCCTCCACCGGGTGGCTATAGAATGTGCTCCCAAGGGTGAGCCTATTACTGTTCGATTCTCTGGGGGAGAGCCAACACTACACCCCGATTTAGGCCAACTCATAGACTACGCTTCCGGTCTCAATTATCGCATCGTGCTCCTCACCAATGGCCAACAGCGCAGTAGCACCCCGGCAAGCGATAGGATAAAATCCCCAAACAGGCTGGCCTTCATGCACCCCAAGATCAACCAATACTGGGTAGACATCGTGAACCAGCGCTCTATCGACGCCACGGAGTACCTCCGAGGGAACCTCTGGGAATCGAGCCCGAGGACGGTGCTGGGGATGCACGTTGTACTCGCGGAGGGCAATCGCACAAACGTCTGGCGCGCTGTGAGGTACGCCATGCGCCCCACGATCTTCCCTGTGAAACTCCGCCTCCTCGTACTGCAACAGCAGGGCAGGGGCGCCGACTGTCAGCCTATCGACTGGCTCACCTGGACTGGCGACCACGGCTGTCAGGCCAAGGGTAAAATCACTGTGACGCCGGAGGGCGAGGTGTCCTCCTGTAGCGCCCTGAAGTACGGCAGGTGCACCCTCACAGGTGACTGCTGGAATGACAAGGAACCCCCACGGTCAGTCTTGAGTGCTATTGAGGCTATGAGGGAGGTGGGCGATGTTACCTAATCTGGAGTACACCCATAAGGAACTCGTGTCTATGGCATCATCATGGCTGTGGCGCAACCACTCCATAGTCATCACTGAGATGGCCTCGGTAGGCTACGAGGAGCCCGACGCAATCGGTTTCGATGGCGTCTGCACGACCTTGGTAGAGTGTAAGGCCACACGCCAAGACTTCCTGAGCGACCGCAACAAGGAATGGCGCCAGCCCCACGCCGAAAACAACGCCCTCGGCACCTACAGGTATTACCTGGTCCCCGCCGGGATGGTCGCCCCCGAGGAGGTGCCGGAGACGTGGGGGCTTCTCTACGCCACACCCAACCACGTGAAGCGCGTCCGCGAGGCCGTGGCCTTCCCGGGGAAGACTGACTACAAGCGCGAGATGCTCTTGTTGACATCCGCCATCCGGAGGATCGGGCAGACCCGGCCAGTCGGCGTGAGCGTCAAGTGCTACACCATCGAGACGAAAAACACGGCCACCATAGGGATAAGGCCAAAGGAGGAGAAATAATGCCGACGCATAAGAAATGCCACCACCAGTGGGAGATTGTACCGTTAATCATCGGCCACCTGTTCTTCGGCTACGTGTTTCGCTGTGAGCGCTGTGGACGGGAGGTGCGCTGATGGGCTTGCCACATACCGGAGTTGAGTGGGTGATGGCTCCGGACGGCACCCGGGGGCACTCCTGGAACTACATCACCGGGTGCCTGAACGGATGTCCCTACTGCTACGCCCGGGGGCTCGCCAACGGGCGCCTGAAGACACGATACCTGGCAAACCCCTGCCTTCTCGCCGGGAACTACAGCGACCCGTTCGCGCCCCGGGTGTGGCCGGAGCGACTATCGTGGCCGGAGCAGAGGAAAAAGCCCACGATGATATTCCCTTGCGACATGGGGGAGTGGTGCGGAGACTGGGTGCCGGAGGCCGAGGTGCTGGCGATGTTGCATGTGGTGATGGAGTGCCCCCAGCACACCTTCGCCTTCCTCACCAAACAACCGCAGTGCCTGGCGCGGTACTCACCGTTCCCCCGGAATATGTGGGTGGGCGTCAGCATCACCAACGACCAACAAGCGGAGGATGCCTGCTACTACTTCGAGGACTTGTTCCCGGTAGACGGCCTCCTCTTCGCCTCGTTCGAGCCACTCACCGAGCCGATAGCGCCGAGTTTACTACGGCGACTATCCCGTGTAGTCGGCTGGGTTATCGTCGGTGGTCAGACCAAGCCCCGGGTAGACCCCCAGCCGGAGACGGTGTCCACCATTATCGACCACTTCGACCCCTATGGCATCCCGGTGTTCCTAAAGGACAGCCTGGAAGGCGTGGTGGCACCGTGGATGTTTGAGGAGTACCGCAGAATACCAGTACGAGTGAGAGGAGGAGTATAAATGAAGTTCATACAGAAATCCAAGAAAAGAAGGTGGTGGCCACGAGCACTCTTGGTGTTGTTGGCGATACCCCTCTCCCCGTTCGTGGGGATGGGCTTAGTAGCCGTATTTCTGTTGGCAAATTGTTGGGCTTGGGTTGCGTTTGCCCCCTGTGGCTTAGCAGATATGGCCTACAATCTACTGACTGGCGTGGAGGTAGGTGAAGACGGTCCCATAATGAAGTTTTATAAGTGGACACTGGATGACAATCGACTGGGATTCTTTGTTCCCTAGAAGGAGGAGTATAGTATGAAAGACGTACTGCGTTTGATGGCATCCCCTATAGCGCTGGCGTGGTGGATTTACAGGATTATGCGCCTGATCTTCTGGAGCACAATAGAGGCTACTGTTGGGTGTTGGGAGGGGCGGAACACGATAGAAGAGGGGAATCACCCTAATGCCTGAAGTAGTCACCATGGACATCCCGGAGTGCTTCAGGGGCGCCACCCTCCACGGCAAGAAGGTATGCCATACCTGCATCACCGTGATCGGCCTGGACGGGGATGAGTTTGAGGCCTTTGGCGCCAGGTTCCGCATAATCGTGGTGAGGAAGCAACGGCTGGACGAGGTGAAGTACCACCACTGGATGGACGAGGGCTGTACGTCCCCGGCGGACTTCGAGGCCTACTGGACAGCGCTACACCCTTCGCGACCGTACCGCCCACTGGCCGAGTACCACACCCATTATTTTCGCCGGGTGTTCGCCAGCGACCCCCCACCGGAACACCCAGCGCTACGGCGACGAGAGGAGCAGAGATGACTACGACAATAGAACGACCGACATTCCACCGCAGGTGGCAAGTGGAGGAGGATGACTATCTGCGCGAACACTATCAGTCCATGCAGGCGATCGCCGACGCCCTGGGGCGCACCCGCGACGCTGTGCAGGTTCGGGCTCGCGTACTGGGAGTGGCGCGCAGAATAACAGAAATCGAGTGGTCCGCCGACGAGATAACCTTCCTGACCGAACACTATAACACCATGACCGCGCAGGAAATCGCTAATGCCCTAGGGCGGACTCTCAGGGCTGTACGGAACAAGGCTCTCGGCATAAAGGTCTCCAGCCCCCGTCACTCCGTCGACTTCCAGAAGATGCCGTACTTCCGCGTCATCTGTGAGTTAATGGAGCAATGCGCCGGGCTTAACGGCTCATGCTCGAGTTGCCGACTGTCCGACGACTGCCACAGGTTATGGAGGAGTTATATGGCGCCTAGCAACGGCTTGTCCTACGACGTGCCGGAGGACAAGTTTCCCCAGGCGCTCGATGAGTTCGCCGAGCTCTTCTCCACGCGTTGCGAGATACTGCGTATCCATACCGAGGAGGAACAGGCTCTGCGCTCGAGGATGAGGGAGGCAGATGGGCTGGTTATTTTCCGTTGTGAAGATTAAGATGGCTGGGAGAGATTAGATGCCTTCCGGCTGAAGGGATGGTGACGAGATGGCAAAAAGAAAACGGCGAAAGCCCCCGATAATCAAGCCCGACGAGGGGGACATGACTTACGGCGCTGGGTACAGGCTGAAGCACATCACATTCCTATACAAGCACCTGACGATGTCCGAGGTTACCGAACTTCTCACCTCCAAAGCGAGGGACGGCACCCCTCAACTTCCTCCCGACTTCAATTCCCCGGCGTGGAAGAAGTTTCTGGCAAGTCGCCGGAGGTTCCAGCGAAAGTGTAAGAAGCGAGGTATAAGCTGGTCGCGGGTAATCAACAAATACTATGCCGACAACCCGGAGAACACGGTGTATGACTTCCTGCGGGAGCAGTACCAGCGGGTCATGAAACACATGCCCAAACTCTCCCCCGCTATGCGAGAGCGCGCCAGGGTGAGCAGGGCGAAGACGAAGAAGGCCTACGGCCACCACCGGGGGGATTACTAATGGACACTGCTGTAATAACCCGCCGTATGCTGGCCATGAAAGTCCTCGCCGGGGCACCCCGGTGTCAGCAGGAGTATCTAGTCCCAGTGACCCGAATTACATTCCTCGATGACGGTGGCGCTACAGAAGCACACACCGGGAGATGTGTTCAGCGCAAGTGTAATCAGATTCTCTCACCTGTGCTAGACGCAGTGCCCCCCAAGGGCATCGACCCATGGATGACACTCTTCCGGTGCCCGGCCTGTGGCGCCGAGGAGTGGATTAACCGAGGGGTACTCCCCCTGGCGTGTGGAGGGCTACGGTGAGCCATCACTGGCGCTTCTGCCCCCACAATCCAGTAGACACGGATAGGGTCTACTATGACCCCCTTATAACGATTGACCAGTGCCGGGTCTGTGGCCTCAACACGGTCACCGCCAGGCGGTGGGTGGAGGCACTACATACCCCGGGGTGGCTGGTACACGGCTACCAAAAGTTCGTCATACGGTTTATCCTTGGCGAACAAGTGGAATGGCACCGAGCCGAAGACTTTTAGAAGGAGACGACATGCTCGAAAAAAGAGAACCGGGCACACTACAGGAACGCAAAGCTGAGATGCGGAAGGCACGTAAGGCGGAGGAGGCGAACGCCCTCCAGCACAGGGCAGGCGACGCCATCAAAGGCCTATTCTCCGGGTCGTTGACCGACCCGCTTGACCCCCAGGGAGTACAGCAGGTCATCGCCGAAAACCCCCCGGCACTGGGGCTGGAGTATATTACCGGGTTCTGGCAGGCACCGTGGCTCATCAATCTGGAGGACTTCCCCCACGAGCAGACGACCAGGGTAAAGTTCCAGATCGCCCATGACCCCCTAGGCGACCTCGCCACGGCCTATGCTATGGGGGTGGCCGATGGCGCTGATGGTAAGGCCAAGTGGAGAAGCCCGAGGCGCGGGTACATCAAGAAGGTAGTGACCCCCGATTGGTTCGTGGCGCAAGGCCTCCCAGGCATAGCCAGGGGACTCATCGACTCACAGGCGCCGGATCCAACAAGCGACCCTACCCTACGGAGACTACCCCCGCGCGACCCCATGAAACTACATGAGGAGGAGTAATATGTACGGAGTATTCGATTTCAGCACTGCCGATACTGTACTGAACGTCCAGAAGGACGGCAACGGGAAGTCGGTATCCACTGAGGCGCTCTGCCCCTGCCACTTCTGTACCCGGGTGCCCCCAGTGCCTCGCGTACAGCATCTCAAGCTATTCGCCCAGCCCCCGGTTGACGCCCCGGCGCAGGAGGCACTGTTGGTCATCGACTGGGAGGCTGATGCCCTGCAGATCAGATACCGCGTCCCGGCCGAGGCCAATCAGCCAGATGCCCACCGGGCGACACTGAAGGACGGTAGCACGGCATGGTTCCGGTGGTCGAGCGCTCTGGCCAAGTTCGTGGACGTGGATGCCCTGCTGAAGAGGGCGGGGTGGGGCGAGACCCAAAGGGTGGTCGGAGAGATGTTTAAGGGCGCTGGGCTGGATGTGCCGGGTATCTCCTGTGGGTGTCACTTCTGTAAAGGTGGCGAACAACGCCCCGAGGTGCAACACCTAAAGGTGTTCCTGCCCGTGCACTCCGCGCGCAGGCTGGAGGAGATCAACGAGCCCACAGTGGAACTCTTCCTGGACATCGACTGGAGTACAAAGAAATTGGCCATCAGGCCGAAACTATAGATTGTTGGGAGGAGAGGAGGAGATACGACTGCCATGAAAATCATCGGCTACCACATCACACCCCGGGGGATCTACAACAGCAACGGGGAGCACTGCTCCGCACCCCCGTACCTGGACTGGCTCCTCGCGCAGAGCAACCCGGAGACGATACAGGTCGTCTATGACATCGACTACAGCACCGGGTGTCTGTTACGGCTCATCGGCCTGACAGAGGAGGAGGGGAAGAGGCTGTGGGAAAAGGGGAGGGTGACCATCAAGTTACCCATAGAGGGGAGCCCACAGGTGGAGGCCTACACTATCACGTACTATCCGGGGCGTTCCATGATGGTCGACAAGGGCTCCTACCGGGGGCATCCCTTCTTCCACTTGTCCAACATGAGCCAATACCAGGAGGGCAGGACGGGCATCGACCTCACCGATCGCCACCTGGCAGTGACCGCCCGGGAAATCGGTGAGGGGATGTACCAGGCGCTGACCGAACTTGGTTTGCACCCCAAGACACTCACCTCACCAGTCGGCGCCTATCGCAAGGAAGTCATGCCCTCGCTGGACTTGCCTGAGCCGTGCGACATCCCCGAGGGCGCCATGGACTACTCCTACGCCTGTTGCCTGGGACCCTGGGTGGAGTGCTACCGCAAAGGCCACTTCGACCGCACCTGGGATTGGGACATCAACTCGGCCTTCCCCTACCGCATATCACAGTTGCCCGACCTCGGACGGAAGCGTGGACGCTGGACGCGGGAGATTGACGAGAGCCTGATCCCACGGCGGAGCCTCACTTATCTACTGTGTCGCATCGACACCGAGGCTGACTTCCACCCCATCATGGTGAAGAACCAGGAGGGCTCTAACATGACACCTACGGGCGCCTTCGAGGCCATCATCACCGGGCGCATGGCCGACTTTGTGGTCAGTCATAAACTGGCCAAGGTTGAAATAGTGGACGGCTGGCAGTGGATACCAACCAAGCCCCTGCGGTTTCCCTTCCGGGAGGAGATGTCGAGGCTTTACGCCGAGAAACAGAAGGCCAACGGCCTAAAGGCGGTAGCGGTGAAGCGCCTGATGGTCGGTGTCTACGGGAGCCTGATACAGCTACTGGTGCGCGAGGACAGGGTGGGCGACTTCTTCATCCCGCCCTACGGCGCCGAAATAGAGACCAACACTCGGCTCCAGGTGACTGGAACGTGCCTGGAGCACGGCATCACACCGCTACACATAGCGGTTGACGGGTTCCTCACGGACAGTGACCTGCCCATAGAGGGGCACGGCGCCATGGGGGAATGGAAACTCGCCTACCAGGGGTCAGCACTGGTCGTCGGCACCGGGTTCGTCGCAGTAGACGGCCGGAAGGGGGATGCGGATTTCTCCCTCGAGTACAACTGGCTCCTCCAGGAACTCCAGTCCCACCCTACAGACAGCGAGGTGGTGATGAGCCAGCCCTCCCCGGTAACCGTGGGCAAGGCCATTCAGCAGGGGCGCTGGGGCGACCTCGGGGAAATCGAGGAGGTCACCAGGTCTATCGATGTCGGCCTCTGCCTATCCCGGTGGCATGAGCCGGAGATCCAGAACTGCCGGGACTTCCTGAAGACGAAAACCAAGAGTATGCCATGGGATATATCACTTGTAGGAGGATTAGCTATTGACAAAGGCGACTAGCGATGCTACAGGCCGTGCCAGGGGCAGACCTCATATCCTTGAGGAGCCTATGCCCCACGAACAAGTAGCGAGGAACCAGGAGATTGTGGAACTCCACACCAATGCCCCGTATATCTCCTACGGAAGGCTCGCCCAAATATACGGTATCACCCGCCAGCGCGTGCAACAAATAGTCGCAAGCGCCAAACGGAAGGAGGAGTTATATGGCAAGCGGTAGACTGCTACAGAAGAAAATCTCGTACTCCGACCAGGTCGACGCCCTGAGTAGTGATACCTGCCGACTGTGCTTTACATGGTTACTCGCACACCTGGTTTACCCTGGGTGCTTCTACGCTAGTCCTAAAAAAATAAAGGCGTTGGTGTTCCCTCTGCGGGGGGACGTTACAGCCGACATGATTAAGGGCTACGTCGACGAGTGGGAGGCACAGAAGTTGGCAGTGCGGTACAGTGTAAACGGAACAGAGCACGAATACCTGCTCTTCCCCAACTTCCTGGACAACCAACCGGGGCTCCGCGCCAACCGGGAGGGCAAGTCCCCCATACCGCGCCCTCCAGACGACGTACTGCGGGAGCACCTCCCGGCACAGGCATGGGAGAAGGTAGGGTTAAAGCGATAATGCCGACACTCTGCCGTCATTTTGCCGACACTCTGCCGTCATTTTGCCGACACTCTGCGGTCATTTTGCCGACACTCTGCGGTACTAAGGTAAGATAAGGTAAGATAAGGTAAGATAAGGTAAGAACTTACGTGTATGGATATAGCATACCCTGTTCTATAACGAAGCGTCTTTATAACCCGCGAAAATGTTTCACTCTACGAGTAAAACACTCTCGCGGGTGAGGAAATAACACGTTGGAGGCACTACTACCATGAGGATTATGAGCTTCGGGGATAAGATAAACGATAAAAAGCCCGTGCCGATAATGATGCCGGACATCGGGACCGTGGATAATCTCTTCACTACATGGAGGATGCCCCGGCGCGACCGCGACTGGCAGGTGGGGGAGGTGGTGCAGGTGGTGTATAAGACGCGTTCGCCCCAGCGCCGGGTGTTGGGAACGGCGGTAATCTTGGCGAAAACCCCCAGGTTGCTGGACAGCCGTGGTTGGGGGGGCTCTGTTAAGGGATATGTGGGCATCAAGCACGGCGAGGCGTGGATAGACGGGTTCGCGAACGCCCACGAGATGGCCAAGTGGTTACAGGACACCCACGGACCACGGTACTGGGATGAGCCCATCAACATCCTGCTCCTGGGCTGGATTGAGAGGAGTGATGATGCCCCGCGTTAATGTTGTTAAGTCGGCTCGGCGGGACTACCCCGAGGCAGAGATACGCAAGGGTGACACATACTACTGGTGGAAGTTCCGCTACGGTGGCAAAATTAGAAGCCTAACCCCGCCACGCAGAAGCCAGCTTACCCGGTCGGAATTTCTGGCCACCATCTATGAGGTCGAAGACTCGCTATCGCGCCTGGACATCTCTGTGGACGTTGTGGAAGAGGTAGAGAGTATTATATTACAACTCGAGGAGTTGAGGGACGAGCAGGAAGAGAAGCGCGAGAATATGCCAGAGGGCCTTCAGGAGTCGCCAGTGGCCGAACTACTCACCGGGCGGAGTGAGTCTGTAGAAGCGATGATTGATGCTATTCAGTCGGTGGACCTGGAGAGGTGGGGTGAGGATGAGGACGAAACCACCGAGGCGCGGGAGCAGATACTAACAGAACTACAAGACATAGCCTATGACGGGGAGTAAGAGCGACTATGGGTTATAAACTCCGGATACTATCACTGGGCGCTGGGGTGCAGTCCACCGCGCTGTACCTTATGGCCGAGCGTGGAGAGGCCGAGGCCTTTCACTGTGCGATCTTCGCCGACACGGGCTGGGAACACCTGCCGACATACCAACATCTCGAGTGGCTCCGCACCGTGGGGAAGACCCCAATTATCACTGTGACTCCGGCCTACGGCTCGATATTTGATTGGCACCTGGAGGCCAGGATGAGGAAAACAGGTGAAGGCCAATCATATATCAACTTCCCGTGCCATACCCAATGGAACGGCAGAAAAGGGATGCTCCGTCGCCAGTGCACCAAGAACTTCAAGATACTGCCTATCCGCAAGGAGATACGGCGACTGCTCGGCGTGGGCGATCGGCGCATCCCGGAGGGCGCTGTGGAACTCTCCATGGGCATAAGTCTGGAGGAGGCGCATCGGATGTTCCGGAGTAACGTGAAATACATCCACCAGCGCTTCCCTCTCGTCGACATGCGGATGACGCGCTGGGACTGTGAGACTTGGCTGGCCAGGAACTACAATGGCTTGGTGGTACCGAAGTCGGCCTGTGTGGGGTGCCCCTTCCGGTCTAACACCGAGTGGCAGGAGGTGAAAAGAATCCCCGAGGAGTGGGCACAGGCTGTTCGCCTCGACGAGGCCATCCGGTGCAAGGGGATCGATCAGGGGCAACTGGACGGCAGGTTGTACCTGCACGCCAGCCTCCAGCCCCTCGGGGTGGTTGATCTACAGGTGGCCGACCCACGCCAGGCGCAGTTTGATTTCATGAAACAGGATAGGTTGGCCATGATGGTCGGTGGCCTGTCCGGGGAGGCATTGTGATGGGTGTGGAGCTCGGGCATAACTTCCAGAGGTACCACGAGCAACTGAGCATGTTCGACACCCCGGACCTCGAGCACCTCCAGCAGTGGCAGTGGCGCGCCACCCAGGCGCTGGCCAAACCCTTAGCGACCAAAGTTGAGGAGGCCACCCGGCTCCTCGGCGCGGTCGTCGACAGCCGGGCATCGGACGCGCCCCTGATAATCAACTTCAGTGGTGGCCGGGATAGCCTAGTCTGTCTCCACTTGGCCATGCGGGTCACCCGGGATGTGGCTTGTTGCTACGCCGATGGTGGGTTTGAACTCCCACAGACGGTGAAGTACGTCCGGGAGCGCTGTGAAGAGTTCGATGTCTCCCTCCACGTCCCTGTTGCAGGCGAAGTTCAGATCCCCCACCGGACACTCCCGGCCGACATGCAGACCCTCGGGGACTTCGTCCGCTTCTACGGGTGCTGGCCTACCAAGGGTAAGCGATGGTGTTCCACCTGGTTCAAACAGAGGCTCATGAAAGCCTACTGGAGGACACTGTACTCGAAGGACGTGGTACTCTACAAGGTGAACGGCGTCCGGATGTTCGAGAGCGCAACTAGGTTGTGGAAGTACGGCGACCCGGCGCACTACACCCGGCATATCGTCGGTGGCAACAGGTTCCTACGGTATGACGCCGAGCACAGGCCGTGTATCCTCGTCTACCCGATTCTGGAGTGGACTGACCAGGATGTCCAGCAGTACCTCGAGGACAACAAGGTCGCTGTCCACGATGGCTATAAGCTGTACGGGGTAAGCGGGTGTAAGTGGTGCCCGGTGCACCCACCGGAAGTGTACGCGAAGATACTATGGGACTACCCCGCCATGTACGACGACATCCGGGAGATTGAGGACGCTGTCCTCCGGCCAGCAGTGGCCGGGGGTGTGTGGCTGAAGGATATTCAGCGCCGGGTCTCGGCAATGAAATCAGTGACAAAAGGAGGAGTAGCCTAATGGCGGTGGCAAAGCATAAACCCTGCGAAGCATGTGGGGCGGAGCAGTTCAGGTGGCTCCCCTCTGGTGGTAAGGTGTGCGAAGCATGTGGGGCGGTAGCATGTGGTGTATGTGGGGGTACGAGTAAGTGGAAGCGCCCCTCTGGCGGGGAGTTGTGTGCTCGGTGTCACCCTCCTCCACGGCCATTGGAGGCGGAGGGAATCCATAGAGCCATTGAAAAGATTAAACCGTGGCCACCGTCGGCCGGGGCGTACAAGTACCCAGAGTCCACGGGGCTCGAGAAGGAGGTAAGGGATGATAGTCCGAGACCTAACACTGCCGAAAAGTGAGTACAAGGGGCACCCCACCCATGCGGTAAGCGTGGAGTGCCCGTGCCGACCGTGCTTCAATGCCCACGACTGCACACCGCCGGACCGGAGGTATGGCAAACAGATTCACTCCGACGTATTCCACTGCGCGACCAACTGGAACAAGGGGTGTCCGGAGCCCAAGCCGGAGCCGGAGCACCTCCTTAACCGCCAGGGGCACTGTAAGCGGTGTGGCGCGTTTGTGAAGACGGGGAGGGGGGTGTGATGTTAAGGCAGGGTACAATCAGTGTGCTGTTTGGGTGTCACTCCCTGGTCCACTGCCTGATGGTCATACGCGCATGGCATATCCTCTGTGGTCGCTGGCCGGAGGGTTGGGAGTTGGTGTGTATCCTCCTCCATGACATCGGCCACTGGGGGAAGAACTACCTCGATGACTACGAGGAGAAGAAGAAACACAGCAACCTCGGGGCGCGCATCGCTCGGCGCCTCTACGGGCAGAGGGGGTACGACCTGGTCGCCGGGCACAATCCGCATAGCGGAGTGCCCCGGAGCGCCCTGTTCAGCCCCGACAAGTATTCCTGGGTGATCGCGCCGACCTGGTGGCTGGTCAGCAACGCGATATTTGAGCCGAAGTTGAAGAGGGCAGGCCAAAGCCGGGTGGAGTCGGCGCGCATGTTTAAACGCGCCATGGCGGAGAACCTCCGGCAGAACTGGGGGAAGACTGGCCATGACATCTACCTAGAGCAGTGGTGCGGTCAGGAGCCGGAGGAGGTCGCCCGATGACCATGATGCGCGCCCAGTGTGTATTCCCCGCGCCGATGATGGAGGAGGCTGAACGTCAGAAACGGGTGAGCGCCTTCCGGCTGGGGGTCTACGCCCAAGGCTGTGTGATTGAGAGGGAGTGGCGCGTCCACAATCCGGTATTTGATAAGAGGGGAGAAAAGACCACTACTAAGTTCGTTATCAGACCAGTGGCCACCGAGGATGAGGCCAAGTATGTGGCGTCTGAGTTAGAGAAGGCAGTGAAAGAGGAGTTTAGAGCATGAAAGCATTGACGATTAAAGAGCCACAGCAGGTACGGGCGCTTCTGGACGGCAGTAAGACACAGCATAGGTTGTTGGTAACCCCCCGCACCTTCGAGATGAGCCCCCGGGGAGACTGGGGAGGTTTGGACTTTAAGGGCGCCACCGTTTTCCGGGAGTACGCACAGCCGGGCTTTGCTCCCCCGTACATTGACCTCCCCGCGCCACTCCCCCGTGTGGACGGCACTCCCGAGGGTGGGCAGTACCTCCATGTGCCGTATAGGTGGGACGTGGATCAGAGGGTCTATCGTCTGTACCCGCGTGTGGCAGTAGGCGAAAAGCTATGGGTGCAGGAGACATGGTATCAGTATGCCGATGGTAGAGTTTTATACAGGGCCAGTGATAATAGCCAAAATTATTTTTCGTGGAGGCCCTCAATCTTTATGCCCCGATGGGCAAGCCGTATCACGCTGGAGATAACAGGCATACGGGTAGAGAGGTTGCAGGAGATAAGTGATGATGATGTTCTGGCGGAGGGGATTCTGCCTATTATGGTGGGCGATTCGTTTGAAGATGGCATAGTTGGCGGTATGATTGAGCGAGACAGATACAAGGAACTCTGGGACAAACTCAACCCCAAGCACAACTGGGAGGCCAACGACTTCGTGGAGGTGCTGGAGTTTAAGCGAGTAGAGAAGGAGGGATAACGCAATGCCATTGATGAATAAAGAACAGGTAGCCGAGTACCTCTTCAGTGAAGGCCGGGAGAGCACCAAGCCTGGGTACGGCTACTCCCGGCAGGAGATTATCGACTTCGCCGTGAAGCGCCTGGCGGAGTTTGAGGAGACGGCGTACAGGGTAGGGGTGTCAGATGGCTTGAGCCGGGAGGCGCAATGCTAGTACGGCTCATCACCGACGCCCCGGCACCAAACTTCGCGCTCATGAAGGTCAGCGCCTGGCACCGGGCGCGGGGTGACCAGGTGATATTAAGCGCCCCCCTCGACCTCGAGGAGTGCGATGTGTCATACGGCTCATGGCTCTTCCAACAGAAGTACCACACCACCTTCGCTGGCGGACCCGCCGTAGATCCGGCTGTGAAACTCCCGCCCGAGATTGAGGAGATGTTCCCTGACTACAGCCTCTACCCTAGGACAGACCACTCGCTGGCCATGACGTTCGCGTACTGCCCCCGGTCGTGCGGATGGTGCGTGGTGCCTCGGCAGGGCAACCCCGAGGGACACCGTTCTATCTACGAGACGCATAACCCCCAGTTCAGGAAACTGGCGCTCTTGAGTAATAACATCCTGGCTGACCCACGGTGGCTGGAGACCTTCGAGGAGATATGGGCGGAGGACTTAACCCTCATCGACCACAATGGCTTCGACCTTCGCCTGCTGACGCCGGAGATGGCCGAGGCGATCCGGAGGACGAAGTTCGCCGGGCTCATCCACTGGGCATGGGACGACCCCGCCGACTTCTACGCCATTATGAGAGGGCTGGGGATCGCCCGGGGCGCTGGCCTGCAACACAGGTCGGGCGTCTATGTTCTCACGGGGTACAATACCACTCTGGGGGAGGACGCCGGGCGCTGTGCTATCCTCTCGGCTATGGACTTCGACCCCTACGTGATGGTGTACCGGGACCACGGGCACAGCGTGGGAGAGGCCAGGCGACTGCGCCTGTTCCAGACTACAGTAAACAACGTCCGGCAGTACCGGGCGTGGCCATCGATGCTCAAGGCCTTCGAGGGTTTCTGCCGGGGTGAACAGCGATATGTCAGAGCCGAGCCTGTGAAGAGGCATCGGCGGAAGGAGGAGGCAACCTATGTGTAACGAAGTACAGGACACCATGCCGTGCCCGAAGTGCTACGGAACGGGACGCCTGCCACTCACTCCTCGGCGGAGGAAGGTGCAGGAGTCCCATGCCTGGGCGGAGGCTCTGGACGGCCGGGCGGTGATCGTCCGGCACCCATGCAGTAAGCACGTCCGCCTCGGGGTCGCCTTCCAGTCGTCACAGGGTGGGTTTGGCGCGGTGAAAGTCTACATCGGCCGGGGGCTCCGGCCACCAATGGTGCCCCCCCACGCCACCCGATTCCCCAGCAGCAAGGTATTGGAACTTGATGCGTACCCATGGGCGTGGCACTGCGACATCGATGTGCTGACGGGAGACCGCCTTTGGTATGACACCTGGCCGTGGCACTCTAGGGCGAATGTGGTGGCCGTTCCAATCTTGGTGGCGCAGGTGGCGGACATGAAGATGTGTGTAGAGAGGAGCGCTCACTTCCCGGACACGGCGCATCTGTTGGATCCCGGGGGTACCGAGGTGTGGCATGAACTCCCCTCGGCACACGCGGACTTTCAGATACGGGAGGGGACATGAGCACTACAGAGAAAATACCGGAGATTGTCAGGCTGGCGTACTACCTGGAACTGGAGAGGACGTTGCCCGGGATGGCCAACCTCCTCATCAACTGCGAGGAGCATCCCGGCGCTTTTGACACCGCTTGCCGTTACTGGTTTACCCACCAGGTTGAGGCGACTTGCCATGCCATGAGAATGATGGAGGTGCATATGGAGAGGATAGCAGGTATAGTGACAGATGTGTCTGGCCGTTTCCTACTGATGGGCAGGCGCAATAAGGAGCCACTGAAGGGCATGTGGGTACTGCCTGGGGGTAAGGCGGAGCCCGGTGAGGCTCCTGCCGACACCCTCCGACGGGAGATCCAGGAGGAGACGGGGATTATCTCCCTTGGCCTCCTCAAACCGTTCCGTCACTACCAGCATCCCCAGGGCGGGACCATCGGGTACTTCAATGCGGTCGCTATTGATATGGCGGTTAGCCCAGGGGATGACCTTTCGGAGGCTAAGTTTGTGTCCTGCGCCGGACTGCGGGACCTGGAGATCACACCCCTGTGCCAGCAGGTGCTCAGGGACGCCAAGTGGCTAGATTAAGGAGGAGACGTGTAGGGAGTCATTACTGCACCAGAGGAGATGCTGCGAACGCTTTAATACGGGAGGAGAAGAAATGAAAGTAGAGATACCCCAGCTAACTGACGGGGAGTGTGTCCATATCCACATCGGCGGATGTGTTCATGTCGTCAAGGTGGACCAGGCACGGGAGTTGGCCATCTGGATTGACGAATTATTGGCGGAGGTTCTCTCGTCGGGAGAGGAGCAGGTTAAAGAGACAGTGAAGGTGAGGTGTCTTAGGAGGATGTGCGGGAAAGTGCGGGAAGTCCAGGTCAAAGAGGCAGAGCACATCTGCCGGGTAGGATGCCCGGCCTGCGGGGAACGGGGGTACCTGGTGGCCTCGCATTTCCTCCAGTACAGCCCCGGCATGAGCGCAAAGGTGAAGACGGCGCTGTTTCACGAGATGCTCGAGCGCAACAAGCGGTGCCTGGACATGGACGAGGAGTTCAACTTCCCTCGTCGCCTGCACTCTATGAGTAAATATCAGGGGTACGTGTATCAGGGGGGCTGGGTGCGTAACCCCGAGTCCGAGGGCTGGCGATCGGGGGAGCGCCTGGCGGAGATGGAGGCGAATGTAGTCCTGGACGAGTCGTTCATTCGGTACTACCAGGAACGCGTGGAGTTCTACGGGAATGTCACTACCCTCCATTACCTGAGCGAGATGAATGTGAGGGTAGAGGGGCAACTGCTGGCAGAGATCGCGGAACTGGCGGGTGGCACTAAGCTAGACGGCAACCCCGGACGGGGCACCAGCGTCTTTGAGATGTCCGACCCGTATAAGAAGCTGAAACTCAAGGACATAGGGCAGATGATAAGCGAGTACGGTGGCGGTAGATACGTGGAGGGTCTCCGGAAGGGAAGTAGCCTTCTCGAGAGACTTAACGCCTGCCGAATCACGCCCGGGGACTTCGACAAGGAGATAAACTGGGTGCCGACCCAACACCCGTATGTGGAGAAGGGGAAATAGCACGAAGGCGCTAGTGTCATGAGGGTAGATAAAGTTGTCGAGGCCACGGAGGCCATCCGTGCGATCGCCGGGGAGGAGATGGTAGCTCCCATCCTGGTGATGTTCAGTGGTGGCAAGGATAGCCTCTCGGTCGCCCTCCTCGCTGTGGAGGCCGGGGTGAAAGTTGAGGCGATGTATATGGTGTCCGGTTTGGATCTCCCGGGGAGCGTGGCGAGGGCGGAACACTACGCGGGGCAATTAGGGATACCCCTCCACAAGTCGTATCCCAGCGACTATCGGGGGGACCTCTTCACCTTGGTCAGGAAACTGGGGTACTTCCCGGACGTGGTAAACCCATGGTGCGCGAACCGCCTGAAGATCAGGCCGTGTAAGGCGTATCTACGGAGGGTGTTCGGGAAGGGGATGGTGTACAAGCTAGTCGGTGTCAGGCGCGAGGAGAGCACCCGTCGCAGGCGGATATACCGGGGGTATGAAGGCGTGGTGAAGGATCCGGAGCATACAGACTCCCGCATGGTATTCCCCATCCTCAACTGGACTGACCAGGATGTGGCCGAGTACCTTGACGCCCGGGGTCTCCTTGAGAGCAATCCCCTGTACGACCTAGTCGGGGTGTCCGGGTGTTTCTACTGCCCGTTCTACCAGGAGAGCATAGTGGCGAGGATAACGCAGGCCTTCCCCGGCATCTACCAGCCGATTATTGACCTGGAGAGGGAAGTGGGCAAGCCTGCCATGTCCGACCACCGCTACCTGCGGTGGGTGGTGGAGAAGGTAGAGGCGCAACTAGCGCTGGAGATATAAAGGGGGATTAAGGAGCGATGGGGAAGAAGAAAATTAAGGACTGGATTGTGATAGACGCAAACAAGGGGTGTATGCGGTGCGAGAGGTGTGGGAAGGAGGAGTACGTCGTGCTCCCTGCCCGGGTAGAGGCCTTTCTGAAACGATGTGAGGCGTTCGGTCTCGACCACGAAGGCTGCAAGGAGGTGCAGTGATGGGTACTACTGCAAAGTGGTGGGCGGTTTGCCTTTTGAATTATTAAGGTGGTTATCATGATTGACTATGATGTCATAGAAACTACGCTCACCAAGCTATGCGTAGATGAGGATGCTCGTCAAGATGCTTGGGTGGAAGTATTAGAAAGGCAACCGAGTGATATTGATGAACTCACCGAAATAGCACGGAGGCATCGGCATAAGCATATAGCTGGTGGCCATGGGTATCGAGATATTAGTTTAGACTTCAACTGGCAGGCCAATATCGATGCCGATGTTAGTAAATATGAATTTTTCCCTGCCCTGCCACTAGAGCCTATCAATGATGGGGGCTTTAGTGAGGAGATTACTACTCGATTACAACAGGAGATACAGGCGAAACTCCATTATAGACCACTTAAAACTACCGATGTTCTGTGTAGGTTTTGTGGGTCGCAGACTGAACGCTTCGGGGTGCGAAAAGGCGTACAGTATTATCGTTGCCTTCACTGTGGGAGGAAGTTTGTTGCAGGTCGGTTGTATAGAAGCCAATATCCAGTAGAGTTAATACTGTTTGCCATTAAGTGCCGTAGGGAGGGCTTGTCGGAGTATGGGATTCAAAAAAAGGCGTTGGATGTGTATGGAATAAAGTTAATCCCGTCTACTATACACCATTGGGTCACTTCTACCGCCTTAAAACTTCTAACCGATGAGAATTATAGCGAATCAGTCAGATTCACTGGAGTGAGTATATGATACTGGAATTCAACCACCAACCACTTTGGAGAAGAACCGCCCCGGCATCGGGGAGGAGGTATCGATGTACCAATATACCGCCGTGTGGGGCATGGCCGTCCCCGGGCTTCCACCGCCCCCTCCGTCCGATCGCCGGGAGGTGGTTGAGGACTCGCCCGGCG
>Ga0180434_10001108_pt1 | contig 39203 bp, 37 predicted proteins | sample SS_ome_7_FD_132453 | JGI IMG/M metagenome (GOLD analysis project Ga0180434, IMG submission 132453) | Hypersaline lake sediment archaeal communities from the Salton Sea, California, USA - SS_1_D_2 metaG | ecosystem: Environmental > Aquatic > Non-marine Saline and Alkaline > Hypersaline >... | reverse complement strand
TTACTATATTCTACTTTCTACTTTTATAACGTTTTATACGTACATAGCCCCAAATTGATTGAGCAAAAAAAAGCATAATAAAAACAATTATTGGGAAAGATATTGCTTCTTCAGTTTCATATCCTGAAAATATTAAAAACCAAGAAATTAGAGATATTGTTCCAGAAAAAATTGCTGCATAAGTAATTAATGTAATCATTGATTTTTGTTTATCATTCATTTTTTCTCCATATTTAATGCAATTCAAAACCCCCCTCAAAAATAGAAAACTTTATTAATTTCTAATCGTACGGATGCAATATGACACTTGAAGAAAAAATAAGTAAACTATTCAAACTAGATAATGAAGCGTGGCTGAAACACGCAAATCCTTGGAGTGCTTATTCACGTTTTTCTATGCTTCCACTTTTAGCCATCTCTTTTTGGAGTCGAGTATGGCTTGGTTGGTGGGCGCTTGTCCCAATCATTATTGTCCTGTTATGGTTATGGCTTAATCCGCGAATATTTCCTAGAGCAAAAAGCACCGATAACTGGGCATCAAAAGCAGTTCTTGGTGAACGTGTTTGGATGAATCGTAAAGAAATACCTGTTCCAAAGCACCATTTTTATATGCCAAATATCTTGTCAGCAGTTGGAGCAATTGGTATAATCCCATTTATTTGGGGGTTATATTTTTTGGAGGTATGGCCAATAATTTTTGGTGGAGTTGTTGTTTTCATCAGCAAGCTTTGGTTTTGTGATCGTATGGTATGGCTATATGAAGATATGAAGCATTTGTCTGAGTATAAAAAATGGCTATTTTAATGAGGGGTTTTTTTGAACTCACTCCGCTACGCTTCGTCCCACGCTGCGCATTCACTCCATTTCATCCCGTTCGGGACACATAACAGCGGATATGAGGTTCGGCTCTTGCAGAGCCTGAAACTGATGTTATAGTAATCTTTCATTTAGAATTTGAACGTTAATATGACGTCACATCAATGCCCGCATCGGGATTCGAACCCGAGTAGGAGCCTCCGCAGGGCTCCAGGATATCCAAACTACCTCATGCGGGCCTATTTGATGATGTCGACCATTGCCACCTTTTCCAGAATAAGATCCCCATATTTAGCTTTCGTGACGGTCTGCAACTCAACAGTACCGATACCAAAAACTTTCAAGGTGTGCATAGTGCCGTCAAGCACTGCGTCATCCCTTTTAAGCGAAAACTGTTGCAATAATTCATCGATTAGTGCATCAAACGTCTCTTTTGTTTTTCTCTTCTCTGCGTCGATAAGCACAAAGGCGATGGTCCCTTGTCCGCTCTTTACACCAACTTTTGGAATAGCCAACTTCAATTGCCGTTCACCAGATGCATAGAGCAAAATTTCCATGGCAAGAGTATTGGTAGTATTGGCCTTTCTTTCCATTGCTCGTCTTGCATGGTTTACGGCAGAGAGCAGATGAGTTTTTCCGTAAATGGCCCCTGCGTCAAATGCTTGAATTATTAGGTGATTTTGTTGTGCAAATTCAGCAAGTTCTTCTAAAAACTGATCTACATCAGTAATGGCCCCCGTGGCACCAGTAATTTCTATCATATTACGTATTTCATTCATGAAAACTCAGCAAGTTCTTTTTCTTTCCCTTTATCGCTTTCTCCTATTTGATGTTTGATATTTTTGGCGATACCTTCACCAATAGTTTTGATTTCAGCTAAGCGTTTCAAGGGCACACCACGTAAATCGTTTATAGTTTTAAAGCCTTCAGCAAAAAGCGATCGCGCTCGTATCCGACCAATGCCTTTTAACGAGATCAGATTGAGTAGTTCCTTTTTACATCCATACTGTACCTGTAGCAACAGATCACTTAAGTCAGACACGCAATCAAAGTTGTACATTCGTGCAAACTCTCGTGCCGCATGCAGGAGCCATTGCGTCATCTCAACAATACTATGAATGTCGCCAGGTCCAACATTATATTTCGATACAATTCGATCTTCAGATTGTTCGTTAATCCAATCTTCAACCAGCGACGCTGTTTTAAAATCACTTAAAAACCATTCATACTCTTCACCAGAGGCATACGGAGTGCCAAGTAACAACTCCCCTTGCACTTTCCCTGCTTGTTCTTCGACCCAGGTATCTGATCCTCGCAGGTACAACGAGCGTACGTCTGGGGTTGAGCATACCGCATGAAGAAAAGAAAGAGACGATGCTTCCTTTGTACACGATGCTTCTAATGCTTTTTTTAATTGTAATGCCGAGAGCGGATCGATATACAATGAAGAAGTTCGTTTACCAAAAAGGGTTGCCATAAATTGATCATTGTTTAAGTGCTCAATAAAGCCATGTGAAAGTAAAAACTGAATTGCCGCATCGATTTCTTGCTGTAACATATAGGTTTCTGATTGATAGGCATAAAAGGTACTATCGATAAACTTCATAATGCTTTGCATGCTATCGACAAATTGTGTGGCAATGGCCGCAAGAAGGTGCGTACGAAGCGCTGCCTGATTCCCTAGTTTTGAGAAAATAGGCTCTGGTTCAGCATAGATGTAGTGCTCAAGAATCTGCTCTTTCTGCTCTTCATTTTTAGCAATGGTGATGGCTTCACCGAAGGTGTCATATCGCGGTCGTCCTGCTCTACCTGCTTGTTGTTTGTACTCTAGGGTGGGAATAGGTTGCATCCCAAAGTTTGGATCATAGCGCCATAAATCTCGAATAATTACCCGTTGTGCGGGAATATTCACACCTGCAGCTAAGGTGGGGGTTGCGACAATACATTTAATGAGACGGTCTTTGAATCCCTGCTCGACACCACGCCGTTGAATGCTCGATAATCCTGCATTATGGAACGCAACACCATTTTCTACACACTGTGATAATTGTTTATCGACTGAGGTGGACTCACTTTGTTCTTTTTTTACCTTTGAAACAAGCTGCTCGAGCTTCTTTTTATCACTTGTTGAAAGATACTGTTCAATAATCCCTGCAAGTTTTTGAGCGACCGACACCGTAGATCGTCTCGTATTGACAAAAATCAATACTTGCCCATCTGTTTTCATTGAGTATTCTACTAAACGCTCTAAAGATTTTTTTTCTGATCCTTCAATGTTTGTTGTTTTTCCATCCTCGAAATATATGGTGTGATGGTAGTAAATGCCTTCTCGCAAGGGTACTGGTCGCCAATCTGATTGAATGAGTTCTCCTTCAAGCCAGGCAGCAAGATCGATGGCATTTTTGATGGTTGCTGAGAGTGCAATAAGTTGCGTTTCAGGATACAACGATTTAAACCGAGCAATAATGACTTCAAGGGTTGGTCCGCGGCTGGGATCATGGATGAGATGAATTTCATCAATGATGAGGACGGTGACTTTATGAATCCAGGTTACTTCATGGCGGAGAAGAGAGTCTGCTTTTTCAGAGGTGCACACAATAATATCATAGCGTGAGAGACGAGGGTCAGAATCGTCAAGATCGCCCGTTGAAATGCCGACCTTCAGACCAAGTTTGGAAAAAAGTTTCAACTCTTCGTATTTTTCCCGCGCGAGTGCTTTTAACGGTACCACATAGAGTGCCTTCCCTCCTTTTTCTTTCAACCGATGAACAATGGCAAGGTACGCAACTAAGCTTTTCCCACTGGCAGTAGGAATGGACAGCACGGTGTTTTTACCCTCTAATATGTGGGGGAGTGCCTGCTGTTGAGGAGGATATAATGACACGATGTCATGTTCCTTCAAAATGGCAATGATGCTGCGGTCGAGTGGTAACTTATCTACATGCATAGCAATTTCTGTATGGGGAAAGAGATTATAAAACAAAAGCTTATTCATGGTTTAGACATATTGGGTTGGTACTATGGGACGAAGACAAACGATGATGGAAAAGTACAAACAGCAAATGAAAGCATATCGTAAGAAACGGATGAAGAACGACAACACTCCCTTTATTCCGCTTGATGGTAATGTCTATATTATGGATACCCTTAACCCCACCAAAAAAATCAAGGCCGAAGTAGTAAAAAAACGAACCAAACAACACCGAGAAATTATCGAAAGTTTGGCATGTCCCATCTGTGGGAATCCCATGGAGTGGGATAGTGCTTGGGAAGCCTTTGTTTGTATGAAACATGGGAAAAAAGCCATTTACGAGGTTGTGGCCGAAGGATAGCAATATCCTTTAAGTAATACTTCTTTTATTAATGGTTGGTGATATGAGATGGTCGAAGAAAAAATAGGTGTCGTGGAACACTTCTTCACACACGTCAGTGTCGCTGCGATTAAAATTACAGAGGGTGAACTTAAAGTAGGAGATACCATCCACATCGTTGGATCCCATACTGATTTCACCCAAAAAATTGAAAGTATGGAAATCAACAGAACTCCAGTTCAATCAGTAAAACCCGGTGATGATGTAGGCATTAAGGTAAACGACCGGGTGCGTGAACACGATATCGTGTATAAAGTACCAGAGGAATAAAGTATGAAGGAACTAGCTGAAGTACGAACCCTTAGAGTGAATCGATATGTGATTGTCGATGATGAACCCTGTAAAATCATGAGCATTTCAACCTCGAAGCCAGGCAAGCATGGTGAAGCAAAAGCACGTATTGAGGCCGTTGGGATATTTGATGGACAAAAACGAAGCATTGTTCATCCTGTGAAACATAAAGTGCATGTTCCCATGATTGACAAACGAACTGCTCAAGTGTTGGCACTGATGGGTGCCAATGTCCAGCTGATGGATCTTGAGACCTACGAAACCTTTGAGATGCCCGTTCCTGACGAATTTAAGGGGCAATTAGAGCCTGGAAAAGAAGTGCAATATCTGCAAGCAATGGGGAAGAGAAAGATAACGAGAGCATGATCCCACCACGCGTTGGTAGTGTTTGGCTAGTCTTATGAACGTTCCTTCTTATTTTGCCGATGCTGAATCATCATTAGATGAAGCGGCTGTTGTCCTTTTTGGTGTGCCGTACGGCAGAACATCATCCTTTCGCTTTGGTGCACATCTGGCACCACTGGCAATACGACAGGCAAGTTGGAATTTTGAAACCTTTAATTTTAGAACGGGTAAGGATCTCAGAGATATTCCTTTTCATGACTATGGAAACCTTGAGGTGGAGGAAGACAAGCCATCAGAAATGGTTAAGAAGACAACAGCATTTGTCACTACTCTTCTCAAGAAAGAAAAATTTCCTCTTGCACTGGGCGGTGAGCATGCTATCACACCAGGAATTGTTCATGCATTTCCTCAGGACATTGCGGTGGTATCGATTGATGCTCATCTTGATTTTCGGCAGCAATACGAAAATGAGCCTTATAACCACGCGTGTGTTATTCGTCGTCTTGCCGATCACCTCCCCATTGATAACATTGCAGTGTTGGGTGTTCGATCAGCAGAAAAAGAAGAATTTGAGGAAGCAAAACAACAAGGATTGTTTTTTATTGATGCATTTACCATTCATGAGAAGGGAATGGACTATGCATTACAGAGAGCACAACGCCATCTCAAACAGAAAAAAATCTATCTCACGTTGGACATCGATGGCATTGACCCTGCGTATGCCCCTGGTACAAGTACACCTGAACCCTTTGGGTTAACGCCTTTTGATGTGTTTGCATGTATTGACTCTTTTGCTTCACGCTTGGTTGGATTTGATGTGGTTGAAGTCTGTCCTCCCTACGATAATGGTGAAACGGCGCTACTTGCTGCTAAACTCATCCGATATATTATTGAGCATGTTGGCGCGGCATAACACAATGAGTAGCTTAATATATGATAACTTCATTCAACTCGAGCATGCAAAACGAAAAGTTAGCAATCATAGGGCTGGTTGTTATTATTGTTGGTGCCTTTTCTATTTACCTTGGAGTCATGTACGGTGAAGACATTCTTGCCAATCTTTCAGGTGAGGGAGAAACCATTGCACTGGGAGATTGTGCTGATGTGCACTATGTTGGAACCTACGCGTCCAATGGTACTGTTTTTGACTTCTCATATGATGATGCTGAGGCGAAAACAGGTGGAATGCCACTCAATGTATTTGTAAGTTTGAATATTAGTGCTTCTCCACCAGAAGGATATGAAGATTACGTAACCGGTATTGAAGGGTTTATAGAAGGCTTAGTTGGATTGAAAAAAGGAGAAACAGCAACCATTGGACCGATACCCCCTGAAAAAGCGTATGGGTTATACCCAGAAGTCGGGGATACTCTTTATGTGACCGATCCATCAACAGGAGCAGTATTACTCAATATCGAATTTGTTGCAATCGAAGAAAATGTTCCTATCCCCGAAGAATACGTTGAGATGTTGGGTAACGGTACGACGACCCTATTTACTATTAAAGATCTTTCGAGTGTTGTTGGTGACTATTATAACATTTATCCCTCGTGGATTAATGCAACCATTATTACTAAAACCAACGAAACAAAGATGTGGATTTATACTACTCCCTCTCAGGACAAACAAACAAATTTTACGTGGATTGATCCTATTATGGGAATTGAATATTGGGAAAACGCAAGCAGCATTACTAGCATGAACAATTCAACTATTGTTGTTACTCACACTCCGGCGATTAATGATACCTTTGTCATCCAGGATTGGTCTGATATGGTAACCTATACGGTTGTCAGTATGAATGATACCGCAATAAATGTCAGCTATGATGATGGGGCAGGAAACATTACCTATGATGTCATCGACCGCATTGTTACCATTGAACGAAATGAATCGTTTGATATTGCCTATGAATTTCCACAAGATTTGATGGAATATCTAATATATCAAGCACAGCAATATAATCCAGATATTACTATGAGTGTACATCCTCTTGCAGGAAAATCGTTAACCTTTGAAGTAAAAATTGTCGACGTCTATAAAGCATCTTAACAGGAAAACTGAGATTGTATCTCTTTTTCCAAGAGATTCAAAAATTCTTCTTCTTTTCCTTTGGGCAAGGTTGCACCAGCAGCAATATTGTGACCACCACCAACACCGCCAACAGCTTTTGCTGCTTTTTTCATAGCAACAGAAAGGTTGAGTCCCTTATCAATAAGCAGTTGAGTTCCTCGGGCAGAGGCTTTTATTTCCCCCGTCTCGGTCTCGGCAAATCCAATTAACGGAAGACTGTTGCTGGTTTCTTCTTCGTTGAGCAGCATATTGGCAATGATGCCAACAATGGTATCACGAATGCCAGTGCCCGCGTGGAAAAACTGCACATACTGTCGTTTTTCAATACCCTCCTCTTTGGCAAATTGAATGCCCTCGACTAAATTGTGGCGATGCCCTCGCAGTAAATTTCGTGCTTTTTTCAACCATTCATCACGATTGCCCAAACACACGTGCAAACCAACGTCATGCTGGCCATACCGTGCGGTTGAATTCAAAAGTGTGGCAAATTCTTTCGCATCATGCAGTTCCGTACCTGATTTTTCTTGCGGCAAGGTATAGGTTTCTCCGATGAGTCTAGTAGTGAGTCGATGCCCAAATCCTTTTGTTAACAACAGGTGTGTAATGCCTGAAGTAATCTGTTGTCGCTCGCTGTTAGTAAGGTCTATCCACCGTCGCCAGAGGTCGCCGTCTTTTATACGAATGTGTAAGGTATTGAGAAACGACATACAGGCATCCTCGCGCCCCGTCAGACCGGGGAGTAAAGGATCACTTGCATATTGTAACAGTTTATGAAGGGGTCGCGTTTCTTTTCCAAAATAGCGAAGATCAGTTTTATAGTGAAGCACACCCGCTTTCTTTCCATCAGCCAGAATGTCTCGATTCGTACCATGAAGTTTGCAGAATTTTCTATCTTGTAAATCGCCACACGCACCCACAATAGCAAGCGATGAGAGATCAACATTTTTCTTATCGAGAGATTGAGCAACCAAGTAGGCCGTTCCTGCGCCGCTAATATCATAGGCTCCATCACGGTTAAATAAATGAGGATTGAGATGAAAGGGTGCATCAGCACCATTGGGACAGATGTGATGGTCGGTGATAATTTTTTTGAGTGCTGGCGTGTTCTTACTGATACTACTGCCTAAGTCCGTAAACCAGACGAGCTCGTAGTTCTCATTTTGTAGTCGTTCGAGGACGAGTTCATCCAACTGCTTAATAAACTCGATAGAGCATTCTTTTCCTTGCCGCTGCAATGATTGCAAGGCAACAGCACCGGCAGCAATACCATCGGCATCGATATGAGTTACAATATGAATTTCTTTTGATTGTGTAATACTATCTGCTAATGCTTTTGCTCGTTCTAACAAAGGAGTGCCCCTCGCAAAGGGTGTAATGCAGACCAGTAAAATTAGTCTTTCGATTGATATTTAAATAAAAAGAGCGGAGTATTACTGCTCCGCCATTTCTTTGTATTTTTTGTATCGCTTGTTGACATCTTGTTCAAGCAACCGATGGAGTCGTTTTGCCTCATCAGGAAATGTTCGTGTTAAGGAGTTGTACCGAACTTCACCCATGATAAATTCCTTTAACGTGCCGTTTGGTTGTTTACTGTCAAGTTGGAAGGGGTTTTTTCCTTCAGCAGCAAGTCGCGGATCATACCGATAGAGTGGCCAGTATCCTGCTTCTACTGCCAGCTTTTCTTCTTCCTGAGTTTTTCCCATTCCCTTTCGTATGCCATGGTTGATACAAGGCGCATAACAAATGATGAGGGAAGGTCCAGGATAGGATTCCGCTTCCTTTAGCGCTTTCATGAGCTGATTTTTGTTTGCTCCCATAGCAACAGAAGCAACATAGACATATCCATAGGTCATGGCCATCACACCAAGATCTTTTTTCTTGGTTTTCTTACCAGATGCTGCAAACTTTGCTACTGATCCAATAGGTGTTGCTTTGGATGATTGTCCACCGGTGTTTGAATACACTTCGGTATCAAAGACAAGGATGTTGATATCTTCATTCATGGCAATAACGTGGTCAAGACCACCATAGCCAATATCATATGCCCAACCATCGCCACCAACACTCCAAATAGACTTTTTGGTAAGCATGGTTCGTGATTCCCAGATTTCATTGAGGAGTTTATCCGTATGATTTTCGTTAAGGGCTGCTTTTATCTTGTTGCCCCATTCTTTTGAACCGTCTGCATTATCCTTAAACGTAAGCCATTGTTCAAATGCTTTTTTGGTTTCACCTGATACTTTGTTCTCCTTGATTGCTTGTGCGATGAGATCAGCAAGTTTGTTTCTTCGTTGCATGGTTGCGAGAACCATGCCAAACCCGTACTCAGCATTATCTTCAAAGAGTGAATTTGCCCACGCAGGTCCATGACCGTCTTTATTAACGGTAAAAGGAATTGATGGAGCTGAACCGCCCCAAATAGATGAACAACCTGTTGCATTTGCAATAATCATTCTGTCTCCAAAAAGCTGCGTTATTACTTTTAAATAAGGCGTTTCTCCACAACCAGCACAGGCACCAGAAAACTCAAGTAATGGTTGTTGAAATTGAGAACCTTTCACCGAGTATTTGTCGAACTCTCCACTTCGTATAGGTATCGTCTCTGCATAGTGTTGAGGGGTGATCTGATTTATTTGTGTGGCAAATGGCTTCATTAACAGTGCTTTTTCTTTTGATGGACAAATATCGGCACAGTTTCCGCAACCAACACAGTCCTCAGGATATACTTGAATTCTGAAGGACAATCCCTCCATGCCTTTTCCCACTGCTTTTTTCGCAACAAACCCTTCTGGTGCTTTTTTGAGTTCATCATCTGTTGCCAGCACGGGTCGTATCGCTGCATGAGGGCAGACCATTGCACATTGATTACATTGGATGCAATGATCAATCTGCCATTCTGGAACGTTTATTGCCACTCCTCGTTTTTCATATTTTGTAGTGCCTGTGGGAAAAAGTCCTGCGGGTGTAAATGCACTTACTGGAAGTTTGTTTCCTTGTTGTGCATTCATGGGGCACATAACATTTTTAATAAAATCGGGTAAATCAGCCTCTTTCTTTTTTTCAGGGATTGTGTTTGCCCATGATGAAGGATATGAAATTTCTTTGATATTGTTAAGGGCAATGTCAACTGCTTTCCAGTTCATTTCTACAACTTTTTTACCCTTCTTTCCATAGGTGTCTTCGATAGCCTCTTTGAGGTAGGAAATGGCATCATTTACAGGAAGAACCTTTGAAAGTTTGAAAAAGACTGCTTGCATGACCATGTTGATTCTTCCGCCAAGGCCAATTTCTTCTGCAATTTTCACGGCATCAATAGTATAGAATGTTAGGTTCTTTTCGGCAATAGTTTTCTTGAGTGAATTTGGAAGGCATTGTTCCATATCTTGTAATGTCCATGGAGTGTTTAATACAAACGTTCCTCCTTCTTTTATTCCTTCAAGTAACTCATATTTATCAACGTATGATGGGTTATGACAGGCAACATAATCTGCAGTGTTAATCAGATAGGTTGACTTAATCGGAACTTTTCCAAATCGTAAGTGAGAAACCGTTACTCCACCTGATTTTTTTGAGTCATAGGCAAAATACCCTTGCACGAACATGTCTGTATTATCACCAATGATTTTAATGGCGTCTTTATTTGCACCAACCGTTCCATCACCGCCAAGGCCCCAGAACTTGCATTGCACCAACCCTTCAGGCGTTGCATCAATCTCTTTGTTAATGGGGAGTGAGGTAAAGGTTACGTCATCGACAATCCCCACGGTGAAATTATTTTTCGGTTCGTTCAGTTTTAAATTATCAAACACCGCTTTTGCCATGGACGGAGTAAAATCTTTAGAACCCATGCCATATCGTCCGCCAACAACGGCGATATCTCTCTCAGAATGCTGTATCACTGCTGAGACATCAAGATATAACGGTTCGCCAAAGGCGCCGTTTTCTTTTGTTCGATCCAACACCGCAATTCGTTTTACTGAGCTTGGTATTGTTGCTAACAAGTGCTCTGCCGAAAATGGTCTGAACAGTCTCACTTTAATAAGTCCAATTTTTTCTCCTCGTTTGGTTAAGAAGTCTACTGCCTCTTCTGCAGCTTCTGCTCCAGACCCCATCATGATAATAATGTTCTTAGCATCTGGTGCTCCCACATAATCAAAGAGGTGGTAAGATCGTCCTGTCAATTTGCTCACTTTTTGCATTTCTTCTTCAACAATTTTAGAGACTGCTTGATAAAATTTATTTGCCGCTTCGTTCACTTGGAAGTAGATATCTGGATTTTGTGCTGTGCCACGCAGATGAGGCTTTTCAGGGTTAAGAGCTCGATCTCTGTGTCTTTTTATGGCATCCCAATCAACAAGAGGCGGTACATCATCATAATTCAACATCTCTATTTTTTGAATCTCATGAGAACTTCTAAAGCCATCAAAAAAGTGAATGAAGGGAACGCTCGCTCGTAATGTTGCAAGATGGGCAACCAATGCTAAATCATTTATTTCCTGGATAGATCCTGATGCAAGTTGCGCAAAACCAGTCGCACGGGCAGCCATGACATCCTGATGATCTCCAAAAATCGAAAGTGCCTGCCCTGCTAATGCGCGGGCTGAAACGTGGAATACACAAGGCATTAGTTCTCCTGAGATTTTGTACATGTTGGGAATCATTAACAGCAGACCTTGAGATGCAGTGAATGTAGAACATAAGGCACCTGCTGCCAGGGCACCGTGAACAGCACCGGCAGCGCCACCTTCAGACTGCATTTCTTGAACCTTTAATACTTGACCAAAAATATTTTTTCTTCCGTCGGCAGCCCATTCATCCACTACTTCACCCATCGATGAAGAAGGGGTAATGGGGTAGATAGCAGCAACGTCTGAAAATGCATAGGCAACATGTGCAGCGGCAGTATTGCCATCAACGGATTTTATGATTTTTTGTTTTTTCTTTTCGTCTTTTTTCAGTTCAGAGACTAATGTGTTTTGCATGTAGGCACCTCTTGCAGTATGTTACCCGTATTAAGGAGCGATACATAAAGATTTGGTCTGGAGTGGACATAGTAGATTGTAGTGGATTATGCAAAAACACCAATCACTGCAAGTTTTCTTTACCTTCGTTCTTATATTTTTTTGGCGAGATGATGTATCCTTTACGCTTTTTCCTCCAGATTGCCCATTGATACAGCACCAGAGGAAGCACAATAACTGATAACAAAAAGGAAAACACAATGGTTGTTGCCATGATGACGCCAAATTGTTGCTCAGGGGGCATAGGGGCAAAAACAAGTATACCAAAGCCAAAGGTTGTTGTTAATGCAGCAATAAAGAGTGCGCCACCGGTTCGAGAAATGGTTTCTGAAACTGCTTTTGCTATGTCGCCGGTTCTATCGGCAATAAATCGGAATCGTTCGGTGGCGTGAATGGTATAGTCAATTCCTATGCCAATCGTGATGCTTGTTACAGTAATGGTCATGACGTTGAGTGAATACCCAAGAAAGTACATGGTGCCCAAAATCCATACCATTGCTATGCCAACCGGTATTATGGCAATGAGGCCGAGTCCCGGGTTTCTATACACAATGATTAATACCAGTGCTGCCAACACGATAGAAATTCCTGTAGAGAGCAATTGACTCTCCGACAACGAATCAGTGATAGTTAGGGTCATAATATAATTACCTGTCGCAATGGCAGTTGCATCTCCGTACTCTTCAATATCCTCTTCGATTTCTCTTGCGAGGACTGAAAGTCCTTCGTTTGCTTCCCCGTTACGAGTTTGCAGACGTGGATCGATATAGATACGAATTACCGCTGATTCATATCGAGAATTGTTACGAAGCAATACAGTTGGTACTTGGACACTTACTTCATTGACATTTAATGAACTAATCATAGCAACATCCATATCGATGGAGTCATAGTTGATATCAACATACAAATAATCATACAACGCTTCTACCTCTTGATCCGTTTGCGGTATGCCCGTTCTTTCATCAATATTAAATGTAGTGATTAATGAACGATTTAACAAAATCGCTTGTTGTATCAAGGTATAGATGCTTGTTGCTTTGGTGCTACCATCGGTGTTTTTAGATACATACGTATCGTCTTCGAGGTTTAAATGCGTCTTTCGCATGCCTTCAAGCGCAGCAACAGTAGCCACCTTCCCTTCAATCAAAATATATTCCTGATCCTGACTTGCAAAGGGAAATTCTTCAGCAATCTGTCCATACAGTTCCAACGTTTCATTTCCTTCGGGAAGAAATTCGTATAAATCAAATCCTACCTTGATTTGAGTGGCACCTGCTGCAAGGAACAGAGACACCAACACAGTCAATACGAGAATTATTTTTTGATGAGAAAGAACAGCTGTTGCAAGCTTTCCCATAATCATTGTTACGGGAAGTTTATATTGTTTTTTGTTTTTTGCCTTCTTTTCTTTTCTATCTAAAATATAGCGGAGTGAGGCTAGCAAGGTAATGGAAGTGATGAAAGTGTACAGCACACCTAAGCCGAGAAGTAACCCAAAGTCCCGTAAGGGAGGAACGGCGGCAGTCAAAAACGATAAGAAGGCAATGAGGGTAGTAATCATTGCTAAAAACATTGCTGTTCCTACTTCACTAATGGATAGTTTGATGGCTTCTGCTGGTGTCTTTCCCAAGTCTCGCTCTACTTGATAATTGTGGAACAAATGGACTGAATAATCAATACCTAGCCCTAATACAATAGGTATTAACGCAACGGCGATAACATTAAATTCGATACCAAAAAGAACCATGGTACCAAAGAGCCAAATCGTAGAAATAATCAAGGAAAGCATGGGAAGAAAGACATAGGAAACTTTCCGAAAGCTAATGAAAACAATAAATATAATAATTAGAAAAATGGAGGGGGCAATAATTTGATTTGCCTCCATCGTGACTTTATTTAATTCGGTGGAAATAACGCCCTCCCCTGTTGCTTTAATATCAAGAAAGGTGCTCTTTTCATCGAGATTGTTGATAACGGAGAGAACGTAGGTATTGATGCCCACTGATTTGTCATAATCAAACGTGGAATTTATGGAGAGAACCATCAAACTTGCACGCGCTCGTTTTGTTTGTTGATACTCTTTTGAGAGAAATCCTTCTGCATTTACTTGTAATTCATCAAAAAGGACAGGACGGAGGAAGAGAACAGCAGTTGACACCGCATCACTAGATGTAGTATCTGCAATTGTCCATGTTGCATCAATATCTTTCAATGCAAGTTGATCGGGCAAGGTAACAAGAGATTGATTTGATGCAGTAAAGAACTGGTTGATATCGTCAAAGGACATGCCCGTTGTTCGTTGCAGTATGCTATGGGCAAGAGACCCAAGAATTGGTCGTGTTTGCAATTTTTCCATTCGTTTTTCAAGAAAACTTACATTGAGTGATATTCTTGACCACGGGCGCTTTCCTAGTGCAGTCTGATAGTATCGTGTTCCTAGTTGAAAATTACTCAGTTTCGCAGGAAGCTCAATAGATCCAAAGCGAAATGCAATCCCAAATTGTGCTAGTTCTTCACGAGAAACTGTAATATCAATTCTGTTTTCTTCAGTCGCAAAGGTAATGTTTGCATGATCAAGCACAATCGGAGAGTACATAGACTGTTCTGGCAGTTTTACCCAGAGGTATGCTTGCTTTGTATACGAATTGAATACTTGTCTATTTTTGACAAGTGTAAACAGTGATTTTACGTTGGGGAGTACTCCCTTTCCAATCTGCCATAATTCTTTCGATGGTTCAATATGTGCGGCAATTCTATACTTTATATTAAGTTGCTCGTCAGGTAAAATTAAATTTTCAAAATCAACATACCATTCCACGACATTGGACAAAGGAACGGGTGATGAAAGCGAAGACAATGCAGATAGATCGTGTACCTCAATGGAAAAGGTAATAGTTTCATTATCGAGATTCAGAAACCCGTTTTTAATGTCAATGCTATCAATGGATCGTCCAGGGAGAAACCGCAACCTTCTGTTCATATCAATTGGTTCATTGGGGTCGTCTTGTTCGAAGAGTTGAACGTCAGTAACGTCTGGTCGTTCAAAAAGATCGGTTACTACCTCGGCAATTTGTTCATTGCTACAGTTATCAAGCGTTGTCCCAAATTCGAGTAAACAGAGTTGATCAAGAAACGTGATGATGCTCACGACACTTTCAATCTCAGGTAATTTGACCAATTGAGCTTGGACTTGCTGTTGTTCTTTCAGTGCTTGCGGCATCAACATATTTTGTGATGCCGGTGATTCTAGATGCAGAAGGATCACTTGTTGCGTTTCCCCATAATAACTGAAGACTTTCATAAACGCCTCAACATGCTCTTCTTCAGGCATAAAATCTGAAAAATCCGTTTTCATTTCTAACGAAGGAATGAGACTAGCAAATCCTGCAGTGACTAGGAGAATAACCATAACTACAAGCCATGGTCGTTTTTCAATAAGGTTGCCTAGTTGTCGTAACATGCTTTTTCATCTCATCCTGTATTTTATGTCAATTCTCGTCAATTGTCGGAAATGGAGGATACAATGCCTCCAAATAAATAATCTATTATTTATATTTATCATCTAAATATATATTCCTGTCGATTTTTGCACGTATGATAAAACATAATGGTTAAATAACCGCTGCTGATACCAAAACACAAGGGTGAGAGGTTAATGGATTTGTCAATAATTGTGCCTATCGGAGGGGCGCTCGCGCTTCTTTTTGCAATCTTACTATTTTTTACGGTAAAACGACAAAACACAGGAAACGAAAAGATGAGAGAACTCAGTGCGGCCATACGACAAGGTTCAATGGCGTTTCTTATGAGTGAATATAAAGTACTGGTCATCTTTGTTATTGTTGTCGCTGCCTTGTTATTTGCCGCGTCTTATATTCCTGGCAGTGGTATGGATTGGCGCCTTGCACTCTCCTTTGTTGTTGGTGCCATTTTTTCAGCGATATCTGGGAATATTGGAATGCGTACAGCGACAATGGCAAATGCACGCACTGCTGAGGGTGCCAAAACAAGCCTGAGCAAAGGACTGTCTATTGCCTTTTCAAGTGGCGCAGTTATGGGTATGTGCGTTGTCGGTCTTGGTGTTTTAGGAGTGTTTAGTCTCTATTATGTCTTTAATGATCCCGATGTATTGTTTGGGTTTGGATTTGGTGCTTCATCCATTGCATTGTTTGCTCGTGTGGGTGGTGGCATCTACACCAAATCTGCCGATGTTGGTGCCGATCTTGTTGGTAAAATTGAAGCAGGCATACCTGAAGACGATCCGCGTAATCCTGCTGTTATTGCTGATCAAGTTGGTGATAACGTTGGTGATGTAGCAGGTATGGGTGCTGATCTTTTTGAGTCCTATGTTGATTCTATCATTGCCACCATGGCGCTTGCAGCCATAACTGGCGGTTTTGTGGCAACCAATGATTTGGGGCGTAATGCCATTTTGCTGCCGCTTGTTATTGCTGCGATGGGCATCATCGCCTCCATTCTTGGAACACTGGTCATCTATGTTGGGAAAGGAAAAAACGTCTATAGTGCATTGAGAAACTCGCTCTTTCTTGCGACAGGACTCACTGCGGTCTTTTCTGCGGTTGTAACTTGGTACCTGCTGGAAACATTGGAGCCGTTTTATGCGATGCTTGCAGGATTAATTGCCGGCATTGTTATTGGGCTGAGTACCGAGTATTTCACTTCTGAAAAGCGGAAGCCCGCACAAGGAATTGCCAATGCAGCAAAGACGGGACCTGCAACGGTTATCCTCCAGGGAATGGTGACAGGGATGATGAGTACGGTCATCCCTATCATTGCGGTGGTTATTTCTATGTTAGTTGCCCATTATTTCGCAGGATTCTATGGGATTGCTATTTCTGCTGTTGGTATGCTAAGCATTTTAGGAATCTCTCTTGCTACGGATTGCTATGGTCCTGTTGCTGATAATGCACAGGGAATTGCTGAGATGGCAGGGATGGGAAAAGAAGTGCGAGAGCGCACAGAACAGTTGGATGCTGTTGGTAATACGACTGCTGCCATGGGAAAAGGATTTGCTATCGGCTCGGCCGCAATTACGTCGTTGGCACTCATTTTCACCTACATTTCAAAAGCTGCTGCTTTGCAGGGAGATACGCTTGTCCTTTCGTTGGATGATCCATATCTTGTTTCTGGTCTGTTTATTGGTGCAATGCTTCCCTTTGTTTTTACGGCACTGACCATGGGTGCCGTTGGCAAAGCAGCATATGCAATGGTAGAAGAGGTGCGGTATCAATTTCAAAAATTCGATTTGTTAAAAAGCGATACAAACAAACCAGATTATGCACGATGTGTAACGATAAGCACAAAGCGGTCGTTAAAAGAGATGGTTCTCCCCAGTCTAATGGCGGTCATTTCTCCTATTGTGGTTGGACTTATCTTGGGGCCCATTGGTCTTGGAGGCCTTCTTATGGGTTCTATTCTCACTGGATTTCTACTGGCCATTTATTTAGCAAACGCTGGTGGTGCATGGGATAATGCCAAAAAATTCATTGAATCAGGAAATCTTGGAGGAAAAGGATCAGATGCACACAAGGCAACAGTAATAGGGGATACTGTTGGTGATCCCTGTAAAGATACTTCTGGACCGGCATTGAACATTTTGATCAAGCTCATGTCTATCGTCTCCTTAGTTTTTCTGCCGCTCTTTGTCATCTTTCAATAACAGGAACAACCACTCAAAAATAATATAAAGAGTAACTATATTCCAAGAAGGCTATTTATTCCATAGAGTCGTGATTAAAGATGTACGCCATCGTTAAAGTTGAAGATACGGTACGGATCATTCCGGAGAAGTTTGGCGAAGACCTCGATGAGGTCGTCAAAACAATTGTACAGCAGACCTTTGAAGGAACCATGAGAAAAAATCATGGCGTGGTCGTTGTCGCAGACAATATCAAACCTGCAGGAGATGGTATCGTCATACATGGTGATGGTGCCATGTATCAAAAAGTATCCTTTGATGCCCTGGTGTTCAAACCAGAGCTGCAAGAGGTATTGAATGCAATTGTGTGTGAAATTGTCGAGTTTGGTGCCTTTTGTCACATTGGCCCTCTTGATGCTTTAGTGCATATGAGTCAAATCATGAATGATTATGTTGAAGTTGATGCCGAAAATGAGATTATTTCTGGGAAAGAAAAAAAGATGACCCTGCAAACGGGGGATCTTGTTCGAGCACGGGTCGTTGCCGTGAGTCTCAATGAACTCTCTGCTCGAGAAAGCAAGATTGGTCTTACTATGAGGCAGCCTGGTCTTGGTTCGTATGTCTGGCTAACGGAACCTGAAGAACCAGAAGAGAAAACAGAAGCAAAGAAAGAAAAGAAAGATAAAAAGAAAAAGAAGGGGAAAAAGTGAAACATCTGAACGCATGTAAAACTTGTCACCTACTGACAGAAAAAGACGTTTGTCCATTGTGCAACCTTCCCACTTCAAAACGATGGCGCGGATATGTCATCATTCGCAATCCGGCTGAGTCTCAAATTGCCAAAAAGATGCAGGTTACTAAACCTGGCAAGTATGCATTAAAAGTGCGGTAACGTTGTCATATGCGCGTTTTACCAGAGCATTTGAGAAACACTCTAAAAGAACCTCTTGGGATGCTGGTTGATGAGCCAGAGTTGGTGCGGCTCTTAGCAACGAAACGGCATATTGTATCGATAGGTGATGTGGTTACCTATACCTTGCTTACCCGTCGTATTGAACCCCTGTTTTGTGTTGTTGACTATAGAACTGGACGAGGGGACTGTGAACCTTCAGTAAAAAAAACGATCCAATCCTTTGGAAAAAAAACAGTCAGGGTAAATAATCCTGCAGGCGTTATTACTGATGAGCTTTGGAATGCAATCAAACAAGCCTACGCACAGAAAGGAAACATACCTGTTCGTATTGAAGTGAAGGGTGAAGAAGATTTAGCCGCTTTGGCTGCCATTTATCTTGCCCCTGGGGACGTAACTATAATATATGGATTGCCGAATAAGGGGGTCGTAGTTGTACCAGCAACAGAAGAATCCAAACAAAAAGTAAAAGAAATCATAAACGAGATGTGAGTCCTATGGAAATAGAAATCGAATCAAAGAAGAACAATCCCCTCCTAAAGCGAACAGAGGTTCAGTTTATTATCCGGCATGAGGGTAAGGGAACACCAGATCGAGACCTTATCCGCAACGAACTTGCTGATACATTAAATACCAAAAAAGAAAACATCATTGTCCACGCTATTCATTCTAGTTTTGGCACGCAAGAAAGTACAGGGTACGCAAAGGTCTACACCTCGACAGAAAAGGCAAAAGAATGGGAACGTGACTATATACTGAAACGAAATAAGATTGGTGCACCTGCAAAGAAAGAAGAAAAGAAAGCTGAAGAGCCTGCTGCCCCAAAAGAAGAAAAATCAGAAGAGAAACCTGCAGAGTCTACTGAGAAGCAGCCAGATGAATCTCCTGCAGAGGAAACCAAAGAAGAGACAGGGACCGATCCAACAGAAAGCGAAGAGCAGCCGGCTGAACCTGCAAACGAAGAAGTAACTGCACCTGAGAAAACAGAAGAAAAGAACGAGGAAGACAAACCTCAACCAGATGTTGCTGAAAAACCAGAGAAAAAAGAAACAAAGCCACCTGCTGAAGAAAAGAAGGAATAGGTATGAAAAAACGAGAAATATTCAAAGTTGAAGGAGATACAATCACTCGAGTAAGACGTCATTGTCCAAAGTGTGGAGATGGTGTCTTTTTGGCAGAGCATAACAATCGCCTGAGTTGCGGAAAGTGTGGATATACTGAGTTTAAAGGGGGAAAGTCAGAAAAACCTCAAAAACCGGTGAAATCTGAAGAACAACCACCGCAAAAAAAAGATGACCAGCAATCCCCTTCTGAGCACGTCGGTTCAGAACCTGAGGAAAAGGCAGAAGATGGCGGATCTCAACCGCCAGTTGCAACTGATGTGCCCGCTGAGAAAACAGAGGAACAACACTGACATTTCTGGATTTCTTTTGTTTATAAGTTAAAGTATTCTTTTATTTGTTCTTGTTCGGGATTGATCATGCCATAGTTTCTATTGGTAAAGATAACCTCCAGAAGCGAAAGCTCAGCAATATACCCGGTAAACGTTTTGTTCGCTAGTTCACAAAACTGTTTTGCTTTTCCTAGATCACTTGCCTGGAACATTATCAAGCAATCGTAGATGCCATTGAGGTAAAAGCTGCTCATCAACGTGACATTTATATCGGCAGTAATTTTTCTAAAGCCACCGTTCGTTACCGTTTCGATAATTTCTTTGGTGATGGGAGAATTTGTTCGTTTTAGTAGGACTATATATGACTTCATATTTTGCTTTTTTTCGTCAACGATTGCAGTGTATCCCCAGAGAACATTATCTCCTTCTAATTTTTTAATAATGCGCCATACTTTTTGACGGGAAAAACCACATTTTTTTGCAATTTCATGTGGACTTTGTCTCGCGTCTTTTTGTAGTTCTTGCAATACTTTTTGCTCATCATTAACAATTTGTTTTTTGCTGCTCTTTGGCATACTGATACGTAATCTATATCTACTATTTATAGTATTATGTGGAACAACTGTTGCGTAACAGTCTTTTTAGTTAGATAATGATGGACAGTTGTGAGATGTCTACGAAAAGAAAACATAATATTGGCGATTGTTATAGCCAACGTGAAAGGGTCTGTAGTCTAGCTTGGATAGGACAGAGGCCTCCGGAGCCTCTAACTCGGGTTCGAATCCCGGCAGATCCGCTATGACACAAAACCTACTGTCGAAAAAAATAATTAAATGATGCCTATCTAATGTAAAAAATTATTATAAAATTTAACTTCGAATATTTTTTACACATAAAAATTAAAGTATATACAATCATATTTGGTTTTGATTTAAAATTATGAATTCTGTAGGTATCAATCGTGAATCTATAACTGGTTTAAAACTATGGTTTATACGATTTCTATGGATGTTAATGATTTTGCTTTTTTTTATTATTGCGTTTTATATTGTACCAACTTTTATGCGAGAAGGAGCAGGAATAATTGATGGAGTTCTACCTTTTTGTTTTATAGCAGGTACAACAATATTTGCATGGGTACTCTGGGAAAAACATTACCCTTATATTGAGCATAAGAATATTGATTGGAAAACACTTATTTATATTCCACAATGTATACTCTATATAATACTATTTGAGATATCATTTAATTATTATAGTATTTTTACGGATAGCGAATATACAATTATGAGTCATTTACAGTTTCATATTTTTAGTGATATAATCATTTTATCAATTATTTTTTTCTTGATGTGGTTAACTTTTCAGAAAATTGTGGTTAGTAAGAAAACTTTTGGAATTGCATATGGTCTAGGTTTTTTCTTTGAGTTTTTCTTTGCAGATGGAAATGGTGTGGGTGGTGCAGCTATAGTATCTGGTCTAATTTGGATATGGGTTTTACATTTGAATTGGTTTATAACTAACTTTATCATTAATCCGGGTATATTATTTAGAAAGAATAAAAAATCTATTCTTTAAAATGTTTTATTACTGGACTAAGCAGTATTCTTATTCCTCTTCTAAAATAAGCTATTCTTCTTACTATATCAGCAATTGGTGGTGAGATCTTATAATAACCTTTCACCAATAGAGAGCGTAGTGTTGTTGGCAATACTTTTTGATTTCTGATTGATTACTCTTGGTATGTCTGTTCTTTAGTAAAAAATTAATTGAGGATGCGTATTACAAATAAGATGAATACTAAGACATATGATACGATTATTATTGGTGCTGGTATCTCTGGGCTTGCCTGTGCAAACCATCTCCAAAAACATGACAAAGATTTTTTAGTCATTAGTAAAGACATCGGCGGTCGCATTCTAACATCTGAAGACGGGACTGCGAATTATGGAGCGTTTTTTGTGTGTTCTGATTATAATAATGTCCTGCCGTTTGTAACCATTCAAAAAAGAATCAGATTGAGTGATTTCTGTTTTCATGAAAACGATGATATGTATACATTTTATGAACCTCGGCTTTTGGTCTATTTGCATCAATTTATGAACATTAAAAAACAACTCTACCGGTTTAGAAAATCATTGAGAACATTCCGAAAAACTGCTGAAACAATGTCCCAAAAAAAGGCAATAGAATCAGATCCTTTGTTGCATGAATTGTATATGAAAAACGCAGATGATTTTGTAACGGAACACGATCTTAAACTGGGTACAGACAAGTATCTTTCAAAAGCTTTGTATTCAACTACATTTTCTCCAGTTCATGAGATGAATGCGTTTAGCTTCTTACAATTTCTTTTACCATTAATTACTCCAATTTATACCTTCACCTTTGAAAAAAGGAAAATGACAACATCCTTTCAGGAAAGAATTGTTATCGATTCTACGAACGATATCTGCTATACGCATGATCAGTACAAAATCAAAACAAACAATGATACTTTTTTTGCAAAAAATCTTGTATTAGCAACAGAAATTAGTTGGTCTCAACATTTCGCTGACATCAAAGAAATGAATAAACCTGTTAGTACACATATGCTTCATATACGAGGAACTCCCAAAACGATTATAGCAAGGAAAAGATATCAATTATATTGTCATCCTAGTATAGTTCAATCGATTGCAGATATTCGCGACGGAACATATCTTTTTTATTATAAGGACAAACAGCCTCCCTTAGAAAAATTTTTTAACAATCCTCAAACAATCGCTCATCACTTCTGGGATCCTGCTGGTCGGATAAATGGCCATATCCTCATTGAAAGCGATAGAGGAAATCATATGTATCTTATCGGAGACTATAATATCGCTGGACTTGAAGAGGCATATATCACGGGTATGTATGCGGCTAATCAAATCTTTAAATCACAATAATTTATTACTTGGTCCAGATATTATTAGATTATCCGTTGGCTCTTATAGGATGTATATTTCTGAAATGCAAGACGATGGGTCAATTAGATTTTTAAGTGCTGTAAGTAGCTAAATTGCTCTTCAATAGATAGATACATTTGAACAGAAAATAGACGTTTCAAATACAGTGTCCCTGCTGTAAAATCCTTCTAAACTGGCAGGTCTATTCATTTCTCCCGGAGAAAATTCAGTCAAAAGAGCCTTTTTTACTTTCAACCACCTGTTCAATATCTATAATAATAGGATATCTTATTTCTTTTTTTTATTCAAGGTGAAATACGTATGAGTCCTTCAGATGATCAACAAGAATTAATCGCCTATTGCGGTCTTAACTGTAACGACTGCCATGGGTACACTGGAAAGATACCAAATCTTGCACGAGACCTTCGAAAAGAACTCAGAAAAGCACACTATGAAAAATTTGCAGCATTTATCTCAACATACTCATTTGGGAAAGACTACAAAAACTATGAGGAATGCTACAAAGTCCTGGGGGCCATGGTAAAATTCCGCTGTAAAAAAGGATGCAGAAACGGTGGAGGTTCACCGTTTTGCAAAATCAGAAAATGCGCCCAGAAAAAAGGTTTAGAGGGGTGCTGGGAATGCACTGATTTTGAAACCTGTACAAAACTACAATTTCTCGAAAACGTTCACGGAGATGCACACATAAGAAACCTGAAAATTATTAAAAACAAAGGCAAAAAAGAATTCATGAAAAGAAAAACACTTTGGTACAACCCTATAAAAAACAAATAACGGTGATACAAGATGGATACAAATGAAACCCCAAAATATTCAGGATCGGTTTTTTTTGTTACCGATATAAGCCGATCAAAAAAATTTTATACAGATATATTGGGCCAAATAATTGAAATGGATTTTGGCAGGTGTGTAGGTTTTATAGGTGGTTTTGCAATTTGGGATAGATCTTATGCTCATAGGATGATGGGTTTAAAAGAAGAAGATATTTCAGCTTATAGAAACGATGCAGAACTCTATTTTGAAATCGATGATTTAGATTCAATGTTTGTAAAATTGAAAAATGAGAAAATAAAATTTGTACATGATATGATTGAGCAGCCATGGGCACAACGATGTTTTAGAATATATGACCCTGATAGTCATATTATTGAGTTTGCTGAACCAATGACGGTTGTAATAAAAAGACTTTATGATGAGGGTTTAACACATAATCAAATAGTTAAAAAGTCTCTTATGCCCGTTGAAATTGTTTTAGATGTTATAGGTAAGATTGATAGTATAAAAAATGATAGATACACTGAGGATTTGATTGCGCCTTGTGGGATGAACTGCCGGATATGTCTTGGTTATTTTGGATATACCACATCTGGAAAGAAACGTAAAATGAAATGCATTGGTTGCAAACCACGGGATAAAAGCTGTGCTTTTCTAAAAAAATATTGCAAAAAGCTTTCAAAAAAAGAAGTAGATTATTGTTATGAATGCCCGGATTTTCCATGTACGCATTTGAAAAAAATTGATAAATTATATCGTGAGAGATACAATATGAGCATGATAGAAAACCTTGAATACATTCGGGATAAGGGAATAGATAATTTTCTGAATCAACAGGAGAAAAAGTATAAATGCCCAGAATGTGGAGGAGTGATATGTGTCCATAATGGAATATGCTATTCATGTGGTAAACAAATTTCAATATTTTGAAAATAATTAAGGAGGGATAATATGAGCGATATACAAATCTTAGATCTTACTCCAGAAAATATTGCAGACTATGGCGTCTGCGGGTATAAAGATGCGAAAAAACATTTGGTTTAGATCCTATAGATGAATCCTTATTAAAACATGTATTTGAAGAAAAAACAAATAGAATTGAACTAAAAGAATTTGAAAAAATGTTGTGGCTACCAACCCCATAAATTCTACTTGCAACTAAAATTAAAAGTATACCAAATAGAACAAAAGACAATAAGAAAATTAAGGATTTATGTGATATTTATTCTTTAGGATGGTATTCCAGGAGAAATATTGACCAACTAAAAGAAGCGATAAACCATTTAAATACTAAAAAAGAAAGAGATGACATATTAAAATGTATTAAAACAGAGGAGTATTTATTAGATTCTTGCCAACAAGCAATGGGAATTGAAAAAGAGACAATAAAAAATCTAATCTTAGAGTTGCTAAAAGAATTCTAACTGATAGAACAAGCAACTACTAAAATGACTTTTTAATTACAGTATTTCTCCTGTAAAATAGTCCTAACCCGCCAGGTCCGTCTCTATTTTATCTTTCTTGCGTGTTGTAGGCAAACTTCAATCATCTTAGATGGGCATTTAGTAAGTTTTCCTGTTTTAACGTATTCTTTGAGTCTTTTTAACCAAAAAGGAGTTGCTTCGCAATTTTTTATCACTTCAACGAACTTAATAATGGTTTCCATGGTATCGGCATGTAAAATATGTTCCATTTCACAGGCATCTTTCTCTGCAATGTTTTTATCGATACCGAGTAACATCAAAAATTCAGTTAACGTGTCGTGTCGTTTCTTTGTGGCAATGGCTACTTTTTTCCCTTTGCTGGCAAGTGTCGCTCCTCCGTACTTTTGATACTTAATATATCCCTCCTCACTTAATTTCTGCAAAATCTCACTCACGCTTGCTGGATTAATTTGCAGGGCTGCAGCAATATCATTTGTATGCACTGGTTTTTTTTCTTGTTGAAGATCATAGACCATCTCAACATAATCTTCAATCGTTTTTTTTCTCATTTATGCCCCCAACAGAATAATACGAAGTGTTACTCCAACAATTGCTGCGGTACCCATCATTATCAATGCTGATTTAATCATATTCTTTACACCCAATTCTTTAAGCAACACAACAAAGGCTGCGACGCAGGGAAAATACATCGTCAGCATGGTTGCGGCAATCACTAATTGCAACGGTCCCATTCCTAGTGGAAGAAGCATGCCCACGGCGAGATCCTTTCGCAAAAATCCCGTAACCATAGCAATACTTGCACCGCCGGGTAACCCAAAGATGCCCATGACTGGCGCGAGCATGTCGCTTAACCATTGAAGCACTCCTAGTGTGTAGAGGATGTTAATGACCAGGATGCCAAGAAAGAGGAAGGGAATTGCTTCTTTTAAAAACCAGCGTATCCGCATCCATGTCTTTTTTAGAATTGCCTTGCCGCTTGGTCGGCGATAGGGAGGTATTTCCAAAAAGATTTCAGGACTTGCTCCTTTAATCATTTTATTGAGAATGAATCCTACGGCAAGATAGACAATAATTAGAGAAAGAAACACTAACCCAATATAATACAATCCATAGGGGCCTAAGATGCCAAAGATCATGGCCATCTGTGCCATACAAGGAACGGCAATGGCAAGGAGCGTTGCTGCAATAAATCGCTGTTTTGGTGTTTCCATGGCTCTCGTGGCAAGGGCACCAGGTACATTGCATCCAAAACCGAGAAAGGTGGGAATAATGCCGTATCCATGCATGCCAAGTTTATGAAAGATATTATCCACAAGTGTGGCAAGACGTGGCAGATATCCAGAATCTTCAAGCGTGGAAAGCATAAAGTAAAAGGCAATAATGTATGGCAGTACCATGGCAAGGGGGACAAACATACCTGTTGTCAATAGCCCCATGGAGAGTTCAAAATTGATTTCTCCTTCGATGAGATTTCCGATGACAATATCATGAATGAGTGTCCCCGGGCCAAGCCAATTACTCAATGCCATCATGAGTGGCTGGTAACCCTGCTCAAATATGAAAGAAATGCCACTGCCAATGGTTTCTCCGATGAAGCGTACAAACCAGAAAACGGCAAGAATAATAACTGCGGCAATAGGAAGACCTGTTAATGGTCTAATGGTTAAATCAGAGAGTCGTTCTCTTAGAGTGTGGTGTCGATGATCGACTCGTTCAATTTTATTGATTATCGATCCGATTTCTATCCATCGAGCCTCCTCGCTTGTTGGTTTGATGTGTTTGTTGATACGGGCATGAGGGACCTGTGAGACCAGATGTTTAATTCCTTCACCAGTAAGTGCTACCGTCGGAACAACAGGTACTCCCAATATTTGCTCCAATTGTTTTTCGTCGATATGGACGCCAAGGTGTTTTGCTTCATCCCAAAGATTCAAAACAATGATCATGGGAATATGTTGTTCCAATAATTCAAGAGTAAGGTGGAGATTGCGTTCTAAATTCGTGGCATCAAGAACGTTGATGATGACATCTGCATCCTTGAGCATCTTGACAGCAACTTCTTCTGCTTTGTTTGCTGGTTCAAGTGAGTAGGTTCCTGGCGCATCGATAATTTCTACAAACTCATCACCAATTTTCATTTTTCCTTTCGAAAAATCAATGGTAGTGCCCGGATAGTTTGAGGCAATAACGTTGGCGCCCGTGAGTCGAGAAAAGACGACACTTTTGCCAACGTTAGGGTTCCCCATCAAGACGATTTTTTTCATCATAATTCTTCAACAAGTATTTTATGAGCCATTCCTCGGCCTATAGTCATTTGGCAGTTGCCAATAGAAACTGTAAGCGGCCCCATCAACGGTTGCTTTGAAACAACTTTCACGATTTGCCCTTCTCTAATTCCCAACGCATTTAATCTTCGATGGAAACAATGTTCCATTTGAGGTCGCTCGTGATGTCCCCCCTGGTACCTTCCATGATGCCCTCTTGCACCTCTCCCATGTATATGGAGTATTCGTCCTGTTTTTCCTTTTGGCAAATGCGCTAATGGTATTCCTTTAATGGTCATGATACACTCGCCCAATTTTTAGGTATGCCTAAATAATAGTATGTGATGTAATAGTATATATAAATTTTGGTATGCCTAAACTTTATCTAAAAACCTCGATAATCTTATGCGATAGTAATCTCATGGCAAAGGTAGACGTTCTGAATGGCGTTAAGGAGGTGAATTCCTTCATCCATCGGTCGCTGGAATGCTTTTCTTCCTGAAATGAGACCGGTGCCTCCCGCACGTTTGTTAATGACTGCGGTTCGCACTGCTTGGGTAAAATCATTCTCACCTGATGGGCCACCTGAGTTAATGAGTCCAACGCGCCCCATGTAACAATTAGCAACTTGATATCGAGTTAAATCAATGGGGTGATCGGTGGTAAGCTCAGTATATGCACGCTCGTCCATTTTTCCATATTTAACATCGTTTCTATTTAATGCAAGGTAGCCACCGTTAGTGGTCGGTAACTTCTGCTTGACAATATCTGCTTCAATCGTAGCACCTAGATGATTTGCCTGTCCTGTCAAATCGGCAGCTGCGTGATAATCTGTACCGTCTATCTTAAAGACGTTATTTCTCAGATAACACCACAGTATTGTGGCCATGCCTAGCTCATGAGCATATTTGAACGCCTGGCTTACTTCTTGGAGTTGCCTGTTCGATTCCTCCGAACCGAAGTAGATAGTACAGCCAATTGCTGTGGCACCAAGATCCCAGGCCTGCTCTACATCAGCAAACATAATCTGATCAAAGGTATTTGGATATGAGAGTAATTCGTTGTGATTAATTTTGACAATAAAAGGAATGGTATGCGCATATTTGCGAGAAACAGCACCAAGCACTCCTAGTGTTGATGCCACTGCGTTACAGCCGCCCTTGATTGCAAGTTTCACAATGTTTTCAGGGTCAAAATAACAAGGATTTGGAGTAAAAGAGGCAGCAGCTGAATGCTCGATTCCTTGATCTACGGGCAGGATGGAAAGATACCCTGTTTTTGCTAATCGACCATGGTTAAACAGTGCTTTTACATTGCGAAGTACCCTATTTGACCGGTCGGAGTCGGCAAAAACGCGATAAACAAAATCAGGGCCAGGGAGATGCAATACGTCCTTTGATATCTTCTCACAAGTATGTCCTAACAAGTAATCTGCTTCTTCACCTAAATGCTCCCGAATCGTATCAATATCTGCAGACATAGTGTTTTCAATCTCCTCTAATGCTGGTGGCATACTATGTACTCCTCAGGCACACAGAACAACTTCTAGCACATAAGTTTTATGCTGTAGAGTGTAGGGGTATGGTAGTATATTGTTTTATCAATAAAGCAAAACTAAAAAACATCCTGCATATATCCCTTAACTGTGACGCCAACTGAACTACTCATTCTGATTCTCTTTGCATTTCTCCCCCCCAGCATTTATGCGATTTGGATACGAAATACTGAGCGACATCACCGTGAGAAATGGAAACCGGTCATTCTGAGCTTTTTATGGGGAGCAACTATCGCGGTTATTGCTGCAATTATTCTTGAAATTGTTCTTGATGTCTCCCTCGCTGCATCATTTCCTAACTATAGCATTTTTGGTTTAAGTATTGCCATTTTCATTGCGCCTTTTGCTGAAGAATTGACCAAACCACTTGCGTTGAGAACAAAAACGGTAAAAAAAGAACTTGATGAACTCGAAGATGGTTTTATTTATGGTGCCGTTGCGGGATTAGGTTTTTCAGCAACAGAGAATTTATTGTACGGATATAGTTTTCATTTACAAGAGATAACGTTTGTAACATTTATCATATTAATGGCATTGAGAAGCTTTGGTGCGTGTCTTCTTCATGCTTCAGCAACAGCGTTGACAGGATATGGCTATGGGAAAACCATTATTGCCCGTACCTCCCTTGTTCGCGTAATTCCCTATTTTTTATTAGCTATGGGCGTTCATGCATTTTATAACTTTTTACTTTCGTATCCTCTATTTGGTGCCCCTGCTAGTTTATTGATGGCTCTTGGTTTTTCGGTTATTGCCATCCACTATGTTCGTAAACGAATTCGAATACTTGATGCTACAGGTTCATCATAATAGGTACTGTGGTTCATATGCTGTTACGTTTATAAAGAAAGAGATGTTATGCCGTGTTGTGAGGAGCAGGGATGAATAAACTTGCGATTTTAACCCGGGACTGTGCAGGGATAAATGCAACCATTCGATCGATCGTTCGGACTGCTACTGATCAGCATATCGAGGTGGTCGGCGTACGGAAAGGATATGATGGCTTAATTGACGGAGACTTTATGCCACTTGACCGTCGATCTGTTTCAGGCATTATTAATCGGGGTGGAACCATGTTGAAAACGGCTCGATCACAGCGCTTTTTTACTGAATCTGCGCAACAGCAAGCCGTACATCAACTGAATACTCATCACATTGAGGGGCTGATTGTTGTTGGAGGAAACGGTTCTCTCACAGGTGCTCATCTTCTTGCAAGTACCTATCATATTCCAGTGGTTGGCATTCCTGCAACAATCGATAATGATATTTCTGGTGTTGATTTGACTATCGGGGCGGACACTGCCGTTAATGTTGCACTAGATGCACTTGATAAAATACGCGATACCGCAACCAGTCTTGAACGTATTTTTATTGTGGAAGTTATGGGTCGAAGCTGTGGCTATCTTGCCTTGCAAGTTGCCCTTGCAGGCGGATGTGAGGAAGTACTTGTGCCAGAACAAGACATGGATATTGATCGTATGTGCACAGAGATTACTCAAGCAAATAAGCGAGGAAAGGTAAGTTGGATTGTTATTGTTGCAGAAGGACGGGCAAAAGGACAAGATATTGCCAACATCATTACATCAAGAACAGGACTGGAAACAAGGGTTGCTGTAATTGGTCATATCCAGCGAGGGGGACGACCAACGGCACGTGATAGAATCATGGCGGCACGATTAGGCAATTATGCGGTACACGTGCTTAACGAAGGACAAACTGACTGTTGCGTAGCAATGTACAATAACGAGTTGATAACTGTTCCCTTGGAACAAGCCATTCAACCAAAGAGTATTGATGTGCAGAGTTACTATGCTCTTATCAAGTTACTTACCTAAGATGAAACCATGAAAAAACGTACAGTGTTACTAAGTTGTATAGCTGTAGTGTTTGTTGTTTTACTGCTAAGTGGTTGTACAGCTATTGGCTATGCATACTTTAATTACACTTTCTACGAACAAAGTGATGAAGGAGACACCATTCTTACCGCAAGAATTCGGGTTGCCAATGATGGTTACGCGAAAGGCGTCGATACCCATCCAATATGGTGGCACTTGGTTATCGATACCGCTGAGTATTCATTTTATAGTTATGAGTATCTTCCCGTGGTTATTGCTCCGGGAGAAGAAGAAATCTTTAGCATTATTTTTCATGTTCCTAGTGCCGTGGCCATGGGCGATCGCTCGCTTTACTATGATAAAGGCGGAGACGTCGCATATGTGTTACATGATGCAAGTTTAATTGTCAAATAGCGGTCAGAGACATAGAATAATTTATAAAAGATAAGTATAGTACTGGCTTTATTATGCGGGGGAGGACATCCAGTATGAGGCAAGTATTGCGGATTGTTTCGTATATCGTTGCAGGTATCTGTTTTCTTTGGGGTGCTCTGTATCTCATTGCTACCTATCTTGCACACACGCAATTAGAACAGCCTATTGAACTTGTTGGCTATCTTGCTATTGCCTTCTGGACAGGTCTGTTTTTTTCATTTGGAGTACTGATTATCTTTTTTCTGCATAGACAAAAATACCCATCAATCAAATCACCTTTGACTGCCACCACCCGGCAAACAAAACAGCAAAAAAACACTTCTTTGCCCCCACGTCCACCTCAGGCACAAGAACAGAAAAAATCCCCAACGGATACTGAATCGCTTAAACATCTGAAAGTTCAATTGACTCTTGGAGAAATTACCAAAGAAGAATTTGAACGAAAGAAAAAGGAACTTGCCAAGTAATGTTGATGCATTAGCACTTATCCTATTGGGATTGGTACACCTTAATAAAATACTCGATGCTCCGGTCGTACGTTTTTTCAGCATCATCGGGAAAATAACATGCAGGCATCTCGCCTCGATTTCGATGGTAACTAATACAGGTGCAACACATTCCTTTTTTTTCGCAAGGATACGTACAATTGCATTCACGTTTGTTTTCTTCGATCTTACATTCAGTCATGTTTTACATCTCCTTTTTTCACTATAGCAAGAAACTCATCTTCTGAAATAATGGCAAGATTGAGTTTTTGCGCTTTTTCGTATTTTGATCCCGGTTTTTCTCCGACTACGACATAATCAAGATTTTTGTTTACTGATGGAGAGACAATACCGCCTTGTTGTGTTACAAGATCCGATGCTTCTGGTCGCGAGAGTGATCTTAGACTGCCAGTGAATAAAAATTTTTTCCCAGTCAATGGTGTCCGTTCTTTTTCTGCTCCATGTGTTTTTATACCAATGTCTTTCAGCCGGGTAATGAGATGTATATTTTCTTCAGTTGCAAAAAAGGTTCCAATCGACTCTGCCGTTTTTTCTCCCAGCCCATCAATCTCTTTGAGTTCCTCCGGCGATGTTTTTGCCAGTTCATCGATGGATGCATACCGTGTTGCTAAGAGCTGAGCAGCATATTTTCCCACGTGTCGAATGCCCAGTCCAAAGATCAGGCGGGATAAATCCTGCTGTTTGCTCTTTTCTATTGAATCCAATAGATTTTGTGCCGCTTTTTCCTTGAATCCGTCCAAGGTGAGAATATCTTCTTTGGTCAGTGCATAGAGGTCTGCAATATTATCAATCAATCCTTGTTCAATGAGTTTGTCAATCGTAGATTCACCAAGATGATCAATATCCATGGCATCACGGGAGGCATAATACTTAATTCGCCACTTGAGACGAGCAGGACATTGTTTATTTGGACACCGGATCGCAACTTCTCCTTCAGGATGCACGATTGCTGTTCCGCAGATCGGACATGTTTTTGGGATGTTCTTTCTTTTTTCACTTCCCGTACGTTTTTCAACAATGCTTTTCACGACTTGCGGTATGACATCACCGCTTCGCTCCACGAGCACCCGGTCTCCAACTCTAATGTCCTTCCGCTTGAGCTCATCAAAATTATGGAGAGTAGCACGAGAGACAGTGACCCCACCAACTTCTATTGGCTCTAATATTGCCACAGGGGTTAATACGCCGGTTCTGCCGACTTGTATAGTGATATCAGTTAGTTTTGTCGTTGCTTGTTTTGCGGCAAATTTGTATGCAATTGCCCATCGGGGGTGCTTTGTGGTTGAACCCAATTCTTCTTGCTGTTTAATCGAGTTTACTTTAATTACTGCCCCATCAATTTCATAGTCAAGAGACTCTCGCTGTTGCTCAAGATCTTTGCAATAGTCGATAGCTTCTTCGATATTGTTTACTTTTTTTATCAGTGGATTGACACGGAATCCTGCGTTTTTCAATGCTTCGACTGCTTGTTGATGGGTTTCAAACTGTTTCTCAGAAAATGAAATAAAATAGACAAAAATATCAAGTGGCCTTGTTGCAACGATGCGCGGGTTGAGCTGTCGTAATGAACCCGCAGCGGCATTCCGAGGATTAGCAAAAGCAGTCTCACCTTTTTTTTCCTGTTCTTTATTATACTGCTTGAATCCTTTGAGAGGCATGTACACTTCACCGCGTACCTCAACATTTTGTAGTGTCTTGTCTCGTAATTTTAGAGGGATGCTCCGTATTGTTTTCAAATTGGTGGTGATGTCGTCTCCCCGTATACCATCACCTCTTGTTGCTCCCCGTACAAACATGCCGTTTTTGTAGAGTAATGCAACACCTGCCCCATCGATTTTCGGTTCGATAACATAGGAAACGTCAATAACATGTTTTTTAACTCGTTCATCAAACTCTCTTAATTCATCATAGGTATACGTGTTATCCAATGAGAGCATGGCGACTTTATGTTTTACCGTTTCAAATCCTTCAAGCGGTTTGCCGCCCACTCGTTGAGTTGGAGAATCAGGAGTAATAAGGTCAGGAAAGTGCTCTTCTAAAGCTTCAAGTTTTTTCAACAATTGATCAAACTCATAGTCTGAGATAACGGGATTGTTTTCGACGTAATACTTGTGATTATGAATGGCAATTTCTTTTCGAAGTCGGTCGATTTTCTTTTTTGCTTCTTGCTTCTTCATGCAGTTATCTCTCCAAGATGTGTTTGATATCTTTCAATGAATAGGTATTTAGAATATCTTTTTTTTCAAGCCAGCCACGACGCGCCGTTGCAATACCAAAGTGCATAAAAGAAAGATTTTTGATGCTGTGAGCATCGGTCCCTAGCACGCACGTAATGCCTCTGTCTTTTGCCATTTTTGCGTGCACATCGTTGAGGTCAAGGCGATCAGGAAAGGCATTAATTTCTAAAAAGGTGTTTGTTTCTTTAGCGGCCTCTAGGAGTTTGTTCATATCCAAGGCGTATGCCTCACGTCGGCCGATGAGGCGGCCGGTTGGATGAGCAAGAAAAGTGACATAGTCATTCTGCATAGCAGTGACCAGTCGTTTGGTCATTTCTTTTCCATCCATTTTTAATCCCATATGAACCGCAGCATACACAAAATCAAAGGACTGTAATACTTTATTGCTGTAGTCGAGTGTCCCGTCTGATTTGATGTCACATTCTGTACCACAAAAAATGTGTATGTCATCATACTTGTTGTTCAGTTTTTCGATTTCTTTTCTTTTTTTCTCAACCCGCTCTTCAGAAAGCCCTTGTGCAATCTTAAGCGATTGAGAGTGGTCTGCTATACCAATAAACTCATAGTCTCTTTTTTGTGCTTGCTGGACGATGACTTCAATAGTGTCTGCCCCATCACTCCAGGTCGAATGCACATGAAAATCACCGGCAATATCATTATAGTCGACAAGGGTTGGTAACTTCTTTGTTGTTGCTGCTTTGATTTCTCCTCGATTTTCCCTGAGTTCTGGGTCAATATATGAAAGTCCTAATTTTTTGTAGACTTCTTCTTCATGTTGACCAACAAGAAAGGCTTCCGTTTCTTTGTCAAACAGTCCATATTCATTTAGCTTAAACCCTTGTTTAATGGCAAGACTTCTCATTTTCACGTTGTGTTCTTTCGATCCAGTAAAATATTGTAATGCTGCACCAAAACTTTTTGTAGAGACCACCCGCAAATCAACTTGCAAGTCATTGTGAAGAAGCACACTTGTTTTTGTACTGCCCTGTAGGATCACTCGCTGGACACCATCATATGAAGCAAAATAGCTCATGACTGCGTCTGGCTCATCTGATGATGCGAGAATATCTAGATCGCCAATGGTTTCTTTCCATCGGCGAAGGCTACCGGCAATGCTCACTTGCTTGATGTCTTTGCATTGTTTCAGATACTCTAGATAGTTCCGCCCTTCTTCATAGGCAACATTCAGTAGCACACGTCCACTTGTCTTTTCTTTGAGTTGTATGCCCCGAAGAATATTGCGTTCGGTTATTTCCCCAAAACCATCGAGATCTCGCAATTTCCCCTCAGTACAGGCATCTCGTAGTTGTTCAATGGTAGTAATGCCCAGCTCTTTGTAGAGTGCTGCGACTTTTTTTGGCCCAAGAGTAGGGATTTCCAATAATTGTAAAATGCCTTCAGGTATCTCCTTTTTTAATCGTTCAAAATAGTCTAACGTTCCAGTAGACACAAACTCTTGTATTTTTTTTGCCAAGGCATCGCCAATGCCAGGAATGTCTTGGAGCCTCTTCTCGTTTACCGCTGCTTCAATGTCCTCATCGAGTACCTCAATTTTCTGTGCAGCTATTCGATATGCTCGAGTTTTAAAAAAATTATCACCTCTGATATCAAGTAAATCTGCGATTTTGTACAAGAGATCTGCGACCGTTTGATTGTTCATATCATTCTCTCTCTTGCTCTTCCATATGAATAATGACTGTTACTTCATCTCCATCTTTTACATGCAGGAAGTCTCTAAGATAGTGGGGAGAAATAAACTCAAGGATGTGTGAGTAGTGACTCCGTGAAGGAAGAACAATGGCTCCGTCAATGCCATTAATTTCTGCACGAAAACAGCTGACCCCGCCAAAGGTTCGATTTTCTGTCTGAAATTCATCAATGGATATTGCTTTTTTATTCCTGAGCAATCGAAGTTTGTTTCGCTCGACGTGCTTGATTTCTACGTTCAGCGTTCCTGGATGCGGTTTAAATCCTAACTTGTTCTGGAATTGTTCAACATATCCTTGTTGTTCTGTGTAATATCGCCCCTCGCCCATGCCAGAAACAAGATGTCCTTTAAACTGAATTTTATCGGTCAGTTCAAAAATTTGTTGATACTGGCTGTATTCTTGACGGATGGCATCAGCCCCCGCCTCGGTGAGTTGTATGAGTTGCTTTTTTATACCTAGCTCTCTGGTGATCATTCCTTCAGTGTCAAGCTCAAGCAGATATCGGGAGGCTGTTTGCTGGCTAGATTGGAGTTGTTTTGCCAGTTCAAAGGAGGAAAGTTCAATTTTATTTTTCATTGATCCAAGTAACGCCAGCTCTTTGAGTGTTTGTAATAAATATGGCTTCATGATGATGATCTCCCCCTTTGTTTTAGATCTTTGTTGCTAATTTTTCCCCCTCTTCCGTAAGATAAAATAAACTGCCTTTTTTGGTGACGATGCCACCCGATATAAATTCATCGATAATATGTTGGGCGACTCTCTTGATAAGGCGATGCTTTTTGATGATGTGTTGCAAGTCTTTTTCTCCTGAAGATAGCTCGTCAAAGATGACGCGTCTGAATTTATTTGACAAAATGTATCCTTCGTCAATAATGGTGCTCAACATCCTACCTATTTATTGGTAGCTGGAATGGCAATTACTTATTTATGAGTATCGATTCAATGAAAGAATAGTGAGTGACAGTTTAGCGACAGCTTAATTTATGGCAAGCACATAAAGCTCTTCAGTTTCTATGTTTAGAAAACTCCCTACAATCGATCTAGCAGATGAACTCATAGACCGAGCATTCAAGAGGTCGAAAAAGATTCAAATGATGGACAGAGACGCCACGTACAGAATGAAAAAGACCATTATTGCACGAACGGAGTCGTTTGTCGCTACCATAGTTTCTCCGTTAGAAACTTACGTTAAAAAATTTCCATCTATTGATACTCTTCATCCCTTCTATCGCGATCTAATCGATATTAAAATTGATAGCAATAAACTGAAAAAAGCACTTGGTGCGGTGGATTGGGCACGAAAAACATGCCAACGCATTCAAACCTCACAACTAAAATCTCTTACAAAATCAAAAAACATTGACTTTCTCAAACAGAAGCAATATGAAATCCAGGGAAGAATTTCAAGCGTCGTCAAACAAGTTAATGCTGAATTACAGATTCTTGCGGAGGCACAAAAAATCTTGAAAACATTTCCAACCGTTCAAGACATTCCTACAGTGGTAATTGCAGGATATCCTAATGTGGGAAAATCTTCACTGTTGCGGCGTCTTTCTTCTGCCAAACCGGCAGTTGCTCAATATCCCTTTACAACAAAGGATATTTACGTCGGTCACATGAAACAGGCCGATCATTATGTCATCAAACAGTTTCAACTCATCGATACACCCGGTCTGTTTGATCGCCCTCTCGAAAAACGAAATGATATTGAAAAACAGGCAATAGCAGCATTGTCGCACCTTGCTGACATTATCTTGCTTGTCTTAGATCCCTCAGAAACCTGCGGGTACTCATTAAACGATCAACACCAACTTCTCGCTCAAGTTCATCATCTTTTTCCTAAAGCGTCTGTACTTGTTGTCGAAAATAAGGGCGACATTAAAAAAAGCTCTTCTGGTAATTTGAGCATTTCTTGTGATGACGGTACAGGTATTGATATTCTTATCAAAGAATTATTTGCACGATATCCTGCCCATCAAGCAGATGACAAGAACACCTAGGTTGTTTTCTTTCTAATAGCAGTGATGCAGTAGACGCTGACAATCAATAAGATCATTGCCAGCACCACGGCTACAATAAGTTGCACCATGGGGAATAACGTAACCTCAACAAGCTCAGGTGCTGATTCTCCGACATTTCCTGCGGTATCTTCAACCATGGTTTTAAATTGATAATATCCACTTCCTTCTTCTGCGACAAAGTCCCAGGTAAATGGTGCATGAAGACGGTCGCCACCGTATTGTTGCCATGCGCTCCAATCTTGGTTATTCGATGAATATCGATAGTATAATCCGACAAGCTCAACATCGTCATCGGAGACATCTGCAGAGATGCTGAATGATTGGTCCCAATGAAATTCTTCAAAGTCAGAGAGGTCTAGGTATGAAGACGATGCAGTAAGATCTTTAATAATAATGAGTGCTTCTTCTTCCGTGCTGATGTATTCGTTACCTGCAACATCAGTCACTTTAAAGTATAGCAGATATTCTTCATCTTCTATCATCACATCAAAATCATCTTGAGTCAATTCCCACGATTTTTTGTATGTTTTACTATTGATATCATCCTCTACAAGTGTCCAGTTGTTGATACTATGGAAATTCAGGCGATATTCGATTGTCTGGAGACTATAATCATCACTAAATGAAATGCTCCGGTCACCAGAGAACTGCGGTACATCACTAAAGCGGTATAATGACTCGTTTCCAAATACTGGTTCATTTGGTTTTTTATGGTCATACAAAAATTCAAGTTCTCCAGCAGTTGGCAAGGCTTCTACATTTCCCGCACGGTCGGTTGCAGCAGTACAAAATTCATATGTTGTGCTCAGGTCACTTGAAAATAACCAGCTATATGGCAATGAAACTGCTTCATATAACATCCAGTCTCCGCCGTTCATGCGATAATATAATCCTACGGTTTTTACGCCGCTTTGATTGGTGCCTGTGTCACTTGCATTTGCAGTTATGACAACGGGTTCATGATACTTTGCTGAGAAGCTTTCTGTATCATAGAGGGATGATGATGGCTTTTTGGTATCCATCTTAAAGTCGTCTTCAGGTGCAAAGATTGCTGTGTTTCCTGCAAGATCTTCGATATAAATTTCAATAGTTTTCAATTGTTTAATATCTTTACTAATATTTAACGAAGAAATATTTGCTGTTACCGTTTCGTTTGTTTTCGATCCAACTATTCCAGTACAATTTGCTGCAATCCACTCAGTTGTCTCTTGTTTATTTGTTGTTGAAAGATACGTTATTTTATACTGTGCAGACTCAATATTTAATCCGGGCATGGAATCGTAGGCTTTGATGGAACACACTGGTGTATTGGTGTTAATCCATCCGCTTTTATCAGGGATAAAGCTATCCTCATCGAACACTGGCGGAGGGTTGTTTTTAAAGGAAATGCTCCACTCTTTCAGTGCAGGATGTTGGTCATCATCGTCACGCGAAAGATCGGCTAGTAGACGAATAGTATTGGTTGTGATATCAGCAAGATCGTCATCGTCTTCAACATCGGAAAGAAGAACATTATAGTCTTCATCAAGAATGCTAAACGTGATATCGCTCTCTGTTGTGGTGTAGACGCTAGCTGAAAAGCTCTCCCACCA
>Ga0180434_10001101_pt1 | contig 39346 bp, 34 predicted proteins | sample SS_ome_7_FD_132453 | JGI IMG/M metagenome (GOLD analysis project Ga0180434, IMG submission 132453) | Hypersaline lake sediment archaeal communities from the Salton Sea, California, USA - SS_1_D_2 metaG | ecosystem: Environmental > Aquatic > Non-marine Saline and Alkaline > Hypersaline >... | reverse complement strand
TCGTACGACACGGCGCCGCCGGATTCCCGCGACATCGATTCGGTGAAGATCAAGGTTCACGGTCCTCCACAGATCGATATCCGTGATGATGGCACGGTGATTGATGACAAATACGCGCCGGACGATATTACGGGTGACGTGACGGTTTCACTCGACTTCTGGGTCGAAGGCGGAGTACCGCCGTACGACAACGTCTACATCGACTACGACTATGACTTCGTGACGTTTGACGAGCCTCCCGCAGCAGGAACGGTCGAAGTTACGCCCACTCCGGGCGAAGGCCACACTGACTACGATCTGGTGATACCGGATGCTTCGGATGGTGAAGTTTACTACATCGCCATCCGTGTATACGACACCGAAGCGCCTAACAGCTACGACACCTACGCGTGGTTGGATCCGATAAACGTCGTGGTCGCGGGCGGGATTGCCGTAGTTAATGACAGTGCTACCGCCAACACGAACGCTGTCACCTCCGACCTTACTGAGCTTGGTGCGAGTTACACCCAGCTCAACGCCAGCGATATTGGCAGCGCGGCAGACCTTGAGGGCTACACGCTCGTATGCTGGTGCCCTTACTATTCCACTTATCAGCTTTCCACAGGTGAGCAGCAGATCCTGATGGACTACATCGATGACGGAGGTAGCGTCTTCCTCCCCTACAGCTATCTCGCCTACACAAGCGTATCCAGCACATTCAGAAGCAACTACATGGGTTTAACGAGCTTCTTCGGCTGGGGTTACTACTCCGCTATCCTTACCGGTTCAACGGCCGGCAGCGGCCCTGGCGGCTCGTATTCCAGCGCGTCTTATGTAGGCTACACACAGCACTGCGAGTTCGTTAGCTACTATATGACCTCAAACACAGTGCTCGCCTGGTCCGGCACGGACTATACTTGGGGCTATTACGATGGCGCCGAGCATGACCGCCTGCCAGGAGAGGATGGTGGTAAGATGACATGGGTAGTCAACTGGGAACGCGTGAGTTCCTACTACCGTGAAGCACTGCTGTGGAACATGATCGACTCCATGGTTCCCGACCTGATCTAGCCCGAATCCAAGCACAACGCACACGGGGCCCCTGCTACGGCGGGGGCCCTTTTTTATACGAGGACGCGCCGCCTTCCGGCGAGGGTATAATGAACGCGATGTCCCCGGCGCTGCCGACAACGGATGAGTTTATCCTGGAAGCGGAGTTTGCTCCCACCGGCGACCAGCCCGAAGCGATCGGGAAGCTTATCGCGGGACTGGAGCGCGGCGACCGCTTTCAGACGCTGCTCGGTGCGACCGGCACGGGCAAGACTTTCGCGGTTGCTAACGTCATCGCGAAGGTGCAGCGCCCTACGCTTGTGCTGTGCCACAACAAAACTCTTGCGGCGCAGCTTTGCGCCGAATACCGGCGCTTCTTCCCCCACAATGCCGTGGAGTATTTCGTGTCCTACTACGACTACTACCAGCCGGAAGCGTACGTGCCCGCGTCAGACACTTACATTGAAAAGGACGCGGCTATAAATGAGGAGATAGACCGGCTGCGGCACGCTGCAACCGAGGCTCTTCTAACGCGGCGCGACGTGGTCGTCGTCGCGTCGGTCTCGTGCATATTCGGGCTCGGCTCGCCGGAGGATTATGAGAAACTCTCGCTGCACCTGGCCGTTGGGGATAGCTATCCGCGCACCCGGCTCATCCGCCGGCTGGTGGATATGCAGTACATGCGCAACGAGTTCGAGCTTGCGCGCGGGTCGTTTCGCTTCAAAGGCGAGGTTTGCGAAATCTACGCAGCGGACAGTGAACGCATCACGCGCCTGGAATTCTTGGATGATAAGCTGGAGCGGATTGTGGAGCTTAATCCCGTAACGGGACGCGTGCAGGATGATAAGCGCCACGTCTTTTTCTTTCCTGCGTCACATTACGTGCTGCTACCGCAAAAGCGCGAAATGGCGGTAAAGAGCATCCGCAAGGAACTCAGGGAACGCCTCGCATACTTCAAAGCCGAAGAGAAGCTGCTGGAATACCAGCGCTTAAAGGAGCGCACGGAATACGATCTGGAGATGATAGAGCACTTCGGCTACTGCAAGGGCATCGAGAACTACTCGCGCCACCTGGAAGGCCGGGAGCCGGGGGAGACACCGAGTAACTTGCTGGAATATTTCCCGGATGATTTCCTGATGGTGGTTGACGAAAGCCACGTGACGCTGCCCCAGCTTCGCGGTATGTACAACGGCGACCGCTCGCGCAAAAGCACTCTCGTGGAGTACGGCTTCCGTTTGCCGTCAGCGCTGGACAACCGGCCTCTGCGGTTTGACGAATGGGAGCGGACAGTGGGGCAGGTTCTCTTCACTACGGCTACACCGGGACCTTACGAGCTGGAACACTCGGCTCAAATCGTTGAGCAGATTATCCGCCCCACCGGACTCGTAGATCCAGGGATTAGGGTATTCCCAACGCGCAACCAGATTGACACGCTCGTATCAGAGATGCGAAAGCGAGTGGAAGTAGGCGAGCGCGCGCTGGTAACGACTCTGACCAAGCGAATGGCCGAAGCCTTGTCGCAGCATCTCTCCGAACAGGATTTTAAAGTGCAATACCTGCATTCGGACGTGGAGACGGTCGAGCGCATCCGCATCTTGAAGGACCTGCGCCTGGGGACATACGACATCATTGTCGGCATCAATTTGCTGCGTGAGGGTCTCGATCTGCCGGAAGTTTCGCTGGTGGCGATACTTGATGCGGATAAAGAGGGCTTCCTGCGCAGCTCGAAGTCGCTTATCCAGATAATCGGCCGCGCCGCGCGAAACGTCAACGGTAAGGTGATTCTTTTTGCGGACGCGACGACTGACAGCATCCGCACTGCGATAGACGAGACCAACCGCCGCCGGAGCAAACAGATAGCATACAACGAGAAGCATGGAATAATCCCGCGCACCATCGAAAAGGAAGTCAAGGACATCACCGATGAGCTGAGTGAGAGCGGGTTAGACGTCATACGCAAGCGCGGCCGTCGCGAAGTTGTTCCCGGCGAGGACAGCGAGACGGAGGAGGCTGAATACTACGCGCGATACGCAGAAGTGATGGAAAGCGTGATGAGCGGCGATGGCTTTCCCGACGAAGTGAAACGTAGGGTCGCAAAGGGCCAGGGGACGCTACTTACACCCAACGCGCTGACGATGTCATTAGACCAGCTTGCGCTGCGCGTTACAGACCTGGAGAGCAAAATGAAGCGGCTTGCGGAGCTTCTTGAATTCGAGAAGGCTGCGGTGCTGCGCGACGAAATCCGCGACCTTAACGCGATAATGAAGCGCCGCCTTCGTGACCAGTCCCAGAAGCTATTCGCGGCTAAGGTGGAGTAGGTCTGCTAATCTCCCGAAATCGACTGGGGCTTGACAGGGGCTAGCTATATTGGTATATTCGAAAGTGCTTATATGCCAACAGAGGTCCAAGCATCCTCGGATACTGGTGATTCGGCTTCAAACAGCGTGGGAGACAGGGCTGCCCATCTGGCACGTGTAGCGCGCGCTCTAGCGGCAGAACCGCGCCTGTGTATCCTTATGCTGCTGACGAAGCAATCGCTATGCGTATGCGCTCTGGCGGAGCGATTGGGCCTATCCCAGCCGGCGGTATCGCAACACCTGCGCGTGCTTAAGGAAGCCGGCCTTATTCAACCGGTCAAGCAGGCGAATTTCGTACATTACCGGCCGGTACCCGGAGCGCTCGATAGCTGGCGGGATCTGCTTGGCGATTGTTGCTGTTGTAGCGAGCACGAGATGAACTCGTGTTGTGGCGTAGGTAAGTAACCTGCTAATTTATACTTTCTAGAGAGGTTATCATGACTCATTGCGGACCAAAAGGTGGACATCGTTCGCATCATGCTGGTTGCTGCTGCTGCGGTCAGGGAGGAGGCTTCCCCCGTCATTTTCTGAGCAAAGAGGAACGGCGCAAGAAGCTGGAGGATTACCGGGACGACCTTAAGGCGGAACTCGCGGAAGTCGAGAAGCGTTTGCAGTCGGCAGATGCAGAGGATTAAGCGAGGTTAGTGAAGCTGATGCTGAATCTGTGATTCTAGTTGCGCGAATGCGCATCACGCTGTAGCGGGCTTTCTGGCTTAATTGCTGGCCTTTTCCGCAGCTTTCGGCAAAAAGTCCTCTTCTGCGAACTCGACAAGGTCGGCGCTGAATCCTGTGATGATGCGCACTGGCAGGCCGCCCTGCGCTATGTAGAAAGTTAATGGCAATCCCTTTTTTTCCAGCAGCCAGATGTCCTCGTTGAAGTGACGCGCTCCGGGATCCCAGTAAACGTCGAATTGCGGCAGCGCGGCTTCCTCCCAATTCGCCTGCTCGAAGCCCCGGCTGCCCAGCGCGTCGAAGTTCACTGACGCGACGGTCAGGTTCGCCTCCGGGTGCTCTTCCGCCCACTTCTCTAGCTTGTTCATATGGCGGACTTCCAGCTTGCAGAGCGGGCAGGCTGTTACCCACAACATCAGCACGGCGTTGTGCTCGTATACCAAATCGGTGAAAGAGATCCTCTCGGCGTTGCCGTGCCGGGGCGGAAGCGAGAAATAAAACGAGCTTTGGTCGATTATTTCCCGGCTTATAATGGGCTGGGATACGTCCGGCTGCGCGTTTTCAGTATCCTGGGCGGGTGCGGCAAACGTGCCGGTGAACAATACAGCGAGAAATGCCGCAGTTAGTAATGCTGAATATCGCCTATTCAACGGTATTCTCCTTCAGCTGCGCGGCGGTTTGCGAGACATCGCGCGCGGCAAGAGATTCCAGGTCATACAACGTAAGCAGCAGCGCGTCCTCACCCGTGTCCCTGTAGTATCCCCGCCTTAGCCCCACCTGTTTGAAGCCAAGCTTCTTGTAGAGGTTAATCGCCGCGAAATTGTTCTCCCGGACTTCCAGGATAATATACGTGACGCTCTCTGCAAGCGAGGCTTGCGCGGTATGTATCAGCAGAGCTTCGGCGATGCCTTGGCCGCGGAACTCGCGCTTGCTGGCGATGGTGCCCACGTGGCACTCATCCTCGATCACCCAGTTGCCGATGTAGCCCAGGAGTTCGCCGTCATCTTCGCTGCGCGCCACGAAGAATCGGGATTTGGGATTGCGCTTAAGGTCATGTTCATAGACAGTCCGGCTCCAGGGCGTGGGAAACGAGTACTGCTCGATCTCCATCACCTCATCGAGGTCTTCCGGCGTCATCTGTCGGACGTAGAACGTCATTGCCGTAAACAAATTATAACGCAGAGAAGCGGGAGCGCCCGTCTAGAATGGAAGCTCACCCGGGCGCAAGAGCTTCCTCAGCTTCGCCAGAGCCTGGCGCTGTAGGCGGCTCACGTTCATCTGGGAAGTCTGCAGCTTTATGGCAACGTCCCGCTGCGGCAGGCCATCCCAGAATCTTAGCCACAGCACCTCCGCTTCCTTCTCGGTGAGGAACGCAAGTATGTGCTTCCAGAAAAGGTCGCTCTCCACTCCGAGAAGCCCGGATTCGCGGTCTGAGGGCGAGACGGAAGCCTCTTCTGGAACCGCTTCTTCCAAGATGTTGAGCGGGTGGTACGCGCTTCCAAGCTCCATCGCTTCAAGCACGCGCTCTTCAGTAAGCCCCGCTTCTTCGGCGATCTGCGCGGGAGTAGGCGAGCAACCGAGCTTCAGCGCAAGAGTGCTTTCCACGGCGAACACCTTCAGGCTCTGCTCCTTAATCTGTCGGGGTACGGACATCGCCCAGCTTTTATCGCGGAAGTAGCGCTGGATTTCGCCGCGGATGGTCTGGTATGCGTAGGTGGAAAACCGCCAGCCGCGCTCGACGTCGAACCGGCGAATCGCCTGCACAAGTCCTATCATCCCGACCTGTACCAGGTCCTCGAAGCTCTCGCGGCCGGGCGTGTATTTATGGGCAATGTGGTAAACGAGGTTCTCGTATTGCTTGAGGATGCGGTCGGTGAGTTCTTCGCTGGGATTTTCCCGGTAAGCTGTGAACAGCTCGCGCTCTTCGGCTTCGGTCAACGAACCGTGCGAGGTCGAATCCCCGGCTGGCGCGGCCTTGTCACGCCCTTTACCCATGGGTTCATTGTAATCTATCGGAACGGCGAACCGCTAATCCTTAAACAGGTTCTTCCGCCGGTCCTTAAGATCGAAGCGAATGCGGATGTCCGGCTCCTCGCCCTCGCCCACAGTTACCTCGTCCGCCACCTTCTCCAGTACCTGCGCCATAGGCACGTTCTCCACCTTGGTGAAGGTGTGGGACGGGTCGGTGATGCGGATGCTCAAGTTCTCCTGAGTTTCGTTCCAGCGGACTGTAATCGCGCCTTTCAGCGTTTTGCAGCGGTCGGCAACAGCCAGGAACGCCTCGCCGATGCTATCCTTGAGGTCGGCGATTTCGTCCATTGAGAAGCCAAGGCGGGTAGCCAGGCCCGAAACAAGCAGCCTGAGTGGGGAGACCATGAGTTCGTCTGGCGGGAGCTTCAGCTCGATATTAGCCAGTTTCAGTGTTTTGTCCATAATAATCACGATATGATGTCGTTCACCAAGATTCTACCCAGAATTCAGGGCTTATAAGCGGTCGGAGAGAAGTTTGAAAGCGGCTATTCTATGCGCTGTCGGCGCTAGGTTTCGGTATCAGAAGCAGCACAATCAAGTAGCCCAGGAGCGGGCCCAGGATGTTCGCGAGCAGGTCAAAGAAGTTGCAGCTTCGCGTGGGAATCCATATCTGAGCCAGCTCGGTCAGCGCGCCAAAAGCGATTACCGGCCAGATAGCGCGGGTGTACGACGCTAGGCTAATCTTACTGCCCCGGAATACTCCGATGAAGTACGCGAATCCAATTAGCGTGAAGCCGCCCAGGTGCTTTAGCGTGTCCGGCCAGTAGTCCCAGGAGAGAAACGGTATCGTCCCGCGGTGGCTGCCGGTCTTCATCTGCAGAGACAGCGCGAGCAGCATCCCGATGATGGCCACAATAAGAAACAGCCAGCGGTAGAAACGGATTCTCATTCGGCGTCCCCCGCGCGCAAGCGTTCGAAAAATTCCGCAAGAAGCTCCTTAGCCTCGTCAGCCATAAGCCCGCCGTGGAATATAACCTTGTGCAACCGCTCGTGCTCTGCCAGCGTGAACCGCGAGGATACAGCGCCGAACTTCGGCTCGTCTGCCCCATAGTAAACGTCGGTGATGCGCGCAAGCAAAATCGCGCCCAGACACATCAAGCAGGGCTCGATGGTGACGAACAGCCGCGCGCCTTCCAGTCGGTGGTCGCCGAACTTCGCTGCCGCTTCGCGCAGCGCGATCATCTCCGCGTGCGCGGTGGGATCGGAGTCGCGCACCGTGCTGTTGGCGCCGCGCCCGATGACTTCGCCGTCAAGCTCAATAACGCATCCTACCGGCACCTCACCCGCAGCCGCCGCTTCCCGCGCTAGCTCGATAGCTTGCGTCATCAGTTCTTGGTCCCGGGCGGTAAACACGGCCGAGATTATACACTGCATCAAGCGCGATGCTACAATGAAGTTATGCTGCTGGCCAACCGGGCCGAAGCGGGGCAGAAGCTGGCCAAAGAGCTAAAGCCGATGGTGGGGAACTGGCCCGACCCGATAATCCTCGCGCTACCGCGCGGCGGCATAGAAGTCGGCGCGGAGATAGCCCACGCGCTCGATATCCCGCTGACCGTTTTCATCGTACGCAAGATTGGCGCGCCGGGTAATCCAGAATACGCCATCGGCGCGGTCGCCGAGACGGGAACGGTCGTGGTCTCCGACGCGACGCTTGCCGAAGAGCGCTACCTGCAACGCACGAAAGAAGCCGAGCTTAAGCGCATTGCGCGCTATAAGAGACTCTACCGCGACAGCGAGGAACTTCCTCCGCTTGACGGGCGTACGCTTATCTTCGTAGACGACGGCGTGGCTACCGGCGCCACGCTCAAGGCGGCGCTGAAGGTCTTTCGCCAGCCGGACGCGCCCAAGCCGGCGAAGCTCGTTGTCGCGGTTGCCGTTGCGCCTGCACGGTCCGCGCGCGAGATCTCGAAGCTGGCGGACGAAGCGGTGTTTTTACACACGCCGGCGCTCTTCTTCGCCGTCTCGCAGTTTTACGAGGACTTCAGCGACCAGCCGGACGACGTGTTGCGCAGATTGTTGAGATTAGGGGATAGCTGAGATAGGAGTTGCCTATTCCAACGGGCAGACAAACAGCAGGCCCTTCTCGATTTTCTTTATCTGCACGTCAGGGACTTTGTTCTTGACCATCTGCAATGCGCCGGAGGGAAGCTGTTTCTCCAGCGGCGGGACCGAGCCGTCGATTTCCAGGAGGTTTTCCTCGGCAAGGTAGAGATTGGCGTCGAGTAGCGTGACGTTGAACCTTTTCGGCTGGAAGTCTATTGAAACAAAGACGCGCGGTGGCGGGCCGCCGTCGCGCTTGCGCGCTAGCAAAGCCAGTGCGGTCTCCTCGAGCACCGTCATCAGCCGTCCCAGCGCAACACCGGGAAGGTTCATCCCCAGATTAAGCCTGCCCACCTTGCGGATGAGCTTGAGCGTCTGGTCCATGCTGTTTAAGTAATGCCCGACCTTGGGTACCGAAGAATACGAAAGGCTAAGAAAAACTTCGTCGTCGTCCGGTTTTGAGCCGCGCCGCATCTTGCGGAGGTTCCACAGCACGAACTGGTGGAAGATAGGGTGCGGCAGGTTGGAAAACCGGCTGATGAGAGTATGCAGGTCGCTTTCGGTGAATGTGCTGGGCGTGGGAAACTCCGATAGCAGCCCATCGGTATAAAGCGCTAGCTTATCTCCCGGCGCGAGCTTCAGCCACTGGCGGCTGATCTGCGCCTCCTCGTCAAGGTCGAATAAGCCGACGGGTGGCACGGTGTTCTCAAGCGTCGTTAGCATTCCGCTGCTGTTCTGGTAAAGGACAGGACGCGGATGCGAGCAGTTGACGTACTCCATCGCGCCGGTCGCGTTGTGCACGCGGCCTATGAAGAACGTAGCGTAGTACCCGAGATCCTTGAAGTTCACCGTCCAGAAATCGTTTAAAGTCAGCACGACTGCCTCGACCGTTGGGGAGCGAGCTAGCATGTTGTCCACGAACGAGAAAGTGGACGTGGAAATCAGCGCCGAGCTGATGCCGTGCCCGCTCACGTCCCCGACGATGATGTACGAGTACTCGTTTGACAGCCGCAGCAGCACTATATCCCCGCCGATGCTATGGTGGGCGCGGAAATGCAGCGTGCTGTCAAGGTTGGGAGACACGAAGTCCATCGGGACGTTCATATTCAGGATCTGCTCGGAGACGCGCAGGTCCTGCTCCATTTGCGTCTGGTAGGTCTCAAGCTGCTGGGAGTAGTTTTTTAGGATCTCGTAGTCATTGGCGCGCATTATCGCGCTGGCAAGCTCGTTGGCGAGCGTATTCATTGACTCGATGTCGAACTCGTCAAAGCTGTCAGGCTCGTTCGATTGCGCATTGAGGACGCCCAGGACATTATCCCCCTGCATAATCGGCACTGCCAGCTCAGACAGGGCCTCAATAACGCCGGTGAATTCGGGCCTGTATTCAGGATCGGTGCGCGTGTCTTTCGCGTAATACGTCTTGTGCGTGCGGTAGGCATGCCCGGTGCATCCTTCTTGCGTGTGCAGCGACATCGGGAGCGTTATCCTGTCTTCGAACTCGCCGGCTACGGCGCGCAGGTCCAGGACGTCCTTTTCCTGGTCGTAGATGAATATATATACGTTGTAGTAGTAGAAATAATTTCTGAGCAAGCGAGCCGTCGAGTCCAGCAGGTCGTCCAGGTTCAGGCTCATCAGGGCCTTTTCGGTGATCTGGTGCAGCAGGCGCATCTGCAACAATCGCTTGTCCTGTATGGGATCACGGCTCAAAGCGCTAACAGCGAGCGCCACCAGGGGCAAGCAGCTTTCGAGAAACTCTATCGAGCTGTCCGATACGGTGGGTTCGTCTGACTCCAGCAGTAAAACCCCGAGCATCTGCGACCCAAGGAACAGCGGAGCCAGGTAAACGGCTTCCGTGGATTCGTTCAGGATGTTAAAGATTCCTAGCTGGTCGGGCACCTCGCCGCCCGATAGGGTTAAAACGCGGCGCGTAAGCTTCGCAAACGGGTTGGCTCCGGCTTTGTCGTCCAGGCTGATTGTGTGCCCTTCGGCGAGCGACGGTGAATGCTCGCCGAATAGGCTCAGGCACTGGATACAGTGCTCGGATGTGTTGTGGATCCAGAAGCTCATACCGCGGGCTTTCAGGCGAGATTTGGCGAACTTGAGAAGCACGTGAAATAAAGCGTCCAGATCCTGGGACTTGGTGAGCGCAGTTAGCGCTTCAGCAACAAACGCGGCAAGATCTGCGTCTGTTTCCTTGCTGCCCATTATCCCGTCGCCCACCCTTAAATTCTAACACAGGCGGGCGCGGCAGATGCTTCCGCTGAACTCCAAGATGTCTTACAATGTAGGAGATGCTAATGCGATTAGCGGTTTTCTTCCTAGCAATACTTATGACGCCTGTTGCGGCACGGGCTGCGGATATTTACTACGTCCAGGAGGATTTCGACGGAGAAACCGGCTATTTCTATGAGGGCAAGATCGGAGATGCTAGTTTTTCCCGCAATCCCGAGGATGGCTATTACGAAATCGACGCGATGAAGAGCAGTACAGGATCGCTTTCGGCTCTCACGGATGACTTCGAAAGCTACACAGCCTCGGTGGACCTTCAGTTTTACGACTCTATCGCGTCAGACGAGATCTGTGCGGGGCTGATCTTCCATTACCAGGAGGATCCGTCCGGGCACGCGTCCTTTTATCTTTTCGCGATATTTCCCGATGGGTATTACTGCGTCTGGTTCGTGGACCGGGAAAACCGGCGTAAGTACGCCTACCGCCTTACTCAGACAGCCCTGGTTAATCCCGCGGGCCCGAATTCGCTCAAGGTCATGGTTGAGGGGACGAGGTTCGAGCTTTACCTGAACGGGATGCTCCTCGACAATTTCAGGGACGCATCGCTTAAGCGGGGTGGAGTGGGGATGTACGCCTCGGCGGGCACGCGTGCCCGCTTCCGCGCCTTCCGCTGGCGTATCCAGGAGGAGGAATACGAAGCGAGGATGGATGAGGGCGGCATCTTTGGGTTTGTGCGCAAGCACGAGCTGCCGGCAGCGTTCAGGGACGACTTCAAGCGTAAGCACTGGCTGGAAGGCGAGTCGGCAGGAGCGCGCTTCAGCTACAGTGAAGAGCATTATGCTATAGACAACACCAAGGGCGACACTATGGCCGTGAGTTACCGTACAGAGCCGGTGGTGGATGCGGGGCTGCTTGCAGCGGTCGTCGCCAGCGCTGAAGGCGAAAAGGGAAACGGCTACGGGGTGGCTTTCCGCTTCAGTGTAAAAGACGACAAGCCATCCTACTACGCCTTTATTATCGCGCGCGACGGTACCTATAGGCTGTTCAGGAATAAGGAAGGTGTTGTCACCCAGCTCAGTGATTGGCTGGAGATACCATTCGATGTAGATTTCAGCCGCCCTCAATTGCTGGGAATCGCATACATCCGTCAGCCGGGCGGAACGCTGCTCATGTTTCCGGGTCTGAATGGTCGGTCGCTCCAGCTTTTCGTGGACACTGTGCCCCTGTCCGCCGGGGGCTTTGCGATGATTGTCGCGCCGAGGGTTAAGGTCGCGTTTAGCGAAGTCCGGCTTGTGGACTTTGCCGGAAACGAGGATGTGGCGCTGGAAACGCTCAGCGCAGCTTACAGGGAGGAGTATGAAGATGCGGGCTAAATGGCTGCTTTTGGGATTTGCCGTTGCCGCGGCTCTAGTGCCGCCTGCTATTGCCGGGGCTGAAGGTCTTTCGGGCGGCGCTGAGAAGCTGCTTGGCGTCGAGGACCTGGGCGGCGAGGACGTTGAGAGCGTTCGTATAAATATCGATACGGACAAAGGCAGCTTTCTCGTGGAGATATATCCCGATATTGCCCCGCTTTCGGCGGGCAACTTCATGGGGCTCGTCCTTGAAGGCTATTACGACGGGATTGTCGTGCACCGCGTCGTGGAGGATTTCGTGATGCAGGCGGGACAGCCTACAGAAGAACAGCAGGATAAGCAGGAACTGGACACGCGCATAGCGGACGAAATGAACCTTGCGCATCACGACCCGGGAACCATATCGTTCGCGAAGCTATATGAGACTGAAACAGAGACCTATGTGCCGGATTCGGCTGGCGCGCAGTTTTTCATCAACCTTGGCGGCAACCGCCGTCTGGATGAGAACTTCACGGTGTTCGGCAAGGTGGTGTGGGGAATGGAGACCGTCCGCAAGGTAGAGGTAGGCGACACGATTATCCGCGCTTACGTGGTGAACCCGCTGTGATGGACGGCGCTCCATCCAGCCGGCTGGCTGAGTTTACCGCGATTCTGTTTCGCGCGGGTCGCGTCGTGCCTTTAGAGAAGCTAGTTGAGCACTTCGGTTGTAAGGCGCACGAGATTGCTGTGGCGGCGGAAGAAGCAAACCGGCAACTGGAGCCGCTTGGCCTGCAAGCCGGCTTCGTCGCCGGCGGCTACCGCTTGACCACGCGCCCCGAAGTGTACCATGCACTGCGGGAGTTTTTCACCGAGCTTCGCGAAAGCGGGATTTCGCCCCAGGCGATGGAAGTCCTGGCGATTGTGGCATACCGCCAGCCGGTGACTCGGGCGAACGTTGAGGAAGTAAGGCAGGTGAATTCTGAGAGCCCGCTGCGTTCATTGCTACAGCGGCGGCTGATAAAAGTAAAGGGGCGGAGCGACCTGCCTGGACGCCCGTTTCTGTATGTGACCACCGGTCGCTTCTTAGAGGTCTTCGGCCTGTCAACGCTGGACGACCTGCCGAAGATGGATCTGGACGAGCCCGCGCCGGGCGAGCGCGTCGGGATCTAGGATTCTTCAGTCTTTTCAGAGATGCGCGCGGTCGTTCGCTCCTCAATTCCATCGCGCAGATAGACGATATCCACAACGTCCCCCGGCTTAAGGTCGCGCAGGATACTGGCCAGCGCCTGAAGGTCGTGTACCGGCCTGCGGTCTATCTCGATGAGAATGTCGCCTTCCAGCAGTCCCGCCTTCTCCGCGGGGCTGCCAGGGACAGTGCCCGAGATGGGCATCCCTTCCCCGACATCGGCGCTGAAATCGGGGATTACTCCCAAAAATCCGCGCTTGCCACCGGTCGGATGTTCTCGTTCGCCAAGGTCTACCCAAGCGTAACCTGCGGGCGAGCCTAAGCCGTTCAACATCTGCCACGTGAAATCGGACACGCGCTCAAGTCCTGTGTAGTCGATCTTGTCCGCAGTATCCGTCAGGCGTTCATACTCCGCAGTAGCGCCGCCGAAAAGGAATATGAACGGCACCTGGCGCCCGTAGAACGCGAACTGGTCGCTAGCTTCCCAGCCCTGGCGCATATGCTCTATGTCCAGGCTGGAAGAGGAAGCGAGGTCCTTCAGCTTCGCAAAGAGCATGCCCGGATGCTCGTTAGGCAGAGCTGCCGAGTATGCTACGAGCAAATCGCGCCCGTTCAGCCCGCCCACCATATCCAGGTTGATGACCAGCGCATTGTCGAGCGGCACCGGTGGATTCTCCACAAACTCGTATGCGCCAAGAAGTCCCTTTTCTTCCGCGTCGAACAGAACGAAGACTACCGGATAGGGCGGGGGATCCTCCGCAGCACACCGCCTCGCGATTTCGAGCACTACAGCGACTCCACTGGCATTGTCGTTTGCACCGGGGAAGTGGTAATGCCGGACTCCATCCTCATCGGTGAACGATCCCGTGTGGTCGTAATGGGCGCACAGGATGAGGCAACCATCTGCCAAATCCGCGCTTTCAGTGCCCGGCAACCACGCAGCGATGTTGCGCCCTATAACCTCCGTGTCGTTCTCCTCGCTATTCGCTGGATTAAGCGGGAATAGGTGGAAGTAATCGAAGGCGCCCCCGCCGGGCTCTATGCCGTTAAGGGGGAATAAGCCAAGTCGTTGCAGCTCGCCGCCTATGTAGCTTGCCGCAAGGTAGTTTCCCGGAGTGCCGGACCGGCGCCCCTTCATCGCGGGGGAGGCGAGCGTTTCCACTACCTCAGCGAGATAAGAGCCGCCCTCGGCGGCTACCGGCTTGTGCGCTGCAACAGCGAGTGTCGTTGCCGTGACGAACAGGATTAATACTATTACAGCACGCATATGTCTCCTCCTAGCGGTAAACCCGCGTATACGGCACCGCGTAAGACAGCAGTGTCAACAGCGAGCCGAGCAGTATGAGCCATCCGAGAATCCGGTTGCTGAATCTGGGCGCTCTAAGCGTGGTGGGCGTGAACCGGAACAGGTCCCATCTAAGCAGCAGCATAATCCCGAAGTAGAGCAGCAAATAAAGCGTGCGGCTGTCGTTAAGGCTGTTTCCGAACGGCCAGGGCCCCCAGGCGTCCTGCCAGCCGAACGATGCGCCAGTGATGTATATCGCTAGCGGGACTCCTCCGATAAGGAGTGCGAGCCAGCCCCAGCGTATCGCCGCGTGTGCCCGGCTGGCGGTAGCCTTCTGTGCGAGGTCGCCCATCCCGCCGAACACGAGCAGCAGCGCGTAATATAGCGCGTGCAGAAGGTATATGCCGGCTCCGAAGAGCATCACAAGCTGCAATAGGACAATCCACAGGTTCATCTGGCTCTTCCAGTGGACGGTCGGCAGGTGCGCTTCCGGGGCGTTCTCGGGTATAGCAACCGACGCGCCGCCCGAGTCGATTGCCGTAATGTAGTACTCGAAGACCTCGCCCTTAGCCTGCGTGGGCATCTCCGCAACGTAATACACGCTGCTGCCGACCCGCTCCATCAGCTTTCCCTGGAATATCGGGTCGCCCTTCTGGCGGTAGTGCAGCTCCGCGCGCACGATGAGCGCATTGCGGTACGACCAGATGAACGCGCTAATCAGGTGCCCCTGGCCGATGTTGCCGTATTTAACCGGCTGATGGATATAGCCTATCGCTTCCGTAGGAGCGTCCTTGCGGTACACGAGCGGGCTAACCGAGTTATGGAATCCGAACAGGAAAATCAGGCCCGCGATGAGCACGATTAAAGCTACGAATAAGGCTTGGCGGTTGGTGGGCACTGGTTATTCCTCCTCCCCGGTAACGCGGCCTGATTCTACCAGCTTGGCCTTTGCCTGAGAAGTCCAATAGCCGTCGGGAGCAAGTTCCAGATAAAGCCGGTAGGTTTCCTGCGCAAGCTCCCTGTGTCCCATGGCATTGAACGCCAGTCCGAGGTTGTAGACCGCGCCCAGATATTCCGGATCCTGCGCAAACTCCCGGAGAAGCCCCACCACGGCCTTTTCCGGGTGCCCCTTGGCAATCATATTCTGAAAAGGAATGCATCTACTCATGTTGGCCAGCACTCCAACGGTGAAATCGCCGCAATCTTAGCATGTGCGTGGAACAGCGACAGCGGCTGTGCGTCTAAGTATAATACCTGTGAGTCTCTACCAAGGGGAATACTATGCGAAGAGCTGTGTCGCTTCTAGTGTTTGTGATTGTGCTTGCAGTAGCGCCTATGGCCGCCCAGGCCAGGCTGGCCGAAGTTACCGCTGTGGAGACGGCGGTATTCGCTGACCGCGAAGTCGTTGTGCTCAGGCACATCGGCGGCGTTTCCGTTTCTCCGCGCTGCTTCATAGATGGCGACGGCGCTTGCCTGACTATCTCTATAGGCAACGTGAGCCTGAGTGAACCGAAGTACATTGTCGCGAGTCAGCCGCTGCTCTCATCCGTGGAGCTTACTCCGATGGAGGGCAGGAATCGCGTGCTGCTGCGGTTGAAGCTAGCAAATCCCGATGTCTTGAATCTCCGCAGCTTCCGCTTTGGCAGCTACTCCAGTCACGTCACGCTCGTTGAGCTTTTCTCGCCGGGTGTAAGGCAAGAAGAGCGCCCGGAAGTAAATGACCTTGAAGGGCTGCTTGCAGGTGGCACGGAAGAGCCCGCCAAATCCGCACCGGAAAAACAGCAAGGATTGAAGCCGGAGCAAAGCGTGACAGTAAAGGCGGATGCTGAACGGGCGCTCACGCAGATGCAGGGCAAAGACATCCTGTCGCTCGATACGCCCCTGACCATCATTGCTGAAGAAGCCGGAACGATTTCGAGCGACCAGGGAGCATATGGTTTGCGTTCAGCGTTGCAGGAAGGGGCGATTGGCGAGGTTGTTTTCATCGGCCAGCCGGGAGACATCGAGACCGCGCGCAGCTTCCTGCGAACGACTCGTTTCCGCTCTACTGCGCGGACTCTTAGCGTCGAAACCGAACGTACACGCCGGCCTGAAGCCCTGGGAAGAGATTCCGACGCGGACAGCGAATATCCGCGTTTGGATGTGGACTCGCCAAGAAATCCGTTCGGGTATCAGCATCTGAAGGATCAGCTTTCGGACGTGCTGGTGAATCTTCCGGCAGCTTCGGGCTACAACTTCTATAAGACGCTGATGCTGCTTTCGCAGATGGCCGGTGTTAGCATAATAATCGATCCGTACCTCGTTGATGAGCCGACAGGAAGTCTGCGCTCCAACAAGCTGGAGCCTCCCGGCGGTGGAGAAGGCGAAGATGATGGAGGAGGTTTCCGCGAAGCCGGCCAGTTCGACGCGATGGATCTGCATGGCGCTACCAATACGGTTATCGGCAATTTCGAAAACGTGCCCTTCGACCTTGCCCTGAAGATAATTCTGGAGGCGCACAACCTGGACTACCTCGTGTTCAGCACGCCGGAAACGGCGTATACCAAGCCTGTAATCCTGGTGAGCAGCAGGGAACGCATTGAGCAGGAGATCGCGGGCGCGAATGAAATTGACCTTTACCAGCTTCATTACGGCGACCCGGCTGAGATCTACAACATCCTGGACAATATGGACTTGTTGCCGTCGCGCGAGCGCGGCTGGTGGGTTTACCAGAACCGCAACACCGGCGGCGGGTACGGCGGGGGTGGCGGTAGAGGCGGTCAGGGCGGTGGCGGTGGCCGAGGTGGCGACGGTGGAGGTTCGGGTGGTGGCTCCGGCGGCGGTGGGGGCGATGGAGTAGGCCCCGGTGCGCCGGGCGGTATGAGCGTTATGGGTTACGATGTCAGCCCATGCGAAGAGCAAGCGCTGATTCTGGAATTCACGCCGGATACGCGTGACGACCGCCTGATGGAGCTTATAAACCTCGCCGAGAGAGAAGGCTTGAGCCTGCTTTCCGTGGGCTTTACCGGCTCGGAGCGCGAGCAAGCTGCAGAAGGCCGATTGCTCGTTATATTCCTGGGGTAGGACGGGTAATCTTCGGGCAGCCGAATCCTGTGGCTGTGATACGGCGAGTGGTTAGCCGCTGAATTTCGCGAACACTTCTTCGCCTGCGTAGCTGCCCGACACGCCCAGAAATTCCTCGATGCGAAGAAGCTCGTTGTATTTCGCAACGCGGTCGGTGCGTGCAGGTGCGCCGGTTTTGATCTGCCCCGCGTTCGTGCCTACCGCCAGGTGCGCGATGAACGTGTCCTCAGTTTCGCCGCTGCGGTGCGAAATCACCGGGTTCCAGCCGGTGCGCTGGGTCATCTCGATGGCTTCCAGCGTCTCGGTGACCGTGCCTATCTGGTTGAGCTTGATGAGCACGGCGTTTGACGCCCATTCGGCTATACCGCGCGCGATTAGCTCCCGGTTGGTTACGTAGATGTCGTCGCCAACAATCTGCAGCCGGTTGCAGAGTTTCTTCGTAAACGCGGCGAAGCCGTCCCAGTCCTCTTCGTCGAACGGGTCTTCGATGCTAATAATTGGGAACTCGTCAATCATCTTTTCGTAGTATTTCGCTAAGCCGCTTGCGGTGTAAGACTTGCGCTCACCGCTCAGGTGGTATTTCCCCTTCTTGTAGAATCCGTTTGCGGCGCAATCCAGCCCTATGCCGACCTGCTTGCCCGGCTTATATCCCGCTTTCTTGATGGCGGTGACGATTGCCTCCAGCGCCTCAGCGTGGGTTTTCAGGTTCGGCGCAAAGCCGCCTTCGTCGCCCACGTTCGTGGTTAGTTTCATCTTCTTCAGCACGTCCTTGAGCGTGTGGTATATCTCCGCGCCAGCGCGGAGCGCTTCGCGGAACGATGGCGCGCCGAACGGAATGACCATGAACTCCTGGATATCGAGCGTGTTGTCTGCGTGCGCGCCGCCGTTGAGGATGTTCATCATCGGCACGGGCAGCACGTGCGCTCCCGCGCCGCCCAGGAATGCGAACAGCGGCTCGCCAAGCGCATTTGCGCTTGCCTGCGCGGCAGCCATAGACACGCTTAAAATAGCGTTAGCGCCAAGCTTCTTCTTGGACGGGGTGCCATCGAGCGTATTCATAATCGTGTCCACCAGCCGCTGGTCGGGCAGGGCGAAGCCGACAAGCTCCGGCGCGATGACTTCCTCCACCGCCGTTACCGCCTTTAGCACGCCCTTGCCGCGGTAACGCTTCGCGTCTTTGTCGCGGCGCTCCAGGGCTTCGAATTTTCCGGTGGATGCGCCGGACGCGACGATAGCGCGGCCGATTGTGCCGTTGTCCAGAATAATCTCGGCCTCAACCGTCGGATTGCCCCGGCTGTCCAGAACCTCACGCGCGTTTATTGCTTCAATGTAGAACATAGTAGCTTACAGAATATCAGGTTTATATGGAGTCGGTAAAGGTTAGCTATCCGGCGCGCTTCTCGACAATGGCGCTCTGGGCGGCGGCGAGCCGGGCGATGGGCACCCTGAATGGCGAGCAGCTGACATAATCGAATGCGTTGCGGTGGCAGAAGTCTATGGACGGCGGGTCGCCGCCGTGCTCGCCGCAGATACCGATTTTAAGGTCGGGGCGCGTCTTGCGGCCAAGCTCCACCGCCATAGCTACTAGCCGTCCTACGCCCACCTGGTCAAGCTGGGCGAAGGGGTTGGCCGCGTAGATGCCCATATCCACGTATTGCCGCAGGAATTTTTCCTCGGCGTCGTCGCGCGAAATGCCTAGCGTCATCTGAGTCAGGTCGTTGGTGCCGAAGCTGAAGAACTCCGCGACTTCGGCGATCTCGTCGGCCGTCAGAGCCGCGCGCGGCACCTCGATCATCGTGCCGAATTTATACTCAATGCGGTCGCCCATCCGCTCAAATACCGCTTCGGCGACCGGACGCAGCTTCTCTTCGATAATCGCGAGCTCCGCTTTGGCGCCGGAAAGCGGGATCATTATCTCGGGATCGACCTTCTCGCCCTCGCGCTTGACAGTTATGGCTGCCTCGAGGATCGCTTCAACCTGCATCTCGTTTATCTCGGGATAGATAAGCCCCAAGCGGCAGCCGCGGAAGCCAAGCATTGGATTGGATTCGTGAAGGCTAAGCACGCGAGCTTTAAGCCGTCCGATTTCCTCTTCGGTCACATCTCCTTTCACCGAGCGGATTACTTCCTCGATCTCTTCCTCATCGTGTGGCAGGAATTCGTGCAGTGGAGGATCCAGCAGGCGGATGGTCACGGGATAGCCGTGCATTTCGCGGTAGATGCCCTCGAAATCGGCGCGCTGGAACTCCTTGACCTTGGCAAGGTGCTCCCGCCGTTCTTCCTCCGTCTCCGCGAGGATCATCGCGCGCACGTGCGGCAGCCGCTCCTGTTCCATAAACATATGCTCGGTTCGGCACAGTCCGATGCCGTGCGCGCCGAACTCGTACGCGCGCCGCGTGTCCACGGGGTTATCCGCGTTTGTGCGCACGCCGAGCCGCTTAACCTCGTCCGCCCAGCTTAAGAATCTGGCGAAGTGATCGCCAATCTGCGGGTCAACGAGCGGCAGCTCGCCAATGTAAGCCTTGCCGGTCGTCCCGTCAATGGTCAGGTAGTCGCCTTCCTTCAGCACACCTTCATATCCTTTAAACGCGACCGTGCCCGCCTGCTCGTCCACAGTCATATCCGAGCAGCCTGAGACGCACGGCTTACCCATTCCGCGAGCGACGACCGCGGCGTGGCTGGTCATTCCGCCGCGCGCTGTAAGGACGCCCTCGCTCGCGTCAAGGCCGTGGATATCGTCCGGAGTAGTCTCGTTGCGCACCAGAATCAATTTTTGCCCTTTCGCAGCCAACTCGGTCGCGCGCTCGGGGTCCAGCACAACACGCCCGACCGCCGCGCCTGGGCTGGCGTTCAATCCCTCCGCAACAGGTTTCACGTCTGCGGATGGGTCAACCTGCTTGTGCAGGAGCTGGTCGAGCGATGAGGGCTCGACGCGCATCAGCGCTTCTTCTTTGCCGAAGTAACCCTCTTCCTGTGATTCAACCGCGATCCGCAGCGCCGCCGCGCCGGTGCGCTTTCCGTTGCGGGTTTGCAGGATGTAGAGCTTGCCTTCTTCGACGGTAAACTCTATGTCCTGCATATCCTTGAAATACTCGTCCAGGCGCTCGATGGTGGCGAACAGTTCTTTAGCCTGCTCCGGCATTAGCTCCTGCAGGGCATCGATGCTCTGCGGAGTGCGGATTCCGGCAACTACGTCTTCGCCCTGCGCGTTGATGAGGAATTCGCCGTATATCTTGTGCTCGCCCGTGCTCGGATTACGCGAGAAAGCCACGCCGGTGCCGCTCTTATCTCCCATATTGCCAAAGACCATCGCCTGGACGTTGGCGGCAGTGCCAAGGTCGTCTGGGATCCCGTTAAGCTTGCGGTATGTCTGTGCCCTGGGCGTATTCCAGGAAGCGAATACGGCCGAAACGGCCATATATAGCTGCTCCATCGGATCCTGGGGCAATCCCTTCTCGTTATGCTTGGCCACGACCTCCTTGTAGCTCCCGATCAGCTCGTGTAGAGCCTCAGCCGGGATCTCGTGGTCATATCGGGCACCGGCCGCTTCACGCGTTTTCGAGAGGATATCCTCGAATTCGCCAATGCCAATGCCCAGCACGACATCGCTGAAGGTCTGAATGAAGCGGCGGTAGGAATCGAGCGCGAATCTGCGGTTGCCCGTGAGTTTAGCCAGGCCTTCCGCCGTATCGTCGTTTAGGCCGAGATTCAGGATGGTGTCCATCATTCCCGGCATAGAGGCTTTCGCGCCGGAGCGGACCGACACCAGCAGCGGATTGGCCGTGTCACCGAATTTCCGGTCCAGCTTGGACTCCAGCGCCGCTGTCTGCTCCCGCATTTCGCTTTTGATATCGTCGTGCAAGCTGCTGCCTTCATCGAAATAGCGGAGGCACGCTTTAGTGGTTACGGTAAAGCCGGGCGGAATCGGCAGTCCCAGCGACGTCATCGTCGCCAGGTTCGCGCCCTTTCCCCCGAATAGGTCTTTATTGCTTCCGTCGGCGTCTTCAAACGAGTAAGCCCAGTTATTGCCAGCCACGAGTCATTCCTCCATGTAGTAGTAGGTGCCCGAACGCGCAGTTCGGACGCATAATTATACACAAGCCGCGATGCGAGATAAGCGCGAATTCCGCTATTTCTCGCTGTTATCAGTCTGGCCGTCCGCATTCGGATGCTCAGCCGGTTCCTGAGAACTGGGCATTCCGTGCCCCTGGAATGGGCCTTCCGTTAACGGTTTCAAAGCCTGTAGATTCGGGTCCAGGATCTCGATCTCAGCCTCGGCTATGAGCGTATCCATCCACAGGTCGTACTTCTCCTTGGCTTTCCGATGCTTAAGGCTCTCGCCCGCTTCTTCGCGCGAGGGTGGGGGCACCTTCCCGCCGGGGTGGCCTTCCAGCATCTCCTCGTACATCTTGAGTTCCGCGTTGATTTCCTCTTCAGTAATCTCGATATCCGCCGCGAAGAGCTCTATCATCTCCTCTCGGACAATCCAGATGCGGACCATCTTTCTCAGGTCGTCGAGATTAAGGCCAATGTCAGCCTCCATATGCGCGAGGAACTCCTCCTCGCTGTCAAACTCGCTTCTAAACTCAGAGTCGATAAACGCGGTCACATCCTCGTCGGTAGCCGAAACGCCCCGGGCTTTAGCGCCCTCCTCGAGCAGCATTTCCTCGATAATCTGGGACAGCGAGGCTCGGCGAACCTGGTCGCGCATTTCTTGCGGGATCTCCGCGTCGTTCATCTCCATCGCCCCTATCGCAGCCCGGGAGCACTTGTCGACATCGGACGACAGGATCTCATTACCGTTGACCGTGGCAACGATCCGGGGAGACGTTGAAGTGGGGGACATTAGCGAGTGGAAAGCGTCGGGCGCTTCCTCTTTGGAGCAAGTGCGGACGAAGCTGCCCGCGACGACCGCGACGGCCACGATGGCCACAAGGATTATAAGCTCGCGTTTCTGGCGTTTAGTCATTATCTTATTAGTTGTGGACGTGCGGCGCTGAACGCCACTACAAGCGGGCGGTCGGTGCCGCAGTTCCAGCACAGTAGGGGAGCGTTTACCGCCGGGCAGCTCTTATCCGTCAGAGCTCTCGTCCTCAACCTCCGTTTCGCCCGTTTCAGCGTCAGCCTCGGCAGCATCGCCTCCGGTATCAGAAGCCGCATCTTCGCCGTCTTCTGGAGTTTCATCGGCGCCCTCGGCGGAAGTTTCAGTTTCGCCAACGGTCTCCCCGTCCAGAGCCGTTTCCTCTCCAGAGCCGTCTTCTTCGATAGCCACGCCCAAGGGCTCTTCTTCCACTTCAGGCTCAGTAGGCTCGAGCTTCTCGCGCTCCTTTTCCTGTTTGGCTTTCATTTCCGCGCGTTCCTCGGGCGAAAGGTACAGGTAGTCGATTTCCGCCGTTGCCTCCAGCTCTTTGATAATAGAGTCCATCAATGGATACGCCTTGCCGGTTTTGTATTGATCGACCAGGTAGTCTTTCATATCCTCAAAGGACAGGTTCTCGGCCTCATCGACGGTAAGATCGAACTCGCGCGCGTATTCCCTGCGATAATGCTCGGGATTTAGCTCAAATTCAGCTTTAACTTCACCTTCGGTGACGGAAACCTTGGATTTTGCGAGCTCGATGAGAGTAAGGTTGAATTCAAACATCTCTTCCAGGTCGCTCAGCTCCATCCCCATCGAACTGAGCCATTCTTGCAGGCCTTCTTCGCCACCCATGCTTCCTCGCATCTCGTCGACTTTCTCGTCGATCTGCTCCTTTGCGACTGTGACGCCCGCAGCGGAAGCCGCGTCGAACACAAGCAGCTTCACAACGGCTTCCCTCACGACCTGAACGAAGTTGGGGCTGTCCTGGATGTCCTTCAGGGTTATTTGATGGTCATCCGCCGTCGCTATTGTGTATGTGTCCGGGGTGATCGTGCACCCGCCGATCAGAAGTGTCAGTGTGGCAGCGACAACGACGATGTGTATGCAACGCATCATTGGAACTCTCCTTGTGCGAATTGAGCTTAGTATTGTAGCACAGGAAGATAACAGCAGATGAAAGAACGGCAGCGGGTGATCGAGGTAGGCTGCATATAAGGTCAGGTCTTGGCGCTGCCCTGCTTTAGCCATACATTGCGGGCGGCACGATGGGCGCTTCATCGCCGCCATCCTCGGTCGCTCCGCTTTCTTCGGTTGCTTCAACCTCTTCTTCACCGACGATGGGTCTTGGGCGAATTGAGGGGATTTCTTCCGGCTCGAGGTCGCTGATTATCCCTGCGGGGACGCTGAAGCCGTCGGTCAGGCCGAGATCCCGCGCTAGGCTGCTGATAAGAGACTCGAGGTCGTGAACGGTGTACTCCTCAATAGTATAGAAAGCGGGGATTTCGAACAGCACATCCGGCAGGTGGTCGCGGCGTAGATTAATAAGCCGAAAGACCACGTGGAACATCGAAGAGTCTATCTCGTAGAGCAAAGGGAAATTGGTTTCCTCTTCCAGGTAAAGGCGAAGAGTGAACTTGGTGTCGAAGTCGACGCCGGCTTCTTTCATTTTCGTCAGTTCAGCCTGCGGAATCAGCACCCTAAACGACATCTCGATACCTTCGGTTTTTAGCCCTTCAAAAGAGCGGCTCTTCAAGCGCTTGGTGCCGACGTACTTCACGCCTTCCTGGTTGAACGCCTTAATAAATTCCTCGCTGGTAAGGACTGCCATAGGGTCCTGGGGGAGAATGAGGTCATGCATCTCCGGTGGTACCATCAGCCGGTACGCATGGCGGGTGCCATGGTTGAGCAGTGTCAGGTCATACGTTTCATAGTCGATGAGAAGGCTGAGAACCTGACGGCCCTCTGCGCTCGCGGTCTTTTCCGCTGTTACATCCGTTATGGAGGGAAGCTCTACGTCCAGTCGCATCACACCGTCTTGGTAATACACCTTGGCGCGGAAGGGGAGCTTGAGCTGCCCCGTCATATCCGGGCTTAGCCCGCCAAGGCCCATACCGCCCGCGAGCCCGGTAATTGAGCCCAGGCTCAATCCCAGGTATACGTCGCCGCAAAACGTCTTGGCTGAAGCTGGGGCGGCTGCGGACGCCAACCCCAGCATCAATACCGCTATTATCGCCAGTTTACGAATTCCATTCATCGATCCGCTCTCTGCTACTCGTGGATGATCGGTGTGACAAACACCATAATCTCGGTCCGTTCGCGCGTTTTCTGCGTGGTGCGGAACAGCTTACCGAAGAGCGGAAGGTCTCCGAAAAGCGGGATCTTCCGCAGGCTCTCTCGTTCTTCCTCCGAGAGCAGGCCGGCAATGACGAAAGTCTCACCGTCTACCACCCGGATGGTTGCTGTTACTTGGCGCGTCTGGGTGTTGGGTGCCACCGCGCCCTGACCGAGGTCCATAAACTCAAGCAGAGTGGATACGGACGGGTTAACCTCGATTGTGATGTTGTTGTCGCTGTCCACTCGCGGCTTGAACGAGAGCGTGACACCGACAGCCTGGAACTCCACTTCCGCCGGCGTGTAGGTTGAGCCGGTTTCCGTTGCCGGGCGGCTGATGTAAGGGAGCATGCGGCCGGCGAAGTAGATGGCCTGCGTTCCGTCAATCGCGGATAGGTTCGGGCGGGAGAGTATGCGGGCGTTTCCGCACTCGATCTGCTCGTGCAGATTCACCAGTACTGAATACGGATCGCGGTAGAAAGTCTGGAGCCACAGGCCGAGTGAAATCCCATCGGTCGACACGGGAGTCGCCTCTCGCACGGTTGTGCTGATGGTATCCGGCAGCTCGAACCCGAGCTTGCTCATGCCTTCCTCTGTCACCTCCACGATTGAGGTCTCCAGCGTGATGAGCTTCGGTTTCCGGTCGATATCCTTGATGACCTGGGCGATGATATCCATCTGTTCCGGAGTTTCTGTGACAATCAGAGTATTACGCCGGGCTGTGGATACCAGGCCGGTCATTTCGCGGACATCGCCGGCATTCACGCCGCCTTCGCCTTCAGAGAGAATGGTACCACCGGTTTTGATGGCCATAACTTCAGCCTCACCGTTATACACACCGATATTCTTCTCCTCAACCAGGCCGTTACTGACCAAAACGGCCTTCACCGATTCGGCATCGGCGTAATCCAGGTAGAACGTGCGAGTAACATACCCTCCCAGGCGGCGGCCAATATCGTCACGATTCCCTACGATTATGGTGTTGTGGACGAGGCTGTAAGAAAGGTCGTTTGCGGCTGTCAGTGTATCCAGGGCCTCTCTCAACGGTGTGTCGCGGAAAGACAGCGTCACATTAGCGTCAGAAACTGCGTCGTCGATTATCACATTGAAGTCGGTGGACGCCACCAATAGGCTGATAGCCTGGTTCAAGGACCCGTCTACCCACTCAAAGGTGATTCTCTGGCGGTCCAGAAGCGGCAAAGTAAGCCGTTCCTTCTCAGGAAGCGGCTCGGCAAGACCTCGCGGCCGCATCACGTCCCAGGGGTAGGGCTGGCCCGGACGCCTGTAGGAGGTGTCCGGTGGAACCGGTCGATCCTTGGCCGGTATCCAGTCGGGCTGTTCCGCTTTTGTCTCCGGCGGCAGCTCGCCGCTCATGGTCAGATCGCCTTGAGACTCCTGTTCTTCGGCCACGTACTGGCCTTCGTCCAGCCGGATGATTGCCTCGCCGGGATGCTCTGTTAGTTCAAGCAGCTGTTCCTCATCCAGAATCTCAAGGATCGGCGAAGAATCACTGGCATCCTCTGGCGCGGCAGCGGTTTCATTCGCGGGTTCGGATTGATAAGCCGCCTTAGCGATGGTTTCCGGCTCAGGTGCAGCTTCGACGACCGGCTCGGTCTCGAGGACATCCTCCGCCGCAGGTTCGACTACCGCCAATTCAGCCTCGATCTCGGGTTGTGCTTCCCGGGGATGCACGAAATCATCGAAGCCGTAATCGGTGGTGGAGGCGGATTCTTCGGATGGAGCGGGAGTCAGCTCAAAAGTGGATGGCTCGTTTGGCTTCTCGGCCATCCCCTCAACCTCGCCACCTCGCGGAAGCTGCTCAATGCCCTGAGGAATCGTAAACGACAGCAGCCCGTCGGTGTAGGGCGAAGGCTGGGTATCCGCTACCGCAGCAGATTCCGGCTCAGGCGTGGGTCCGGAGACATCCTCTGGCTTATCGGGTACGGGCTCGAGTTCAAGCGGCGTCACCCGGTACGCGCGGTCATCAGTTGCGACCTCCCAAAAGCTGATGGGCGGGTCCATAAAGCCAAGCGGCACTGTAAGCACATCCTCGCCTTCGTCTCCGGTGGGAATGGCTATGGTCAGCTCATTTCCTTGCCGGTCGAACTCGATACGCAGCGGGGTTGCCCGTTCGCCGAGAAGAAGCACCAGTCGGGTTCCCACGGAGGTGTCTTCAAGCCTGTAGCTGCGAATCCATTCGGACACTTCCTCGGGGAAGTCGTAGGAGGATGCGATTAGTGCTGGCTTTAGTGAGAAACCGGGGAAGTCCACCAGCATCATCCACTCAGCGTAATCGATGTGCTGCTCGAACGCCGGTGTTCCGTCGGCTTCGATTGTCAGGACGACTCGCCCTTCGTGGTTTGCAGAGGATACGCTGGTGATTTCGCTCGCCTGCAATTGAACGGCGGCGAACAGAACTACCAGCATAATCCAGACAGTTGAGTTACCCATAGATTTCAGGACTTGCCTCATAAGGTCTCCCCCGTAGCAAGCTGAATGACCTCGTTGGACTTGCGATCGAAAATTTTCGCCCGGCCATTCTCGGCGCCGATGAAGACATAGTCGTTTCCAACCAGCCATCCTGCGTGCGCCATAATAATTTTTTCACCTTCTCCACCGCTTACCGCAAACATCGCGGTGGCGGTTTCGCCGCTCAGCGCGATCCCTATTAGCCGTATTGGGGTCGCCTCACCGATTGCCTCCCCGGGCAGCGGCAGCAGTGGGATCTCGCCAGGCTCAACACCTTGTTGCCGCAGTTCCGTCACGCTCATCATGGATTCGAGTTGTTCCGCCGGGCCCTGCAGGTCACGCGGCAGTATCCTGTTTAGCGGAGGCGCAAACGGATTTACGGAGGGTGCCACGCGATTGCTGGCAAAGAACCGCGAGGCTCTATAGCTCTTTTCCACTTCCTCATCCATAAAGGTGATTTTCGGAAGCGTTTCTTTTGCCGGCGGCAGCTCCTCCGTTTCTGACGGTGCCTTGGGTGCCGCCGGTTTGGCATCCTCCCCGGTGGGAATCTCGGCTATTGCCGGCTTTGGGGCAGGCTTTTCTTCAGCTTCGGTAGCCAGGTCAGTTGGTTCTTCTTCGGGTGTCGCCGCCTTTTCGCCGGTATCTGCTTGTTGTTCTTCCGGTTGAAGCGCCTTTTCCTGTAGAGCTTCTTCAGCTTCAGGCGCTTCCGTGTCTGGAGCGGTTACTTCTCCCGGGGCTTCCGGCGGCTCTTCAACGACGGCTTCGGATGGTTGCGGCTCGGCAACGACCGGCGGTGAGGTTACAGGCTCTACCGGTTTCCGGGAATTGCTGTAGAACAGAAACCAGACGACCACTGCGACAATCACCAGCACTCCTATCAGTGCCAGCACCGCTATCCAGGTAGTTTTTTGTCGCTCCTTCTCCATATTGGTACCCCGTGGTGTTTACCCGGAGGACGTCTCCTTCTCGAAGGCTTCGGCGGGAACTTCCGTGCCAACGGCGCCGACCCTAATAAGTTCCCGTTCCTCCTCAGTCTCCTGTTCGACGGGTTTAGCTGGCAGGACCTCCTCCAGACTCCGTTTTAGCTCATCGAACATCTCCGCGATGTCCATCTTCGCTGTTGTATAGTAGAACTCGCCGGTTAGCTCAAAATCCACAGTGTTCATCTCGGCAAATACGTCCTTTGTTCCGCCTTGACGGCCAGGCGCGCTGATCCTATCGATGCGCAGAAAACGTTTAGAGCGTTTGAGGTTCTCAATAAAGGCCAGCACATTTGTGAAGCCACCGTGCACAGTCATAGTGACTTCAATGACCTTCGTCTTATCAACGATATCCGGGTCCAGCTCCTTTTCCATCTCCGTCATGGCCTTCTCGGTTTTGGACAGCAGTTTCAGGTCGCCAGGAGCCTTCATGTTTAGAGATATGACCTCGCAGTTCGCTCCGTCCACATTCTGCTGGAGGAAAGTGACCAGTTCTTTCTGCGCCGGATCGTTTGGAATGAGCTGTGAAAGCTCGCGGCTCGAGGCTTGTAGTGCTCCCAACTGATTATGAACTTGGGGCAGTTCTTCCCATTTCGCAGCCATTACTTTCACTTTTTCGGTGAGCGAGTCCAGTTGCAGCTTAAGCTCCCCGGCTTTGCTGCCGGTGTAGTACAAGGCGCCTCCAAGGAACAGCCCGACGATTACCACAACGATGATGGTGCTGATCCAAACAAGCCTTATTATTCTTCTGCGTTCACTCATTTGGCTTCACCACCATTTCCGACGTCTGGCCTGGTGTTTTTGCCCTTGGCGTCGGCGTCGTCTTCATCGGGCTCGGGCACCTTCACCCGGACGCTCAACTCGAACCAGCGCACAACCCCGTCTTCACTCTCCTCTAGGTTGCTTCCCAGCAGGTACGGATCCGTGAAGTAGGGATCATCCTGCAGGTTCTTAATCAGGATTGAAAGGGGCAGAAGCGAATAGCCGTTTACCATGCCTTGTAGCGTGACATCCCCGGTATGCTCGGGTGGGCCCTTAACCTCGGGTTCGCTCTTTGCGCCTTCCTCGGTTGTTCTGGCTTTCTTCTTGGTAGTGGTTGGTGCCTTGGTCACTGCGCTGCTTTCAACTTGAACAAGCCAGACGCCTTTCGGCATATTGGGTTGTAGGTGGTGGAAGAATAAGGGCCAGTCCACATAGCTATTCTCGAGGTAAACAAAAAGCCGCTTCATGTTTTCAAGGGATTTAACGGGTGCTTCGGCCTTGTCATAAGCGTCGGCGAACTTCTTCAGGCGGGCGACTTCCCCCTGGGCATGGTCGATTTCGCCCTCGAGCCTATTGATGCGGTCAAGGCACGCAAATCCTACATAAAGGACGAGGAAGATGGAGAGGGTGTAAAGGAGAGCTAGGTATATCGGATGCCAGCGAATCGCCGGTTGCGGCAGAAACTCAGGCGGAAGAAGGTTTATGTCTAGTCGTCTATCCATCGATTACACCAGGGACTCCAGAGCCAGCCCCAGCGCCGTGCTGAATTGGGGCATAGTCATGGATTCCTCTGCCTCCGGTGTGAAAGTAAATGCGCTACCGACTTTTGATAACGGATCGGCCATCGTCACTTTCTGCTCAGATTCCTTCCCGATAAACACGGCAAGATTCCGTGGCCATACGCCCGTGCCGCATAGCACAAGCTCATCGTAGTCATAATCCAGCATCTGTTTTTGGCTCTTGTAAAAGGAGAGCGTGCGCTCCACTTCCGACAGAACCATCTCCACAAGCGGTTTCGCAAGCTTGGCGTGCTCCTCAGGCAGCCTGTAATCGTCTTGCCTGTATCCGCCTATGGACTCGATTTTCTCTTGCGATTCGAGGAGTCCCGCAAACGAGTACTTAAGCTCGGACAATCCCGCGGTTATCCGCCGCACAAATGCCAGTTCGCCCCGGTCGAACAGGACCACGTCGCCCCCAGCCCGTTCCAGGTGCACCACGACCGCGTTTCGGCTGAGCAGCCTTTCATCGGTCAGGTGCAGCGCCGAAATATTGGCCACTACCGGTAGATCTATCCTCACTAGGGGCAGGCGTGCCGCTTCGACAGCTTCAATATATGGATAAAGCGAGTTTTTGGGCACGATTGCCACCAAAATGCTGTACTTCGACTGCCCCTCTTCGCCTACTATTTCGCCCAGAATAGTGTAGTCAATAGTGAATTCTTCGATGCTCTCTTCCATAACCTGGTCAAACTCAAACCTAATCGTGTTGGCAAGCTCGTCTTCCGGCATGACGGGCATGGTCAGCAGGCGGAGAATGCTCTTTCGTTCCTGGAAGGCGACGGCGGCCATATAATGCTTTAGGCCTGCAGACTGTAGGAAGTCGCGGAGCGAGATAGCTACTTCCTGCGGTTCGAAGTGAGTGGGGTCATCCTCCGGCGTAGGTAGAATGATGCTCTGCATCGCAGTCACGCTGAACTTCTTGGCTGTGCCGGAGACAGCCACGGCTCGCACTTGCCCGGGCAAGAAATCCAGCCCCAGTACTCTGTGTGCCTTTACGGTCACTTCTTTATTCCGCTCCCCTTAAAATGATATGCGGGCCGATAGGAGGCCTGATATCTACCCTTCCTCCTATCAGCCCGCGTTGGTTACAGTTTTCAGACCACAAACAAGCAGAGCCGCAGTTTCAGTTAGGCGGTCTGCTGTATAGCACCGGTCTCGTCAATGATGTACGTGTTGCCGTTATCCACAGCGGCTTGGCCTTCGAAGCTGGACGCGTCGCCCGCTCCAGTCTCCGAGTAGGTTACACCGTCCTCACCACCCGTCTTGGAGCCGTCGGTCCAGGTGGCGTCAAGATAACCGTCTGTTACCAGCTCATCCCAGGAACCGTACGTACCGTTCTTGGCCAGATAGGCGGCTTGAGCTGAAGACAGCGTACGCAGATTGGCTTTAGCCTTCGAGTCGACAGCCGCGCCACGGGTTGAAACCAGTGTCGGCACCGCGATTGCCGCGATGATCCCGATGATCGCCACGACGATAAGAAGCTCAATGAGCGTGAAGCCCTTACGTTCCTTTATCCGCTTCAACATTTGTATTTCACCCCCTTTTCAGGAAATGACACGGTCGAATATGTTGCCACCGTTCCTTAGTTTCACAAATGACTTATGTATTATACCGCATATCGTCAAATTAAGCATCTTGGCGCGTTGCGTTGCGCAAGGCGCGCCCACCCCGGCGATTCTACTTCATATCGCGGACCAGCTTGATTAGCTCAAACAGCGGCAGGAACAGGGATATAACGATAAAGCCGACAATCGCTCCCATGACTGAGATCATGATGGGCTCCAGCAAGCTCGTGAGCACCTTTACCATTGCGTCGATCTCGCTGTCGTAGAAATCAGCCACTTTAGTGAGCATCCCGTCCAGGTCGCCCGACTCCTCTCCGACCGCAATCATCGCGGGAACCATCGGGGGAAACAGCTTACTGGCTTCCATCGGGCCGGCGATACTCTCCCCTTCCTTAACAGACTCCCTGATTCGTTTGATTGCCGACTCGTAGACGACATTGCCGGCGGCTTCATCCACAATCTCCAGGGCACGCAGAATCGGTATGCCGTTCCCCAGCATGGTAGCCAGGTTACGCGTGAAGCGGGCGACAATCACCTTCTGCGTCAGCTGGCCGAACACGGGCATCTTCAGCTTCATCCGGTCGAGCGTCGCGCGCCCGCCCGTCGTGGTGTTGATGAGCCTGATCGCGGTGGGGAATGCGAAGTAGGCTAAGGCGATGGCCCACCAGTAGCTCTTCATGAAGGTGGCTGTGCCGATAAGGACACGGGTCATCGCCGGAAGTCGCCCGCCCAGGCTGCTGAACATTTCCGCGAACGCTGGGATGACGAATATCATCATCACCGTGAGAATAATCAGGGCGGCGACGGCGATGGCCTGGGGGTACTTAAGGCCTGCGGCGACCTGATTGCGGAGATTCATCTCGCTTTCAAGCGACTCCGCGAGGCGTTGTAACACGATGTCCAGCGAGCCGGATTCCTCGCTGGCCCTGACGAGCGATACGTATAGGTTGGGGAACGCATTCGGATGTTTCGACATAGCCTGGGCAAGCGTCAGGCCCTCGGACACGTCGCCGTGGACACTGGTGATTATCGTCTGGAACAGGGGATTCGAGGTTTGCTTGGCGAGTATCTTCAAGCATCGCAGGACATCGATTCCCGAATCTATCATCGCCGAGAATTGCTTGCTGAACACCGCGAGATCCTTCATCTTGACTTGCTTGGCGAAGAATCCACCGCCGCTGAACGCTTTACCAAGCGCAAACGGCTTACGACCTTCAGTTATGGTGGCGACTATCAGGCCGGTTTCGCGCAACTTGCTGACGGCGGACCGGCGGTCGGCGGCTTCCATGCTGCCGCGCGAGGTCTTTCCCGACCTGTCCCGGGCAACGTATGTGAATTGAGCCATAGTTAACCCACCATCCCCATAGTGATGTCACCTTTTTTAAAGGTCTCAGGATGAATTGCTTTGCTGTACCCCTCGTCAAAGGCGATTATGCCCTTTTCGATCAGCTTCATCAGGTGCATATCCAGTGTTTGCATTCCTTGCTTCTGCGAGGTTTGAATAACCGAGCTGAGCTGATGCGTCTTACCCTCGCGCACCAGGGATTTGACCGCGTTGGTGCCTATCATTAGCTCGTACGCCAGAACGCGCCCGGCGGTGATCCTGCGGCACAGCGTCTGAGACATTATCGCCTCCAGCGTGGCGCCGAGCTGGATGCGGATTTGCTCCTGCTGGTTTGACGGGAAGGCGTCGACGATGCGGTCGATCGCCTGAGTGGAGTCGTTGGTGTGCAGCGTGGCGAGCACGAGGTGGCCGGTCTCGGCTGCGGTGATGGCAGTCTCCATCGTTTCGAGGTCGCGCAGCTCACCGACCATGATCACGTCGGGATCCTGGCGGAGAACGTGCTTGAGCGCCGGAGCGAAACCGTATGTGTCCTCGCCCACCTCTCGCTGATTCACGATTGCCTTGTCGTGGCGAAAGAGGTACTCGATTGGATCCTCGATGGTGATGATATGGCAGCGGCGATTCTGGTTAATGTAGTTGACTATGGCCGCGAGGGTTGTGGACTTGCCGCTTCCGGTGGGGCCCGTGATTAGAACCATCCCTCGGGGCTTAACCACAATGTCTTTCACGACTGGATTGACGCCGATCTCTTCGAGTGTGCGTATTGTGTGAGGAATGGTTCGCAGGACGGCGGCGACCGAGCCTCGCTGCTGGAATACGTTTACTCGAAAGCGCCCGATTTTCGGCCAGCTCATCGCAAAGTCCAGCTCGTGGGTATCTTCATAGATTTTGATCTGGCGCTCCATCATGGCCGAGTAGACAAGCCCCCTGATAGTCTCTGGGTCCAGCTTTGGATCGTCCGTCGGATGCAGCTCGCCGTCAATGCGCAGCATCGGGGGAACGCCGGTGGTCATATGAAGGTCGGAAGCGCCTCGCTCATTAGCTTCCTCCAGAAGGTCCTTTATCGTTTTCACGAACTCCATGGCGAATTCCCCGTTTCTACAGGTCAGCGTTGGCGACGTCTTCGACGCGAGCGACTCTAAGCACTTCCTCTATCGTGGTTATGCCTTTTGCCGCTCTTAGCATGCCGCACTCGATGAGGAGCTTCATTCCTTCATGGCGGGCTATTTCACGCAGCTCTTCAGTGTCCTTGCCCGCCACGACGGCTTCTCTGAGCGCTGTAGTTACGAGCAGGACTTCATAGATTGCTGTGCGGCCCTTGTAGCCGGTCTGGTGGCAGGCCGTGCAGCCTCGGCCGACTTTGAAGTGGTGCTCCGTGTTTTTGGGTAGATAGCGAACGACGCTATTCAGCTTTTCATCATCGTATTCCACTTCTTCGGCGCAGTTGGGGCAGATTGTGCGAACCAGGCGCTGGGAAACGATGCCGGTTATCGAAGCAGAGATAAGGAACGGTTCGACACCCATGTTCTGAAGGCGCGAGACCGTGGCCGGTGCGTCATTGGTGTGGATGGTGGACAACACCAGATGGCCGGTAAGGGCGGCTTGAACCGCTATCTCGGCGGTTTCTTTGTCGCGGATCTCGCCGACCATGATTACGTCAGGGTCCTGGCGCAGAAAAGACCGTAACGCGCTGGCGAACGTAAGGCCGGCCTTTTTATTCACGTTTACTTGGTTCAAGCCTTCGAGCTGGTACTCTACCGGATCCTCGATGGTTGTGATATTGATGTCGGGTTTGTTGATCTCGCTGATCATGGAGTACAGCGTCGTGGTCTTACCACTACCGGTAGGGCCTGTAAGGAGTATGACGCCGTTGGGGGATGAGATCATCCGATGAACTCGGCCCATCTCCTCGTCGGTCATGCCTAGCTGGTTAATCGGAACAACGCCGCGCGACTTGTCGAGCAGTCGCATTACGAGCTTCTCGCCGAAAACCGTGGGGACGCTTGAAAGCCGGATGTCTACCTCGCGCTTATCCACAAAGACCTTGATTTTCCCGTCTTGCGGCTGGCGCTTCTCGGCGATGTCCAGCTTGCCCATAATTTTGATGCGGCTCGTGACCAGCGGCTGCACCTTCTTGGGCACGGTCATTGACTGGTGGAGCACGCCGTCAATGCGCTGACGGATGCGCATGTTCGTCGGAGTCGGCTCCATATGGATGTCCGATGCCTGTTCGCGAATAGCGCTCTCGAGAATCGTATTAACGAGGCTGATAATAGGCGCGTCGTTGTACGTAAGCGAAATGTCCTCGCCGGATTCTGGGTGGGAGCCGTCATCATCGCCCGATAGTAACTCGAGCGCGTTCTCGGCAGCCTGCGCGCCGAAGTACTTGAAAATAACCTTCTTAATCTCCTCTTTAAGGCCAAGCACCGGCACAACCGACAGGCCTGTGGCCAACCGGATGTTTTCAATCGCCTGGAAGTCCAGCGGGTCGTGGGTTACTACATACAGCTTGTTCCCTTGGCGTCGCAAAGGCAGCACTGAGTAACGCTCAATGAGCCGCTCGGGAATCAGGTCGGCGACGCTGGGATCGTAGACGTAGTCCTTCACGTCGAAGTAGTCGATATGCAGCTGCTCGGCGAGGATTTCAGCAGTCTGCTGCGAAGAAAGAGCGCCAAGCTCCACCAGGATGGCCCCCAGCTTCTTTTTCGACTTCTTCTGTTTGTCGAGGGCCGCATCGAGCTGTTCCCGATTAATCAGCCCGCGTCGCATCGCCAGTGCGCCAAAGCTGTTGCGCACCCCGGCCTCCACTTCCACCGGTCGGGCGGGCAGCTCGCGCTCTTTCTCAGCGGCTTTCGGCTTCTTCCCGTCTTCATCGATAGCTCTTGCAGGCCTTTCGGCTACAGCCTTCTTCGGCTCATCTTCAGAAGGACGTTCGGCGAGGGCGACTTCTTCTTTCTTTTCCGCCGGAGGCTTTTCCTCAAGAAGGAGCGCCTCGACCGCTTCCGGATCGGTGTCCGATACGTCCAGGTGGTATACGGGTATGTCCTCGCCGTTTTCGTCAGCGATAGCGGCAAGCTGCTCGTCGGTCAGCTCTTCGATTTCTTCTTGAGTTCCCTCAAGTTCCTTTGAAACGTCCATGTCCGCACTTCAATGCAACTGGGGAGCTTACACCCCCCTGGATACAATACCTCTTTTCCCTTCCTCTTATATTCTAAAGCATAATGCGCTATTACGCTAGTCAGGGTCTATTGCGGCGGTTATTCCTCCGGTAATTCAGGTACGATCTGCGCCCAGTCCGTGCGGTTGATGGAGCGCAAACGGCCCACGAAAGGCTCAACCACCGGGAAGAAGGGAGGTGCGAACGTGCGGTCGAGCAGGCGGTAATCGTAGGTGAAGTTCTTGTAATACCCGCTCTGCTGGCCGTAACTGTTGAACGTGCCGATGGCCTGGTAGCTGTCCATGATAATCCCGCCGAGGATGTTCAGCGGGCCGCTGGGTTCTTTATACCTGAAGTTCTCCACACCGAATCCGTGGTCTTCGCTGGTGCCCATAAAGATGGCGTGCACCGTCATGGCGTAGGGCGCGTCGTCGGAGATTAGCACGTTTCCTCGCCCGGAGAAAAGCCCGAGGACGTTTTGCGCGTCCTCTACTTCCCGTGGGTCTTCCTCGTAAAGGATGTGGTCGTCTACGTACATCCCGCTGTCGCAGGCTATAGTCATCTGGGTGTCGCGCTGGATGTGCGCCGCGTAGTCCTGGTCGCCGCCCACATTGTCCAGCTCGCCGTCAACATAAGCCACGCCGTTGGGCACGCCCTCGTAAGTTTTCGCCGGGTCGTCGGGTGGGTACACCGTGGTTGTGCCGGCGGCGCTGTTAATATCGAGAATGGTCTGTTCGCCTCCCTGGCGAATCGAGATGTACTGGTGGTTTCCGTCGGCGGCCAGCCTCATCTGGTCAACGTCGCCGTAGACATAGATACCGCCCAGAAGATCCTCCGTATTGTTGCCCTCGTCCGTCGTCCCGTCTCCTGCTGCCCAGTAGACGCCCTCAGGCGGGGATGAGCCTCCGGGGATGAGCCCCAGGTTTTCTCTACGTTCTTCATGGGTCAGGGGGCTCATGTCTCCGGCGCCGGCCAGGTCGCCCATTGAGACGCGCGACTGGCTGAACGAGTTCTGAGGAGTGGGAACCTCGTCCACGCCCCACAGCGGCGGGTATTCCTCGTTCCACTGCACAACCGGATTGTATATCCGGCTCGATGTCTCGTAGCTGGACCAGGTGGACTGGAACTGGTCGGTGAAAGTCGGGCCGCCGCCGTGATAATCGCCGGCAAAGCCGGGCCGGCTGCCCACGTAGACCGGTCCCGCGAGCATTTCGTCGTAAGCGAAATAAATTTGCGAACCGTTATAGTCCATGCGGACGGTGAAGAAGTTGTAGAAGGCGAAGCTGGGATGAAAAATGGTAACCTCGAAGCTTCCGGTAAGCTGGGTTTTCTGCTCACCGGACAGCGTAGAGAACGGTTTCGTGCCGGTGGCGGTTATCGCGTAGTCGTAGTAGAAGACGTACGCGCCGGACGGGTCTCCGGGGTCGGGATAATCGACATCGGTGGGTGTGAAATCGTAGGAGATCTCGTAGACAACGGCGTTATCGCCCTCGCCAAGTTCCTCCGAAATAACGACCTCGTTGCGCGGCAGGAAATCGTCGAAGCCGGGGACGAAATCCCGCAAGACTCCGATATCCTCATCGCCCGTCCGGTTTCCCGACAACGCTCTGGCTGCGTATTCGTTCATCTCGATAGCTCTGGTGGCGGTGGGTACCGAGAAGGTCTCCATTTTAAAGTCGAGCAACCGCCGCCCGTATTCTTGTCCGCCTTCAGCTGCGAAGAAGGCTTGGGCGACGCTCGTTGTGCGGCGACTGGATGAAATCTCGCTAAATAGCATATACCCTATGGCAAGGGCGAGCGCCAGCGCGATCGCCATAACGATCATTACAAAAACAAGCGCGATACCCCGTTTGCCTTTCAGATACTTTTTTCTTTCGTCGGTCAAGGTTCGTCAGCTCCTCAGACGTCGTCTTATCCGTCCGTTACGATGAGGGCGGAAGCCGCCAGGCCAGATTCGGGCAGTACACCAGCGTGGATTGCGACAGGTCTCCCACCATTTCCCGTGTTGTAGCATCCTCGACAAGCGGTGGTGTAAGGGTTAAGGAGATTTTCACCGCGGTGACCATCGCTGGGTCCGCCGTTTCCACGTTATCCTTTGTGTAATACGTGAATATAAGGTCTGATACGTTGGGCATCACAGTCTCAGGGCCCCTCACGACGACGTAGTTTGGCCCGCTTTTAACCCACTGGGTTAGGGTGATTTTCTGCTGGTACTCGACGTACTCGAACATATAGCGTTCGGTGATGCCGTCGCCGTCGTGGTCCGACTGGAATATGATATATCCTGGATTAATCTCCTCAATCCCCACGTCGACCGGCCTGATACCCGCAAAGCGTATCATCCGGGACATATATCCCAGAGTGTCTCGTATATTTTGCTGCATCTGCAGGCGGACTCGCCCAACGGAGGACGTTCGCAGTGTGGAAATAAACACCAAAGAGATGGCGCCCAGGATGATTGCAGTCAGTGAGGCTGCGATTAGCAGCTCTATAAGAGTGAATCCTCTCTTGTCCTTCGATATTCTCACCCGCATGGACTACATCATCCCCTCTGGGTATGGTTGACCCACGACCGTGACAATTGAAATCGTCTCCGTTTCCGCTTCGGTCCAGGTGACATATACCGTAATCGTCTTGCTCCCAACGATGGGAGTATCGTCCTGGATAACCCAGCTGCGGGAATATATCCCGCCGGGATTGCCGTAGGTGTCGAGCAGTACGGGAAAGCCCTCGTCGTCAACGTCCTGTCCGCTGGCTAGCGTGTAGTAATCTGAGTTTCGCAGCTCCTCGGCCTTGTGCTGTGCAAGGTAAGAGGCAGCCATGCGCATGTGAAGCTCACGTGAATCCTGCAGGGACTGTGAGACGACCCATACAACTGACACTATGCCGATGAGGAAGACCATGACGGCGAAAAGCAGCTCTATCAGGGTGAATCCGCGCGAATCGGCAAGAAAAGCCCTGAACCTAGTGAGTTTCAACATAACGTGCATTGCCTATCACTCCCCTGAGCGTAGCAGTCTGCCGGAAGCAATGATGGCCTCGAGCTGAATCGTGTCGCCCATCGGCCCTAGAAGGGTTAGAGTGCCCGCCTCGATCAGTGACCCATGCGGGTCGAAGGTTGCTACTGCCCCAGGGAATGTCACCCCCCCTTCTTGAAAGATAACGGTCTCCGGCAGCATGACCGGATCGGTCGTTACCACCCAGTCGTCAGTATCGGGCAAATACTCGTACACGCGGGCTATGCCGGAGCCTTCCTCGAATCTCACTTGGCAGTATGTATTATTTGAGATAGCCTGTGAGCGCGCCAGCGAGAAGGTCGATATCATGTCGTCCGCGGCGCCCTCCAGTGTGCTTTGACGCAGGGTTCGTAAGAGGAACGGAGCCGCAATGGTGGCCAGAACAGCGATGATGAATACGATAATCATAAGCTCCGCCAGAGAGTATCCCCATCGGCGTTCTGTGGTCTTGTCAGTTTTCATCGGCGAATCACCCTTATCACCCTTTGGCCATAAATTATACCACGCGCGCACTGCCCTTGCATGTATCTGAAGAAGTTCATAGTTAGTGACAGGCAGGGGGAAGCGTCCGGGGATTGTGCAGGTAGTTCGTAAGATACTCGATGGGAGTGAGATAAGCAGTCCTGCTGTGCCGGCGCTCATTGTTGTTGTAGCCGAGGAAGGATTGTGCCTCCTCGGTGAGGTCCTTCGTCGGGGTTTCCGGTTCAGCCGCGTCCAATAGCGATTCCTCCCGTACCGTCCGCACCAGCCTCTCCGCCATGCCGTTGACCTCGGGGCATTTAGTCCAGGCGAAGAAGCGAGGGAGCGAAAGCTTTTGCCCCAGCTTCTTGAAGGAGCCGTAGAACTCCTTCCTCATC
>Ga0180434_10001100_pt1 | contig 39386 bp, 16 predicted proteins | sample SS_ome_7_FD_132453 | JGI IMG/M metagenome (GOLD analysis project Ga0180434, IMG submission 132453) | Hypersaline lake sediment archaeal communities from the Salton Sea, California, USA - SS_1_D_2 metaG | ecosystem: Environmental > Aquatic > Non-marine Saline and Alkaline > Hypersaline >... | reverse complement strand
TTGATCGATCCGCGCATAGACCTTCGTACCATCCATCTCGAACAATGAGACGGTGGAGAGTACTTCGCCTCCCTGACCAACCTCGTACAGCATCGGTACAGCCTGGGCGGCAAAGTCATCATGACAGAGGACGGAACCGAACAGAACTTTTGCCAGGGAGGAATCAGCCGGCGTAACGTCAATGTCGATCGACATCGACATTTCCAGATATCCAGGGCTTGGGGCGGATGTAACGCTGCGCGTCCCGCAGTCCGTTAGAATGCCGCCGTCGTCGGTCCCCGGCAGCTCCTCACGCTGATTGTTCTCTTCCTCGCCGGTGCTGGGAGCGCCGTCGACGGCGCGGTGATCATTACCAGCCAGGCTGGTCAGATCGTCGGTGACAGTGTTGGGATAACCGGCCATCACGCCCAGCACGCTCGCGAAAAGCCCCCAGCGAAACCACAGAGTTATACAACGAGTCATGATCGTCTCCTCTCTTGCGTTGATTGTTGTTTCTCGCCGTCGTCGAAGTCAGCAGCAATGTTGCAGCAGTCGTCGCCTTCACAGCCGTCGAACGCGGCGCCCCGCGTACCTTCTGTTATTCCGAACGAGCAAAGCCGACTGAGGAATCTGACCACGCCGCCCGTCGCAGCCAGATTCCTCGCTACGCTCGGAATGACAAGCCCCGTGTCTACGGGCAGGCGAATCCGTAGACGCCCAGCAAATAGGCCAGGTCGGAGAGATCGATGCAGCCGCTGTCATCGAAGTCGGCGATCGCGTCGTAGACGGCGTCGCCGTCGCATGATCCGTAACGGCCCAGTAAGCAGGCCAGATCATCCAGGTCGATTCTCCAGTCGCCGTTGCAGTCGCCGGGCAGGCGCTCGACGTACGGGAAGAACAGCACGAAGGACTTGCCGGCGTCGTCGAAGAAGTCGTAGATGCAGTCCTGGATCTCCGCGATGTCGCTTGTACCCCACGCCACGTATCGGGCGTCGATGTCATTGGCGCCGCCGCCGTCGTTCGCGTTGTCGTTGTATAGGCAGTAGCCGTCGTTGCTGCAGATGATGTTGTACGTTGCCTCATTCGGGTCGCCGGCAAGCGAAAGCGACGGGCTCGTGGTGACGTAGATGCCGCCGATCGTGCCGGTCATGGCCTGGTTCCCGAGAATGACGCTATCGGACATGGTGCAGCTACTGCTGCTCCCGATAAACAACGCGCCGACATTGCCAGCAGCGTTGTCACGGATTTCGTTCGACGACAGCGAGCAGTTCGGGCTGTTCCACAGGAGTAGCGCCCCGCCCTGGTCGCCACACGTGTTATGGCAAATGAAGTTCGCTGTAATCGTGCAGTTCCCGCTGCCGTTCAGGTACATGCCGCCGCCGTCGTCGCCGCACGTGTTGTACGTGATGGTGTTTTCTGTCACTGGGCAACTGCCGCTGCTGATCAGGCAGATTCCGCCGCCATCGCCGTTGGCGCCGGACGCGTGGTTAGAGGTCATGGTGTTCGACTCGAGCGTGGTGTTGCCGTTGCTCTCGAGGTAGATGCCGCCGCCGCGGGCGTTGATGCCGGTGGTTGTGTTGTCCGAAATCGAATTAGACTCTATGGTCCCCCATCCGCTGGCGTAAAGGTAGATGCCACCGCCGTGCGCGCCAGAACCGGACGTGCTATTGGCGCTGATGGTGTTGTCAATCATCAAACAGCCGGTGCTGTCCCTCAGTTGGACACCACCTCCCCGGGCGCCGCTGCCTGACGTACTGTTTCCATTAACCGTGTTACCGCTCAACGTGCAGTTGTCGCTGTCGTATAGCCCGATTCCCCCGCCTCTGCCATCTTGGTGGGTCGTCCAATTCCCCGTCACCTCGTTTTCTGTTAGTACAGTGCTTGAACTCCTGTACAGGTGGATCCCGCCGCCGCATACCCAGCCATTATGGAAGCCTGCAGCGTTGCCGGTCACCGAATTGCCCGACAGCGTCGAACCGTCGCTGTTCTCCCACAAGCAGATCCCGCCGCCAGCCCTGCTCGCCCAATTGCCGATGACGGTGTTGCCCTCGATTGTCGTGCGCACCCATATCATCATGCCGCCGCCATACTTATTGCTGCCACCCGTGGTGCGACAGTTTTCGATGCGATTGCCTCGGACAATATGGTCCGCCCCCCCAGTCAGGTAGATCCCGCCACCGTGGCTGTCCACGGTTGAGTTCGAGATCTCGCAGTTCTCGATCCGGGCCGGCCAAGTTCCGGAGGCGGTGATCCCGATACCGCGGCCGGGCGTGTTGTAGTCGAGGGTGCAACTTTCGATCGTAACTGCGCCGCCGCTGGATGCGTTGATCCCTATGCCGTTACCGCTGTTGTCCTGGATGACACAGTGCTCGATTATGAGATCGCCGGCGTCGGTGGTGGTGGCCGAGATACCAGTGCTGGCGTTATCGTGGACCTGACAATAGGCCAGGTAAGGCGAACAGTTTGTGGCGCTGATCGCAGGCCCGGCGGCGCCGGAATACTCGACCGTCACGTATTCCAGCACGCTGCCGGAGAGGTAGGCGCCGCTGTTGGGATCGAGCACGGCGTCGGTGGCCGGATCAGTGAAGTAGATACGGGCCCAGTCGCCGGGGTCGGCGGCGCCGGGCGGATCGTTGGGATCGTTGGGATCCTCGAATGGATCGTTGCTGGTGAAGACGATGCGATCCTCCGCCGTTCCCCGTGCCACCAATGTACCGCCGCCGAACACCTCGTGTCCGACGCTGAGCCCCAGGCCGTTCTGGAAGCGGACTTCGACGCACGGCTCGATCGTGAGCGTGGCGTCGCAGCCGATCAGGATCGAACTGGTGACGACATATGGGCTTTCGGCACAGGTCCAGGTGGTGTCGGTGCAGATCAGGCCGCCGACCTCGGTCTGCGCCGCGAGCGGCGGCGTTGTCAAAGCCGCAAATGTCGCGACAAAGACCATCAAAGCTGCGTGTCTCATGTTGTTCTCCTTTGCTTGGTGATCGTGCTCGATCTGTGAGCTGTTCCGTTATTCCTCGGACCCCTACATCGGTGTCCGATAACCGTCGTGCGCGAGGATCGGTTGGGCGGCATGGCTTCACGCATTGCAGCCGCGGGAAGCTACGGTCTGTCGGGATTGCACGCTCACGCCTGTCGGCGAGAGCGTGCCACCCGCCGTCAGTACGGCCGTGCTTGCCGTTTTCCCGGCGCCGTCGCAGGCATATGTCGATGTCCATCGCAAGCTCGCACCCGATTCCTCCGGCTACCTATCTATGCGTAGGGGCGGTACAATGGGCGCACACATTCTTCCGGAAAATGGGACGAGAAATGGCGAGCGGCCCAACCAGCCAGATCACTCGGCTTCTGCGGGAACTCAGAGATGGTAATACGGCCGCGGCTGACCAACTCTGGTCCACCGTGTACGACCGCGTGCATACTATCGCTCGAGCCATGCTCGCGCGGGAGCCCGCCGCCTGCACCCTTCGGCCCACGGCGATGATCGGCGCCGCTTGGGAGCGAATTGCGCCGGCTGACATCGAATGGGCCGATCGCGGGCATTTTTTCGCGATTGCGACGAAGGTGATACGTCGAATTCTGACCGAGGAAGCACGTAGGAGAGCGGCGCTCAAGCGCGGCGGGGGCAGGCCGCCGGACGAATTGTTGAACGAGCCGGCTGCGCCCGACGAGGATCACCTGAGAGTGCTTGCGGTCGCGGAAACGTTGGGGCACCTGGAGCAGATCAATCCGCTTGGGGCCAGAATCGTCCAGTTGCGGTACTTTGAAGACTTGAGCATCGACGAAACCGCCGGAGTGCTTGGCGTCTCGTCGCGGTCGGTGGACAACGGGTGGCGCTCCGCGAGAGTGTGGCTTCACCGGGAGTTGAGCAAGGACAACAGCACCCTGTGCGGCAGGGAGCTTCGCAAATGACGCCTGAGCAGAAGCGGCGGGCGTACGCGCTGTTCGAACAGGCGCTTGGGCGCCCGCCCGACGAGCGCATCGCATTTCTGGCCGACGCCTGCGGGAGCGACACCGGCCTGCGGGAGGAGATTGACGCGCTGCTGGCACACCAGCGCCTGGTATCTGACAGTTTCATGCAACCGCCAATCACAACCGTCGCGCCGCCGGGGCACAACGCCGCGGATCGGCATGATCCCCTGGTCGACAGCCGAGTCGGCGGTTTCCATATCAAGCAAGTGATCGCGTCCGGCGGAATGGGCACGGTATACGAAGCCGTTCAGGAACAGCCGCACCGCACGGTGGCTCTGAAGGTAATGAAACCAGACGTGTCCTCTCGCTCAGCGCTGCGGCGCTTCCAGTTCGAGTCGCAGATTCTCGGCCGCCTGCGGCATCCGAACATCGCACAAGTCTACGAGGCAGGCGTGCACGACGACGGCTCGGATGGAGTGCCGTACTTTGCCATGGAGTACATAGTCGGCGCCCGGCCGATCACCGACTACGCCCGCGAGAAACAACTCGACGCCGCGGACCGGCTACGGTTGCTCGCGGACGCCTGCGACGCCGTGCACCACGGGCATCAGAAAGGGATCATTCACCGTGACCTTAAGCCGAGTAACATCCTGGTGGATTCAGCGGGAAAGCCAAAGATCATTGACTTCGGTGTGGCGCGGGCAACCGACTCGGATCTATCGACCACAACCCAGCAGACCGCCATCGGTCAACTAGTCGGCACGATACTGTATATGAGCCCCGAGCAATGCGACGCTGATCCGCACGACATCGACACGCGCAGTGACGTATACTCGCTGGGCGTCGTGCTGTATGAACTGCTCACCGGCGTGTTGCCGTATGAAACGACTGAATCAACGCTCTACGCCATCACGCACGCCATCAAGGAGCAAATGCCCCGGCGGCCCTCTTCGATCAACCACAAGCTGCGCAACGACGTCGAGACAATCGCGCTGAAGGCGCTGGAGAAGGATCGTGACCGGCGCTATCAGTCCGCGGCAGCCCTTGCGGAGGACATAAAGCGCTACCTCGCCGGTGAGCCGATCGACGCCAAGCGCGATAGCCGCCTGTACGTGCTGAAGAAAACGCTCGTCCACTACAAGCGGCAGATGCTCACGGCCGCCGTCGCGTTTGTGTTCGTGGTCGCGACAGCGGCGATGGCGATCCACTATCAATCTGAAGCTCGTCGGGACAGGAGAGACGCCTATAACCGGCGCGAAGCTGATCGCCTAGTTACCGAGGCGCGGCGTTTGATCGACAGCCGTTCGCTTCTGCCACAAGCTCAATCATATCTGGATGAAGCCGTCCGCCTTGTGCCGGATCACGACTCGGCGTACGTGCAGCGCGCGTTGCTCTCGGCGATCTTCGGGCTCGGCGCGCCGATTGAAGACAAGAAGGTCTGGCTGGAGAAGGCGGTTGAAGACCTTCGCCGCGCGCACGATGTGGCTACCGCGGGCTCAGCGGACGCCGCACCGCACGGCGCGCGCCAATCCCTGCTCGCGGCGGCTAACTTGCTGGCGCTCACAGGCCGAGACGCCGAAGCGCAGGAGATCTACGCTTCCGCCGATGCGCTCGAATCCGGGGATCGGGTGCGGATGGAGAGCCGGAACGACGTCGCGGACTTTCGATTCTACGATGTTCACAAGGATTTGCGTGTCGTGGCGCCGGCGTCGATCTCAGCTTCCCCGAGAGCCGCCGGCGTGGCGCCCGATCGAACCGCGACGCTTCGGCGCGCCCGAGAAACCGCGATAGAGACCTTGAATCCGCTTGGCGCGAGATCCCAGGATCTCGAGGTGATCGAGCTGCTTTTCGATAAGCTGTTCCGCGTGGAGGAGGTCGAGGAGGGCCACCTGGAGGTCAGACCGAATCCGGCTCTAGTCGATAGTGCTGTTCCGTCCGAGGATGGCTTCGGTTGGGAAATCGCGCTGAAACCGGGATTGACCTGGCAGGATGGTCATCCCCTGACCGCACACGATGTCGCATTCTCCTGGGAGAATCGACGCGGTGACGAAACATCAATCGCGACCGTCGTGGCGGTTGGGAGCGATCGTGTTCGAATCACTTGCTCGGTTCCCATCGTAACCGCTATGTGGGACCTGTTGTTCGATATCGTCCCGAAGCACATCCAAGAGGCGACCGGGCTCGATCGCGATGAACAACCCGAACACCCGCCGATCGGGAACGGGCCATATCGCTGGAGCTCGAGCAGTTCTGCCGGCGTTACAGCGTTGGAGCGTTGGGACGATTACGCGGGCGACGCGCCGCATTTCGCCCGCGTCGAGTTTCATGTCATACCCGAGTCCGCCGAGCGTATCGCAGCGCTGGGAGTGGGACGCATCGACGTCGCGGATCTGAAGGGGAGAGAGTTTCGCTGGACGGTCAACGGCGAGTCGTTTCGTGAGCACGTGGCCAAGGTAGTTCATCCGACGTCCGCGTACGTCTACATCTGCTGGAACGCTCGCCGTTCCGAGTCGCCGTTTGTCGAGCGCAATGTGCGCCGGGCGTTAACCCACGCTATGGACGTGAAGCGAAGCCTGAACCAGCGTTTTGGGGATCTGTATGAGCCCAGCCTGGGGATTTATGCCAGAGGATCGTGGACGTTCAACCCGGACGTCGCTCCGCTGGATTACGATCCTGAAAAGGCCCGACGCCTGCTCGAATCCGCCGGCTGGATTTTCGAATGGGGCGGCGCCGGCATCCGTTCCCGCAAGGGCGAGAAGCTCGAGTTTGCCCTGCTGGTTCCCGAGGTCTCCACTGATTTCCAGAGCATCGCCTACGACTTGCAGGACGATCTTCGCGAGGTTGGAGTGCGGATGGAAATCGAGATCGTTCCGTGGGAAGGCTACATGGACCTGGTCGAGGCCGGCGATTTCGACGCCTGCACCTTGAGCGTGCGGACCAGCCCGCATCCGGGGCAGGGCGCCGAGCGCTGGAAGACCGGCGGCCCGCACAACTACGCCGGCTACAGCAACCCGCTCGTCGATGAACTCTACGACAACGCCCGCCGGACCGCCGACCGAACGCTCCAACGCCAATACTACCGGCGAATCCACGAGTTGATCTACCAGGATCAGCCCTACACATTCCTCTGGCAGAACCCGACGCTGCTGGCCGTCAACAGCCGCCTTCGCGGCGTGCGGTTCAGCCCTCAGGGGATCACAGGCTTCCACCCCGGCATGCGCGGGTGGTGGATCCCGGTTCATAGAGACTGACGAATAACACGCGGGCCGCGATCCAAAGGGATCAAGGGGCCGAGCAGCCGGGCGGCACATTCGTCTCGCCCTCGAAGAGTGTTGCGTCGGGAACTGCCCAATCGGGACAATTGGCGCCACAAAAAGCTACCGATCGGCCCCGGCAACATGCTATACTGGCGTTGGCGCCATCGCTTGCTCGCGGCCGGCACCCTTGGTAGCGGCGCCCAACTGGCGGCTTGTCTGCCTGCGCGGCATGAATAACCAAGTCGCCCGAAGCACCCGGCCGGCAGCTTTGCACACTTTCTCGTAATCGAGCCGGCTAAGATCAACACAAGCTCCGCGTTCCCCCATGGGGATCTGAGCGCGTCGGCAGGAGGAAAGAACCATGCCAAATCGTCGCCTTGCGGGTTGCCGCGAAGGAGATCGTGCAGCCGGCGCCGCCTCGCGCGGCGTCACGCCACCTTGGAATCTGACCACCCAAAAGAGAGCCATGATCTTCATCATGTGCAGGCGCACTCTGAGTTCGATGTTCCTCGCCAGCGTGCTGCTCGTCGCCGCAACGGCTCAGGCACAGACCACCTGGTTCGTTGATGACGACGCACCGGGCGGCGGCGACGGCCTAACCTGGCCGACGGCGTTCACGTATCTCCAAAACGCACTCGCAGCCGCCGCCGCCGGGGATCAGATCAACGTCGCGGGTGGAACATACGTGCCTCTCGAACTGACCGACCCCAACGATCCGCGCTCGGCCACGATCCACCTCATCAGCAACGTGGCCATTTACGGCGGCTACGCCGGATTCGCGGATCCCAACGCGCCAGATACCCGCGATCTGTCGCTCTATGAATCAACGCTCAGCGGCGACCTGGACAGCAACGACGATCCCAATGACCCGAACAGCAGCAACGAGAATAGCTATCATGTCGTCATCGGAAGCAACACTGACCGCACCGCCATTCTCAACGGCTTCACAGTAACGGCCGGCTACGGGAATGACGGCGGGGGGATGTTCAACGAGAACTGCAGTCCGACGGTAAGTAATTGCCTCTTCGTCGGAAACCGCGCTTTCAATGGCGGCGGCGGGATGTCCAATGTTAACAGTCACCCAGAAGTGATCGACTGCACATTCAGCGCAAACGTAGCGAACGGCGACGGCGGCGGGATGTCTAATACAAGCAACAGCTTTCCTGAGTTGGTCAACTGTGCTTTCGACCTTAACACGGCGGGTGGCGAGGGCGGCGGAATGTTCAACTACTACGGTAGTCCAACGCTGACCGACTGTACATTTACCGGGAACTCCGCCAGCGGAGCCGGATACTGGTGCGGCGGTGGAGGCATGTACAATCGCACCCATTCTAACCCATCATTGATCAATTGCTCATTCATCGGGAACACGGCCGCTTGCGGCGGCGGCATGGGGAGTCGAGACGCATGTTCCCCTATGCTGATCGGTTGCATGTTCATTGGGAATTCGGGCGGAAGCGGCGGCGCGATGAGGAACACCGATGGCTGCGCCGCAAGACTCACCGACTGCATGTTCAGCGACAATTCAGCCGATGCCTACGGTGGTGGGATATACAACAACAATTCGTCTCCGATACTGATCAACTGCGGGCTTAGCGGCAATACTGCTCCTGTTGCCGGCGGCGCGATATCGAATATAAATCCCGGCGCCGCTCCGCTTTTGATCAACTGCAGCTTCAGCGGGAACACGTCTGGCAGCGGCGGGATCTACAATGACTATAACAGTGCACCCACGGTCATCAATTGCATCTTCAGCGGCAACACCTCCAGTGGCTCTGGAGGTGCGATCTTCAACGGGCAAGGCCTTCCGCTGATTATCAACTCGACCTTCTGCGGCAACGTGGCTAACGGAGAGGGAGGTGGGATGCGGAGCGTTAACACCGAGACGGGTGAGAATGGCGCAACAGTGATCAACAGCGTGTTCTGGGGCAATGTAGACGATTTCGATGGCGACGCCGGAGGGCCGTACATGGACGAGACCGCCCAGATCGCCGACGGCGTCCACCCAAATTCTTGGCCATCCGACGTCGACTACAGTCTGATCCAGGGCCTTGATACGTTCTCAAGCGGTACGGGCAACATTGACAGCGACCCACTCTTCCAGACCGCATCTTCCGGAGCCTGGACTGACGACGCGATATACGATCCCGCAGCGGGGCAGACCTCTTTCCATGCCATCGCCGGCGGTTGGAGCGAGAATGTGCTGGCAGGGCGGGTCTTGAATCCCGACACTTCACAACCCTTGGAGGCGATCATCGCGAGCAACACGGCCACGACAGTGGTCGCGTTGGGTGATTTCGCGTGGCTGGGTGCGGCCGACGTTCCGTACGAAGTCAAGGACTACCGCTTGAGCGGCGCCTCGCCGTGTATCGATGCGGCGGACAGCACCGCCGTGCCTGCCGATACCTACGACCTGGATGGTGACGGAGACACGACAGAACGGATTCCCTTGGACCATGACGGTGGCGACCGGTTTGCTGATCGGCTGGGGACGCCAGACACCGGTCCAGACCCGAACGATCCCAACCTGCCCGTCATAGATATGGGAGCCGATGAACATCCATGGGACTGCAATGAGAACGGAATTCCAGACACGTGCGATCTTGACTGTGGGTTCCAGGACTGTGTGAGCTATCCCGACTGCGGACAAAACGAAGACTGCAACGGCAACGGCGTACCAGACGAGTGCGAACTCGCGGGCAACGATTGCAATAGCAACGGGATTCCGGATGACTGCGAGCCCGACGAAGACTGCAACACCAACGGCATACAGGACATCTGCGACGTCGCGGCGGGCACTAGCGAGGACTGCAACACGAACAGAATCCCGGACGAATGTGAGCCCGACTGCGATGGCGATGACATCCCTGACGAATGCGAGATCGCCAACTGCGATCCCAACGATCCCAACTGCGCGGACTGCAACGGCAACGGCATACCCGATTTCTGCGACATCCGCGACTGCGCGCCGAACGACTGGGACTGCGCGGACTGCAACGGCAACCGGATCCCGGACGGGTGCGAGCTCGATCCGAATTATGCCGGCGTGGTCGTCAGTCGCTGGATCGGCGGCGTGGACAACTGGAACTGGACCTGTACGCCACCGATTGATCCGAATGATCCGAACTGCCCGCCGCACTGGTGCCCGGATGCGATTCCCAACAACGCCGGCGGGCAGACGTTTAATGTGTTTGTTGATGACGCGGACGCCGTCAGCGTCGTGACGCTCGATCTTTCCCCGACGATCGCGGAGTTGACGCTCAGCGCCGCGGACCCGAATCGGGCCGTTATCGTCGTCAACGACGCCAGCGGCGCCGCCGTGCGGTCGCTGTTCGTGACCGATTCCCCCGGCATCGTCAACAGCGGGACGTTGCAGGCAACCGACGGAAAACGCTTCCTGCTCGATACGCCGAGAATCGACCAGATCGGCGGCGGCGTGCTGCTGGCCACTGACGGCAGCGTCGATCCCAACGACCCGAACGACGTCAGCGTCCTCCAGATCAACGGCGCGCTGGTCGAGGGCGGAATCGCGCGGACGGTCGGCTGTAACAGCTCCATCGAACTGATCGGCGGGGCCGAGTTCCTCGACGTTACGATCGAGACGGATTGCCAGCAGATGTCCCAATCCGTCTGGGTGCCCGACGCACAGAGCGGCCAGGTCGGCGGACTCATCACGAACCAGGGAGGTATTCGAGTATACGCGCAGAGCGCCAGCACAACGTTAATACCCGGCGCCGGCAATGTCACGATGATCGGCGGCGGGTCGGTCGTGTTGACGAAACAGAATCTGGCCTCGTTCGGGTGGTTCGGGCGAACGATCACAAATGGCGATCCCAACGACCCGAACATTCCCTGCCACTGGATCGAGGGGGCGGGCCTGCTGTTTGGCGGCCTGCAAAACACCGCGGGCGGTATCGTCGAGGCCAATCGAACCGGCGAGACTCTGTTGATCAGCGAGCCGGGCCAGAAGCTCAACAATGGCCTGTTCCGCGCGACCGCCGGCGGCATCCTGGATATTCAGTCCGACATGTTTGGCGCCGGCGCCCTCGTAGCCGCCGACAACGGGGAGGTGTGGATTTACGATGTTCTCGTCCAGAATCACAGCCTGACCGCGACCGGCGGCGACTTTGTTCTCGGAAACTGTGTTTTGGATCTTTCGGACGGCGTTGACCTGCCGCCGCCCGCGGCGCCCTACAACCCCGGTATGCTCACGCTCAACTCCTCGATGCTGTACGGTACGGACTGGCTGACGGTGGGTGACGGAATCGTGACGCTGACGAATGGTTCCGCCATCAGCATCGCCGCCGGGCCGGTCGTACTCTGCCCGGCCGATCCGAACGCGGTCGCCGCGCTCAACCTCACCGGCGCCGACTGCTCGGTCGCGTGCGTCGATCTTCAACTGTGCGCCGGCGGCGTGCTGGATGTGGCGGGCGCGATCTCGTTAACCGGGTCGCTGACGTTCGCGAATGTCATCGAGGGCGAGTGGTTCTGGAGCTCATCCGCCGTTCTGGAAATGTACGGCGGCGTCGGCGCGGCCGACTATGATCCGAATGACTACGTCCAACTGGAGATCGGCGGCAGGGATCTCGGTGACGACCCAAACAACCACACCGGTGATCCAAACGGCTTCGCCGACAACTTCGATCTCCCTGAGCTCGTGATCGGTCCCGACGCACACGTGAACCTGGCGGACGCAGTCGACAACGGTAACCGCAACGGCTCGGGAGGCCCCGCGGAGGCGCTCTACGTAGACCGGCTCAGATTCACGGACACAGACGGCCGGCTGGTGCTCAACGGTTTTCACCTGTACTACAACACGTTGAACGGCGATCAGTCACAGATTCTCGATTCCATGCCGTTGCTCGGCGATTTGGACGGCGACTGCGACGTCGATTTGTCCGATCTGGCACGGCTCCTGGCAGGCTACGGGATGACCAGCGGGGCAACATACGCCGACGGCGACCTGGACGGCGACGGTGATGTGGACCTCGCCGACCTAGCGGCCTTGCTGGGCAACTACGGCGCCGTTTGCGATTGACGGCTTGGAGACGCCCATTGAATATTGAGCCGGTTGGATAGGCTTCCGCTCATCGAATATTGAATCGCCGCAATAAGGCTTACGCTGTGGATATGACAATGGCGCCGAACGCAGGAAGGCCAGGAGATCCAAGCGGCGGCCGACGGGCAGGATCTTCGCCGGATAAGACCGTCCGACCTGACCAACTTCTACGTCATGAGCGGATCCGGCGGCTTGACCGACCTGGTCGGTACGTTCGATTACGCCGAGTCCGGCGACGTCCCGCTCGACGATCGCACGCCGCCGATCGAGTACCCTCAACCGTGCATCGTGTCGCGCGAGTCCGACGGCCGAATCGAACGCATCTCGTTCGCCTGGGAGACCGATCCGCTCGGTCATTGCGTCTTCAAACTCCCCGACGACATCAACGGCACGCTCCATAGCTTCGAGGCCTTTCACGACGACGGTTCCGTCGCCGGCTCGACATACGATGTCAAGCTGCTCGACGATTACGGCGGCGACGTTCTGATCGGCCTCGGCGAGGGCTTGGACTTCAACACGACCGAATCGGGCATCATCACGATCGCCGACGCCATGGCCGCCGGCGTTCATCAGACCGTCCCGGTCATGGGCGGCCACACGCTGCTAATCGACGCCGGCGAGGCTACGCGCGGCGTGTTCAATCTTTACGTGATTCCGAGACTGTGTCGCACGACGGGGATTATCTGATGATCGGCCAGGTGCTTGTCAATGTCGAAACTTCGCTGTTCGGCTTGAAGCGTTACGTCTGCTCCTGGGCCGCCGACTCCGCCGGTATGGCCGAGATCGACTTCGACAATCATGCAGCGCCGCTCATCAACGGCGATCCCGTCCGGCTGGTCACTGTCCCGAGTGAATCGAGACCGCCGACTGCCGGCTACGACGTTAAACTACTCACGCGAAATGATTTTGACATCCTCGACGGTGCAGGCGCCAACCGCTCGGCGACCGCGATCGAAACCGTTGGCGTCCGGAACATATTGTCTGGTGGCGTGCGGTTCGTGTCGAATCAGTCACTCGGCGAGCTGCGGTTACGCATCGAAAACACGGGATCGGGTGGCGGCGGTATTATAGTGGCCTATGTACTGCATCAAGGCGCCTAGTCGATTTCCGCCGCGATCCGCTAGATTCTGTCGAGATTGAGTCGACGAGTCGAGATTATGGACAGGATTCTCCGTAAACACCGAGTAATCCTGCCAGATCGCTCAGGTCGACATCGCCGTCGCCGTTGAGATCGCCGTCCTCGTACGTCGCACCGCTCGGCGTGTTGTAGTGCGCCAAGAGCTGCGCAAGGTCGGAGAGATCAACATCGCCGTCCCAGTCGAGGTCGCCGAGCAGATTAACCTGCACACATGCCTCTCCTTCGATCAGCTCGTTGATGCCGTCGAACGAAACTTCGCCGACAAAGCAGTAGTTACATGCCGCTCCTATAGGCGGCTGTAGCTCATAGCTGACCTGTGAGGGTATACTCTGAGCGTAGTATGGACCCCATTTGACTTTGCCGTGGATCCCATCCCAGACGCCGTTATCGCTGATTGATCGCACCAGCCACCCGGCGGGCGGCTGATCCTCAAGCGCAACGACGCTTACGTCCGGCGGGGGCTGAATGTCTATCAACACCGGGAACCAAATCCCCGACTGTACCAAATCCGGCAGATCGCGGACCGCCGAACCGCCGCCTCGTCCCAGGTCCATTTCTCCACCGACACAGCAGCCGGGCGCTGACGGCGGACATGTGCTCGGGAACCACACCAACTGCTGCAGCTCGTCGTCCCAGCCCCAGCAGTAGCACTCGCCGTGCATCCAGATGTACTCGCCGCGGATCGCGCCGGCCATGTCGTCGTTGCAGCCGCTACGCCAGGCACAGACATAGCCACTCGATTCGCAACCCTCAACCTGGCGATCTTCGCACGTGGCGCAACCGCAATCGCCGCAATCCGGGCAGGGCAGTTGTGGACTGTCGGCCGGGATGAACGCGCCAGCCGGCCCATCCACACACTCATCTCCACAGATCGGGTCATCGGCGCCGCCGTCGATTGAAATCACACCGTCAAAACAGTGGATACCGGAAGTACCGAGTGGCGGCAGCGCGTCGTAACTCACTTGGTCCGGGAACGTGCCGTAGATCGACCATTTTACGCTGTTGAAGTACTCGTCCCACACGCCACCGTTGCTAATGTTGGACGCGGTCCAGCCGGCCGGTAACTGATCTTCCAGACTGATCGCGTTTGCGCCCTCCGGCACGTCGAGGTTGATTTCCACCGGCTTGATGTCGTCATCGCAGTACGACGGCCACAACGTCTCCAAGTCACGGCTGGCGACGCACTCTCCGCCCGTGCCGCTCAACACGAACACGCACGGATTCTCGTCCGAGTCGTTGCTCTCGATCTCGAGCGTGGCTGTCTTCTCACCGGTTGTCTGCGGGCAGAAGCGTACGCCGATGATGCGTTGCGCGCCCGGACCCAAGCCGAAACCGCCGTCGCCTCGGGTAGACTCGAATTCGGCAGCGTTGTCGCCGGCCAGGAAGATCGTCCCGGTCAGGTTCGCCGCGCCCTCATTGATCAACGTCCATGTCTGCTCGACGGTGCAGAATCCAACCGTCTTGCTCCCGAAGTCGAAATCGGATAGATCCTCGCAGTTGATTTCCGGTACGTTCGGTGGAATACCCTGGCCTTCGATAGCCGCGCTGAACGGATTCTCGTCCGGGTCGTTGGAGTCGATGTGTAGTTCGGCGAGCTTGTCGCCGGTAGTATCAGGGCAAAAGCGGATGCCGACCGTGAGTGTTTGGTCGGGGTCCAGATCAAACGTCCCATCGCCCTGCGTGAACTCGAACTGGTTCGGATCGGCGCCGGTCAGGGAGATTGTGCCGGAGAGGATCGCGTTACCCTCGTTCTCGATCAGCCAGGTGTGCTCGGCACTACACAGGTCGACCACGATCGAGCCGTAATCGAAGCCAGCCAGTTCCTCACAATTGAGATCGGGCACGCCGGTCCCAGTTCCGTAAAGGGATCGATTGCAGGGATTCTCATCGGGGTCGTTACTGACAATGTGCAGCAGCGCCGTCTTGCTGCCGACCGAAAGCGGGCAGAAGCGTACCTGTATATCTTGGCTCTGCGTGGGTTCGAGCGTGAAGTCGCCGCCGCCCTCGACGAACTCGAACTCCTCGGGATCAGTCCCGTCCAGCCAGATGCTGCCCGTCAGCGTCGCGGTACCTTCGTTGGTGATTGTCCACGTGTGCTCGCTGCTGCAATCGCCGACGTTCACACTCTCGAAATCGAACTCAGAGAGATTGTCGCAGTTCAGGTCGGGCACAAGCGCCGTGCAGGTCGCCAGAAACTGAATGCTCTGGTTCTCGGTCTCGTGATACGGATCAACTGTGATCTCGATCGGCGGCGGGTTACCAGCCACACCACCCACGACCTGCTCAAACGTACAGCCGAGCTTGCTCGCATCCACACTGTACGTGCCGGGCGGTATGTCATTGATCTGCCACAGGCCCTGCATTCCGGCGGTGGTTGTGTCGAATGTGCCGTTGTCGCCGACCACAGTGATCACAACGTCTGGCTCGCCGCTGCCGATCGGGTTGCCGAGCTCGGTGTACACGGCCCCGCCGACGAGAAAGCCCTGGCAGGCGCCGTTGAGGTCCACGTCGCAGACCGGCTCGACCGGGTCGTCGCTGTTGATGCGCAGTATGGCGGACACCGGCTCGACGGCTTCGCAACAAAAACGGACGCCGACCGTAAGTTCTTCCGCGGGCTCCAGCGCGAAGGCGCCGTCACCCTGGGTTATCTCGAAGATCGCTTCGTTCGGGTCGGCGAAAAGCACCTCGCCGTTCAGCGTCGCGTCGCCCTCGTTAATGACGGTCCAGTACGCGCTGTCGCTGCACTCGCCGGGAATCGTGCCCCAGTCGTAATCCGTCAGATCGTCGCAGTTGAGGCCCCCGCAACCGCCCGTGCCGCTCAGATCCACATTGCAGGGATTCTCGTCAGGGTCATTGCTATTGATGCGCAGCGTGGCGGACTTGCCGCCAAGCGTCTCGGGGCAGAACTGCACGCCGACAATCAGGCTCTCGTTCGGATCGAGCGCGAACCCGCCGTCGCCCTGCGTGAACGCAAACTCGCCAGGATCGTAGCCCACCAATTCGATGCTTCCACTCAGTGGGTCAGTACCCTCGTTGGTCACGGTCCAGATATGCTCGGAACTGCACATTCCGATACACGTCTGGCCGAAATCATAGCCAATCAGGTCTTCGCAGTTGATGTCCGCGTTCGTCCCTACCTGTTCCTCCTCAGTACCTATTGTCATGAACGAAGCGGGATCATTCATGGAGTTGTAGGATGTGGCAATCCAACCCGCGCTTCTGGCGTCCTTGGAGATGCGCACCTCATCGATCATCCCGTTCATCGGGCTCTCGTAGTTCTCCTTCACGCCGATAAGCGGGTACCAGTCAACTCCGTTGTTCATTGCCGCTGACAGGCCTTGTGAGCCCTCTTGTGAGCCATTGAAGTAGATTCGTTGCGTAGTACTATCGTATGTTCCCACAATGTATGTCCATTCACCGGCTGGCACTACACTTGTACTGTATAGATTGGATTTATAAGTGCCGTGGCACACGCTCATGGACGCCTTGTCATAGTGATTGGCGTCGCTGGCGAATATGCCGCCCAGCTCATTATCGGTGCCTCCCGGAGTCCCCCACTCGTAGAACAACGAGTGCCATTCGCCCATATTATCGCGGTTCATCCAGCCTTCGAAGGTCACTTTCCCCGTGCCGGCGACAATCGGGCTTGTTGCAGTTGTCGCTTGCAGATAATCAGCTTCCGTCCGTTCCAGGTCTTGACAGTACCCAATCTTGCCCATTACTTCCGTCGGCGTATGCACCTTGTTCGCAGTGTTGGCATACGACGTCGAATCGTCCACGGCGGTTCCGGCGCTATTGTCGGTCATGTGCCACACGGCAAGATAGTCGGCGTCCCACGTGTCTGTCACATTCTCTTGGTTCTGACAGGCCGCGTTTCCGTAGTAGACGTACAGTATCGTATCCACACTGGTACTCAGGGAGGGCATGTTAATCCAAGCGATCAGTTCCCCAGTGCCATCATTGTAGAGTTCTACTTCATGATTCAACTTGGATGCCGAATCGTCAGCGAAGGCGATATCGCTACCGTCTGTCTGCGCAACATTGGCGGACAAATCAGCGGATGTATGGGAGACGAGAACCGGGAAAGACACCAGGTCATCGGCTACTTGGGTGTGATCGATGATTATCTGCTTGCGGTAGCCCCAATCCAGGTTCCACCACGGCGGGGTGCCGGTACCGACTAGGGCCAGGTCGCAGGGGTTCTCATCGGGATCAGGATCGTTGCTGGTGATGCCCAGCGTGGCGCTCTTCGTGCCGGTGGATGTGGGGCAGAAGCGCAGGCCGACAATGCGGCTCTCCGTCGGATCAAGCGAGAAAGCGCCGTCGCCCTGTGTGAACGCGAACTCATTCGGATCCGCGCCTTCCAACGTGATGCTGCCGGTCAACAGGCCAGTCCCCTCGTTGGTCACCGTCCAGATGTGCTCAGCGCTGCACAACCCGGCGGGTATCGCGCCAAAATCAAAGCCGGTCAGATCTTCGCAGTTAATGTCACCCGCTCCCAAAGTAGCCAACGCACAACGGAATCCGATGTAGTTGTGCCGGTCGCTGGGCGAGCGCCAGTGGCGAACCGCCGAGCGGCAATCGTTCGGATTGTTGCCCCAACCGCCGCCGCGCATAACACGGTCTGTGTCCGGCGCCGGGCCTGTTGGATTCGGTGGCCAACCATCGGGCGGATAGTCGTTGTAGTAGCTCGACGCATACCAGTCGTGGCACCACTCCCACAGGTTTCCGCTCATGTCATAGCAGCCGTAGTAGCTCTGGGCGTTCTGTGTCTGGTAGGCGCCGCTGTGGTCCGTGCCGTCGTAGTAGCCCACCGGCGTCGTGCCGTTATCGAACGGATCGCCGCTTACGTAGTAATTGGCCCTCTGGCCGTCGAGGCAGTCGGTGCCGCAGCCGTCGGTGTTCTCGCCGAAGCGGAAGGGATACGGTACCGTGGGATCCCAACCGGCGGCTTTCTCCCACTCCGCCTCGGTGGGCAGCCGGTAGCCGGCCACGCCGAAGTCGCACGTCCAGGTGGACAGGTCGTAGCACGGCGGCTTGCCCTCCATGGCGCTGCGCCAGTTGCAGTAGGCCGCCGAGCCGGCCCACGACACCATCACCATCGGATGGTCTTCCTTGCCTGCGACCACGCCAAACGTGCTGCTGTTCCAAGTGATCCGGCTTTCCGATGAGCTGTCTGCCGTGTCGCAATAGACCGTACCGGTTGTGCTGTCTTGCACCTCGCCCCCGTGAAGATCTGGATCATCGATCAGGCCCTGGCCGTAGGCCCAGTTCAGCTCATCGGCGTACTGCTGGTTCGTCACCTCGTACTTGTCGATGTAGTACGGGCTGAGGAAGACCGTGTGGACTGGCAGCTCGTCCGCATCGCCCTCGTCGAAGCTATCGCCCATCTGGAACTCCCCGCCGGGAACAAGGACCATGGGATGGGGCCAGCATTCCTCGTACAAAGCGAACACTTCCTGTTCGCTGAGAGAGCGGTTGTAGACGCACACCTCGTCTAGACAACCGTCCAGGAAGTGACCAGCGCTGGTGGGGACATATTCTCCGAGTACAAAATTGGTTGCCGCCAACAGTCCTACGTGCCCGCCGCTGGGACTGTCATAAACAGTATGTGCGATCCCGTCATAGTAAATGTCGTACCTGGCTGCCCCCTCGTTCCACACGACACAGATGAAGTGCCAGACAGTCGTGATCTCCAGGTTGAGCACACCAGTCCGCGGATCACCAGGGTGATCGTCGAACAGCGTTATCGTCTCGCCGTCTAACGAACTTGTCACCTCCCCTAGCATTAACGCCCTGCAATAAAGTCCCGAATCGGAGAAGGACGCCAGGGTGTCAGGAGAATCATCTGGGGCAATGGTCTCTGTAGGTTTCAGCCACGCGCAGAAACTGTATGCGGTTGCGCCGAGGTCGCCGAAAGCGATAGAGTCATCGATCCCATCAAAAGACATGCCTCCGCCGCAGGCGCCCGAACAGGGTGTGGCCCCGTGAATCGTGCCGTCGTGACCATTGCCCGAATCATCGTGCGCCGTGCCGTCGTCGAAGCTCCAGTAGGCTACGAGCCCCTCGGTTGGCGGATCAGCCACGGCCGTGGAAACGCACGTGCCCAAGACGCTGGCCGCGGCGATAAAGAAGAACACGGGCCACATACTGCTACGCCTCGTGCTCGCGCACTCTGACAGGTTGCTGGTAAACCGGGCACTGTCGAAAATACGTCCTGTGGCTTGCTCTTTCATGGTCGAGTCCTCCGTCAGGGTGTTAGCCCCTCGGTGTTTATGTCTCCGCTGGTCTTGGGGCCGCGTCGGGGCGGCTGCCAGATGGTCTCCGTGTAGTTTCACGCCGGCTAATCCGAGGCGAGGAACTGAATGCTCTGATTCGCGGCCTCGGTCGCGGGGCCGACGAGAATCTTGACTGTTTTCTTGGCCGTACCGCCGTCGCCCTGCTGGTGCTCCAGCGTGTAACCTGGTGCGCCAGCCGTGACGGCGTACCAGCCTGGCCGGAGACCGTCGACCTGCCAGAGACCCCACGTGCCGCTGCTTGTGAGCCATGTCGGCTGGTACCCGGGCGCGGTGAATTCCGTCGAATCCGACCGGAGCGGCGAGCGGGCGGCGGTGTCGCCGGTGGACGGCGTGGCATTGAGCTGAGTCACCCGGATGCGGATGCCCTCCAGCCCGCTGGCGAGCGGATCGTTCAGGTCGGTGTAAACAGCGCCACCGATCGTAAACGTGCCGTCGGTACGCCTCTCAGTCCGGCCGCCGCCGTCTCTGGGTTCGTCGCATTCGCCGAAGTAGGCGCACTCGACAAAGCACTGCACGTCGCCGATGATGCTCAGGAATCCGCTGGCGTTGCAGTCGCCGGGGCACAGACAGCCCGAGCCGGGGCAATAGCAGTCGGCAAAATACACGCAATCCACGAACGGCGGCACGTCGCCGATCAGGCTCACGAAGCCGTCATAGTTCATGTCCCACAGCTCCCAACCGTCCGCCGAGCACGCCACCGTCAGCACGACCAGGACCGTGCACGGACTGTAGGCGGCTTCGGGGTCGGAAACCGTGATCGTCGCGAAATGCTGGCCGGCCGGCAGCTCGTCCGTGGCGAACTGCACCGTGATCTGGTTGGGATCGCCCGTCGAATCGCCTTCGTTCGGATCGCACCACAGCCAGTCGGCATCGTCCTCGATCGTGTACAGCAGCGTGGTCCCCGGCAGGCCGCAGTTCCATACCTCGAAGAACTCATCCGCCGCGTTCTCGCCGTAATCGCACCCGACCAGCAGCGTCTGTTCGTCGCGGCAGACGGCGGCCCGGCCGGTTACTTCGAGGGTTACGGCGATGGTCTGCTCGTTGTTGCCGGCCCCGGGATCGCTGATCGTGATCGTCGCGAGGTGCTGGCCGACCGGCAGCGCGGTAGTTTCGTAGTGGACCGTGTGGGTGATCGGATCGTCCCCGCTGGCCAAAGTCCCGACCGGCGGATCCACCCAAAGCCAGCAGGGCTCCGGCGAACAATCGCCCACGGTGATCGTGTAATCCAGCACCGTATCGGGCAGGCCGGCGTCCCACACGTCGAAGAACTGGTCCGGGGCGTTTTCGCCGTACTCGCACTCATTTTCTAGCGTCGCCACCGAGCGGGCGATAAGTGGATCGCAATCGTCCAGGACGTCGTTGGCATTGGTGTCGGCCCACTCGCAGCCGTCGGGCGTACCGTCGTCGTCGCAATCCTCGTCCATGCGCTCGAACGGCGAGCCGAAGTGCGCGACCACCCGCATGTAGCCGTAGCTGCTCATCGTGATCGTGAGCGGGTTGTCGTACTCGTGGCCGGGCGGGACATCGTCGCCGGACCAATGATCGAACACGCACTCTCCCTCCGGCTCCGGCGTCAGGACGATCGTCGTGCCCGTGTCATACCACACGTCGTCCGGAACGCGCGCAATGCTGGCGCTGCCGGGCGGTTCGACGGTGGCATATAGGTACCCCACGCCGGGCTCCGAGTTCATGACATCCAGCAGCCGGTTGCCGACCGCATCGTACTCGTAGCGGATCCACGCGCCGCCGTCGTACGTGACGTGGATCAGGCGGTGGAGTTCGTCGTACTCGTAGGTGATCGTCTCCGCCGACGCGTGGCCGGTACCCAGCATGCACACGGTCGTCAGTGCGATGAGGATTCGAGTTCCGAGGTTCATAGCCTCACTCCTATTTTGCCGACCGGCACGGTCGCCGGTGTTGATGCATGCGTCGCGTCCTGGATTTCACGCAGCTAAGTCTGTTATCATCTCAATCATCATCCATGAAACCTGCGCATCATCTGCATCATCCGCGCTCGCATTATCATGAATCTGATTCTCGCCCTGATTCTGTTGAACACTGCCCGCGCGTGGTTTCCGGAACTACCTCCGCCTCCCGACCGGGCGCTGCCGCCGCCACCGCCGCTAGAACGCGCACGGGCTTGAGCCGCTGCTAGAGCGGCCGCCTTGGCCTTTCGATCCGCCTTTATCTTCTCGACCTTCGCCTTGACACCCGCTTGGAAGGCCCGGAACTGGGCGAGGGGCGACATCCCTCCTGGGCGGCCACGGGTTGACGCTGTAGTCACCGATGATGTATTTCCCACAGCCGATTCTACCGACGACTGTTGGTGTGACTTGCCTTGGATTCTATCGATCTCCCTACCCACTTTCTCGGGAAGTTCACGAGTGAAGTAGTCCCCAACTTGCCCGAAGAAGTCGCGGATACCTCTGGCACCCTCATCGAGTGCCTTTGCTGGATCTCTCAAGAATTCGGCGACCTGGCCACCGCCGCCACCATTGTCGTAAGCCACGCCTGCATCTGGATTGAGTTTCCCAACAACGATACCGATGCCCCCTTCTATGGCATCGCCGACGTAGTACTGCCAGTCCTTGACGTCGTTATTCCACAAGTCACGGATGAGCAAGTCGAGGCCAAACGCTTGACCACTGGAGTCAGTCAGGGTTGTCGGGTTGTTCAATGTGTACGCATACCTATTCAACCCAAGGGGGTTGGTCAGCGATCCCTCCACCGGATCCTTCCCCAGGAACCTCCCCGTGTCCGGATCGTAGAAGCGGGCTCGCATGAAGTACAGGGCCATCGGGTCGTTGGGATCCTCGGTCATGACGCCGAGGCCGCCGACGAAGGTGAAGGGATTGGGCGTATCTCCCTCGTGGCCGACCGGCAGGCCGTACGGGTCGTAGGCGTAGCGGTCCACGACCTCCCCGGCCGCGTCGGTCAGCGCCACGACATTCCCGAGGTCGTTGGTGTGGTAGTAGCGCGGTGTGTCGCCCGCGTCGATTCTGGCCACCAGCGTTGGGCCGTGAATGTAGTAGGCGATGACGCTGCCGCCGGCATCGGTCTCGCACAGTACGTGGCTCATCGATCGGCCGCGATCGAGCACGTAGCGGACTGTTCCGCCGGCGTCGGTTCGGGCGATCCGGTTGCCGTCGCCGTCATACAGGTGATCGACCCTGATGGCGGCGCCGCCAGGATCGCGGATCTGGGCGGTCAGCCGGTCCTCAACGTCGTATTCGAAGTCCGTAGTCGCCCCGTCGATCGTTCGCGAGGTGAGATTACCGTTGTCGTCGTACTCATACGTGCCCCTGCTGGATTCGGTCAGCCGGTTGTCGCTGTCGTACTCGTAGCTGACGACGCGCGTCGGGATCGTCGGCGTTAGCGTGTTCGTCTCCGTCGCCGTCAGTGGCGCGCCCACGGCGTCGCGCGTCCAGCCCAAGCTCAACACCGTCGCTTCGTCGAGCGTCGTGGCCAGACTGGTTAGCCGGCTGGCGGTGTCGTAACCGTTCGTCTGCACGACGGTGTTGGGGTACGTCACAGTCGCGACCCGCAGGCCGTCGTACGTGTACTGCGTGGTCCGGGCCGGCTCGGCCCAGTCGGTGATTGACGTCAGGCGGTTGGCTGCGTCGTAGACATACGTCAGCTCCTTGTTGCCGGGATACACCAGCCGCGTGCGGCGTCCCGCCGTGTCGTAGCCGTAGTCCACGCGCATGCCGTAGCGGTCCACGGAGGAGGTGAGCTGGTTCAACGCGTTGTAGCCGAACAAGCTCGGCGTGTTCGGATCGGCAGACTCGGTCATACGCTCGCGGTTGCCGTTGTCGTCGTAGACATACGTCACCCACGTGCCGTCCTGGTAGTTCATCGCGGTCCGGCGGTTCGCCGCGTCGTACGTCAGGTTGGTGACCGATCCGTCCGGCTGGGCATTGGCGTCGCGTACCCAGGTTTGGTTGCCGACGGCGTCATAACCGTACGTGTAGTAGTTGCCATTGCCGTCCTCGGCCCGGGTCAGCCGGTTCAGGGCGTCGTACTGGCGGACGCTGATCGCGTGCCCGTTCGCGTCGAGGATCTCGAGCAGGTTGCCGGTGGCGTCGTACGTGTACTCCGTCCGACCGCCCAACGCGTCCACCACGGCTGTCAATCGGCCAAGCCCGTCGTAGGTGAACTGCGTCGGCTGTTCGGTGGCATCGATCGTACGCGTGACGCGGCCGAGCAGGTCGTATTCGGTGCGTGAGATATGGCTAAGTTCGTTCGACACGCTGGTCCGGCGATGCTGTGCATCGTATTCGTACGTAACCGTAATCCCACCCGCCGGATCACTGTCGGACGGCTCGCTCGCCGTCAGCACGTTGCCGTGATCGTCGTGCGTGTAACGCCACGTGTTGTTCTCGGCGTCGCGTTTCTCGATTAACCGGCTGGCATCGTCGTACGTGTAATCCGTCGCATGGTAGAGGGCGTCAATTGTCTTGACCCGGCGGTTCAACTCGTCGTACCGAGACTCCGTAGTGCGCCCCAACGGCTGGTAAACATAACGTAGGTTGTTGTTCCCGTCATACGCGTACGTCGTTTCGTTGTTGTTACCGTCGATTACCGACGTGCGGTTGCCTATCTCGTCATAGCCGAATTCCTGGACGATCAGGTGGGACGGATCGCCAACTGGCGGGCTCTCGGTCCGGATTGGGCGATCACCGGTGTCGTAGTACACGCGGCTTCTATAGGCATCATCCTGTGGCCCGCTGCCGCGGCCGTCCGTCACCCAGATCCGCCGCCAGAGGCTATCGTACCCATACCATGTGTAGTTCCCCTCGCGGTCGATGACGTAATCAAGCTGTCCCTCCGCCGTGTAATGCCACTCGTGCGTGTTACCACGCTCGTCGGTGGCGGTCAGGCGTTGGTCGAACGAGTTGTAGGCCCAGATCTGTTGTACGAACGAATCGCCCGGCGGAATCGTCAGGTAGCGCTTCTCAGTGAGCATGTTGCCGCGCTCGTCGTAGGTCCACTCCGTGACATAGCCCAGGGCATCGGTCTTCTGCGTCGGCAAGTGCGGCACGTTGGGATCGTTGTACTCCATGCTCGTCGTACCCCCGTCGTCGGGGGCGGTGACCGAGGTGACGTTTCCGAGCGAATCGTGCGTGAAACTCGTCACGTTCCCGTTGCGGTCCTTGACCGTCTTGCGGTTGAAATTATCGTCATACGTGTACACGATCTGATGCCCAAGCGGATCCTGGTCGATCGTCTGCCGTTCGTAGACCTTCTCAGATTTGTGCAGCCACATGACCTCGTGCCCATCCACGGTCCGCGTGATCTCGGTCTCATCTTCTCGGAACAGGAAGTCCGTCGTGGCGCCATTGCCGTCGGTGTAGTGGAACACGCGCCCCGTCCCGTCCGGCGCATACTCATTGGTGATGACGGTGATCCGCGGATCTCGACGCTGATCCTTGACCGTCGTCAAGTAGCCGTTCCCATCGTATTCGTAGTCAATCGAATGGTCCTCGTCGCCGAATACGTCAATGACCGACGTAAGCCGGCTCCCCGTGTAGTTGAACTGTACCGACCGCGAGGTGTGGTCGGCCACGCTTGTCAGAAAATCCTCTCCGTCATACCCAAGATCCAGCCAGCGCCCGACCGGGTCGGTCACCTTGATGAGCCGGTCGCTCTCCACCGCGTGGTAGTCGAGCGTGATTTCGTTGTTACTGTTGCCCTTGGGACGGATGCTCAGCAGGTGTCCACTGCTGTCAAAGCGGTACTCGTCGAAGTTCGTGGCCGTGACGGTCCAGACGCCGCCGGACAGGGCTATCTTGGCGTACAGATCCCGGGTAGCCGGCTTGAACTCGCCCTCATGTTCCGGGTCCGGCTCCCAAAACGTTGTTCGGCCGTCGCCCCAAGTGACGGCAACATAGGTCTGATTCGGAGGATTGGGCGGCGTGAGCACGATGTGATAGCTGTGGCGCCAGCCCTTTCCCAGCGGGCCACTCCGGCCGTCCAGGCTGTTGTAGTGCCGGGTGAAGGCGAGCGACCCGCCGCGCGAGGCGATCGACAGGTCCGTCTCGCTGTAGTGGAAATTGCCCGTCGCCGTGTTGACCTGATGGGCCGCCGAGCCGGACAGCGGCTGGTCGCCCAGGAAATACGCCGCTTGCGGCGGCGGCGCGGCACATTCACACGACGAGCATTCCTCACCCTCGCGCCAGCTGGCGCCCCCCGCCCCAAGGCAGTGCGCCTCGGCCATGTCCTGGCACGAACCGTCGGCAAAACAGCAGGCCCACTCATCCGGCAGATCCACCCCGTAGTCCCACGTATCGCCGTTGGCGACGCCCGTGAATCCGCCGAAGAGCACGACTTTGCCGGCATAGACCATCCCGTGTCCGTAGCGAGCGGCGGGCCGATTGCTGCCCGGCGAGCCGCCGGCGAACTCGAGCACCCAAGTGCTGCCGTTCCAGACCCACGTGTCGTTCTGATGCGTGCCGGTGTTACCGCCAAACAGGACGGTCAGGTCGCGCTCCGCAGTTGCATCGTAGACCATCGCCGCCTGGTCCCGGGCGGTAGGCCCCGTTTCGGTCTTGAATTCCCAGTTATCTCCGTCCCACTCCCACGTGTCGCCACAGACGGTTCGCCGATCCGTGTGCCCGCCAAACAGCACGGTCACACCGCGAACGCTGTCGAACGCCATCGCGGCGTAGCCCCGGTTGCTGGGACCGTCGCCCGAAAAGGCCTTGATTTCCCAGGTGCCCCCGTTCCACTCCCAGGTGTCGCCGAATAGTGATCCGGTAGGCGGCTTTCCTCCGAACAGCACCGTCACGCCGCGCTGGCTGTCGTACGCCATGGCGACCTCGGAGCGCGGCCCGGGCCCGGCGGAAGTTTGGTATTCCCAGTCCTCGCCGTCCCATTCCCACGTATCCCCAGAGTACCCCCCAGCGGTCACGCCGCCGAAAAGCACGGTCACGCCGCGGGCACTGTCGTACGCCATGCCAGCGCTGTGACAGGCCGGCGGAGAGTGCTCGGGGGATCTCTGGGTCCAGCTCGTCCCGTCCCATTCCCAAGTGTCGCCCTGCGGCGTGCCCCCGATCAGCCCGCCGAACAGCACGATCCGGCCGCGGGCGCTGTCATAGGCCATGCCCTGCGCATGTCGATCAGCCGGGCCGGTGGTTGAGAGCCGGTTCCAAACGGGCGTCTGCGCGAACGCGCTGCCGGCAACCGCTAGGAGACAGCAAAGCCGTCCAACCGCGAGTATCCATGCTATCCCCGCGCGGTCCGACGCGTGGGCTCGACGGCTGCCCGACTCGTTAATCGCATATGTGCATGCTAGCATCTGAGTATCTCCCAACCATGTGAACTGCTGTTTGCGCTATCAAGAATAGCTGGATATAGTCAAAAAACTGGAACTGGGACGAGCGGCCTGCCAGGCGCCGTATCATCGTTCACACGCCAAGTGGTCTGGGCCTGAGCAATCGTCCCGCCCGACAGCAGAACCGCCAAAACCACCCCGATAACGCGAATAGCCGTCGAGTTCGACATGAGAAGTGCCTCCTTTTCCAAAACGTCACGCGAAACGTCTCGTAACGGGACTCGGCGGGATGTGGGGAGCCGCGACGCCGATTCGAGGATTTCATTATATCCGAGAGCCCCCCCAAAAAGATATAAGGGTTTCCAGGTAGATGGAGGGTGCCGCTAAGGCAGCAGAAGCCATTTTGGCTCAAAACGGAGCAAAACGACCGGCGCCGCGACGATTAACAAGTCCTGCCGCATGCTCAGTGGGCGACGTTTGCCGGGGAGTTTTGATGTTGATGCGGCAGAGCATCCGTCAGCCGGCGAATTAGGAACGGCCTGGCGATGCTGGTCGCGTATGGGCTGCCCTGACGAAAAGAACGCACGAGTTGACCACGTGAAGCGCCCTGGGGAAAATGTTGTTGCGAGGGCACAACGCGCTGGAGTTTGTGCATACGTGGCTGGTGGCGTCGGATGGCACAGTACTGACATCATAGCCCGATTTTGACTGGATAAATTCAACATGGGTAGTCGGCCTGCAACCGACGCGCGGATTGGATGGGGTGTCTTGGCGGATCCAGGCGCCCTGTCCAACCGGCCCAACTTTCAGGGTCCGCAAGATGCCAAAACAACGAGATAATCACCTCCGTCAGGCAGTCCTCCAGACTCTCTGGGTTTTCTACGATCCGATCATTACTGAAACGGCTGAGAAATTCGTCAAAATATTACGGGATAGTGACCACGCCGAGCTGCCGAAGCAACTTAGAGACGGCGGCGTTAGGCCGCTCATTCCGCCCTGTACTGGTATTTGGGAAGACTGCGTCCCCTTTCTTGTCCGACGCGCCGTTAACCGTATGACCGGTACGACTGACTGGGACGCGGTGGATGCTGCATGGAAGAGTCTGTTGTCTGACGGCCGCATCGAGCGGCTCACCCCCGAAGAAGTTGCCGAATATTTCGACGACGGCGAAACGCAAAGCGAGGGCGCCTACCGCCTAAATCCCAAGTGGATCAGGATTGCTGCGAAAGAGACGCTTCGGAGCCTTCAGCAGGGACTCGTACCAGTTCGCGGCAGGAAGGTTGTTTCCGGAGCCGTTGTTGCTGGATTCCAGTTACAACTGGCCGACTTGCTTTTCAACTCATGGCTAGTGAGCTGTGTTGCGGTGAACGACCACAACGGGGAGGGCATCGTACTGGAGGCGCTTGGCGATCCTGGGGGGCGGAGATTCGATCAGGCAAGTTACGAACTGATCCACGGCGGGAGAATCTGGAAAGGCGTTATTCATGCTGCTCCGGCGGTAAACGTGGAACAGTTGGGTTCTAATCCAGATGTGACGGAAACCGTCCTGCTTGGGCTATCCCAGATCGCTGGAGTCGAGCTAGAACAGCCCGGCGAACCAGATGTTCACGGTGCTGACGCGAAAGCGAGCGGCTGCGAGCCCCAAAAACGGAGCGGGAAAAAACAGCAATCCAACACGCAACGCGAAGCCCTACAAGTAGCTACGGCAGAATCGGTGAAGGATTATCTTGATGATGAATGCAAGGGGTATTGGGGCGGAACGAAGAAGGAATTCATCGCGAAATTCAATGAGCACTCCAAGAGCCTTTATAACAGCGCGAAGCTCACCAAACCGAATGCCAAGCCGTTTTCTCTGACACGAACGACTTTCTATCGCATGCGCATAATCGATAACGAACTTGCCCGCGCATTCAAACCGACCGGCAAGCTTCCTCAGACTTTGCTGCGCAAGGGTGAAACCAAACCATTAGAATTTTACACCACGCCAGACGACGACGTTTCATAAGCGTGTTTCACGAAATCAATCCGACTTGAAACACGAATCGACAATTCCAGAACACGCAACCTCCTTCCTGATAAGGCGTTACGCGATGTTTCACTATGCGCTGTTTCAGGATCTGAAACATCCACCCCCTTTACAGAGGGCGAATGTGTGACTCGCCCAGTGCGAAAACGCTGTAGAGGAAATCCAATGCCTGTTATCGAATCGTTACTCAAAATCACGGAAGCCGCAAAACTGACGGGAATCTCGGTCCGCAAGTATTACGCACTTCTGGCGGCAGAAAAGGCTCCCGAGATCGTGCGAATCGGCCGTTCGGTTCGCGTCCGTGCGAGTGATTTAGACCTGTGGTTTCGTCTCGGCTGTCCATCCCGCGCGGAGTTGGAAGTAGCGAAGCGGGATCGCGGCGTATGATCCCGGACCGCGAACTCCCAAACGCCCCAGACGCCGAGCGCGCCTTGCTGGGGTGCGTGCTCCTGGACGCGAACCGCTTACCCGAAACGCGCGCTATCATCGGCGACGATCCTGCGGCATTCTGGGTCGAAAAGCATCAAGCCTTGTGGTGCGCTTTGTTGGTGGCTCCTCCCGCGAACGGCGAACGGTATGACGGTATCGTCCTGCAACGAGTGCTCGGCGATGAATTCGGCAAGCTCGGCGGATACGATTTTCTTGCCGAGCTGATTTCGAGAGTGCCAAGCGGCGACCGCGCGGCCGAGTACGCAGGGATCATGGCCGAACTCCACGCTCGGCGTCGCGTAATCAGCGCGGCCTCCCGGACGATGGATAGCGCGTACGATCCTACACTACCGCTGGACGAGTTGGAGACCGAGCTTGACAACCTGACACGGCTTGTGTCGGCGGATGGTTCCGGCCCCGGCCCCGTGTTGCTGAACATGTCCGACGTTCTGCCCGAGCACATATCCTGGCTCTGGCCCGGTCGGATCGCGCACGGCAAGGTCACGATGATTGCGGGCGACCCCGGCCTTGGAAAGTCGTTCCTCACGCTGGATATCGCGGCCCGCGTTTCGCGTGGCCACCCGTTTCCCGACTCACCAGACGCACCGAATCCGGCGGGCGGCGTTGTGCTGTTGAGTGCGGAAGACGATCCCGGCGATACAATCCGACCCCGGTTGGACGAGGCGGGAGCGGACGTGTCTCGAATTGGTATCCTGACGGCCGTTCGTTGCGCGACAGGCGACGGCCCGTCTGGTGAACGACCTTTCAACCTAACGCGAGATTTGTGTAACCTGGAACGCGCGATCGACAAGATTCCCGGCTGTCGGCTTGTCGTAATCGACCCCATCAGCGCGTATCTCGGCGGGACAGATTCGCACAAAAACGCCGACGTTCGCGCCGTGCTCGCCCCTCTCTCTGAGCTTGCGGGTCGGCTTGACGTTGCTGTCGTCGCCGTGACGCATCTTCGCAAGGGCGACGGCCCCGCGCTCTATCGCTCGATGGGTTCTTTGGCGTTCGTGGCAGCGGCGCGATCCGCGTGGGCAGTCTCGAAAGACCCCGACGATCCGACCGGGCGGCGACGGCTTTTCTTGCCGATGAAGAACAACATCGCTCCCGACCTGAGCGGTTTGGCATTCGAGCTACGCCCATCAGGCGAAACGGCCGTGATCGCGTGGAATGACGCTCCCGTGACAATCTCCGCCGATGAGGCCCTTTCGGCTGGACGAGACGGACAAGGCGAGCAAAGCGCGGTCGATGAGGTGGTGGCGTGGCTTGAGGATTATCTTTCCGGTGGCCCCCAGCCGTCGAAAGAAGTCAAACGGCAAGCCAAGGAAGACGGCATCGCCCTCCGCACGCTGGACCGCGCCAAGGCCAAACTCGGTGTTGTCCCCGGCAAGGACGGGATGCAAGGCGGCTGGCATTGGCGGCTTCCCGAAGATCCAATCCGCCGAAGTGCGCCAACTCAACCCGAAGAATGCCAACAAAAAGTATTGGCGACCTTCGAGGATGTTGGCGCACTTCGGATCGAACCGCCTCTTTCAACACCTGAACCGACTCCAGTGGCTACTGATACCTCGCCCCGCCTCGATTCGGAATCGCCCCCGGCGGCCTGGATTCCTGGCAATCCCTTGACGGAGCACCGCGACGGCTGGACGGCGGAATCATGGCACGATGAAATACTTCGCAAGGCGGTGTGTTGCGAGACAAGCCACCCTGGCCAAGCAGCCGAATATCGTGAGGCAGCGGAGAAGATGCGGGCGGTAAACAAGGAAGAATAAGTGCAATATGCCAGCGCTGGTATTTGACACTTAACAGAAAGTGGTGTATAATACAGTTATGAATACGAAACGACAACCCAAAACGGACCTGGCGGCGACGATTCGGAAGGCGGTAAAGGATTCCGGTTTGACGCCATATCGGATAGCGACCGATGCTGACGTGGACCGCTCGATTATGACGCGGTTCGTTAACGGACAGCGCGGCTTGACGCTGGATACGGCGAGCAGGCTCTGCGATGTTCTGGGGTTGGTGCTCCGGTCCTCGACTCGACGGAAAGGCGGGAAGTAATGGCTTTCGTGTACAAACCGGTTGTGACATCGCGGAAGAACGGCAAACAGCGGCGTCGCCGAAGCCGTTATTACTGGGCGTCGTACACGGATGTGTCGGGCAAGAAGATCCGGCGTGTCATGAAGTTGTCCAACGGATCAAAAATAACGAATCGCCGTGTTGCCGAAGCTGAATTGAGGCAATTGGTGCAGCAGCTTGAGCGCAAGTCCGCCGGATTAGTTGACCCCTCCGTTGAATCCGCCCGAATTCCAATCCGCGTAGTTTTAGCCCGGTTTGTGCGGCATCTGCGAGCGTTACGGCGTTCTCGAATCCATGTTTTCAAAACAAGACAGCGCGTTAAATGGCTCGCGGAGCATGGTGAGATAAACCAACTTGCCGACGTAACGGGATCCAATATATCGAAGGCGCTTCGCATTTTGTCGAATCGCAACAGGGCGCCCAAGACGATTAACGATTACCGCGCTGCGATGTTCGGTATGTGCCAGTGGGCACTGAAAGTTGAGCGACTGATCGATCGCAATCCCCTTGAATCGGTTCCGCTGATAGAAATAAACGGGGATGTGCGCAAGGTGCGTCGAGCCTTGACGCCGGTTGAAGCGGTTCGTCTACTGGATAATGCTGGACCTCGTGCGCTCTGGTACGAGCTAGCCATGTTCACAGGTCTCCGTGTCAGTGAAATAGCCGCTCTCGAATGGCGCGACATCGAGGTTGAAGGTGCTCGTCCTTCCATTAGGTTACGAGCCAAAACGACGAAAGCCAAGCGAGCGGATAGGATCCCGCTCAGGATCGATTTAGTGACCAAGCTCGTCGCCGCCCGGCCTACTTTTGCGATTCCAACGCACCACGTGTTCAAGACAACGCCCACAGGAGCGACCTTCAGGAGGGATTGCGAGCGTGTAGGCATTTCGTGGCAAGCGGACGAACGCGGAAGAACACTCGACCGACATAGCCTTCGCACGACATTCGTCACTTGGCTCAGCGTATGCGGCGTTGATCCCCGCACGGCTCAAGAATTAGCTAGGCATACGGATATCTCGCTGACGATGCAGAATTATACCGATCCGAAACTCATCAATCTTTCGGCAGCGATCGAAAAATTGCCCTCGTTAGAATCAGATGATGCTCAGCGAAAGACAGGAACATGCGACACAAAAGACGTTGTACTCCCTGTTGTACTGAATCAGCGTGAATCGCGGGGAACCACGGGGAACGTCGTCAGTAGCGAGAATTCGGCGCCGTCGTTTGAGCAGGAAAAAACAAGGGATTGCGCAAACATTCAAGATGTTGCACAATCCCTAGAAATTGGAGGCGGGGGGAATCGAACCCCCGTGCCGAAGCATTTCAGCCTGAGCCTCTACGTGCATAGTCGATCATTTTAGATTTAAGCCTTTGGCAGACTGTTCGACTGGTCATCCTCGGGCCGAGCCCGGCTGTTTCTTACTTCCGCGTAGCCAGGCATTCTCGGTAAACCGATGCCGCGGAAGCCAGCCTGCTATCTGCGTCGATACCCGCTAGCAGGCGTCGCGGATCGACGGGAGGCTATTTAAGCCGCCATACGGTAGCCATTGTTGGCAAATAAATAGTTGTGCCAGGGGTTTTACGAGGCCTCCTGACAACCTCGGCACGCCACTCAAACCTCAACCTGCCCGGTCGAAGCCGTTCGCCCCCATTCGCCGCTCTACGAGCCGCTGCTATAGTATACACTACGACGGTCGCCGATCAAGCTGATACTTGAGTCCATGCATCTTCAGTTGGGAGGGATGGCGCCCTCAAGTTCCATCAATATCAGGGCTGAAAACCTATCCCCAAACCATTTTTTGACCGGTTGGGAGCTATTACCGAATTTCGTTCACGGCGGGATGAAAAAGGCGGCGTACTCTCGGAATCATCAGTGGCGCCGAGTCGCCCACGACGGCCCACGCCCCAGCCCCTCCAAATCGGGGCGATGATACGCTTGATCCGGGACTAGCGCAGCGTCCAGGTGAGGTAGCCGGCGTAGATGCAGAGCAGGACTACGCCTTCGCGCCGGGAGATCCGGTGCCCGGTGCGAAGCACCCAGAACGAGAGCACGACGACGAACAACATCATGGGCGCGTCGGATTGCAGCGTTTCTTTCGCTACCGCCAGCGGATAGCACGCAGAGGTGACGCCGATGACGGCGAGGATGTTAAAGATGTTGCTGCCGACGATGTTGCCGATGGTGATGTCCGGTTGGTTTCTGCGCGCGGCGAGGACGCAGGTCATCAGTTCGGGCAGGCTCGTGCCGAGAGCGACGATGGTCAGGCCGATGATGCGGGTGCTGATTCCCAGAAGCGTGGCGACGCCGACGGCGCCTTCGACGATCAGGTCGGCGCCTTTCACCAAGCCGGCGATGCCGATGATAATCGCCAAGATATTCATCAGCGGCGAGCGCGACTTGATCTTGAGATCGTGCTCGTATTCGTTTTCAACGAAGGGGGGTTGTCGGCGTGCCTCGAAATATGTGAATAAAGTATAAAAAGCCAGCGCCGCCACGAAGAACAATCCCTGCCAGCGGTTGATAACGCCGTTGTCGTATGCGAAAAGCATGAACAGCGCCGAGAAGAAAAGCATTACGGGCGCGTCGGTAGTGATCACGTTGCGCGAAACGCGCAGCGGGCGCACCAGCGCGGAAATTCCCAGGACGATCAGGATGTTCATGATGCAACTGCCAACCACATTAGCGACAGCTAAATCATCCTGGCCGCCGGCGGCGGATTGCATAGTGACGGCGATTTCCGGGGCGGAGGTGCCAAAGGCGACGATCGTCAAGCCGACGACCAGAGCCGAGACGCCCATTTGCCGCGCCAGTTGCGCAGAACCGCGCACCAGGCATTCGCCGCCGCATCCCAGGATTACCAAGCCGCCGACGAGTAATACAATGTAGCTGGTCCACACGTGCGCGACTCCTGACAGCGGCGTTTAGGCGGTCGCGGCGCTTCGGGAGCGGAAACGCCGCGATCGGCACAACAGCATCGTCGGTTCGGGTGAAGCATTCAAGTACTTTGCCGAAATCTCGGGCGAGGTTGTTTCGATAACAGGCGGCAATGTGCATAATACGCCTGTTTGACGCGGTCGTTATTTCGGTTCACAGAACCAGGACTATCCAACTGAAGGAAATCGTGGATGACATTGCTGCTTGCTGAATCCGCCGGAACGGAAAAATACGTTCCGCATGTATTCTGGGTATGGCCATTCGTGGCGATTCTTTTGTCGATCGCGATTTTGCCGCTGATTCGCAAGACGCATCATTGGTGGGAGGAGAACAGCAGCAAGCTGCTGATCGCGACGATTCTGGCGGTCATCACGTTGTTCTATTACGGCATGCGCGGACAGGGCGTGGAAGTTCACGCGGCCGAGGACGACGGGCATGGCGAGGCTCATCCGGCGGAGGTCGCGCACGAAGCGGCGTCGGAGCACAGTGAGGAAGTCGCGTCTGAGTTGGAAGGCGGTCAGGCCGAACACGGCGCCATGGCCGAGCACGCGGCGGCGGGCGAGGAGATGGCCCATGCGGCAGGGGCGGAAGCGCACGAGGTGCATCACAGCGAACTAGGATTGCCGACGGTGTACGCGGTTTTCGACCATGCGGTTTTGAAGGAATACATCCCGTTTATCGTGCTGTTGTTCAGTTTGTACGTGATTGCGGGCGGGATCGTGGTGCGCGGGGATATTCGCGCTACGCCGCTGGCGAACACGGCGATCATCGGGGCGGGCGGTTTGCTGGCGAGCTTCATCGGGACGACGGGTTCAGCCATGCTGCTGATCCGTTTTTTGCTGAAGACCAACTCCGAGCGGAAGCACAAAGTTCATACGGTCGTGTTCTTTATTTTTATCGCCGCGAACATCGGCGGCACTTTGTTGCCGATCGGGGATCCGCCGTTGTTTTTAGGATATTTGCGGGGCGTGCCGTTTTTCTGGACGCTGGGCTTGTGGAAGTACTGGGCGATCATGGTTGTAGTCATGTTGGCGATCTATTTCGCCTGGGACACCTGGGCTTACAAGCATGAGGAAGAAAAGGACATCCGCTTGGACGATACGCGGATCGAACCCATGCGCGCCGTCGGCCTGATCAACATTATCTGGCTGGTCGGCGTCGTGGCGGCCGTCGCCACGCTCGATCCGAGCAAGGCGTTTCCCGGAACCGACTGGAAACCGTTCCCGTATCTGCGCGAAGGCGTGCAGCTTTTGATGGCGTTGATGTCGTGGATTACAACGGCGATCGCGTTGCGGAAGGAGAATCAGTTTAATTTCGTGGCGATCGGCGAGGTGGCGTGTTTGTTCATCGGCATCTTTATCACGATGCAGGTTCCGATCGAGATCCTCCGCGCGCGCGGGGCTGAGCTTGGCCTGAGCGAGCCGTGGCACTTCTTCTGGGCCACGGGCATTTTGAGCAGCTTCCTGGATAACGCACCGACATACGTGGTTTACTTCGAGACGGCCAGCACGTTGCCGGCGAACGGGATGGATTTGATGACGGGGGTGGCGACAGGAGCGATTCCGATTCCGTTGTTGATCGCGATCAGTTGCGGGGCGGTGTTTATGGGGGCGAATACGTACATCGGCAACGGGCCGAACTTCATGGTGAAAGCCATCGCGGAGCAGAGCGGCGTAAAGATGCCGAGCTTTTTCGGGTACATGGTCTACTCAGGATTGATTTTGATTCCGGTGTTCGTCGTGCTGACGTTCGTGTTCTTCCTTTGATTCAGGCCGATGATGAATCGGAGGGCTGTAAGGCTCAATTTTGCACAGGCAGAGCAACCAAGTTTTTCCGTTCACGTCAGATCAAGTTGACGGCGCAGCGGCCGCGCGATTGTGATTTCGCGCCGGCACGGCATGGCGATTGATACTTCGGAGTGAGAAAATGATCTCCGGTTTCGCGTTGAGGGTGGACGGGGGCGTTCAGACATTCAATACGATCGAACAGGCTGTCGAACAGGCGAATCGGCAGGGGGCGACGTTTTGGATCGATTTAGACAAACCAACCGTAGAAGAACTGAGCGGCATCGGGGAGGCGCTGGGGCTTAATTCCGAAGCACTGGAGGATTGCCTGGAGGGCGAGCAGCGGCCGCGGCTGGACGAGTTTGAGGATCATATCTTTCTTCTGTTGTACGGGATGGTCGGCCCTAAGGAGAGCGACGCCGTCGGTCCTCGACAATTAACGGCGTTTTGCGGTCGTAACTATTTGATCACTGCGCACGTGGCGCCGCTACGTACGATCCAGAATATGAAAAAACGTTGTGAACGGCGGCCCGATCGCGTGTTGAGCGAAGGGATCGACGCATTATTGCACAGCATCATAGACGGTATGGCAGACGTCTACGTCGGATTGGCGGATCAGTACGAAGAACGGGTAGATGAGCTTGAGGATCGTTCGCTTGAACCGGACGTGGAGCAGGACGTATTGCAGGAAGCCGTGGCCTTTCGTAAGGAGTTGGTTGGTTTGCGGCATTTGGCGCTTTCTCAACGCGAATTGCTGACGCCCTTGTCGAGCGGTGATTGCGATTATGTCAGCGATTCGCTGGGCGTGCGTTTTTCGCACGTGCGGGATCATTTGACGAAAGTGATCGAGTTGATCGATTCGCAGCGAGAGCGGTTGTCAATGGTGCGTGACAATTACCACACCGCGTTGGCGAATCGCACGAACGAGATCATGAAAACGCTGACTTTGTTCGCGACTCTGGTGTTGCCATTATCGTTGATCGCCGGCGTTTACGGGATGAACGTAGAGTTATGGCCGCCGGCGGATTCTCCGAGCAGCTTTTATATCATACTGGTCGGCATGGCGGCGGCGGCGGCGTTGTTGCTGTACTATTTCCGTCGCAAGTACTGGATATAAAAGGTTTTATGGTTGTTGCGCGGATATTGTCTTGAATATCCCGATACGCTCTTGCCGCCGATTTGGCGTCTAATTAGGCTTATTGACTGGGCCAACTGAAACACATAAGGAAAATCGAGATGCGCCGAGGAATTACGTTCCTGATTTTGTCGTGCGTTTGTGCATCCTGTGCGGCATTTGGTCAGAATCCGACCGGGAATGCAAATCGTACCGCCCCGGCGGCTCAAACACCGCCGGCGGGTTCAACGGAAAAGCTCAGCGACGCCGAGCGAATCGCGCGGTTACAGCGTTCGATTGAAGAGAGCGAGAAGCGGCTGAACGAGATCAAGGCTGCGCTGGACGATCCACAGAGCGAGTACGGCAAATCGGAGAGTGAGTTTTCCGGCTTGGATAAGGAACTCGAGGCGCGGAAGAAGGCTTTACAGAAATTGGAGTCAACGGGCGGTTCAGAGGAGATCGCGAAAGCTGAGAAGGAGCTTGAGGATCTCCAGCAGCGTTGGGGGCTGGCGAAAAACAGATTCGACTTGGCGATTACTGAACGAAAGACGCTTCAGGAGCAGGTATCGACGCTGGAACAGAAGATCGGCCAGGATCGTGCGGCTCTCGATAAGTTGAAATCGCCGCCGAGCTCGCAGCCCGCGGCGGTTGCGTCGCCAGAATCCGGGCAGGGCGTCGCGCCGGCGCCCGTGCAACCCGAAACGACGCCGGCGGCGAAAGAGACGGCTACGCCGGCGGTTGCGGTCTCTAGTCCGTCGGCGACCGGCGCGCCGCCGGTCGAGACGCCGGCTTCGGCCCCCGTCGCCGCTGAGAAGCCGGCGAGCAAGGAGTTGCAAGCCGCTCAGGAAAAAGCTCAGGTTAAAGAAACCGAGGCGAGGACCGCCGAAGAAAAGCTGCGTTCGATAACGGCGCGGATCGAGAAGGCGCGCACCTCGCTCGAGTTGGCGAAGACGAATTTGCGCACGGCCCATTTGCAGGTTGAAAACGCGGACGAAACGCGGCGGATGCTCAGCGATCAAGTTCAGAAGCGTTCGAACGCGGGGGCGCCGCAGGCCGAGTTGAACGAGTTGTGGGGACAGTTGAGCGAAACCCGGCAGCGTTATCGCAACGAAAAAATGAAGGCGACCCAGTACAGCGAAGAAGTCGAGAAGTGGCAAGAGGAAGTCAACCGCGTACAACGCGAACACATCGAAGCGCTTGAGGAAGCCGAGCTTACGCGCGAGCAGGCCGACGCCGCCAACAAGGAACTCGAACATATCCGCAATCCTTTCGCACCCCAGAATCTTATGAAATGGGGCGTGGAGCACGGCGTTATGATCGGCGGCATCCTGATCGGGATGTTCGTGCTGTTGTGGTTGGCGCGCGTTCTAGAGAAACGCATCGTCAAATTGATGGTCGGCAAGAACGGCGCGGAATCGCTGGCCGAGCGCGAAAACCGTGCCAAAACGCTGGTAAGCGTATTCCACAACGCGGCCAATCTGTTTGTAATCATCGGCGGACTGTTGATGCTGATCTCAGAAGTCGGCGTCAATATTATGCCGCTGGTCGGCGCCGCCGGCGTGGTCGGCCTTGCAGTAGCGTTCGGCGCCCAGAATATGGTGCGCGACTATTTTTCGGGCTTCATGATCCTGCTCGAAAACCAGTACGGCATCAACGACGTGATCAAGGTCGGCGACATCGGCGGATTAGTAGAACGAATCACGCTGCGCGTCACCGTGTTGCGCGGACTGGACGGCACCGTCCATTTCATCCCCAACGGTCAGATCGACAAGGTCAGCAACATGACGCACGGCTGGTCCCGGGCGCTGTTCGATATCGGGGTGGCCTACAAGGAAGACGTCGACGTCGTAATGGACACGCTGATGAAATTGGGGCGAGAGCTGCGCGGCGATCCGACGTTCCGGCAACTCATATTGGACGATCCCGAGATGCTTGGCGTGGACGCATTCGACGATTCGGCCGTGGTGATCAAGTTTTTCATCAAGACGCGGCCGTTGCAGCAATGGACGGTAAAACGAGCGTTATTGCGACGCATCAAGAAGAAATTCGACGAGATGGGGATCGAGATTCCGTTCCCGCATCGTACGGTGTATCAC
>Ga0180434_10001097_pt1 | contig 39411 bp, 54 predicted proteins | sample SS_ome_7_FD_132453 | JGI IMG/M metagenome (GOLD analysis project Ga0180434, IMG submission 132453) | Hypersaline lake sediment archaeal communities from the Salton Sea, California, USA - SS_1_D_2 metaG | ecosystem: Environmental > Aquatic > Non-marine Saline and Alkaline > Hypersaline >... | reverse complement strand
GGAGAAGCTACAACGGCGGATATTATAGATTTTGACCCTTGCGCAATCATAATCGAGGTTGATTAGATGAAAACACTACTTTTTACAACCCTGTTTATTCTGTTAGCCGCTCCCGCTTGGGCTGATACCGAAACGCTCCGGCCTAATGCGGCAGGCGATGAGACAAACGTAGAAGATCAAGACCCTGGAACCGGCTACCATTGGGATAAAGTCGATGAGGTAACGGCGGACGATTATACAACTGTTATTTGGTCCGATGCTATAGACGGGCGCGACCTGTATAACCTGCCAGCCTCAAGCGGATCGGGTACAATTGACAGTGTTGTGGTATATGCAAGCCTCGACCGCGACCTTTTGGCGGCTAGAGTTTGCGGCGCTTACATATCTATCAAAAGCGGCTCCACAATATCAGAAAACGATGTAGGAGATCCAGGCGACACCTTCACCTTGCATTCTTATACGTGGTCAACTAATCCAGACGATTCTGCAGCTTGGGAATGGGCCGACATAGATGATTTGCAAATAGGCGTCAGGCTTTGCCACACGGCCACCAACGGTAGCACGAACGCTTCTCAAGTTTACTGCATTGTTTATTATACACCCTCAAGCGGCTGGACTGGTACGATTATGGGTGTAACTAACCCGGCTAAGGTTGGCGGGATTGATGTGGAAAACATCGCAAGCATTGGCGGCATATAAAATAGATAGAGGTATTGGCAGATGAATGTGAACTTTTCCGAGTGCCCAAGGTATGATGACTGCATAAAAAAATCGCAGGAGGTTGATGGCATGAAACCAGCAGTCGCAGATAATACAAAAAGAAGCACTGACAACAAAACCTGGATTGACCGGCAGAAGGGTGGTCGGCAGATCATCTACCTGATCGTGACTCCTATCCTGACCGCCTTGGCTGCGGTTCTGGCTCTGCGTCTATTTCCACCAGCGAGTCCGTAATGCCGAATATCCCAACCAGATATGACCACTTGTTTTTTAATATCGGGCGGCAGCTCGGTATCGACCCCTGGGTGTTAAAGGGTATCGCCTGGCATGAGTCTCGCCTTGATGAATCTGCTCATGCCTACGGAGACGGCGAGAAAGCGTTCTACCGGAAGTTTATCAAGGACCGCACTAAGTGGACTGACCACCGCTATTATGACCAGCCACGGATCATTGGGGGCGGTCACGGTCTGATGCAGCTACAGTACACAACAGCGATTTTACGAGGCGTTGACTTCCCACACGAGGGCGATTGGTGGAAGCTCTACATTCCAGTTAATAACATCTACTTCGGCGGCAAATACTACCTCAAGAAATACCGCAAATATGGCAATCTCTCCCAGGCCCTAGCGGCCTATAATGCCGGGACGGCCACGTGGATTAATGATCCCAGCTCCCCGAATCAGGGCCACTTTCGCAACCAGGCATATGTCAATCAGGTCCAGATCGCCATCGAGACCGTGTCGAAGGATTGGGCGTTGCGTGGGGTCAAGATCTCATACAAATTGCCGACTTCATGCCGCCATAACTCCTAATATAATGTAGGAATCTCGCGCTAATTTCTGCCTCATTTCGCACGCAATCGCGTAACCGACATTACCGCAAACAGATACAACGCCGCCTAGCCAAGTAATTATTTTCATTTTAATCAAAATAAACCTTTACTTCGGGTTATAACTTCCGATATATTATATACAGGTTCGAGGGAAACTAGACCACAAGAAAGGGGAAGCAGATGAGATGGCTAGAGGTTGAGACATGTGGGCATGGCGAGAGTGACTTTGTATTAAAGATCGCCCAAGAGATTGCTGAGGACACAGGCTGCCAAGCAAAAGCTGAGGAGCGCTTCTGCAACCGGCTCGCAAAACTGGCTAAGGCGGGAGAGATCTCAGAAAATGCCGGTGACTCATTATCATTCACGCAACACCAACTCAATGTTAATGGTGGCGAGTCTGTATATCCAGTCGGCAACGGGGAGTTGCTTTGCGAGGGCTGCTTAGAAGTGCATCTCCACGAGCTCGGCGAGCCGAATGATATTACCACCGACAAGGCTATTGATGGCCGCGATCTGCCGATATATGGCTGGGTCAAGGGCATCTGTAATGACTGTGAACGGACTGTGTATGCAACCAATATGGAGGCTGCGAGTAATGACTAAATCAGCACGACTAGATATCCGTAAGCGGGTGCTGGATGTGTACAAAATGCACGCACTAAAGAATCTATGGGGCTGTGAAAGACTGGCTGCTCAGCACCGCATTTATATGAAACGTAAACGGCTCTGGCAGGAGTCGATGGACTGCGACAGCGCTTTCGACAGCTCGATACAAGATATTGATTTGATGCTTGCCGAACACTGCCCGGAAGCGCATGCACTGATCAAGTGGCGGCTGGCATCGCGGGCTGAGATCTTCGACGCAGAAGAGATCAAGGGGCGCGGCACACCAAGTTGCGATCTAATTGCCGAGACGGAGTTCTATAAAGTCTGGCGCGACATGATTCGGATGAACGAAGACAATGCCCGATGCTGGGTCAAGATCGAAGTGAAGAGCGGGCCGCATTCAAACGACTTCCATGTGGCTGCACTTTGGCAGGCAAGCTAATGTCAGCCCTCCAACGGTTGATCGAGGGTGAACTGCTCGGGATTGATGTTCCTGAAGAGAGGGGAGCGAAGGTGGCATATATAGAAGTTCATGGCGGATGCAGCGAGCCGAGAGGCGTGGTTATGATGGCTGAAGATGTAGCCGGTTCTTGTGATTCGGTCGATGAAGCTGAAGATCTATTTTTAGAATTACTTCGGGAGAAAAACTACCCGAAAGGCGTTGGCACATCGATTAATTTTGTAGAATCTTATAGCGACCCGATGGACTGCGGCCAGGGTGACAATGATCAAGCTGCCCGCGACTATGAAAGGGACCGGATCTAATGACAACCAGAGAGATCGTTAAAGAAGTCGTCTACAGCTTGATTGCCGGCGCGATCTTAGCAGTCTGTGGACTTGGCTACATCGTTAGCGTGGCGGCGCATAGATATTAGGAAAGGACCAACCCATGACCGATGAACTGAAGCCGCTAGAAAACAAACTAAGAGAATATTTTGAAAATCACGGTGTCATTATCAGCGATGATCTTGGTTCGGATGCCGATGGGTTCTGGTTCAATGTGATAGGGATTATTAGAGAGCATATTAGTACCGCCAACACCCGCCCGCCCGAGATGCAGGGGGTTGAGGAGCTAGCCAAACGATTATTAGAAAGCGAATCGTTCCCGGATGAAGACATTAGCGGAGAATATCAAGTTGGTCTTCATTGCGGGGTTGAAGATAGAGGCTGCTGCGACCGATATGACGGCGCGGATTATGGCTATGCCCAAGGCGTGGAGGCGTGTGCCGAATGGCTCAAAAATGAATTAGATAGCGTGCGTATAACCGAGGAGGAGAGATGAAGAGGAAGATTGTGGGGGGAAGCGTAGCAGTATTAGAGGACTTCACCGAGTATATCGCCCTTGATGATGATGGTATTATGTGGAGAACAGACAATATGAGCGGTGACTGGGAACAACTTCCCCCGCTCCCAGGCTCAGACGAACCGGAGAAGGAGCCTGAATACAATCATGGGTGCCGTGTACATACACAGAGCGATCTAGATGAGGCGGGGGCGAAGGTGTTGCCTGCTACAAATGGCGGAGAGGTAATACTTCCCGAAAGGCCAACGATTATCAGGAAAAATGTTGGACACGGAATAACGACAATATCAACAGATCACTTTGACAAACTTGTAGCGGGTGAAGAGGATGCCGTTCGTGTAAAACTAATTAGCCTCGGCTGGACGCCACCAGGAGAACATCCCCACCTTGAGTTCGTGCGGGCGGTGGCGGAGGATTGGTATACTGAGGATGATAAGTGCTTTTATTGTCGCTATGTGCAAGGCCACGAGAAGCCCACTCACTATACAAGTTGTCCACACCTCCGCGCCGTCGAGATCTTGAAACGATTGGAAGGAGAGGGTGGTAAAAGCGCGAAGTCTGACCACCCAGAATTCATAGGACCTTCAGGAGTTAAGATCGAATCCAGAACCCGCGTCAATTGTCATGGCTCGATCTGGTTACAGCTGCGGAACCCTAAGAGCGGTCACTGGGCAAGCGTTTGTGGCGTGACGAAGGGTGGAGATCGTGTCAATTCTAATTTGCCAGATTGGATGACCAGGGCTGGCTTCAAGCATTAGAGGAGAGGATGCGGCAAATGGCAGGTAAACACCTTGTATTAGACGTCTGTTGCGGCTCGCGGATGTTTTGGTTTGATAGAGCGAATCCACTGACCGTGTTTGCAGACGTGAGGCATGAGACGCACCTGCTGAAGGACAAATCAAGTAAGGGTGGCTACAGAACGAGTGTAATCGCTCCTGATATACGGTCTGATTTTACTAAGTTACCATTCAGATCTAATCATTTTGCACATGTTGTGTTCGATCCGCCGCATTTCAATAGGAACGGCCAAAGCGGATGGATTGCCAAAACATACGGGACCATTGGCAGCAATTGGAGGCAAGAGCTTCGCCTCGGTTTCGCTGAATGCTTCCGGGTTCTGCGGCCGGAAGGAACATTGGTCTTCAAGTGGAACAGTGGCGATATACCTGTGTCGCGGATTCTAGAGCTTACACCGAGAAAGCCGCTGTATGGTAATAGATGCGGCAAAACGGCCAAGACTCACTGGATTACATTTATAAAATGTGGAGCCGAATTTGATCAGCCCGAGCCGGCACAGATTGAACTCGGAGCCGAAACGGAGGGAACATGAAGAAAGTAATGACAGCGGCCAAGCGTAAGAAGGCGACCGCGCTGGCCCGGAAGTATTACAACCAGTCGCTACTCGATTGCCTTGACTGGGATGGAATGACCCCTGCCGATCTTGGTAGAGCGGTTGATGTCTCTTACGTTACTGCATATTCCTGGGCAGCTAGAAGAGTTCTGCCAAAACCGTATCATGCCCTTTTGATTGCGAGTAGCTTTAACACGACCATAGAGGAGATGCTACAAACAGATCGCTGGATAACCGGTAAGCGTCACCCAGCAGAGAAAGTGCCAAAACTCAACGAATGGGCTACCGTTGCTAGGTTTCCTGAGGTTCTGCCAGTGAGATTTGGTTTTAAGTTTTCAGCACATCTGAATCATTGGAAACGGAAGCACGAGCATATGACAATCGTCGACTTTGCAAATCTGGTGATGTCTCATGAAGTCGTGGTGCGACGTTGGAAAACTGGCAAAATGTGTCCGAATGTCGACACCATGGCCAGAATCGGTGCAGTGCTAAATTGCTCAATTCCAGATCTGTTGATTTAAAAGGTTTACTTCGAGTTAGTGCCAGTGTATAAGGAAAGGGAGCCGCGCGAACGGCTCCCCGACCACAAGACCCGCAACCAGCGGGAACTGGCGGGAAAGCGGGCAAAGGGAACTAACCACAAGAAAGGGGATTTGGGAAGTGGAAACCTCCAAAGTAGTACCATCCAAGTATCAAGAATTATTCAATGATCTGGCGAGCCGGGGCTGGACAGTCAAAGGGCTCACCGCTCGAACCACCGATCTCACTCTAATCGATTACCACAAGTTGCCGGGCTACAGCTCATCGATGATTAGAGAGATCGATCGATCACCGCTGCATGCGAGGACATCAAAGGACACGTTTGTACCGTCTCCGGCTACCGACCTCGGTACGGCATTCCATGCGGCGTGGCTGGAGCAAGAGCTGTTCCAGAAACACTACATACCCTGCCCGGCTGAGTACAGCGATCGCCGGAAGAAGGATTACAAGGACTGGGCTAAGCTCCAAGATCCGGCCAAGGAAATTCTGCCATACAAAACATCAATCGATATTCATGGCATGATGGAAGCAGCAAAGCAGAATAAGGCCATCTGCGATCTGACCAAGAGATCGATCGTGGAGGAGTCGATATTCTGGATCGACCAGAAGACTGGGCTGCTGTGCAAGTCGAGGGCGGATATGGTCTCCGAGGGCAAGGGTGAGATTGTTACCGATATCAAAACTACTCGGGATGCCTCGTTCTACAAATTCCGCAAGTCATACGAGGACATGAAATACTACGTCCAGGCAGCAATGCAGCGCGAGGCCGTTGCTATCACTCGGGGGCCAGCGAAGCGGACGAACTATGTCTTTGCCATCGAAAGCTCGGCACCATACGGCAACACGCTCTACCCGGTGGACGAAGAATACATGCAGCTCGGCCACCGATTGCTCCGGGCAGCTCTGTCAAGAATTGCAGAGTGTGAAGCGATCAACATCTGGCCTGGATACGATGAGATAACCGAACACGGCCTCTACCCTTCCAGCTGGCTGAAATAGGAGAACTCAATGAAAGAGTGGCAAACAAAGGCAATGGAATTATTCAACGATGCTGTCGGTCGATCTGGAGATGAATCACTCGATGATGGCTCTGTAATTCTGGCAGCTGGCGAGGCGATAGGAGTCGCCAAGTTGCTGGAGAAATATAATATTATTGCTAAAAAAGAAAGAGAGAAAATGCTCAATGAATAATCAAGATATCGAAGAACAATACGCCCCTGTCGAGTATGGCAATGCGCCGCCTCCCGATCTAGAGAAGACCACCGGAATCGAGCTGAGTCCAGAGTTGACCGCTGGGGCGACTGACCTGGCTCAGAAGAAGTTTGCGGATGTATTTGCCAAGGTGATGATGGCCAAGGCGGCCCCGCGAGATGAGGCCAAGGCGATCACTATGATGGTTCGGGAGTGTGAGTCGTTCGAGTTCGCGGACGATTCCTGGTACTCGTACCCCCGGGGGAAGGATCCCAAGACCGGAAAGGTCAAGATCGTCGAGGGCCATAATATCCGCGTGGCTGAGATGATGGCCAAGCAGTGGAGAAATCTAGAGTATGGGCTCCGGGAGACCGCCAGAGACGTTGAATCTGGTATATCGGACATCGATGTTTTCTGCTGGGACCTCCAGCAAAACGTCACGATCGGGCGCGTGATTCAGCTTCCTCACCGGCGCGATACCAAGTCGGGAGGCTACAAGCTCAAAGGTGAGCGAGATATACGAGAGTTGGTGCTTAACATCGGCCAGCGGGTGCTCCGGTCCTGCATCATGGCTCAGATCCCGCCCCATGCCAAAAAGGCAGTCCGGGCAAAGTGCATCGAGACCCTTGCTCGGGGTAAGGACGGAATGTCGATGGCCCAGCGGGTCGAGGCTCTGATCAGCGCGTATCGTGTGCTGGGCGTGCCAGCGGACACGCTGAGCGAGTTTTTGGGGCATAAACTGGATGATACCACCCCCCGGGAGATAGTGACCCTTAGAAGCGTTTATAAGGGCATAGAGGCCGGATCGATCGACAAGCGGGAGATCTTCGAGCTGGGTGAGGCACCCGGAGCCGGGAGCCAGCACCTTCAGAAGTTTCTCGAAGGAGGCGCAAATGGCGACACACAGTGGAGTTAACAGGCCGTCACTTCGGGTCGTTCCGGCAGAGGAGCGGCCCGCCCTAATGAATCCGCAATTTCACAATGGCCGGATCGATGGAATGACGTTCAAGGACTGGATCCGCTCGAAGACTGCCGAGGCCAAGGAATACTACGGATTCGTTCTGCTCGAAAAGGAGGGCGGGGCCTGCACCCGCCACCCCGATCGACAGCTTGAAATCACCGATGAAAACGCCCGGCTCAAGTACGGCTGCGAGCTCTGCTACCAGGAATTAGAAAAGGTCCAAGCATACTGGGAGCGAGTGTGGCATGATAAGAAAATGAAGCAGGCGATCGAGGCGGATGATCGTAAGCGAAATAGATACAAGAGTTTGCGGGATGCTTAAAATTGCATTTATTTTACTTGCATGCTGCGTTCATCGGGTGTAGGTTGTGCGCATGAGTAACAAACTAATCAAAGCAGAGGTGCTTAAAATTACCGGGTTGAAGGATCGCACGCTGGATAATTGGGAGCGAAAGGGCAATTTCCCCAAGAGACGGCACAGGAAGAACGGCTACATCTTCTGGGTAGCTGGCGAGGTCAGAGAATGGATTCGCAAGCGGGACGAATATGGAATCGTCCGGGGCGGCTATCTGAATGACTAGCAAAAGTAAGCTGATCTGGTTCAAGATCTACCCTGCCGAGATGATGCAACATTTCACGCATCGGTTGGATTACGACATCGTGGTGATGGGTATCAAATCCGTTCTTTGGAGCTGTTCAGTATTCGAGGAACCGGTCGGTACGCTCCCGGATGACAACAAAAAATGGTCTCGATGGACCGGTCAGGATGTTCGTATCATCGAAGCTAAGAAGGATCTAATCACAAGTAGCTGGACGCTTAACTCTGCTGGACGGTGGGAGATAAAGCGGATCATGGACGCAGCAGCCGAGACCTCTGCTAAGTCAAAATCAGCTGCGATCGGAGCTAGAAAAAGATGGGATAGCAGTAAGCCAAACGATGCAAACGAACATGCGAACGCATATGCAAACGCATCTGCCGACGCATTGCAAACGGAATGCCATCTTAAAGTTAAAGTTAAAGATAGAGTTAAAGTCAGAGTTAAAGATAAAGACAGAATTAAAGAAAAAGAAAACACTCTCGTCAAATCGGAAGCCGATTCTGACGGTCAGTCTGTTGTTTCGGATGAGATAAAAGCAAATGCCAAGATCATCAAGGCCGATACTGAGCGAGTGTGGAGACATTACCTCAAGGCGACCGGGTTAAGTGAAGGAACCTATCGGCTGACCGATTCCAGGAAGAAGAAGATCAGAACTAGGTTGGGTGAGTTTGAGACCGACGCCTTGTGTGTGGCCATCGACGCCTGCATGAAATCAGATTTTCACGCTGGCAGGTATGACGATCTGGTCAAGCATATTCTGTGGAGCTATGAAAAGGTTGAATGGTGGCTTAATAAACGGGCCGAGCAAGAGCAAGCGGAGGCGGGAATTGTCTAAAACCAAGTACACAAAAAAACAGCGTGCGCTATCAAATTATATCGATGCCGTACAAGTCGTCAGGATGCAAGATGGCACAACCACGCAAATACCGAAAAAGATTTACGGATATCAAATGGTCAACGGTAAACAAGAACCGATCATTTCAGCCGACTTCACCGGAGAACCTACCTGCCCACGATGCGGAGGTTGTTACGATGAGCGCGGGGCGATCTCAGGGAATAGCGGTTGTTTATCAGCGCGGGTTTATAATTCTAAGTTACAATACTGGCATATGTGTACATTTGCTTGCTCGTGCATCTACGGCGCGTGGCAGTACGAAGTTCACAGGATTGCTTATGCAGATGACCGCCGTGGTATTCCAAGCGGGCTTACACAAGATCAGCTATCGATGATCGATTGCGTACGGTGGGCCGGTGAAACCTATGAAGAGGGTGCGGAGCATCTACCAACGGAATTCAATGCAACCAATCTTCAGCGCGTTGGATTTACCAAGAAATTCAGGCCCAGCAACATTCAGCAAATAGAACAGCGGATGAATCAAACCAAGGCCGATATTAACGCGGCGCTTGGATCGCAAATAGAAGACACTGGCCGGTGTGTGCGTAACGGCCAGCGGGTACTCCAGGTTGGGATCCCCGAATAGAAGACGCATGTTTAGTCAGAAAGGAAAACACGATGAGCAGAATCAGACAGAAAGCGGTGGTTTATTGGAGATGGCCAGTGGAGCGGAAAGGCGAGGCGAATTACAAGCCGGGGCTGATCGAGACGACCGGAGCAGCCCACACCTCGCTTGAGGCCCCCGTGGTCGCCCTGGAAAACCCCTGCTACCCGGACCAACCGATGTCCGGGCCGGTAACCAATATCGAGCAGGAGTGGATTGAGAAGGCGCACTGGCTTGTGAAAGCAGACGGCCCGGAGAAAGTGCCGGACCCGTTGCACAAAGCCGAGGCGATCAAGGAAGATACGCCACCAGACGAATCTAAACCGGCTGAGACAGAAGAGATGCCCGAAGAGGCACCAATCGAAAAAGTGAAGGAGTAGCCACCCCATGGACCCCGTCATGATCCACATTCCTGGCAAGCCTCAGCCAAAACAGCGTGCTAGGACAGTTCGCCGCCGTGGCGGGGTCCAGACCATTACTCCAAATGCGACCAAAAAGTATGAATCTAGGATCAAGTTTTATAGCTGGGGTCATATTCCTCATGCTGCCCATCAGCGTAAAGGGCCTATGCGGCTCGATTTAATTATCTCAATGCCGCGACCTAAGCGACTAAAAAATAATGCAGTTGAGTGGCATATCTGTACACCTGATGCCAGCAATATTCTCAAGGCCGTGGAGGACGCCTTGAATGATGTGGCGTATCGAGATGATTCGCAGGTGTGCATGATTAGAATTGCAAAGGTATATCACGGGCGAGAGTGCGAGTTAAATACTCCGCGCGTTCAAGTAGTAATTTCAGAAGTAGACGGATCGCCTGATGAACTATTCCAGGTGACAGAACAAGGGGAAATCAAATGGCAGACGACGTAGAAACTGTGGAAGCTGAAGAGATCGAGAACTTCCAGCACATTATCGGTCTGAAGATCAACAACGTGATGAAGCTGAAGGCGGTCCACCTGAGGCCGGAAGCAGGCAAGGGGCTTGTGGTAATCGGCGGCGAGAATGCTCAAGGCAAGACTGCTGTACTGGAATCGGTGCGCCTGGCATTTCTCGGAGCCAAGGCAGGTGTGAAAGAGATCGTCCGGCGCGGTGAATCGAAAGCAGATATCGAAGTCGAGACCGAAGATCTAGTCATCAGGCGAGATTACAAGCCAGGCAAGAATCCTAAGCTGGTTGTTAGTAGCAAAGAGACTGGCGAGATCAAACGACCGCAGCAGCATCTCGATCGAGTCATCGGCAAGATCTCGTTCGACCCGCTGGCCTGGGCGAACATGGAACCCAAGAAAGCCGAGAAGATTTTACGCGACATTCTGGGTCTGGACTTCACCGAGCTGGATGCAAACCGTAAGCACATCTATGACGGCAGGACGAATATCAACCGAGAGATCCGCGACCTTGAAGGCCAGATCGAAGCCATCCCGAGCGACCCCTCATTGCCAGCGGATGAGTTCAAGATCACTGATCTGGTCGCGGAACTCAAAAAGCGGCGAGATCATAATGCAAATGCAGAGCGGATTCTGGCAAGATACAAGCTAGCGGAAGATGGTATTGCAGAAGCCGATAAGGCTGTCGAACAGGCCGCACTAGATTTAGAAGAGTGTAGAGCGTGGCTCAGCAGGGCCAAGGCAGAAGCCGACGAAGCAGCAAAGGACATTCCTAATAGCAAAGAACAAGACGAGAGTGAAATCGAATCAGCCATGGAAAAGGCAGACGAGACCAACAAGCGAATTAGAGAGCAGAACCGCCTGAGAAAGCTAGAGCATCAGCTGGCCACACAACAAGGCGCTGCCGATGAACTCACAGCACAGATCGAGCAGATCGATCACACCAAGGCAAAGAAGATGGCCGCTGCTAAGTTCCCGGTCGAAGGCATGGGGCTAGATGAGCGGGGCGTAACCTATAACGATATTCCGTTCGACCAGGCTAGCAGTGCCGAAAAACTAAAGGTCAGTGTCGCGATGGGCGCGCGGCTGAATCCCAAGGTTCGGGTGATGCTCATTCAGGACGGATCGCTACTCGATGAAAGCTCGATGGAGTGGGTGAATAACTGGGCGGTGGAAAACCGATACCAGATATTGATGGAGCGGGTCGGCAAGAGCGATGGAGATATCATCATCGAGGCCGGAGAAGCCATCAAAGGCGGCGCTACAGGGCAAAGCACACCGACAGGATTAGCAGAGCCTATGGGCGATCCATCGGGTGATGTGGAAGATCTGAATGACCTATTTTCTAAATTCTAGGGGGCTGCCATGGTCCACGAATTTACAGACGAAGATAGATATCTGATCGAACAGCACGAGGCACCGCGAATAGTTACGGTCGACACTGAGCTGGAGAGAATCAATTTGTTTCCATGCCCGAGATGTGAGGCGGATCGGTGCGCTGGTAGCTTTGTCAATGCAACTAGATTGGCTGCACATGTGATCATAGCTACCAAAAATTGCATATGTAGAAGGAATGTTTCACGTGAAACATAGGTGGAACTTGCCCCTGGCGCTGTTTGGTCCGGTCGGTTTGTGCGAGTGCCGAGCGTGGTCATCGAAGCAGCAGTGCCGGGGGTGATATATAATTAATAAGGAGAGACCAATGAAGGTAGTAGCAGAAACGGAAAATGGATTCTTGATCGAGGCGACGAAATCAGAAGTAAAAGATATCCTTGGTGCTGTGTACGGTACACCACCGAAAGAAATCACGATCGGCCAGAAGATACCAGCCATTGACTATGCGTCGACTATCCAAAAGATCAACATTCTGAGCAGTGATTACAACTTCAAAAATATTTTCGTTGAGCTAGACAGCTTCACCAAACACGCCGCAGCACTGAAGGAAACAGTCGAACGAGCCAGCAGCATTGAGGTATAAGGAGACGGCCAACGAAACCGCTCCGTAGCTCAACGGCAGAGCGCTTGACAGATGGCTCTCGGGTCATCCTTTAATCAAGCGATCGGGGGTTCGAGTCCTTCGCGGGGCAAGAAAGGGAAAATCATGAAACAATTAGAACTAAGCAGCAGAATCAATGCGATGTCATGGTGTGATGAAATAGAAGAAAGTGCGATGACACAAATAGAAGATTTATCAAGGCACCCATGTTTGTTCAAGCATATCGCTGTGATGCCTGATTGTCATTGTGGATATGGCATGCCGATAGGTGGAGTGATTGCCTGTAAGGACGCTGTTATACCCAATGCGGTCGGTGTCGATATCGGGTGCGGCATGTCGTATGCGGAGACTGATTTCCCGGCCAACATGATCACACCCGACAAGATAAAAGAAATCCTCGGTTATGTAAGGGCGCTTGTGCCGGTTGGTTTCAAACACCACGAAGAAGCTCAAGAGTGGGCTGGGTTTGATAATGCCCCAGAGATCGAGATAATACAAAGCAATGTAGAAAGTGCGAGACGACAACTCGGCACGCTGGGTGGCGGTAATCATTTTATTGAATTACAGGCTGTCGATAAAGGTGAGATCGCCGTAATGGTTCATAGTGGGAGCAGGAACTTCGGTTATCGCGTTGCCAAGGAATACAACGAGAAGGCCATTGCTCTGTGCGACAAGTGGCATTCTGATGTGCCCAACAAAGACCTAGCATTCCTGCCGGTTGATTCAAAAGAGGGTCAGGAATACATCGAAGCAATGAACTATGCTCTTAGATTTGCATATCAAAACAGAATGCTAATGATGGACAGAACCAAGTCGTGCATTAGATCACTACTGGAGTGCGAGTTTGTTGATGAGCTTGATATCAACGTGCATCATAACTTTGCAGCTCTCGAAAATCATTATGGCAAGAACGTGTGGGTGCACAGAAAGGGTGCAGTAAAAGCCAATAAGGGGCTGATGGGTGTTATACCAGGATCGATGGGAACCTCTTCTTATATCGTTAAAGGGCTAGGAAATCGAGAATCATTCTGTTCATCAAGCCACGGCGCTGGGCGGGTAATGAGTCGGTCGGGAGCATCCAAAACACTAACGGTTGACGAGTGCGATAAGGCAATGGATGGGATCGTATTCGGTCGATGGGGCAAGGCAAGAAATGGAAAACCCGATCTCGGGGAAGCTCCGCAGGCGTACAAAGATATCGACGCTGTTATGGAATCACAAAGCGATCTAGTTGAAATCGTGTCAAAGCTCAGGCCGCTGGGCGTAGTAAAGGGGTAAACATGAAACCGATCAAAATGATTCTACTCACGCTGGCACTGTTCGCACTGTGGTTCGTGGGCGACTGCATTGCTATCGAGATCGATCAAGCTCTGGTTGGAGATGGGCCGTATTATCTAGATCAGGCAGATTTAACTTACACCCTGACTGAGAATATCAGCACACCGGGAACGGCGCTGGTGGTCTCCGCTCCAGGCGTCACGCTTGATCTTGGTGGGCGCGTGGTCGTCTACGGTACTTCAGGCCAGCCGTATTCATATGGTGTCGCTGTGCCGCCTCATTACCAACACAGCGCGAAGCGATGGCGGCTGTCTGATATCACTAAATGGAATCGGAACGATAGACCGACAATCCGAAACGGCCAGATATTACAAGTTATTGCTGGCGGCGATTCGTGTGCGGCTGTCATTGTCGCCTATGCCGATGATGTGATTGTCGAGGGCATTGAGGTAGCAATCTACGGCGACGATACTCACGCAATTCTCTGCCAGCAGAACACTAACCTAATCGTGCGGGATTGCACGGTCCGAGACTACACCAAAGTAGTCAGCAACCGACACCAAGGCCGGGCGGCGATAGACATTCAGTTGAACAAGGGAACGCTGTCTGTCACCGATAATGAGATTGTGAATGCTGCACAGTGGGGAATTCGGGTCACTCGGCAAGGTGAAATTGAACGCGGGGAAGTGGCGCATAACCTTATCAGCAGTCAAGGCGTGGTGGTCAACTGCTACGGCCTCGGGATACACGGTGATAAGCTAGACGTTCACGACAATCTAGTGGATTCGATACGCGGCATGGGCGTTCACATTGGAGAAGGGGCCGATGGGATACGATTCTTCGATAACACTGTCAGTGTAATGTGTCCGCCGACTTGGGCAACGCACGACCGAATCAACGCTCACGGGCTGGCCCTGGAGCGTTGTACGAACACAGAGGTCTATGGCAACTATATTCTCTCGATTGGTGTCTGGGCTGATCAGTTAGCAAATGGCATCGGCTGTGCCTTCAAGATAAGTTGCCGGGCAGATCAAAAGAATTGGGTACATCACAACACGTTCGAGGCTAGATATGTCGGCGGGGCTGCTGATCGATTGCAGGTATTACACGGGTGCATGGTGTTTTATATCGATGAAATTGGGGCGGGGATGCTCACGTTCGAGAATAATATCTGTGTGACCCAAGATCGGTTCATCTGCATCTATGAGCTTTATGATGGGGGATCAGGGCAGAAGCTACCGCACGACCTGCGCTCATTGATTATTCGGAACAACACCTGGACCCGCGAGCCGTGTTTGGTGCTGGTTCAGGGCTGGGATATAGTCTACGGCGGATCGAATGTCTACAACCTGACGATACTCAACCCGACCGGCTGTGATTTCAGAAACACCTGGCTGGGGTGGCGACATTTACCGAATCTGTGGTCAGTGTATTTTAACGGGATCGGTGACTACTCGGCACACTTCGAGGGCCAAGGCGATGATGCGATCCGCTGGTTCAGCTCTGAGCCACCAACACATGAGCAGCGTGTTTTGCTGTGGATCGACGGCGAAGAGGTCGAGGCGGCTGAGGTGAGGATTGAGAGGAGATAGCATCATGTCAGATACACCTAGCTTATACAAATGTCCGAACGATGACTGTGGATGGATCGGACGCGAAGAGGAAATGCACGCAGATTGTGCGGGTGAGATGTGGTCAAACTGGATTTGTCCAAGATGCGGAACGTGGTATCGATTGGAAGATTACAAGGCGGCAGAGACAATGGCGAGAAGGGGATGATAGATGCACATAAGAAGAACAAGAAGAAATTATTGGGTGCTGATCTTGTTAGGCGCGTCAGTATGTATTGCGATACTAGCACAGTATAAGTGCCTTGACTACTTCCGCGACTGGTTCAACCGTCAGGAGCAGATTAAGATCGAGCAGGTTGTAGAACCGGCAAAGGCCGATTCGACTAGGGTGGTCGTGGGGCGGAGACGGTAAGAGACTCCCAACTTGAGAGGGGGTGAGCGCTTTCGATATATTTTGGTTTATCAGAGGACTAATCGAAGAGCTGATCAATTTTATCGGCTGATACTAGCGTCGTGAACGGCGGGGCTCTGTGCAGGTGTTTGGGTTTCCGTTTGATGAGCACGGGGCCTCGCTAAGGAAGCACACGAGAAAAGGGGAAAATAATGGATCTAGGCACACCAATACCAGACATGGCACGCTGTGATGAATGCGGGCAAGATGCTGATTTATATTTCATAACCGGCCAAAAGGCCAGCGTGGAGAAGATAGCAATCGTTTGTAAGAATGAGGAATGCTGGTTGTACGCAAAATTGCTTGCCAGGCGGGAAAGAAGATTTCTACAAATGAATGTTTCTAAGAAGGCGATGAACATGGCAGTAGATGATCTGTTGAAGGCTCAATATGATTATCTGGAACAGAAGATTAACTACCTATGCAGAGAATCAGATGAGTAGAAAATATATCACCATCTGGATCAACGGCGAAAGCTGGTTGGAGCATAGATGGGTCTGGACCCAGGCACACGGTCCGATCCCGGATGGATATGTAATACACCATATCAACCACGACAGCCGAGACAACAGACTGGAAAATCTGGAATTGATGGAGCAGAACGAACACAAGAGACACCACGCCAACTACTCGATCAATGACCAGGGCGTTCTAGTCAAGATCTGCACTACATGCGGAGAAACAAAACCAGTAGATACCGGGTTTTATATAAACAGAAACAGTGCAATCGGTGGAGTCATTCCACAGTGTATCGAGTGCGACAACAAGCGGTGCCGGGAGAATTACAGGAAGAGAATGGCGGTGGCTTAATGGATAGGGCGTTGATGGAGAAAGCAGCAAAGCGCGTTGTACACGTCGAATTGAGCGGCGACGATCTGGCCATGATTGCCCTCGCATGCCGAATCGTAGTGACTGAGGAACGCGGCACTCACGACTTATGCAGAGATCTGGTCAAGCTAGAGAAAAAGACGACCAGACTATTCAATAAAATACTTGAGGATGTCAGCAGATGAGTTTCGGGGAGCTACTCATATTAGTGATTCTGGCCGGGCTAGCATACAGAGTCCGCGTGATCGAAAATCAAACAAAACCAAAGGAGAAGGACCATGACAGCAAAATCGGTAGTTGATGGGCGGGAGGCGTACGGTGATGAGAGATATGATGCCTGGCGTCATTCTGACCCGAAGGAGGAGGCCGAGACTCCGACACAACCGCCAGAGCCGGTGAAGCCGGCCAACAAGATGGCAGCTGACCAGATCGGTGCATATAATCAGGGCTTGAGTGACGGCAAGTGCATAATAGAGGAAGCAATGGCAGGCAGAATTATTACTGCCGTATTCCAGTGGCAGCTGATGGATGCCATGCCTGCCCCGAGAGATGGAGCCACGGTCCTGCTCTACAACCCGGACAAGCAGCTCGTCGGCCTGTGCAAGTGGGTCAAGTTCCGCCCGGACGGTACCGAAAAAGGCCAGTGGGAAACGATAGCAGACGCCGTGGAGTTCGAGGATCCCAAGTGGTGGGCGAAGTTCGATGACCCGGAAGAGTAGAGGAGGTGGTCATGGCCAAGATGTCGAAAAACAAAAGGCACAGACTCAGGTCACGGGGCAGGATGCACGAGGTGCCGCCCAGGCAATCAGAGTGCGGGCATGAAGAAAAGCCGAGGGCCGCTAAAATAGGCGGGCGGATCGGCGCCACACTCTTCTGGCTGATAGTGCTCTTCGTAGGATTCTGCGCCATCCTCGGCATGATCGATGTGTTCAAGTGGGTGTTCAGATAATGCGTGTTTTCCTGGTCGACGGCAGCCGAAGGAATCTTGCCGATATTATCCTGGAAAATATAGTCACTGGGAAAACGTGTTATGTGTCATCGTACGGCTTTGGAGTCAAGCAGGTTGACAGGTTGATTCGAGCATTCGAGCATGTACTGCTAGTCGCCGATACATCTCATTCGCAGCTGAATTCAGATGCTTACAAGGCTATAGTTGGCAGATCTAGAAATTTATCAGGATTCACTTTTAAGCAGATCAAGAATCACTCCAAGCTGGCTCTAATAGACGATGAAATTATCATATTTACGTCTGCTAATTTGTCGGCCAACAGGCGAGTCGAGTCATATTTGATTGGGTCGTTTGGTGAAGTCGGCGGGATCGAGGAATTAAAAAAGATGTTCTTGGCTCCTGGAGACTCATTCAATATCTGCTGCTTGGAAAAAGGAAGCGAGAAATCTGGCACCGGCTTGGGGTCCCTGGAATGCGGTCTTGATCTAGGTGGATTCGAGCTGTGATGGCACGCCAACCTTGACGCGACCAACCAAGAGTGCTATCGGTTACCCTTTGACGAAATCGCTCACGGTTTCTCGATCAGCAGCCCTCGAAATCGTTCTGCATACCCGGGACGTTTCGGGGGTTTGCTGTATCTGCATATAAAAACGTTTCGGGACGTGTTCAGCCTAAAGCACATGCCTACAAGAACATAGGGGGATTATGCAGGAAGATATGTCGTGCGAAGTGTCCGCCCAAGAGCGCGAAATTATTTATGGGGTATAAATGGGGCCAGATCCATGGTGGTTGACATAGAGTGACATGTGGCACTAATACTATGGGCGAGTAACCTTTACGGAAGCGGGGGTGTTTATGACATTACCAGGAGGGTTGCAAGAGCCGAAGCAGCAGACCCAGAAGGCAATCGACACTCGTATCGGTGGGCCTAATGGTCCGAAGCCTGGAAGCAAGAAGGGCCGGAAGTTCTCGACCAAAAAGGGCCATCAGTGGAAAATGTTCACGGATAATGTTCTGGATGTTGCAGTGATGCCGCTGGCTGCAATCAAGGATCCCAAGACCAGAAAAGAATTCGTTGCCAAGTTGCAAGCCCAAGCTCTAGTGAACCCAGCAGGCTACTTTGTTAAAGTCCTCATCCCGATGATGAAGTTAGTTCCGGCCACGTATCTCCATGAGCTATTCGCTACGATGACAGACGGCGTTCAGACGGCAGAGGAAGCCGCCGACACTCAAGTTCTAATCGCCATGATCAACAGCATGAAGCCCGGCACAGATAAACTTGATGCGGCTGCATTGATCGAAGCACTGAAGGCAGACATCGAGGACGCAGAAGTGATTGAAGATGAAGAAGCCGATACTGAGGATTAGCCGAGAGGCTAAGGATAGAGCCGATAGAGTGATCAACAGTGCGCTGATGATGCTCTCAGTCACCCGCCTTGATATATTCGCTAAGCACTTCTGTGTCACGCTGAACAAAACAACCCGGCCTTCCGGCCCTGCACCGTTTCCCTGCCATGAATGGTCAAAGGAATTCTTCAGGCGCTTCCAAGATGGTGAATCCGTTCTGTGGGAAAAGTCTCGCCAGATGCAGGCTACCTGGACAGTCGTTATTGCACTGGTATGGGCATTGATATTTAGAGCTGAGCACGCTTATCTGGTCGTTTCGGAAAAGGAAGAATTCGTACACGACAAGAAGCGGACGCCCAACTCAATCCTCGGTAAAGCCGGATATATCATCGATCGATTGCCCAAGAAGTGGCGAGACGAGTTTGTCGTCAACCACATGGTGATCTACAACAAGCGTACTGGATCAGTAATTCAAGGCGCTACAGCAAATGAGAACGCTGGTCGCTCCGGCGCTTGGGATGGTGTATTTATGGATGAAGCAGCCCACCAGCGGCATGGCGAATCAATACTCGGCTCAATGAATACTGCCTGCTACGGCCCGCTGATAATGGTTTCGACGCCCCACCCCGACCATGATATCGGGGAGGATGTATTCTCTCGCCTGCGCTGGGAGAAGGACCACGGCGGCATGGTGATTATGACCACGCCATGGAATATCCACCCTGAGAGATTGTGCAACCATGGGCCGGAAGAGCCCCACGTAAATTGCTGGTATGCCAAGGCATGCGAGCGGTTGACCGACCGGCAGATAGCAGCAGAGCTCAATATCGAATATGGCGGATCTAAGCAGGGCAGGTGCTTCTACTCGTGGGACAGAAATCTCTACACCGGCAAGGCCGCTTACATCCCGAATCAGGATGTCTGGCGCGGCTATGACTTTGGAGTTGGCAGAACGGCCATTCTAATCGGTCATGTCAAGTGGATCAAAACTCAGGCCGGTAACAACCTGCCACAGCTTACAGTCTTTGATTACATCGAGAGCGGTGATAGGTCAGCGTATTATTACAGGCGCATCTTGGGTGCCAAGGCAGAGCAATATACCGTACGATCGCGCATGCTCGATATTGGGGATCCTTATATTCTAGACCAACGACATGGGGACCTCAAGAGCTGGCGCGATCACATGAGCAGGAAATCTGAGCGGGCTGAATATAGCGTGACGGTGCAGCCCTCCCCGTGCGTTGGCGTCTCTACTCAGAACCTTATCTCCAACACCTGCAAGTTCATGCGGACCGTGATTGATGAACACGGTAATGTGGTTCCGCTGCTGATTGTAGGAGATCATCTCGACCGATTAATCACCGTGATAGAGCGCTACGCATTCCCGACAGACGACTATGGGCGGATCATTTCAGACAAGCCAGATAAGAATATCTTCTCCCACGGGGCAGATGCCCTTCAATATCTCTGCTGGAAAATCTCGCCGATTCAGGATATAGCATCTTACGAAGACGATGATCTCGAACTGGAGGACTACACTGCCTTTAGTTCAGGCGAGGGATCATTGAAAGAACTCCAAGCCTTTTAGGAGGAGAGATGGCCAACCTACTCGACCGACTATTCAGAAGTAAACCCCGAAACCGGGAAACCATGCACGAGAGAGAAGACGCAGCGCTCCGGCGGGAGATGTATAAGGCGGCAATGGCAGAGCTGGAGCCGCTTACTTCGGAGCTCCACAAAACCCAATCACTCAAGTCAGCTCTCTTCTTCGATGGCTATATGCTCGAAGGAATGCCGGTGGTGCATCCTGAGAAGCTGGCCAGGGAACAGGGGGTGGAGATCTTCCGAAACATGGTCCGGCGTGATGATATGATCGCCTCGGGCTCGGGCTATGTCTCCTTCGCCACCGTTGCACCGGGGCACGACATAGTGCCGGCCGATCCTAGTCACGGCCCGGATGTGATGGCAGCAGACTGGCAGAAAAAGAATTTCGACCACATCCGAGGTACCACGAACCAACTGCTGCTCAATATGATCGATGCCATGTTCATCGGCTTTTCAGGTGCCGAGATCTTGTGGGACGATCCAATTCTTGAGGGTGAATGGCGTGGCAAGATTCCATATTCCCAGGTCAAGCACAAGTCACAGAAGTATCTGGGGTTCGAGGCCGACTCATACGGTGATGTGCTGGACGAAGGGATCATGCAGTTCTCATACGATGCAGGCGGCGAGATGTACAATCGAATGCCGCTGAAAGATTTTCTGTACTACGCTTACCGACCGTTTGATGATAATCCCTATGGCTCATCGCTGCTCTATCCGGCCTATCCGTATTATGTGTTCAAGTCGTTGGTGCTGAAGTCATGGGGCCGGGTGTGTGACCGGTTCGGCCTGCCGATTGTTGTGGGCAAGGCTGATTATGACACGACGAAAAAGGGCGAGCGTACGCGGTTCCTCAGCTACCTGAAGCAGCTGCACCAGAATCTAGCCTCGGTTATTCCCAACGGCCTAGAGGTTGATATCAAGGAGCCTAAGACCAAGGATGCAGGCGACATGTTTGATTCGGCCATGGTGATGGCAAATCGGGCTGAAGCAAGATGTTGCCTGCTACCGTCCCTGGTGCTTGAGCAGGGGCCGACAGGATCACGGGCTCAGACGATAGACCAGTCCGGTACTCAATTCGGCTGGGTTATGGGCCACATCCACGGTGATATCGACGACACGATGACCCAACAGCTGATACGCAAAAACCACGATCTAAACTTCGGGCCGACTGTTGGCTGTCCTAAGTTCCAGATGAACTCCCACGATAAAGAGGATCTGCTCAAGAAGGCCCAGCTGTATAAATTGCTGTCTGAGATTGGTGTCACGTTCGGAGAGGATGCTACCCGGTCAGCATTCGGGGTTGAGTCGCCAAGCTCAGAGGACATCATCATCGGAGGTCGTCAATTCAATGGCCAGATCAGCACGCCAGGCATGGAGCCGGAAGACCGAAACACGCTGTTCTATATGGTCAATGATGCGGTCGAGGGCAAGCTCAAGCAACCGGTCACCTATTCATTCCCGCAATTACCGGAAAAGTGTGAGCATGGCCATAAGGATCTCCACGCAGCAGCGAAGGCTAAAACGAAGCTAGAGAAGCTGTTCGACCATGACACGATAAACACTGAGGAAGCTGATGCAATCGACCACTGGTCTGCTATTGGCGGTATTACGTTGGCCGACATTGCTGGTGAGCTGGAGGAACGCGAGGGAAAATAGCTCCGCGTTCGCTGGCAGGTATCGAGAGTTTTAGACTCCCGAAGCGGACGCGGTTAGCGAGACTCATGTACGAGGTGTTCATCGATGGCGCCGTGACCACCGAATTCCACAACCGATCATTCCTGATCCGTTCATCCAACTCGATCGGTGACCGGGAGACAGTCAAAGCACTGAATAAGGCCGAAGTGAAGGTGTCGGCCAAGCGTACCAGGCAGATCATGATCGACGCCCTGATCGAAGGGACCGCCTGGGTGCTGGAGATCGAGAGCAAGTGTAAGGCCGTCTTGGCTGAGGCTTTGCGATCCCGCAAGGCTGGAACACCCATCTCTCAGGAAACGGTCGGAGAGCAGCTCAAACGGGTGATTATGGACGGCCTGGAGCCGATTGAGAATGCCGATCAGCTGTCTGATTCACTGGACACATTCGCCAAGAGGCCAAAGTCACCATCTCAGAAAGCAAAGGATCTGACCTACTGGCGTAACCAGCGCCGGGGTGCCCGGGAATATGCCAAGCAGCAGAAACAGCTCGATGATTGGAAGGCTGGCCGGAAGAAGAAAGCAGCCAAGAAAACCGGCAAAGACTATGAACCTGTCTGGCGGTTGAAAGCACGCCAGGGTGCCACGCGTATGCAGACCGGGTGGAATCGCTCACATAATGAGCAGACCTTCGCTTCGGCAATGGATAATGAGCTGGTCGTGTATTTACAGTTCACCCTCGGCAGAGCCAATGAGCATACAGACATGTGTTTAAGTCGGGCTGGTATGACCATGCGGAAGAACGATGATCGGTGGACCGGGAACATTCCGCCGCTGCATTTCCGGTGCAAGTCATCACTGATCCAGATCACTAAGGAGATGCGTAAATCGCTTGGTGTGAAAGTCTCAGTTCCTAGAGCTAGAAAGAAAAATCCGCCAGACTCGGGGTTCGGTGGATAAAGAATTGTTGCGCTGAGGACTGCAAAATGATACAGCGTAATCTCAGACGGGAGAAAAATCATGACTCCAAAAGACGCTTGGGCCAGCTTTTTTGCACGACAGAAGAAGGTTAAAGGCAAGGAAGAGATTCACATACACACGCTGATCGTTCGCCCTGAGGAGCAGTTCCCCGCCGGTGAATTCTACGCCTACGATGTCTCTCACCACGTGTATAAGCTAGTCGGGCTGAACGATAAGGGCGCTTATCTGACCCATGCCTACGGCTTCGATGCGACCAAGTACTCAGAGCAAGAAGCCCGCCGGTGGGTGGAGAAGTTCGCTAGCGGGCTCGAGCCGGAAGACGATACGAACCTGCTCAAGTTCAAGCAAAATTTCAAGGTGATCCACCACACTAATGCAGAGACCGGGGTCAAGACCTGCGATCTGATGGGTGTCGAGTGCGCTGTCGTGGGTGAATGGAATGGGCGCGAATATTCGGAAGCAGATCTCACTCGGACGATCACCAATGACAAAGAAGTCCACCGGAGTGTGAAGCCGAAGTTCAAGATCGAACATGTATTTGAAGGCCCATCGATGGGCGATATCGAAAATTACCGGGAAGGCCCAGACGGACCAGAGCACTGTCTCTGTGATATCTATGGCGTCCCGTTTGAACTCTATGGAGAGATAACAGCACTACGATACACCGGTTTGTCGCCTGAATTCTACCGGACCTATGTAGACCCGACGACCGGGAAGGATTATGACCGAGTGTTTGCCGGCCTGGCTCTGCTAGGCGTTCAGACTCCCGCAATGGCTAAGATGAAGCCGTTGATGGAGGCGGTCGATGAATTTTCGATGGATCCAAACGCGGAACTAATATGCCTCGGGCAATCGAAGCCGGAACTCATGAAGACAACGGCAAAGAAGGCCACGAGCGAATTGATGACATATGGCGTGGGAGCCTCCCAAGCCGACGAAGAACCTGATCTGGAGGATAATGAAATGGACAAGAAGGAGCTGGAGGCCCTGCAAGCAAAGCTGAAGGAAGGCCAGGACGCGCTTGCCGAGGCCACCAAGGCAAACCAGGCGAAGGAGAAAGAGCTGATCGAGCGGGACGTAAATTCCGCTATTAAAACGCTGATCTCCGAGGGCCGAATCGATCCGAAAGAGGTCGACGAACAAACCAAGAACCTAATGGCTCTGACCGATGAGAACGCACGAAAGGCAGTCATCTCAGCACTGTCAGCCGTTCCCGAAGGCACCTATTCCAAGAAGGAAGAGGGCACGCCGAATCCTGAGGGCGATCCAAAGAAGCCCGAGGAGTCTGCACTGCCACCGGATGAACAGTTCGGCGAACTCGTGGACAAGTACATGAAGGATCACGAGATGAAGCTTGAGCAGTACCCGGATGCTCTGGCCGCTTGTGAAAACGATCCACGGAACAAAGAGCTGATGGAAAAATGTCACAAGCAATTCGAGGGCGATGCCCCTTCGGATGTGAAAAATACACTAGGCTAAAGACGATCGATCGCTTAGGTGAATCGATGAAATAGAACGTATAACTCTGGAGGATTACAATGGGCGGAATCAAATACAGCGGACCTGGCGTTCCTGAAATGACAGTGCCGACTGCATTGGCTACGGCTGTCTATGTTGGCTATGGCGCGACCGGCGGCCAAGTGGTGGTTAATACTACTGGCGTTCTCGGTCTCGGCGTTATGAAAGAAGCGTGTGCGGTTGGCCAGGGTCCCGAGATTGCCGGGCCAACTGAGTATACCGACGCCGAGATCGGAACCGGCGGCGCGGATGCTGGGCAGTATCTCAAGGCCACAACTGGGGGCAAGCTGATCGTTGCCACCGATGGCTCTATCGCCGTAGCCAGGGCACATGAGGATATCGCGGCAGACACTCGCGGAACAGTCCGCGTGATCGAGGCAATGGAGATCACCAACGTGTCTCTACTCCACGCAGGATCCTAATCGAAGCGGAAGCAGTGAGCGGTTTCTACCTTTGAGAAGTATGACTAAACGAAAGGCCCCGAGGGTCTAGAATACTGATTGAAATGAGGTAAAAACATGGCCGCTGCACAAGAACGGCATCAGTCTGGTTTGCTCACGAACATGAGCTACAAGATTGAGCAAAATCTCACCGACTACATCGCGTCGAAAATCTGTCCGATCGTTACGGTAGCGAATGAGACGGATGACTTCCTGAAATTCCTCAAGTCCTTCTGGTATCGCAACTATGCCAAGCTGATTCCAGAAGGTGATCCGACCCCTCTGGCAGACTATGGAACCGAGACCGATAGCTATCGGACGAAGGAACATGGTATTGCCACCCGAATCACCAAGCGAGCCCGGAAGAACGCTGATGCGATCCACCGGCTTCTATTCAACAAGAACTCGTTTGTCACCGGCAACATCTTGCGTAAGCGGGAGTTGGTGACAGCTGCTCTGATGTTCTCAGCCACGAACTTCACCAACACGTCTGCTGTTAGCGTGAAGTGGGATCAGATAGCGACCGCCACGATCATCGATGACATTCTGCTGGCTCTTGAGGCAGTGCCTAATCAGATCGGTGTCGAAGCTAACACGATTGCCGTGGGCCGTGCGAATATGCGATATATCAAGCGGAATGCTCAGGTGCTAGCAAGTCTGTTCGGCGCTGGTGGTGATGGTCCTCAGGTCGTGACCGAATCGATGCTGGCCCGCTTCTTCGGCGTTAGCCAGTTCCTTGTTGGCAAGGGTAAATACACGACCGATCCTGAAGGCACCGCTGAAGCTGATGTGACCTACACGGACATCTGGGGCCAGGACTACTGCTGGGTCGGTTATGTGGCTCCAGCACCTGCTGTTGAGATGCCGTCAGCCGCCTATACGTTCCAGGCCGGTCGTAGCATTCGCCAGTGGAATGAAACGTCCACCGAGAACATCATTGTCGACGGCAAGGAAAATTCAGACACGAAACTAGTCTCGGCGGACGCTGGTTATCTGTTGACGGGTCTTGGCCCAACCACGTAGTGGATGACCATAGGCCATCTTAAACAATAACCCGGAGGTTCCAATGGGAGAGACTAAAACATACGTAGCCGTGAAGACCATCAACAAGGGTCTTGATCTGATTAAGCCGGGTCAGGAGTTCATGATTGAAGAGATTCACGGCAAGCAATTGGTGAAAGGCGGCGCAGCCATTACCAAGGCCGCATACGCAAAACACCAGAAAGCACTGGCTGAGGTCGAGGCGGTGTTAAAGAAAGCCGCCGAGAACAAGGAAGTGGCTGAGGCCGAGGCAAAGAAGATCACCGAGGGGTCATCCGATGCTCCATCGAATGAACCGCCAAAGAACCCGACTTCGCCCCAGCGCTAGTTGATTCGAGCCGGTGGTGAACCAGAGGGGGAGTGCTCGCAAGGCCCAACCAGGCCAGGATTGGGTGCTCCCCTTTTCAATACGAGGTAGCCATGAAACCGAGTATTAATCCGAGATGCGGAGACGTGATCAATACGATTGGTCACTATAATCTATTTAAGAATCCCAAGTCATGGTTGGCCTGTCGAGGGATACAGCTTTATCAGTGGGCGAAAGGATTCAAGCACTGGAGAGCAACGCATAGCCGATTATATATCGGCGAATTGCACGGACCATATATCGAAAAAGCCAGGCAGGACGGACTGCTTGAGTGCGGCGCAAAGCGGCTGGGACTGACCGTTCAGCAATATCACATGATGTTAGAAAGCAGAACTGACTGGTGTCTCTCTATGACAACTCCACATGGGCGGTGGGATAGTTGGGAAGAGATTGAAAGCGAGCAGGATTGGTCAGTCCACAGACCGCGATTTGAGGATTTCAAAAAGGAAGCCGTGAAGCTAACGCTGGAGCAAGCGGCCTGGAGTATGATTCTCAGGCCCTACGACCAAGGCCAGCTGATCGATATTCCATTCAACGAGATATTCAATGTGCCGAGAAATAAATTCGTCTCAATCTTCGATGGTGGTCGGGCGAGAACAGTATGCTCAGGCTGCGTCGGGATCTGTTTCGAGGTCGTCCGTAAATATGTTGGCGAGAAGTGGGACGCATTGTTCCGTGGGTTGTGGCCGGAGAGATATGCACCGGCTCATTTTGAGAGCTTGCCTCGTGGGGCCAAGTATCATCACCCATTCAGGACGATTGGGAGGAAAAAGAAGTGAGCTACACAACAGCCGCGATCATCCGCGAGATAGATGATGTGTTCAACAATGATGACGGCCAGTCGGTTTACACTGATGCAGAGCTAACCAACTGGTGTGATATCTATGCCCAACCGATTATCGATAGCAGGCTGGAGGCAAGAGGCTTCACGGTGCCAATTACGACACCGGGCTCACTTATCAAGCTGATCGCTGCTTTGTATACCGTGCGCATGGCATTCGGGGGCTTCATTGCCGCATTCTCAGGGCGAGACACCGAGAGAGCTAAGGCACTGAAAGCAGAGGCGGATGGGCTTCTAAATGATATATGTAATGGTCGGAGGACTATCGGGATTGATCCCGATGCGGAATCGAATGAAATAGAATACGACGACGAGCCGGAGGTCCGGCCAGACCACGAGACCTTTGTGGGCGACTTTGAAAGCTGGCAACCAAACACGATAGAATCACGAGAGGGCGATTAGTGGTTCCGACGATCACCATAAAGACCAGAGGCATGAAGGAAACAGCCGCCACGATCGCTAACTACGAGAAGCGAGCTAAGAATCTGTCTTGGCTGCTAAAGCTGTTTAGGAAATACATCCTCGACAACCGCATTCCTTCGATGTTCCGCAATGGTGGCCGGGTGCCCGGTCGTTATGGAAAAGGCTTTAAGTTGTGGGCCAAGAACTCGCCTCTCGTCCGTCTAGTCAAATCAGACAGCAGGGTGTTCTATAAACACAACCGCTCGAAATCGAGTATCGAGGAAGCATATAAGTTCAACGGCACAGTCGGCGCATCTAACGGATCAATGAAATGCAGTCTGAGAAACACACACAAGGCTGTGAAATACTTGCAGACAGAAGAGCCAGGCGGACGGATCATAACTCACCCGACCGGTGGGTTCTTTGCTATCCCGATCGGTATGGGCAGGACTATTGTCCGCCGCTCATATAAACTTGGCAAGCGGCCGGCACGACAGATTGAAGGATTCCAGCGCGGGGATGAGAAGTGGATTGAGGCAACCGCACAAAAGCGGATGTTCGAGGTAGCAAGATGAGAATGACGTTTCGGCTCCCCTCGTGGTGGCCAACAGATACCAGGGCAGATGGTGACTATTTTGATCTGGTCAACTTAAACTATAGGCTCCAATGGTATGCTGCATCTGTCCAAGATCTATATGTGCGGGCATTCTCTCCGGCCAGTGATACGATGGTCTGCGTGCATGCTTTCAGAACGCTAGCCGATGCCGAGGCATCAGAATGGGTTGGAAGTGCGGAAGAGATAGCTGATGAGGATAATAAGATTCTGGCATCCTCGGGCTTGTTTTTCCCGGTAGTTGGAGAACAGGTTGGGCAGTCTTTTGCCAATGGTGGCTATGGTCCTGATATGTCTGGCTTGGCAATGGATTATGTTGTCGTGACCAATCCTCTCGACCGGTGGGATGCGATGTTTGCCCGAATTGGATCTCCGGCGCTACTGGTGACTCGCGGGATAGAAAATATACTCGAGGAATACACTGCCACCGGTGCTGCATTAGATGGATTTGCTAAGCGGATCATACGCGGCAAGAAAGTAGACGGCACCCGAGGCAAAGGATTGTTCGCTGCCCTGGGTGAAGATGAGTCCACTAGCAACGAAGGTTCCAATTTCCGGGTCAGGGTAGGGCTAGAGATTCAGGTCGGAGTGGCCGGGCAAGCTCGCAGGGGCGACCAAGCTTGGGAACAGGCTAAAGCATATGCCGACCAGGTTAGATCGATTCTAGCGGACGAGAGGCGCACTCTGGACGGTTTGGTATCTGATTTGAAGCTGCCCAATATGAGCGAGCCTCAGCAGATGAATGATGATAGTAGTTCAACGTTTATGGTCTGTTTGCTCACTGGCTATGCTGACATGGTTGGACGAATGGACACAGATAGAACGGCCTTATAGGAGGGATATTCAGATGGGAGTACGAGTACCATTTCAGCTTGAGGGCGCGTTTCATGGTCCGATGTCGGCTTATGCAGGAACGTCACCGGCGGCTGCGAATGTAATCAAACTGCGAGAGGACACTGGTAGAGAGTGCATTTTCGGTGGCCAGAAAATATCTAGTCCAGCGGGTGTTGGTGGCATGGGGCTTAGGTTGCCTCAGAGCTACCAATACCGGCAAGGGCGGCAAGGGGCTGCGGGCAAGTTGTCATTCGAGCTGACGCCGCTGGCCCTTCGTGATTTCATGCTGCTTCTGTGGCAGGGGAATATCACGGATAACACGACACACTACTCTATCGGGCTTGATACAGATCCAACACCGGACAATTATGCAGAAATACAAGGTCTGTTTGATCGAACGGCAGGCGAGTTCGTAGGCTGGCAGGCACAGAGCTGTGTACCGACTGCTTTACGGTTGACCATTCCGACCAGTGACCCTGATTCCGAAGGTGCAATTTGTACAGGAGAGATGGACTTCATAGGTCGCAATGGTGCCCGCTTAGAGACTGTGCCGTCAAACCTCAGTTATGCGACTAATACAGTCGACAACTCAGCTGAGCTATTCGGCCATGACTGTCGGTGGGAACTGGCCGGAACCTTCCGCAATGCCCTTTCCGGTTCGCTGAACTTGACATCAGGCTACAAGCTGTCGTCTGAATCTGCCTCGGATGGCTCCGATTATTCGCCTAGAATCATTGGTAGCTCATGGGGATATGATGGCAAGGTTACTGTTTTTATGACCGGTGACGAGGGCGATGTGGATCTGAACGATGCGTATGAGGCTAACTCGCTAACATCGGTCCGGCTGGAATTCAACGCAACGACCCATTACTACGATCTACCGTGTAAGATCACCGACCGGGGTAAGCCCTCAGAGGTCGCTGGTGGGATCGCGATCGAGTACACATTCGCCGCAGCCACGTCTGATGATGGATCAACCACGGTTCCTGATATTGCTGTTCCGAAGAGTACGGGAGGTTCAACGGCTAGCCCGTATATTTAGCAATGGCAAACAGAAAGCGATCAAAGACTGCGAGGAACGCATGGAGGATACGAGCTGACCTCGCGGGCTTGAGAGCACCAGGCACAGAGCATGGACAGAGAGTTCAGTACAGTAAAGAGAGAAAAGAGGCGTATATGAGGTTGTACTTCGACCCAGTGCCAATTGAACTGACCACCGATTATGATGACCCCCGGGCCGTGTTTCATATCAAGAACATGAAAACGCGGGAGATGAATCGGTACAATGCAATCGTCACATTGGCCACTGTCAAGCCGGGAGCCGCTCGTGCGGATCTGGCTACGGCAACAAAAAAGGCTGATGAGATGACAGACGAGCAGATCGCTTACATGGCTCATTTCGTCACGAAGGTGGAAAACTCACCCTATCCAGACAAGCCGACGCTGACCGAGTACGAAGACATCAAGCGTCTGCTCGAAGATATGCCGCAAGTCTGCTGCGGCGAGCTGATCTCGGCGATCATGAATGTGGAGGCCTTGGAGAAGTTAAAAAAAGTGTCTCCCTCTTCCTCGAAGTCCGAGAAGCCAGACGCAAGACCAAGGCAGAGGGACTTGGAGACATGTGGTCCTGCGGATACTGCGAAGCCAAGGGTCTCAAAAGAGGACGACACTGCTGGGACGACACCGAGCACCGCTGTATCTCCGTAGATGGTTTGCCGCCCGTGTTATTCACGCGGGAGCAATTCGAGAAGCGACTGCCTGAAAAGAACACGATCAAGTTCATAGAGGAGCGCTGCAAGGTAGATGGCAAGGCGATATGCTCAAAATATTTCGGGTCTGATGCAGAGGATCTGTCAGCCGTTTTGTCAATGGAGGCAGGACTCTCAGCTTGGCACCAGCCACCAGTTCCCGGGGCCGTTTCCGAGTGGCCCTGGGTGCTGAAGGAAATACTTGAGCATGTCCGGGGCGTGGCGATTCTGATTGAGCACCGGCGTAATAAAGAACTAGAGAAAAAGGTCGCTGCGAAGGAGTAGTGGATGTCAGCCACGATTGGCCTAAATATAAAAACGCATGGGACCAAGGAACTGTCCGTGATGAAAAACTCATGGACTGAGTTCAATCAGGCGCTTGAAGTCGGCAAGAAAATCCTCGGGCAAATAGTCCAGACAGCGAACCGGGCCAAAGATGCCCTAATGGGAATTGTCAACACAGGCGCTAATTTTGAGACTTATACAGTTCAATGGGAGACCCTTCTCGGTTCCACTGCTGCGGCTGAGGAGCGAATGCGATCGCTCTTCACGTTTGCGGCCTCTACCCCGTTCCAGCTGCCGGGCGTAGTAGATGCGGCCCGGATCATGGAATCATTCGGCGTTTATTCTGAGCGTGCTCTGACTGCTGCCGGTGATATGGCAAGTGCATTCGGCAAGCCATTTCAAGATGCTGCCATGGCGATCGCGGGAGCCACTACCGGAGAAATGGAACGGCTAAAGGCATTCGGTATAACCTCATTCCACATTGCAGAAGAGATCGGGCACAAGATCAATCGATCCACTAAAGAGGGGTTGAAAGAGGTCGAGGAAGCCGTGATATCGCTGTTCGAGAAGAAGGCGATGGGCGGCATGGTTCGCATGTCCAAAACCTACAAGGGCATCATGTCCATGTTCGCGGATGAGTGGATGAAATTCTCGAAGCTGATCAATGATTCAGGTTTATTCGTGACGGTGCGTGATGTATTTGGAATCCTGCTGGAATCGATCCGCGAGACCTTTGCATCCGGTGATGCTGAGAAAGCTGCAATGGCTATAGGCAAAACATTGTCTCAGCTGTTCCTCGATACGATTAAAGTGATGGTTCGGGCAACGATTGAAATGGCAAAAGTTGGTGAACAGCTAGGTGCATTTTTATCAAGCCATGATGTAGTCGGAGGGCTCAAGCGCTTTATGGGCAAGGGCGGATCGAATATCAATAAGCCCGGTGCCGATGCCATGTTAGGTGGCACTCCAATCGGTGATAGCGGCAAGTGGTATCTACCCGATCCGAGTATGTGGGACAAGGCAGCTGCTCTATTCTCAAAGAAAACAGCAGAAGAGATTCGTGGTGGATCGATGATTGAAACGCCAGATTGGTATCGCGCCATGATGCAGGTAGACAAGCCCATAAAAGAGGAAAAGCAGGATTCCCCGCTAATCAAGGTATTGGAAAAGCTACTGGGTCGACTAGATGCCTATGAGGTCAAGGGACCGGTCGTTCCAGATACATATGGGTCACTCACCGATGCTGTGATGCCAACCGCTGGATTCAGAAAACCAGACGGTGATAGCCTAGATAAGCTGATGGAAATTACAGATCCCGCGGGTGAGAATCGGTTCGGTAAATTTAATGAAGATCTAGAAGACTGGAAGGACAAACTAGAATCGAATACGGCATTGGCTGCTGGCTATTGGAGAGATTATTATACCGGCATAGAGAAGGTGGGAATCGCTTGGGGCAAGGGTGAAGGCAAATTGCTCACTGGAATCTGGAAGGCAAGCAAGGCGACAAGCCGGAACATTCTGGCTGATTGGGTTCAAATGAAAACCAAGAAGGCTGCTCTTGGCAAGCTGGAAGCCATCGCTGAGATGTTTACAGCACAGGGTACATTCAACTTCTGGAGTGCAGCAAAGTTTGCCGCATCCGCTGCTGCGTGGACTGCTGTAGGCGGAATCGCCGGAGGTGCAATCAGAGGTGATTCTTCAGCACCAGATCCGACGCCAGTGTCTATCGTTGATACAGATGGCGGGGATACTTACGGCCAGGCGGATGGCGTTACATCGTTTTCTAAGACGGCCACGCTCCGGGCTCAGAATCTATCTATCGTGGTAAATATCAACCACCACGGGGTGACATCATATGGCCTCGGTGGTCTGCGTGAGATGGTAGATACCGAGGTCATACCGGCAATCGAGGATGCTATCCAGCTGGGTGCGATGGGAGTTGCCTAATGAAATTCAACCTGATGCGTGGGCTAATGCTGCCAGATCCTAATTTCTTATATGGCATCGATGATGGGAAGGGCTGGGAATCTCAGGGGATTGACACTCTCCAACGCGGCGGTGATTCCCAGGCAATGGCCGGCGTTTATGAGAAAATAGATATCGATGGCGCATTGTTCGGTTCTGATGACTGTATTCTCAGCGGGGTCACGCCAAGGGGTGTGGCTGGTTATCCGTTCAACTCTGGAGCGAAGACGGTCACAATGTGGCTCGGCGCTCTCGTGAAAACAAGCACCTGGTCATCTAATAGCAACCGCTTGGTTATGGCCGAGGCCCAGTCAGTCAAATCTAACGGGGTTGTCGGCACGGTGTCAGGATTAACCTATTTAGATCACCCGGATAATTCCCAATATTTCGGATCCGATAAATTCACGCTGCTGACTGGTGCGGTCCAGTGGGAAGTCGATTCCGACTGCTCATATTACAAAATGCGGATTGCCTTCAGAGATATGAGTTCCGGCACGTCGTCAGCTGCTTATATCACATGGGCCGGTATGGCGCCGCTAATCAATACAACTAATCCATTTGATGCTCTGGATTCTAATTTCGATGCTCAGGTCAGCGATGGCTTCTCCACGCCAGGCCGGGCACAGTCACCGGCCGGAACGATTCGCCCACGGTCATCTATCGGTCAGGTTCCGATCACGCCTAGATGGGTCAACCTGAATTTCCCATACATGAGTATCGATGACCGAGAGCACTTTGAGAAATGCTTCCAGTGGAATAAGGGGACTGCCACGCAAAATACAGAGGCGTATTGTGATACAAATAAATGCAATGTATTCGACCGGGGTTCCCAGCAACCGGTGATTATCTGCATGCAAAAAGACGGCATGAAACATGCGTTCTATGCCAATATGCCGAGCTTGAATTTCTCTCAAGCGCTGGATTATTTCCCCGACGATAACGCTATGTACCAGTGCGCGGCGACGTTCCAGGAGGTCACCCAATAGTGGCACTTTCTAACTTCGACAAGGCGAGTCTGACTGGCCGGGTGCCGCCTTTCGAGGTGGCATTTGAAGTATATATGAAGCGCAAGAATTACGACTCCTGGGCGTATGTAGATATCAACAAATCGAACCAGGACAACCCGATAGATGAGGGCTGGCGAAGGCTCCACGCGTTGCCAAAGTGGAAGATTAAGCCAATCGATCGAAGCGGGCGCTGCTTGGTGCCATCTTTCAAGGTCCAGCTCAGGAACGATGATGGTATATTCGGCCAAGATCCTGAGACGCTGCGGTTCTGGAAAGATGGAATCGAATACGGTATCACGGCTTGGGATAATGTTCGCGCCCAGATAGTTCTCGTCCATAACGAAGATAATCCCGGTGGGGCCATTTCCCGTGACGTGATGGGCACTTTTATATTCAGCGGGGAAGTGGCTCAGGATTCATCCGATATCGCTGTGGCGACGCTGGCTGACCCTTTGAGCATACTCTCTGATACGTCTGCATCTGATATGAAGCGAGGCGATACGTGGTTTTCTAACTGGCACATTACAGCGCTGGTTAAAGAGCTGATCAATACAACTTCTCATGGAGAGTTGGAGCCGTCGTCGGAGATAGTGGACCGGATAGAATTCACCAGCGAAAAGAAACGATTTTCTGTCTTGGGAAATGTGCCGGTCAAGAATACTGACGGGACCAGATACGAAAACCGAGACTTTGTTCCTCGCCACCAGTGCGCAGATCAGCGCGGATTGAGCCAGGTCATATTTCAGGTCGGATATTCACGACAGTACAACTGTCCGGCGGCAGCTCGCTGGGATCGTGATACCGACACATGGCTTTATGAAGTATATCCAGAGCTTTCAGCGGGATACGAATTCGTCTTTGTTGCCGATCACCTAAGCTACAATACGACATTTATCTTCGCCGTCAGCATCGGCAATTTCTCATCGACTCAGCACGATATAACGCTCTTGTACAGCGCTGTGGCCATGATAGCAAAAGACACACTCACATATTCAGGCGTGGTGGGGATCTACGATACTTGGATGCCCAATTTTCTCCCAACTTGGCCAGGATCGAAAACGTATTATAGCGAGAGGCAATATGGCTGGGGACCGGGCATGGTCGAGGATTATGACGATTGTGAGCGAATAGCCGTTCCGTTCAAGTGCAAAACTTCCGCGCCGTTTCGAGATGCTAATGGTGTCGCTGAAGGTCAGAATCGCTGGGGCGCTGTGACTGGGGTAGACAGCGAGACCGCGACCCAGCACACAGTTAATCCACGATTTGATTCAGCGGATAGATTGACTAGAACGGTTCAAAAACATGAGCAGCGATTTGAAAAGGGATACTACTCCGCATGGGGGACAGCGGATCCCGACGTAGCCGAAAGCCCTGTCTATGCCTATCATCATGCAGCGCATCACGAAGCATTCAAGATATCATATATACATCATGCGATTGTCTGGATTTCATATGATGGAACTCGCTATATGATCTGTAAGTATTACTTCCAGAATCAAACCTTTGAGCGTCATGAAATCAGACAGCCGAGTTATGCGGGAGACGATGCAAGAGATTATACGATCACTGCTTTCTGCCCGTTCGGCAATTATCTGTATGTTGCTGGAACGCATACACTGGTTGAAAACGATGGCACGTTCAGATCACAGATCCGTGATTCTATGTTCATTCATAGATATTCGTTCGGCTCAGGTCATCTATCAAGTCCGACCGACCTAACGCCATCAACGGAAATGGCAGATTGGGATACTGTAGATAACTACATGGGTGATAACGGTTACTCGTGGGGGCCATTGATTTGCACGATCCGAGCAACCAGTCAATCAACAACCGGTGCTCCAATCTTCGGAACGTGCCTGAATCATCGAGGTATATCCGGCAAGGCATATGGATTCTATGTTGCTGGGGATGGGATGTTTAGAAGCTCAGAAAATGGGACTTCATTTCCGACCTCATCAGCACCGTTTGAACTATCAGACAGAGAATATGGTGTTTCAACGTCTGAGTCTGTGTTCTACGCACAAGATCAAGCTAGCGGCGGCATATATGAGGTCCGCATTGGTGAAAACTGGGATCCCAAATTACGATTTATCAGCCTGACAGAAAACAATCCGATCGATCAAGAGAACGTCTGGTCATCATGCAATATCTTTTATGATTCAACGAATGATGATTTGATTGGCGTTAGCGCAAGCGGGCCGCCCGCCGATACGAACGAAGGCATTTACAGCTACAGCATATGGGCTAATCAGGGTCGCTGGCCAAGTTTGTCAAACAACTCTCCGGCCGGGCGCGTCAGTCTTTGGAGATATTCGACAAAGGTATCGGATATAATCCCGCTTGCTGATTTCAAAGAGATGAAGGCTCACGATGCTCTTGAGTGTTTGCGACAGGTGGCAGGTCGGGATTGGCGCACGTTCACTACCAAAGATGGCGATATCAATTTCCTGGAGTGCCCGAGAAACGATGGGCTTATAACACTACGAGATAAAAATTTCGAGCATTGCCATACTGATGGCACTGTATTCGAAGTCGGCGCTGATCGGATAACGACTCAGAAATATATGAAAGATCTGGTTAATCTGATCAAGATCAAAACGTATTCTGCCGAGCGGTCACCGGCGATTATCGATGGAATAATAAACCATCGCATTCACAACGAAATTGATCTGTCAGCTGCGATCAATGCGATCCAGACATCGACTAGGGCTCAGCGGGTTGTTCTGACTTGCATCCAGGGCGGGCGTCCAGTGATCGGAGAAGATGATCTTAACGATGAAAATGTGCTGTTGTTTTCTTGGGCCGCTTCTTATGCAGATCTGTCTGGCGTTCTCAAGGTAGAGGCAACTCCACAGGATACTGATATAAGCGTGGCCGGTGCATATCAAGATGGAGATAATTATCGCTTAGGAGATACAGACTTCCGGGTTGGTGATCAGGCGCGAGTTGGCAGTGGAAACGTCAACACAATTACCAATATCGTACTCTTCTCATGGGGGGTCCTGCTTCAGCTTGATGGAGCTGTCGGTGGCGATGGCGATTATAAAGTCGGGTCGTCGGTTTCTATTATCCCGGCAGCTGGGCGGCGGTTATCGGATTCTCTAGATGGATTGTGCACGGTCGCAACGGAATTTTCTAATACAGGCGTATGGGGGGAGAACTCAGTTAAAACCCTGCATGTCAGCAGTATTGAACATATTGCAATCGGCATGGTTTTGTTCGTCGATACGATGATGGTTCAGGTCGTCGGATTCTATGACCAGGACTCATCACCGGGCTATCTGTATGTCAAGCCTGGTGCGTGTGGAACTGGTCGTGGATATGCTGCGTGGCCAGTCGGTGCGGTGGTCAAGGGCGCTATATGGGTGCGCCGTCCAGGGCAAACCTACGCTGTAGGCAGAACAGGTGTTTCGTTCACGCTTGAGCCGACGCAATATCTAACAGATACGACGGGACTCTTTGAAGTGGGCGATCGTGTTATTATTACCTGCAATGGTCTTGAGCTTCGGGAGATGAAACACTCGATCACTCGCGCCGATAACATGGCGTCCCAAAACATCTATGGCATTCGAGAATGGAAGCCGCTAGTTAAGCCCATGCTGATCGATTCTCTTCGAGCCGCTATGATGTTAGAAACGACCGAAGAGTGGGGCAGCCCAAGATATTTGACTACGGCCTATGGAGTGCCGCTACTTACTTCAGTTCAGATCGGGCAGCCGGTCGAGATATCACATCCGCGATTGTGGCCGGACGAGACGGTGATAAATCACTACATAATTGGAATAGAACCAGATTTAGCGACTGGTTCAATGACCCTCGTGATGCTTACAACCGGTGCAATCGGTCGAGATGATGACGATGGTGACAAGCCGCCTGTCGAGGTTCCAATTGCAGGGCCTCCGACCAGTGGTTATCATGACAGAAGGAGATGATAATGCGTTTATTTGTATTCTGTTCTCTGTGCTGCATATTGCTCATTGCGTTTTTCGGGACGCAAGAATCTATCGGTGGCGGGTCCGGTCTATACCAGGCCACCCATAAAGACCCTCGGGTGTTCCGTGATGCGTATGGATATCCAATCACGAATGCAGATGGCGTCAAGATCATCGGCTACCCGAACTGGATCCCGTTAGCAGATACCTCTGGCCAGGGAACCGACTGGACGTATGCCGTTTCTGATAGCGGTTATCCTGGATGGTATTTGACAAACCCAGCAGAGGGTTTCTATGACTGCTACAAAGACTCACTCGGTGCAAAATATCTAGTTGCTGATGACATGCACATTCCCGGTAGGGTGCTCGGCGATAGTACAATTTACAATCCTGAATCATTCTATCCGGGCGTCATTCCGGATTGGGCGTTGGGTGATACGATTGTCGGTGAGGGTGAAATTAAGGCCAACGCCATCCAGCTCGGGCATATCGGCACGGGTGCTGTGGACTCTGCTGCTGTTTTGTCTAATGAATTAAGTGATCCACATTTCGCCTCTGTTGATACGCTTAAACTTGTTGAGGCAAGCTGGGAAGCATATATCGCGAGGCTCACCGATTGGGATGATTGGACTGATGGGCCAGGGCTTACGGAGGCTCACGTAGTAGCAGGCAATGCTGCGGGGGGTTCTATAGATGCAAGCATCGGCGGTCATGCAACCGCGACGATATCGGGCAGTGAATTGCGGCTAGATATAGATGATTGGGAGTTAGACAACCACGCCAACGCAAACGGCAACGACATTGAGGATATAGGCGAGCTTGAGTTTGATAGCACGCCGGACGCAGACCATACGGCTAGCGGAATTCGTGCAACCTTCACGAATGGTAATGCTGGCTCTGTGGCCTTTGGTGATGTGTGCTATATAGCCGCCGATGACGATCTTGAGTTTGCCGACGCAGACGCGGCTGCAACTATGGGCGGAGAGCCATATATGGCACTCGAAACTATCGCGGCGGCAGCGAGCGGCGACTGGTTAAAGATGGGCTACGCTCGTGATGATACATGGAATTGGACACCGGGTGGCACTGTCTATATATCTACCACGGGAACAACTGGGAACACTTTAACACAGACCGCGCCAAGTGGATCGGGCGATCAGGTACAATTCATCGGAGAAGCTACAACGGCGGATATTATAGATTTTGACCCTTGCGCAATCATAATCGAGGTTGATTAGATGAAAACACTACTTTTTACAACCCTGTTTATTCTGTTAGCCGCTCCCGCTTGGGCT